>Ga0334722_10003547_pt1 | contig 16711 bp, 14 predicted proteins | sample C3_bottom_MG_FD_207210 | JGI IMG/M metagenome (GOLD analysis project Ga0334722, IMG submission 207210) | Sediment microbial communities from Yellowstone Lake, YNP, Wyoming, USA - C3_bottom | ecosystem: Environmental > Aquatic > Freshwater > Lake > Sediment | place: USA: Wyoming | collected...
TTGAACCTCTTTTAAAATTTTTTCTTTTGAAGAATTAATATCTTTGATTAGTAAATAAATTTTTTGACCATCTTTTTTTGTGATAAAAATTTCTTCTTTATTTCTTATTGCAAAATTTAAAACATTATTATCAATTATATTAACATTAGAAGTTTGCTGGGAAATTAAATAAAGCAAAAGTTGACCATTATTATTTTGGGCAACAACTTTATCGTTGTCTAAAAAGCTGGCTTTTAAAATATTTTCAAAATTATAAATTTTTTCATTTTTATAATTAAAAACCTTAAGCTCCTTTTTATTTCCAACGATATCTTGAAGCAAGATATTTTCTTCATTGGGCGAAATGTCTAAGATAGAAAGATTTTTTCCTACAGTAAAAATCTTTTTTTCTTGGGATTTTAGATTCAAAATGGTAATTTTATCGGGGGATTCTGGAGAAATACTTACAATAAAATTTAAATTAGGCGAAAAAGTATATTCTTTAACGTTTTCTTTAATTAAAATTTTTTCAAGCTCATTGGGAATTAGCACAACTGATTCTTCCCAAGTAATTTTTTCTTTTTCAATTTTTACTAATTTTTCCCAAGAATTGTAGCCATCCTTTTCTATTTTTATTTTGTGTTCCCCCTCAAAAAGATTTTTTTTAAGAGGTGTTCGATTATTTTTTTGTAATTTATTATCAATATAAATTCTTAAATCAGTTGAGGGAGTTGATTTAATAATTAAAAGGCCGGTAGCTTGGAATTTTTTGGTTTTTGGATTATAACGGTATCCTTTGGCTACCAAAACAATATATGGAAAGACTACCAAAAAAACAATAATTAAAAATATTTTAAAAAGAATTAAAAACTTTTCCCTTTTGTCCCTTTTATTTAATTTGTTCATATAGTTTATTATATTAATTTTTGAAAAATATTACAAAATGTTTTAAAATAGTATAGTTGATGGCTAAATTTTTAATAAAAGGAAATAAAAAACTTTCAGGTATCATAAAAGTTTCTGGTTCAAAAAATGCCGCCCTACCACTTTTGGCAGCGTCTCTTTTAGTAGATGGGGAAGTTGTTTTGAAAAACATTCCTAAAATAAAAGATACTCAGATAATGTTGGAAATTTTGAAGTATTTAGGTTCGAAAATTGATTTTAAAGAAAATAGCCTGGTTATTAATAATAAAAATATTGTTTATAGAGAAATTCCTCCAGAACTTTCTGAAAAAATTAGAGGGTCAATTCTTTTTGCCGGACCTCTTTTATTTCGTTTTGGGAAGGCGGAAATAAATAAGCCGGCGGGTTGTCTTATTGGAAAAAGACCAATTACCACTCACCTTAATGCTTTTAAATCAATTGGTGCAAAAATTATTGAAAAAAATAATAAATATTTTTTGGAATTAAATAGGCCAAATCTTGAAAGGCCCGTCATTCTCGATGAAATGAGTGTTACAGCTACAGAAAATATTTTAATGGCATTAGCTTTTTCTGGAAAAATCAAAATAAGATTGGCTTCCTTCGAGCCAGAAGTTATTCATTTGGCGGAATTTTTAAAAAATCTAGGAGCTAATTTTAAAAATTTAGGCACTCCTTTTTTGGAAGTTGAGAAAGGTAAAATTTTAGGAAAAAAGATAGTTTTTGAAAATATTTTTGACAGAATAGAGGCAGCAACATATATAATCTTGGCAGCAATAGTTGGCAGAAAAATTGAAATCCAAAATGTCCCCTTAAATCATCTTGATAGTTTTTTAAATACTCTTAAAAAAATTGGTTTAGAATTTTCTTTTAATAATGATAAAGTAATTTTCGAAGAAAAAGAAAAAAGACTCAAACCAATTTTTATCAGAACAGATATTTATCCTAATTTTCCCACTGATTGTGCGCCTCTAATTTCAGTTCTTTTAACACAGTGTAATGGTCGAAGCTTTATTTTTGAGACAATGTATGATGGAAGATTGAATTATTTGAGAGAATTGGTTAAAATGGGAGCAGATATTGAAATTTTATCTTCGTATTTGGCAGCAATAAAAGGGCCAACTTTTTTGCATGCCGTGCCAGTTAAAGCTTTAGATTTAAGATCAGGGGCAGCTTTAGTTTTAGCAGCTTTAAGTGCTGAAGGGGAAACCCAAATTGATAATATTGAAATTATTGAAAGAGGTTATGAAAATATTGAAGAAAAGCTTAAAAATATTGGAGCTGAAATAAAAAGATTGGAGGAATAATGCTGGTCAAAAGAATTGGAATTGATTTAGGTACAACAAATGTTTTAGTTTATGTTTCCAAAAAAGGGATTGTTTTAAATGAACCTTCGGTTGTAGCTGTTTCTATCGATGATAATAGAATTTTAGCAGTTGGCAAAGAAGCAAAAGATATGCTTGGGAGAACTCCAGAGAATATTGTTGCTCATCGACCACTGAAAGATGGAGTGATTGCTGATTATCGGGTAACTGCTGCGATGTTAAGATATTTCATTAATAAAGTAGCCGGTGCTATTAGATTGACAAGGCCGGAGGTAATGGTTTCAGTGCCTGCTGGCGTCACTTCTACAGAAAGAAGGGCAGTGATTGACGCCACTTTGGCGGCTGGAGCTAAAGCGGCTTATATTATTTCCGAACCCCTGGCAGCTGCTATTGGTGCTGGTATTCCTATTGGAGCTCCTTCGGGTAGCCTGATTGTTGATATTGGTGGTGGGACAACTGAGGTTGCTGTAATTTCTTTGGGAGGTATTGTTTGTGCTAATTCGGTAAGAGTAGGAGGTAACAAAATAGATGCGGCTATTGCCAATTATATTCGTAAAAAATATAATTTGGCTATTGGTGATAGAACTGCCGAAGAAATAAAAATTGAGATTGGTACTGCGCTGCCAGAAGAACCACCTCGAAAAATGGAAATCAGGGGTCGTGATATGATTGGTGGTCTTCCTAAAAGTATTACTATCACAAGCAATGAAGTGGCAGAAGCAATTTCAGACGAATTAAGCCAAATTATTAATGCTATTAAAACAGTTTTAGAAAAAACCCCACCTGAACTTTCAGCTGATATTATTGATAAAGGAATGGTTTTATCGGGGGGTGGAGCTCTTTTAAGAAATTTAGATGAGCTTATTTCTCGCGAAACCGGTGTTGCTGCTTATGTTGCTGAAGACCCCCTTTTGTGTGTTGCTAAAGGGACAGGTATTGCTCTTGAGCATCTTGATGAATACAAAAAAAGCATTTTGGCAGCCAGCAAAAGATAGGAGTGATGCGAAAAATTAAAATTTTGGAAGATAAAATATATTCAAAAATTATTTTTTGGGGAGCGTCTTTTTTGCTTTTATTGATGCCACTGCATCCTTTTTTAATGATGAGTTTAAGACATTTTTTGGGTTTGCCTCAAATAATCCAAGCTTGGAAAGAATTATTAATTTTTGGTCTTTTTTGTTTTTTTGTAGCAAAACAGTTTAAAGAAAAAAATTTTTCCAGTTGGGATATTATAGATAAAGCAATTTTTTTATATTTTTTTATTGCTTTTTTTTCAGTTTTAATTAATAAAATTACACCGCTTCAGGCCATTTTTGGCGCCAAATATGATTTAGAATTTTTATTACTTTTTTTGATAATTAAAAATACTCAATTTGAAAAAGATGCTTATGAAAAAATTTTGAATTTTTATTTTGCTATTTTTGCTTTGGTAATTTTATTTGGCTTTCTTCAAACATTTTTTTTTCCAGTCAATTTTTTGATAAATTTTGGTTATTCCCCTGTTGATGCTTTTTGGGGCCATTCTGCAGATCGGGGCGGCAAGATTCCGGCTGTTTGGAATGATTTTGGAATTCCTCGAACTTTTTCTTTTATTTCAAGTCCCAATAGTTTTGGTTTTTTTGTTGCCATTGGTATTTTCTTTTTAATTTTTTATTTAATTTTTTCAAAAGAAAAACAAAAAAATAAAAAAATTTTTGTCATTTTTTTATTAATTTTGGCCGCCATTTGTTTGGCTTATTCTTTTTCGCGTTCTGCTTGGCTAGGTTTTTTTATAGCTAGTATTTTTGGATTTGGGTTGATTTTTTATTTATCAAAAATTTTCCATGAAAAATACAATAAAATTATTTTTTATTTTCTTTTGGCCAGCAGCGTTTTTTTAATAATGTTTCTTTCTTTATTTTTAAAATATAATCTTTTTGATAAAAAGAATTTCCAATTAATTTTTCTTCATGGAAGTTATCATAGAGAAACTGGAATTTCAGGCTCTACCAAAGCCCACCTTGAAAGTTTTAAGCGATTTAATTTTTGGGAGGAGAGTTTTTGGGGTAAAATAATTGGTATTGGACTTGGTAAAGTAAATGCTGCTGCTACAAATTTCAAAAATGGCTATAGTGTAGAAAGTTGGTATTTTCAGGTTTTAGGGGAGATGGGCATCTTAGGATTTTTAACTTATCTTTCAATTATTTTTTTGATATTTTATTTTCTTTTACACTTCCTGCCAGAAATAGATTTTAAAAATATTACAGGAATTTTAATTTTAGGGGTTTTAACTGGATTTTCAGTAATGACTACGGCAAGCTTTTTTATTCCCGCTTGGTTTGATTCTTCAAATACACTTCCTTTTTGGACTTTGGCTGGTTTTGCTTTTTCTTATCTTAAAGAAAAGGAGATTCTATGAAAGTTGTTTTGGCTCATGATTATTTAAATCAATGGGGCGGGGCAGAGCGGGTTTTAAGTTATTTGACAGAAATTTATCCTGCGGCTCCTCTTTATACTTTGTTTTATGATGAAAAATTCGTTGAAGATTTTTTTTCTGGCAAAAAAATTATTTCTTCCTACCTTCAAAAAAGTAAGATTAGATCTTTTTCTCACAAGTATCTTTTACCTTTTTTGCCATTAGCCATTGAATCTTTAAATATTGAAAAAACGGATGTGGTTTTATCATCAACAACGGCTTGGATGAAGGGATTGGTTTTAAAACCTGATGTTTGTCATATTTGTTATTGCCATTCGCCAACTCGATTTTTATGGGATTGGTATTCAGAATATCTTGAAGAACAAAAATTAGGAAAAATAAAAAAGACGATTTTGACTCCTCTTTTAACTTACTTAAGAATGTGGGATTACGCTGCGGCTCAAAGGGTTGACTTTTTTATTACTAATTCTCAAAATACCCAAAAAAGAATCCAAAAATATTATCACAAAGATGCTACTGTAATTTATCCTCCGGTTGATACCTCAAAGTTTAAGGTTTTAAAAAATCATGATGATTATTTTTTAGTTGTTTCTAGGCTTTCTCCTTATAAAAATGTTGCTTTGGCAGTAAAAGCATTTAATAAGTTAGGCTTGCCTTTGGTAATTATTGGCGAAGGATCCCAAAAAGAAGAATTAAAAAATATGGCTGGGAAAAATATTGTTTTTGCTGAAGCCAAAACTGATACTCAGCTGGTTGATTTTTATGCTCGGGCTCGAGCCGTTATTTTTCCCACATTTGATGAGGATTTTGGTTTAGTACCTGTTGAAGCGATGGCTGCCGGAAGACCAGTGATTGCAGCGGGAAGAGGGGGAACAAGAGAGTCAATTGTAGAAGGGGTAAGTGGTGAGTTTTTTAATGAAAATAATCCTCAATCTTTAATTCAAGCAGTTCAAAAATTTATTGAAAATGAAAAAAATTATAATCCTGGAAAAATTAGAAAAATTGCAGAAAAATTTGATGTTAAGATATTTAAAAAGAAAATAGAAGAATTTGTTAGCAGGTCCTATGAAGAATTTAAAAAACAAAAAAAATAATAAAATTAATATTTGCGGTGCTTTTGTTGATAATTATACTTTTAACGAAACTCTTTTAGTGATTGAAAAATTTTTGAAAGAGAAAAGATTTCATCAGATAGTAACTGTAAATTCTGAAATGATAGTTGATTCCCAAACCGATAAAGAATTTTTATCAGTGATTAATAATGCTGACTTGGTGACAGTAGATGGGTCAGGAATTTTGTGGGCAGCAAGTTATCTTAAAAAACCTCTTTTTAATTTTCCAATTTTAAAACAAATCCAAGCGATATTTCAGGCGGTATTCAGTCTTTTTCTCGCTTTATTATTTCCCAAAACCTTAAAAAGGGTAATTAAAGAAAGAGTATCAGGTTCAGATCTTATTTGGGATATTTGTCGGCTAGCAACTGAGGGAGGATGGTCGGTTTTCTTTTTAGGTGGGGGACAAGGAGTGGCTCAACAAACTGCTGAAAAAATTAAAGAAAAATATCCTAACCTCAAAGTAGCTGGCACTTATCCGGGATCGCCTAAAGAAACTGAAAAAATTCTTCAAATGATTAATCAAAGTAAAGCTGATATTTTATTTGTGGCTTGGGGAGCCCCTAAACAAGATAAATGGATTGCCCAAAATATTAAGAATTTTAAAACTGTCAAAGTAGCAATTGGGGTGGGAGGTTCTTTTGATTTTATTGTTGGTCAAACAAAATATTATGATGGTCGAGTTGAAAAAGTTAAAAGAGCACCACTTTTTTTAAGAAAAATGGGCCTTGAGTGGTTTTGGCGGTTTTTAAATCAGCCTTGGCGCTTTAAACGGGTTATAAAGGCAGTGCCAGTTTTTATTTTTCAAGTAATTAGATTTAAAATAAAAAAGAGTAGAAATGGAAAAAGTTAGAGTAAGAATTGCACCATCGCCCACGGGTAAACTTCATTTAGGTACAGCACGTACGGCACTTTTTAATTATCTTTTTGCTCGAAAAAATAATGGGGTATTTGTTTTGAGATTTGAAGATACTGATAGGTCCCGAAGCACTAAAGAATTTGAAGAAAATATCAAAGATGGTCTTTTGTGGTTAGGTTTAAAATGGGACGAAGGGCCATTTTATCAAATGGAGCGACTAAATTTATACTGGCAAAGAGCGGAAATTCTTTTAGAAAAAAAATTTGCTTACTTAAAAGACGGGGCTTTATATTTAAATGTTTTAGCAGTTTTGGAAGAATTTAAAATTCCTTACAAAAAAATTGACCTTTTTTCTCAAAAAACAGGCGAGAAAAAGCAAGGTTATCTTTTGGAACTACCTTTTGAAGATTTAATTTTAGGAAAAATTTCTGGCGTTGTTGAAGATTTTGTTTTAATTCGTCGAAATAAAATTCCTACATATCATTTTGCGGTGGTTGTAGACGATGAAGATATGCAAATTACCCATGTTATCAGAGGTCAAGATCATTTTTCTAATACTCCAAAGCATTTTTTAATTCAAAAGGCATTGGGCATAAAACATCCTTTTTATGCCCATATCCCTTTAATTTTGGCTCCCGGTGGTGGAAAGTTATCTAAAAGACACGGTGCAGTTTCGGTTTCAGAATATAAAAAGCAGGGTTATTTAAAAGAGGCATTAGTTAACTTTTTAGTTTTACTGGGCTGGAGTCCGGGGAACGACCAAGAAATTTTTACTCTCAAAGAGCTTGAAAAAATTTTTATTTTAGAGCGAATTCAGAAAAGCCCCGCAATTTTTGATATCAAAAAATTAAATTATCTCAACAGCTATTATCTGCGAGGCAAGAAAAACTTTGAACTTTTTGAATTATTAAAAGAAAGTGGTATTTTGGAAAAAGAAATTAAAAAAAACGGCCAAGATTATTTTTTGAAAATTTTAGAAATTGAAAAAGCAAGAATTGAAAAATTGGCTGATATTAAAAATTTTGATTTTTATTTTAAAGAACCAAAATATCCATCTTCTCTTTTAATTTTCAAAAAAAGCAATCTTGAAAAAACTAAAAAAGGACTTTTCCTGGTTTTAAATACTTTGTCTACGCAACGAAATTGGCCTCAAAGCTGGGAAAATTTCAGCCAAATTTTAAAAGAAATAACAGAAAAAAATAATCTTACACCCGGTGATGTTTTTTGGCCAACAAGAGTGGCTCTTTGTGGCAAGGAAGCTTCTCCTTCGCCCGCTGAACTTTTATGGATTTTAGGCAAGGAAAAATCAATTTCTCGCTTAAAAAAAGCTTTAAATTTGTTAAAATAAATAATAGTTTTGTTGCCGGGTCGTCTAGCGGTAGGACGCGGGGCTCTGGACCCCGTAGCGGAGGTTCGAATCCTCCCCCGGCAGCCAGGTTTTAAAGTTTTGGTTTCCCGCCCCGCCCGAGCGTAATTTTTCAAAATTCAGCGTTCGGATTTTCCTTGAAAAAAGTTCGGATTTTGTTCATAAGGAACAGCCAATAAAAATTAATTTTAATTTTTTATTTTTTTAAGAAATTTCCCAAAGCCATTTTTTTAATATAAAAAGCACATTGAAAATAAAAAAAGGGGGAGGTATATGCAATATTATTTTTATTTTTGGTGCTAATAAATTATTTTGATGATTACTTTAGTTTTTATTATCTTTCCCCTAATTTATCATTGGCGGAAATATGAGATGAGCTGATATTTTTAAATTATATTTAATTTCTAATTTTCAGATTTTTATTTTTACTAATTTTTTAGGACTGGTTTGGGAAGAATTTTTTAAATTGTTAAAAAATTTTTAAAAAATTAAAAAGCAATTTAAAAAACACTTGACAAAGAATTTTGGAGGGAATATAATATAATATGTATGAAAAATATGAATCGTATGAATTTGTTTGAGGTTTGATGATAACTCCAAAAATTTAAAAAGAAATAAATTAAATTAGGAATAAATTAAATTTAAAAGCAATGTTTTGGAAAAAAATTGATTTTTGGGGAACAGTTTCATTAGGAGAAAGAGGTCAAATTGTAATTCCCGCCAAAGCTCGTAAAGCTTTGAATTTTAAAAAAGGAGATAAACTTTTAGTTTTTTCCACAAAGGATAAATTTTTAGGTGTTGTAAAAGCTGAAGATATTTCCAAAGAACTTAAAAAATGGCTTTCTCAAATAGAAAAATAATATTCAATATTAATTAATAAAATTATGGCAGAAAATATTATTGAAGTTCAAAATTTAACTAAAAAATTTAAAGAATTCACCGCTGTGGATAATATTTCTTTTGAGGTAAAAAAGGGTGAAGTTTTTGGTTTTTTGGGGCCCAACGGAGCTGGAAAGTCAACAACTATTAGAATTTTGACAACCCTTCTAAGGCCAACCTCAGGAACAGCTAAGGTGTGTGGTTTTGATATTATAAAACAAGCAGACGAGGTAAGAAAACATATTGGTTTGGTGGCAGAAAAAATTATTCTTTACGATAAACTTACTGCTAAAGAAAATCTTTATTTTTTTGGAAGGCTTAATAAAATTCCGCCCCAGGTTTTAAAAGAAAGAATCGATAAATGGCTTGAAAGGCTTCATATGAAAGAGTGGGAGGACCATCTTGTAGGTACTTTTTCAACCGGAATGAAGCAACGCGTTAATATTGTCCGGGCCTTGCTTTGTGAACCAGAAATACTTTTTTTGGATGAACCAACTTTAGGACTTGACCCTCAAACAACTCGTCTTATAAGAGAATTTATTCAAGAACTTAATAGCCATGGTATAACAATTGTTCTTACAACTCATGATATGGTTGAGGCGGAAATTCTTTCAAATAGGGTGGCAATTATCGATCATGGTAAAATTGTAGCACTCGATACAGTTGAAAACCTTAAAAAACTGGTAAAAGATGTTAAAAATCCGACATTGGAAGATGTTTTTCTTGAAATGACAGGAAAAGAAGTTCGTGATAAACCTGGCAATAAATTAAAATCAAGAGGGGGGCATACAGCACGTTCCTCCACAAGAATAAGATAATTAAAAAAGGATCTGAAATGTGGGAAGGAGTTAAAGATACTTTTGAAATTACAAAAAAAGATTTAATAGAGTTTTCAAGAGATAAATTGAGGCTCTTAAGCTTTTTTATGATGCCAATTTTTATGATGGTAATGATTGGTTTTATTTTTCCAAACCAAAATTCCCTTAAAAATGTACCAATAGGAATAACCAACCAAGATAAAGGGAAATTGGGAAAGGAAATTCAAAAAGCTATTGAAGATCTAAAATTGGTAAATGACGTACCTGCTTTTAAAATAAAAGAATATTCGGATGTTGAGGCTATTAAAGAAGCCATTAAAAAACAAGAAATAAGTGGAGGGATTTTTATTGATTCAGATTTTTCGGAAAAAATTTCCAAAAATCAACCAAGTGAAATTACGATTGTTGAAGACCAAATTAATCCTCAAATGTCAGCTTTGGTTAATCAAATTATTTTGAGGGTAACTGATGGAATATCTAAGAAAGTTGGTGCCGAAAGTTTGGCAAAAGTTTTAATTAGTAAAGAAAAAACCAAAAGCAATATTAATAGTTTAATTAATTTGGCAGCCTTTTTTGTTAATCCAATTCAAGCCAAAATTGAAGGACTCATTCCGGGAAACCCCAGTTATTTTGAATTTTTGGCTCCGGGAATTATTGCCATGATAGTAATGACAGCAGTTCTCACTGGATTGGCTGCTTCAGTATCTAAAGAAAAAGAACAAGGAACCCTTGATGGAGTTTTAATTGCTCCTATTAGTCGATTTTCTTTTATTATCGGCAAAGCTTTAGCCCAAGCTATAAGAGGAATGATTCAGGGAATTATTGTTCTTTTGTTGGCGGTTTGGATTTTTGATGTAGTAATTTATGGTAATGTTTTTTTGATTGCCTTGGTTTTGCTTTTGGGGGTCTTTTCATTTGTCGGTTTGGGTATTTTGGTTTCGGCAATTGCTTCCGAGCAGGAAACTGCCACTCAAATTTTGTTTATGTTTCAACTACCAATGCTCTTTCTTTCTGGGGTTTTCTTCCCAATTCAGCAAATGCCTCAAGCAATCCAATATATTTCTAAGGCTATTCCTCTAACTTATGCAATTCAAGCGCTAAGAAAGGTTATTATTTTAGGCGCAGGAATTTCAGCTATTCAAAGAGAAGTTTTCGTTTTGCTTTTATTTGGCGTTGTCACTTTGTTTATTTCTGTTCCTGTTTTCAAGAGAATTATTACCAAATAAAAAATAAAATTATTAAAAACGCATAACCTTTTTTAACATTTTTGCAGGCTAAGAGCAATTTTTTTCACTATATCATTTACTATCAAAAACACAAAACTATTTAAAAATAAAATAAAAACAAATTGATTGAAGGGCAGAGGAGTAAGTTCAAAAAATCTGGCAAGAGGAGTGTAGATTACCAAAAAGGTCAGAATATAAGAAAGAAAAATTATTCCCAATATTAAATTTGAAGGCCTTGATTTGAAAAACCAATCATCAGTTCTTACTGAATAAAAAATTATAATTCCAGTAAAGGTTGCTGCCAGAAAAATCACTGTTCTTACTTGATCTGGAGAAAGATGTTTGAAGAGTAAAAATGTGAGAGTGATAAATAAGGAAGAAACAGCTCCCAAAAGCAGAAGAAGGGTAATTAATTCTTTTATTTTATATCTAGCTGGTTTTTCTATTTCTTTTTGCAGGACATTATCTTGGGGCAAACCAAAAATAGGAAAGTCCGTTAAAAAGTTGGTTAAAAGAATTTGAAGTGGTGTTAGGGGTAGGAAAGGAAGGAAAAGGGAAAGAAACCCAATAGTGATAAAATTTCCAAAATTATCAGCCATAGTGTGGCGAATAAATTTAATAAGATTATAAAAACCTTGGCGTCCCATTTTTACACCTTCTATAATCGTTGCCAAGTCTTTTTCAAGCATTACAATGTCAGCAATATCTTTGGCAGCATCTTGAGCAGTGTTTACTACAATGCCTACATTAGCGATTTTTAAAGCAGGCAAATCATTTATTCCTTCTCCCAAATAACCAATATGATGATTTTTTAAAAGAGCGGAAAGGATTTTATACTTCATTTCTGGAGAAACTCGGGCAAAAATATGATTTTTCTCAACTACTTCTTCGAATTCTTGAGGAGAAAGGGCCAAAAGTTCTTGTTCGGTATAAACTTTTTCATTTTTGCCTAGCAGTTTTATTTTTTCTCCAATATGTCTTGCAGTTTCAGGATGATCTCCTGTTAAGATTTTAACATCAATATTTAGTGCTTTTGCTTGTAAAATAGCTTTTTTGGCGCTTTTTTTCAAACTATCCTCAAAAATAGCAACGCCTAAAAATTCTAAATCTTTCATTTTATTTTTTGGGTCAATAAAGGAATCTTTGACAACTTTTTTGTAAGCTAAAGCATATATCCTGTAGCCACCAACAGACGCTTTGTTAATTTTTAAAAGCCATTTTTCTTTTTCTTCATTTTTTATTTTGCAATAATCAATTAAAAATTCTGGGGCGCCAGCCACCAATAAATATTTTTCTTTATTTTTTTGAACAATTGCTTGGGAAAGGCGCAAGTTTGGGTTAAAAAGTTTTCTTTCCCTAACTTGATAGGAGTTAATATCTTTTTGTATTTTTGACGTAATTTTATGAGTTAAAGCTTCAAAAAAATCAGAAAGATATTTTTGAGTAATGCCATAGCCAAGCAATGCAAAGAAAGTTAAAAATTTTTCTTTATCTGGACTGTCGATTTTTTGAAGCTTTAATTTATTAGTGGTAATGGTTCCAGTTTTATCAACGCATAAAACATCAATAATACCCAAATCTTCAATTGCATTCAGTCTTTTGACAATAATTTTTTTTCGAGAAAGTTTTTTACTGTAAATGCTTAAAGTGAAAACACTAATTGGTGGAAAAAGCTCTGGAATGATTGAAATACTTAAAACTAAAGCAAAAGGCAAAATTTCAAAAAAGGGAGTATTTTTTACTTGGATATGAAAAATTAAAAGAAGGAAAAAAAATATCAAGATAACTTTGGTGAGCGTTTTTGTTAATTTTTCCAATTGCTTTTGGTAGGCACTTTTTTTAACAATTTGTTCGGTTAGAGAGCCAATTTTACTAAAATATGTAGCTTTACTTGTTTTTATAACTTTGGCCAAGGCTTCCCCTTCTACTACTTCGCTTCCAGCATAAAGAAAATCTTCTTTTTTCTTTATAACTGGCTCACTTTCTCCGGTAAAGATTTGCTCATCAGTGACTAGCGAAAAGCTTTCTTCTACAACACAATCAGCAGGAATTCTTTCACCTTTGGAAAGATAAATAATATCACCCGGCACTAAAAATTCAGCATCAATAATTTTGCGTTGGCCATCTCTTATAACCGTAACTCTTTTTGTTAAAAATCGATCAAGCTTTTCATAAATTTTATAAAAACTGAATTCGGCAATAAAACTTACGGCAATTGCGATTAAAAGAAAAATAAAAATAAGGAAACTTTCAATTCCTCGCTCCAAAATAAAAGAAATCAAAAAAACGCCAAAAAGCAAAATGTTAAAAAGATTAAAAACTTGTTCTTTTAAAAAAGAAAGCCACTGGAATTTCCTTTTTTCCCAAAAAATGTTTGGGCCATACCTTTTCAATAGTTTTTTGGCTTGTTTTTCTGATAATCCTTTGATCATTTTTTAAAATATTGAGGTTTTGTTGAAAGGTATTCTACCAAAGTAAGGCCTGATTGTTTTAATAAAATTGCTTCTTGGCTTCCAATATAGCGAAAATGCCAGGGTTCGTAGATATAGCCAGTGATTTGGGTTTTTCTTTTAGGATAGCTTAAAACAAAACCATAACTGGAGGCGTTGGATAAAAGCCATTTTCCCTGAGGAGTGTTTTCAAAATTTTCTGTCATATTAGAAGAGCAAAAACAACCAAAATCAATTGTAGTGGCTAATTGATGTTCAGAATGGCCGGGTTTGGCTATAAATTTTTCAGTATAAGCCTGGCTCATATTTTTAATACTTTGCTGGTAGAGATATTTTTGATATTCATAACTTCTAAAACCAGAGACAACTTCCAGTTTTATTCCTTGTTTTTGGGCATCTTCAATCATTTTTTGGAGTGAGGGCAAAATAATTTTTCTTACATAAACTGTTTTTGAGGCAAGGCTCAACCCTTTTAAATCTACCAAATCTTTTGGAGAATAGCTTTGAAGAAGAGCATTTTCTTTGGTTACCAAATTAAAAAGATAATCGCCATCTACCAAATATCGAATTTGGTTTTTGGAATTAATTTGAGGTAGGGGATTGGTTTGATTTTGGGAAGGTGTTGATATTGGAATGGCTGATATATTAGATGTTTTTTCCAAGGAGGCTATTTGGTTACCTTTTTTATTATTATTTTCAATTTGAAGATTTTTTATATTGTTTGCAAGGTATATTTTTTGACCCCAAAAATATCCGCCAACACTGGTTGTAATAGCCAAAAATATTCCCAAAACTAATAAAATAATTTGTTTTATCATTCCTTTTTTAATTATATCATATCTTCTTTTGATTTTTGATTCATTTGGTGGTAAAATATAATATATGGAAAATTTAAACAAAAAAATTGATCACACTAATATTAATCCCAACGCCACAAAAGAAGATATTATAAAAAGTTGCGATGAGGTAAAGCAATATCAATTGCGAGGTTTATGTGTTCGACCTCAGTGGGTTTCTTTAGTCAAAGAGCAACTTCAAGGCACTGATACTAAAGTTATTTGTCTTGTTGATCCTCCTATCGGTGATAGTTCTCATGAAGAAAGAGTAGCCATCTGCCAAAAAGCCAAAGAAAACGGTGCTGATGAAATTGATGTAGTAGTGAATATTCCTGATGTCAAGCATGAAAGATGGGATAAAATTTTGGCTGATTTGAAAGAAATTTGCCAAATTTTACCGACAAAAGTAATTATTGGTTCAGGTTATTTAACTGACGAGGAAATTTTAAAAGTTTCTCAAATTGTTAAAGAGGCAGGAGCTATTTGTGTTAAAACAGCCACAGAAAAAGATCCTCTGGAGGAAAGAGAAATAGAAGAAAAGGCACGACATTTAAAACTTATGCGACAAGGAGCACCGGGTCTTTTAATAAAAGCTTCTGGAAATATCAAAAATTTTCAAGAGGCTTTATATATGATTGAAAACGGTGCTGATATTATTGGAACCAGTTCTGGTCCTAAAATTATTGAAGAGTCAAGGCAAATCCAATGAAAAAATTTTCTTTTTTCCAGAAAAATAATTATTCTAAAAATGATTTTGAATGGCGTATTTTCAAAATAATGGCCGAATTTATTGATGGCTTTGATTTTATTTCCAGTTTTGAAGGAAAAAAGGCCGTAACTATTTTTGGCTCGAGCCGAGTCCTTCCTAATAATAAAAATTATAAAGAGGCAGAAAAATTAGGAAAAATTTTAGCCAAAAAAGGCTTTGTGGTAGTTACCGGTGGTGAGAGTGGAATTATGGAGGCGGCCAACAAGGGAGCCTTTGGGGCAGAAGGCGAGTCGGTTGGTATAAATATTAACTTAGGAAAAAAGCGGGGTGTTTCTAATAGTTATCTTCATAAATCAATCTGTTTTGACCACTTTTTTGTTCGTAAAGTGATGCTTTCTTTTGCCTCAAGCTATTATGTCTTTTTTCCTGGTGGCTATGGGACTTTGGATGAATTTTTTGAAATTATCACCTTGGTTCAAACTAAAAAGATTGATCAAAAGGTTAAAATTATTTTAGTAGGAAAAGAATATTGGGAAGGCCTAAAAAATTGGCTTAAAAAAGAAGTTTTTAAAAAACAGAAGGCAATTGAAGAAAAAGATTTGGATTTGTTTGTTATTGTTGATAGTGCCCAAGAGGCAGCCAAGCTCATTAAATAATAAAAATGTCTGCTCTTTACGACCGAGATTATTACAAAGAAAATACCAAAAATCAAAAACAAGGCAATTTGTTTAATTTTATTTTTTGGCTTATTTTTGCTTTAATTTTAATTTTGGTCCTTTTTATGGCATTCTAAAATAATGCCTTTTTAAAGCCATTATTTTTATTTTAAGTATAAAAATATTTAAAAAGTGCTTGACAAGATTGGTTTTGCCTTCATAAAATACACTTAGTATAAGTTAATAAAGCTCTCCGTCAAAGCGGAGAGGGTAAAAGGAGGTAGAATATGGCACAAGCTTACTGCGTTAAATGCAAAGCTAAAAGAGAAATGAAAGATGCCAAAGAAGTTGTGATGAAAAATGGTCGCCGTGCAATGCAAGGTGTTTGCGAGACTTGCGGCACCAAAATGTTTAAGATTCTTGGCAAATAATTAAAAGAAAATCTTCAAAAAGAAAGCCCCTTTGGGGGCTTTCTTTTTGATTTCGATTAAATTTTTTTATTTTTTTATTTTCTAGTTTTTTATTTTCTGGCAGCCCCGGCGGGATTCGAACCCGCGATTTCCTGCCTGAGAAGCAGGCGTCCTAGGCCTCTAGACGACGGGGCCTCAATTACTTTATTTTATCAAATTTTTTGCCAAAATCAATAATAAAAAACACCTCCCTTTTAGGGGAGGTGTTTTTTGAAGCTAAAGAGTTTAATATGCTCTTTGTCTTCTGAAATTGTTTCTTTCTTGCCTTTTTTCTTGAGGGCGAGCTTCAGCCACAATAATTTTGCGGTTTGAAACTTCGCTTCCATTAAGAGCTTTCATTGCTTTGTCTGCATCTTCATCATTCATTTCTACAAATCCAAAACCACGGCTTCGGCCAGTAAATTTGTCTTTAATGACAACAGCCGATTGAACTTCACCATAATTTTCAAACATCTCTTGCAATTCTGAATCAGTGGTGGAAAAAGGCAAGCTTCCTACGAATAACTTTTTCATTTTTAGCCTTTTTTTAAAATTACTTTTCTTTGCCGGACGACCCAGCGGCTTCTTTACTATATCATAATCAAAATAAAAGTCAAATTTTTTTATAAAAGTCTTGATTTTTTATTATTTTTGGGGCAAAATTAATAATGTTAGAAAGAAGGCAAATATGGTTAAAAAAATTAAGCTTT
>Ga0334722_10003548_pt1 | contig 16706 bp, 14 predicted proteins | sample C3_bottom_MG_FD_207210 | JGI IMG/M metagenome (GOLD analysis project Ga0334722, IMG submission 207210) | Sediment microbial communities from Yellowstone Lake, YNP, Wyoming, USA - C3_bottom | ecosystem: Environmental > Aquatic > Freshwater > Lake > Sediment | place: USA: Wyoming | collected...
CATTCGCACCGGCTGCATCTTAATCGTGATACCACGTTCGCGTTCAAGGTCCATACGGTCGAGTACTTGATCGCGCATAAGACGTTCTGGAATAGCTCCCGTGCGTTCAAGCAAGCGGTCAGCCAATGTACTCTTTCCATGATCAACGTGGGCTATGATGCTGAAGTTTCGAATATTCATGTTAGTGACTTACCGCTTGCCCCGTTGGAAACTCGAAGAGTTTTCCAACTGGGGTGGTCGACCCCATGAGACAGGCTTTGCCGTCTCACGGGGCTAGCGTGTGCGATGATAGAAAAATTGCGTATGTGTTTTTGGTTCACGGTTGTAGTGGCTCTTCAGCAGAAGGTGGAAGCACTCCCGAATGCCCTCCCGGCACACGGATAAGTTTCTTAAGCGCACTGGCGACAATCAAAAATTCTTCATTTTCAACGACGTAGAGCGCGAGTGCTGAAGCGGCAAGCCCCACGATACCTGCGACAAGTCCCTGAGTGAAGACTGACATGAGCGTAGTGAGAGGTGCGATGCCTCCCTCAAAAGAGAGTGTGAGGTAGGCCGCCGCTCCACCAGCAAGTGCGGCGAGAGAACCATCGAAAAGCGGTCGCGAGAGCGTACGCGCGAGTTCGGGAGAAACACTCCGGAGTGCAAGTAGAGAAAGGAGTGCAAGAAATATTTGCCCGAGAGTCGCCGCAAGTGCGAGAAGCAAGATAGAGGTCCCTTGGATATCGCCAACCTTTAAGTATGCCGCAAGAGATGCCGGCAACCCCTCTGAAGGGAGGGTAAGGAACACAAGAGCAAGAGCCACCGTAAGTGCTCCACCTGCAAACTGATACAAGAGCGGTCGCCAAGATTGGCGTACGGCGTAGAGTGCACGCGAGAAGAGGAGAACAAGACCTTGAGCGACAAGGCCTACAGCAAGGATGGCAAGCAAGGCCGCCGTGAGACGTGTTGCGTTCCAATCAAATGCGCCCGTACCGAGGACAACGCGTACGATGTGTGCACGAAGCACGGCAATAAGCCCGAGAGAAACGACCGACCAGAGGATAACGTGTCGAGCACTCGCCGAGAGTATGCGGGTGAATTCGCCGCGCTTCTCGAGCGCTGAAGCCTCAGAGAGCGCGGGAAATGCCGCAACAGCATAGGAGGCGCCGATGAGCCCGAGCGGGACTGCTTCAAGGTTACTCGCAAAAGTGAAAACGGAGACTGCCCCTGTACCCACTCTCGAGGCAAATGCAGTGAGCACAAGCGCCGTCACTGAACCCATACCGAGCGCCAGCGAGCGCGGCACCGAATCTCGAACGACTGAAGACATGAGCGCAAAGGTCGGGAATCGAAACCTCGGCATGACTCCTGCCTCTATGACGACCGGGATGTTTACGGCGAGATAGGCTAGTGCACCGAGAATGACTCCAAACCCAATCCCTGGAAGACCCCAGAGAGGATAGAAGACTACCGTGCCGAGAATGATGCCGAGATTATAGAGCACTGGCGAGATTGCGAAGAGCGTGAAGCGTCGATGTACTTGCGTCACGCTTCCTAAGATGCCGGAGAGGCCGAGCAGAATGGGTTGCAGAAGCAATAATCGCGCAAGCAATACGAAGTCCGCATAGTGCGGGGACAGTACGAAGCTTGGATACAAGAACGAGAGAAAGGCGGGCATAAAGAATGCGAGTACGACGCAGATTGCCCCGCCGATACCGAAAAGGAATGATGCCGATTCGGAAAGGAGTCGTCGGGTCGATTCCCTATCCATCCCCGTAATGCGCGGAATAAGCACATAGGCACTCACGAGCGAAGAGACGAGCGCAAAGACGAGGTCCGGCACGCGAAATGCCGCGTAGTAGAGGTCAAGTGTCTGACCCGCACCGAAGGTATGTGCGAAGGTCCTGTCGCGCAGAAGCGCAAGGGCTTGCGACGCAAGGGTGAGGGCGGCAAGCAAGTACGCGGCCTGATGCAGGCCGCGTACCGGTGCCGCGATGCGCTCGAGAATGCTTCGAACCATCGCTTTATAATACCTTACGAGTTACTACCAAGCGAGAGAGGATAAAGAGAGATTCCGATTTCTCTTTTCCGAACGAGCGCCGGGAGAAAGCCGTTCCTACGAGCTACTACCAAGCGAGAGAGGATAAAGAGAGATTCCGATTTCTCTTTTCCGAACGAGCGCCGGGAGAAAGCCGTTCCTACGGCTTACTTCGCTGCTGCCGCTGCAGGAGGAGTGACCGAGAGAAGGTTTGCAGGGAACGGATTGTTGCCTGCAGCAAGTGCCGTGAGCTGTGTCGCGACTGCCTTCGCATTGTCGGCCGACATATCAGCAATCGACTGCATTTCCTTAAGTGCGTTCTTCATGTCTCCCTGCTTCGCGTAAACCGCGGAGAGGAAGTAACGTGCATTTGCGAACTGAGGATTCGCCACAACCGCAGCCGAGAGTGCCGCCGCAGCATTTGCGTAATCGCTCTGTGCCGCATACAAGATACCGACTTGGAAGAGGATGTTCGGATCGTTCGGTTGGAAGTAGGCTGCCGCAAGTGCTGAAGCGAGCGCGTCCTTCACATTACCGTCCTGCACTTCAAGTTGTGAGAGGAGGAAGATAGCAGCGGTGTAATCTTGTTTGAGTACAATTGCGGCTTTCAGATCTTCCTGAGCGGCCTTCATGTTCTTATTTGCGATATTGAGTTGTGCGAGCGTATACGGAATCTGTGGATTCGTAGGGTTCAACGACTGAGCTTTCATATATGCAGTCTTTGCACTGTCATATGCACCTGAGACACCGAGTGGTACTGCCTGAGCATAGAGGTTGCCGAGTGCAAGCCAACTCTGGTAATCAGTCGGATTGAAGTTCGTCGCAGTCAGCGCGGCATTAATGCCGGCAGAAAGCGCCGTCTGATACTCCTTCTGTGCCGCCGTCTTTTCCATAGTGGAAGAGGCAGCAATCAGACTGAGTCGTGCATTCGCAATAGCCGCTTGCATCTGGTAGGCAGCCACAGAAGGCGCGAAAGCGATCGAGCTCTGTGCCGCTTGGTCAGCCTTATTGAGATTCGCGACTGCGGCTGGCTCTGTCGTGTCGTTATTGGCCGCAGAGAATGCCGTGGTTGCGTTCCCGAATTGAGAAGCAGCAACATAATGTTCAACAAGTGTGTACGCAGCAACGACTGAGGAGAGCAAGAGAATCGTGAGAGAGAACACGATAACGAAACCAAGTCGCGGACTTCGCGAGAAGATAACGCCCCATTGTTCTCCACGTGTTGCGAAGCGCATCGTCGAGATGAAGATGCCGGCGAAGACGAACGTGAGTGCGAGCACCACAGCGTTCGGTAAGTCGAATATCGCCGTCGTGAGGAGATAGACCGTACCGATGAACGACACTATCGAGACGTACCGAACAAAGGCGTCCTGCGGTGTACGCAGAATAAGCATACGAAGTCCAAGCCCCAAGAACATGCCAATGAAGGCGAGCCACGCGAGAAGACCGACGATACCCGTTGTGACGAGAGAGGTCGGGATGAATCCAATACCGGAAGAGAAGTCGATATTCCAGAAGATGGTCGAATTAAGCGTTGCGTCACGGTACTTGAGCCATTCAACACCGAAGGTACCTGGACCAGAGCCGAAGACTGGTACGGTGCTATACGCCTTTTGAGCAACCGAGAAGGTCGACTGCCAAGACGGGCGGATATTGAGAATGTTCACATGCAATGCATTCGCAAGTGCCCCACCAAGCGTTCCTCCGATGAGGAAGAAGAGGGAGATTGCGAGAACTGAGAGTGGAAGGACGAGAGAACGATTCCCTTCGTCTGACTCGAGTGGAGATTCGTCCATGACAACTGCCTCATCGAGATCTGTGTCACCAGTCTTTGATCCTCGTTGCATGACTGATTCAACAAAGAGACCAAGCGAAACGAGTGCAAGGAGTATCCACACGAGAGAAGAGTTTGCGACCGCAAGCAAGAAGAGTGCGACGACTCCACTCCCAACAAGCATGCGATACGTACGCTGTGAGAGTTCGAGGAACCGAAGAGTGATAAGGACGGCAACGACGCCGAGCCCAAGAAGTGTCGCGAGATCTCCGAAGGAACCAACAATTGAGAACGCAGGGGAAATCGTGTTTGGAGCAAATTGTCCCACAATAACAATGGCTACTTCGATGAGCGCAATAACACCGAATACGTACGCGGAGGCACGGAAGAACGAATGATAGTGTTCAGACCGACGTAATATAAGTGCAGAGAGCGTACCGAGACAGGCGGCAATGAGCATGAAGCCGAGTGTGTCCGGTTCAAGTGCTGTGCCCCAAAGTGCGTTTCCAAATGACACTCCTGAGAACGATGCCGAAAGTGCGTATGCAACAACCGGTAGCCAAAGCGCGCCGATAAGTACTGAGGACGGGAAGATAACATTGCCACGAGCGAGACGCGCGAGAATATAAAGTGCAAGAGTAATAATCGTACCTGCAGCGAGCACAAAGGTTTTCGTCGTTGTGAACGCAACTGATGCGGACGGTATAAAGATAAATAGAGCCGCGGCGAGCGTGACGAAGAGTGCCCAGATGCTAACAGTATCGAGTGAACGACGACGTGGTGCTAATGCTGATTGCGGAGGCATGGTGAATATGTAATTACTACTTACTAGATGATAATACCGCTCAGTATACTCCGCTCGTCTCTCAGCGAAGCGCTTATCCACACATTTTCTCAAGGTGTCACCTCACGTTTCTTATATTTCCCTTGACTCCGCGAGGTGACACCTTATAATTAAGATATGAAAAAGAGAAAAGGTCCGTTTATTGTTGGTGAGTGGTACCACTGCTACAACCAGAGTATTGAAAAGCGCATCTCATTTAAAGATTCTCAAGATTATCATCGTTTCCTCGAAATTCTTTATTTGGCAAATGACGAGTTCCCTCTCCGGCGTGATGATATAGGGAAACGTAAGTTTGAAGAGGTTCTGAACCTTCTCCGTGGCAAAAGACTCGTCACTATCGGTGCATTCTGCCTGATGCCAGACCACTTCGACTTAGTGCTGAAGGAGGTCTCGGAAGGAGGCATCACCACATTTATGCGGAAGGTAGGGACAGCATACACCCTTTACTTCAACGCCCGACACGAACGAGTGGGTAACTTGTTCTTGAAGCCTTTTAGGTCCCTTCCGGTACCTACGAACCGGTCATTCCAGCACCTTATTAACTATGTGCACGCTAATCCGGCAGTGCTCTATGAACCCCAATGGAAAACCAATCATGTGGTAGATCCTCAGTTCTTGGAAGAACACCTGACGGCATATCCGTATTCAAGCCTTGGTGCCCACACCGGTGCCTCGGTACCGACCCGTACCATTGTAGACGCGCAGATGCTCTCTACAGCGCGTATGGTTTCCTTGCAGAAAATGCTGCAAGAAGCACGGCAATATTCCGCTGATTCAAACCTTCCTTAATACACACTTTTATTTCAAATGTGGTATAGTGCGGACAGACTAGGCTAGACGATCGCTCGCGCAGGTACAAACTTGTGCGGGAGGAAAGTCCGAACATGCGCCAATTTTGCCTGCCGCAGGCAGCTGCAAAATTGAGCGTCCCGCGTAGCTTTATGCGGAGTGGGACAATAATCCCCCTTCGCCAAGGCTTCGGAGGGATGCTCGATTCTGTAGCCACCTCCGGTGGGCAGAATCGGCAAACAGGTAGCGGGTAACGCCCGTCGTCCGCAAGGATAGAGGTGACCACAGAAACGTCAACGCCGAAAGGCCGCGAATTCCCTCGTGGAATATGTCCATCGCAAGATGGGAATGCAACGAACAAATCCTTACCCGCATGCAAGGCCGTGCTCCACTTCGGTGGAGAGTGCCGCTCGAGTCCTGAGGTAACGAAGGACCCAGATAAATGATCGCCCACGACAGAATTCGGCTTATCGGCCTAGTCTACACAATGAGAAATCCCACGCTCCTGCGTGGGATTTCTCATTTACTACTTTTCTTTGGAATTAACTTTGAGAGTTTGTACGCATTCCCATGGCTCAACATTCCTTGGTACGACATAATCTTTGCATCTTCTGGATACCCTAGAAGGGCTCTCAACATTCGTCGCTTCGTACTTGTGCGTACAACGTGATGATCAGGGAAATGTACCCAACCGAGAAAGTCCACACCGGAAGCGAGCGTGGCGATAGAAACCTTGTTCGGATGCATACCGAGCTTCAATCGGTCGCTCAAAAACACTATCATATATGATAGTGTTTTTGTCAGATACGCCCGGTCGCGGGAAAAAATCACGAAATCGTCAGCGTAACGAATGTAGTATTTAGCTTTCAGCGTGTGCTTCATGAATTGGTCGAACTCGTTCATATAGACATTCACCAGAAGTTGGCTCGTGAGGTTGCCGAGCGGAAGACCTTTCCCAAGTGCCGTACTCGAGAAGCTCCCGATGACTCGGCCGATGAGCCAGAGGATGTTCTGGTCAGGAATGTATGAACGGAGAATGTTCATAAGGACTGTTTGGTCTACCGAAGCGAAAAACTTTCTTATGTCACACTTGAGTACCCACACGGTACGGGTATTATTTTTAGAAACCTTATGTGCAAAACTGCGGAAGCGGTTCATCGCACGATGCGTTCCCTTCTCGAGACGACAGGAATAGGAATCGCTGATAAAGGTACGGTCAAAGAACGGGTACAACTTACGATAAAGCGCGTGATGCAGGAGACGATCACGTACGCTCGCTTTATGAATATCGCGCGGCTTGGGGTCATTGATCTTGAAATGGTAGTAGCCGCCGTGGGTATAGTCTTTACTTGCAAGGTCGTTATGAAGTGCGAGAATATTATCCGAAAGTCGATATTCAAATTCCTGTACATCTTGTTTGCCGCGCTTCCCCTTAAGGAATTCCTTCCATGCAGCGAGCAGATTATCCGTTGCGATGATATTCTCGTAGGTATGGACGAACTGTACTCTCATCCTCTTAATCCTGCCCCCCCGGACGGTTTTGCAACCGAAACTTATCCCCGTTGTATTGAAATTAAAGGATGCGTACGGCCTCTGGCAACAATATCTCACGCACTTTCCGAAAGCTAATCGCTTCACCCTTGGTTCGAAAATAGACGACGTATTTCTCCACGCGATTGAGTACTGCTTTCTCGCCAGCTACAGCGCGCATACGGAGAAAGTTGTGCTCGTTGATCGCTGTATTGCCCGAGTCGACTTGTTGAAACTCCTCCTTCAACTCGCCTGGGAAATGAAGGCTCTCGACTCAAAGAAGCACACCCATCTCTCGGGAAGCCTTTTGGAGATCGGCCGGATGCTTGGTGGATGGCGCAAGCAACTGCAAAGCAAAACTCCCGCCGGTTAGGACGGGAGAAATCGTGAAAGTGGCGAACGGCGAGGAAGCGATAGTTCGCATTCCAGTCGTTGTCGAACCAATTCAGGTTGAGGTTGCGCTTGGAATCATTCCGGTTAAGATACGGCACATTGCGGTTACCATTAACCTTCGCGACCGAGCCCTCGTGAAGAACGCCATCTACTCCACCATCCATCGAATACTCTCCGGATTGAATCGTATGTGCGACCTTGTGCGTCGCCAGCGCTCTTCACCAACTGTCTCTGATTTTTTGAGACGAACCCGAGGACACTCTCCGAGCAGTCGTAGCCACTCAAACTCTCACCCTCGGGCTTGCGGACAAACTACTCGAAGCCGTGACCTCGGACTTCCCGTTTGTCGTTAGTATTGTAAAACAAAGACCCCCAACGCCGAAGCGAAGGGGGTCAATAAGTCGCAAGTGTCAAAGTTCCAAAGGGACAAGAGTCCCAAGGTTCTAAGAGGCAGAGACCTTGCGAACGGCGAGGAAGCGACAGCCCGCACGCCAGTCGCCGTCGAACCAACTCAGGTCGAGGATGCGCTTGGAATCATCCCGGCTAAGATACGGCACATTGCGGTCACCATTAACCTTCGCGACCGAGCCCAGACCGATGATCGGGAACTTGCGCTGCTCTTCCGGGAAAGTCTTCCCGTGAGAGAGAACATGTTCAATCTTGGCCGCCGACCAGGAGTTCTTGGGATCTGCTGCTTTGATTTCCTTGATCGCGTTCTCCGAAGAGATGTTGCGGTCGAAGTGGAAGTAGCGGCCCTCGAACTCCACGGTGCCCTTCCCGGTGATGGAGAAACGCTTCGCAGTGATGTCGCTGTTTTTCCAGTCGTAGTGACCGGCGGCAATCATCTGCTCGAACGACTGCGCGTAGTCGACCGTGAGACGGAAGATGTCGGGAGCAGAAGCGGGTGCGATGACCTCGAACGGATTCTTGCGCTGAGTAAACAACGCGAATTCGTCGAGAGTGAGACTTCCTGCTTGCAGTTTGTGAAAAAGATCTGCAGACAGACCAGCCAGGCGTTCGCCCGGCAGAATCACGGCGTTAGCCATGGTTTTCTCCTGATGCTGAACAACGAGAACGGGTATCCGTTTCGCCACAGCAGAAAATGGCCCAGGTGAGCTACTTTCTGCTGTGGCGAATTCGCAAGTCAGTCAAAGACCTATTAGCTAATATATAGTATACACTAATCATCGTTCATGTCAATCCCCTCGGCTGAGCCGCTAAATGAGCCCTTAGATACGCCCTGGAAAATTCCAAGGTTGAACCTTGTTCCCATGATTCTTTTTCTCCTCCAGCGGAGCCTCTCTACAGTATTTCACAGGTGCCTCCCGCACAGGCTAATTCCCTCTTCATATCCGACTCGTCCTGTCGCTCATAGGCAACAAGTTGCGAATAATCCACTTCGGGGAAGCGCGCGAGACGTGTCTCATACTCTTCTTTCGTAATCGCTTCATACGGAGCAAGTCGATACACGTGCTCAGAACGAGGGAGGAACGAAAGCCCACCAATAATCTCCCAGTTTTTCTGAATCCAATCGACAACGCTGATCCATTCACCCGAACCCACCGAGATGGTTGCTGAAGGATTGTGTTCAGTGAAATTCAACTTCACTCGCTTCCAATATTCGAGTTGGTCGAGCGCAGTGAGATCGTCTTTAAACTTCGCTTCCTTTGAGTGATCCGGTGCTTTGACGGGAAATTCAAACACATAGGTATTTGCTTCTTCCATCGATTGTCCCACTTCTGGGTAATACGGTACCCCTTGGTCACGCATCATTTTGAAAAGAGAATCGGTTGCGCTAATGCGCACGCGACGGATGTAATACGGCGAATGACGTGGGTGAATACCTGAAGCACAGTTAAAGGTCTGGGAGACCGTGCCTGACGGCTTCACGGCAGTTACTGCCATTGAACGTTCGACACCGAAACGCTTCGCATAAGTGACATTCGTCTTTACCGCCATATCACGAAGTTTCCGCATCACCTCCGGTTGTCGTGCGACCGGACTATCCCATTGTCCGGTGACTGACACACCCAAGAGTCGTTCTGCTTTATTATGTTCGGTCCATTCTTTCGAAATATAACCGAACTTCGTGAGCGTCGACTGGTAGGTGCCAAGAATTGCGGCAAGACGTGCCTTCCGAAGAAGTGAGGCCTCCGTATCATGTGCACGTGCGATAACCTCGGAGAGGTTACAGAACTGTTTCGACTGCAGGATAATCTCTGCACAGGGGTTTGTACCAATAGAGCCGCGTACAACGCCGTCTTCTCCGATAAAGCCAATTTTCTTGAAATAGTCCGTACGACGCTTTGGGAAAGTGACGGCAAGCGCTCCACGGTTGAAGATGCCTCGCTCGCCACTTCCGCTCTTCATAAGTGCAACCCATTCGTCCATCAGTTCGGCATTTGTCGGTTGTACCTCATATACTGCAGAGTTATTTGCAACAGACCTATGCGGATCGGTCATATAGAACTGACCTTTCTTCGCATCCCTCATCTCCACATCATCGAGGTCAGAAAGCGAAATCATCGCCGTACGGCGTACGCCGCCGGCAACCACACATTCGCCAATCTTACAGACGACATCGTGGACATCGATAGAGCGAAGGCGTCGTCCCGCACGCGCAAGAATCTTCTCGCGAGCGAATGCGAGGAGACTCAGAAGCGGTTCTGGTCCACTCGCCTTTCCACCCATGACCTTCAAACGAGCTCCTGCAGGGCGAACTTGGGAAGAATCAAATGTAATATCTTTTCCGGCATACCACGTCTCGATACCGAGTGTGAGTGCGTCGCACCACCCTTCCTTCGAATCGTCGATAACGTGAGTCGGTAATTTTTGCCCTGTCTGTTTTTTAATCTGCGGAAGTTGTTCGACATTCTGACTTTCTACCGCAAACCCTACACCGCATCCCTGCATCGAGAGATACATAATCTCGGCGAAATCAGTGAGTGTCACTGGAGCGATAAAGGTGCAGTTATACGCGCAGGCATGACAGCGACGTGCCGCTTCACCTGAGAATTGCATGAGACGCATTGAGGGCATCACTTCTTGCTTCAGGATGCCGAGGCGCACCTCAGCATATTCTTTTTCAGTGAGTTTGGTACCAATATTCTCACGCATGAAATTTATATACCGATCAACCGTCTCTACCCATGTCTCGCGACGACCCTCTTCTGGGATCCATTTTGCGTAGGTGCGCAAATAGACGAATTCGCCGAGTGAATTTCCTGCAAAATATTTCTTACTTTCTTCGGCAAGTTTCTTTACATGTTCCGGTATCTCAATATGCGCTGCGCGGAGCTGCGCTCGTTTGTCGCGATACAGAATATACGCCTTTGCCGTCTTCACGTAGTCGTTGAGGATGAGATATTTCTCAACCGAGTCTTGCATACCTTCGACGGTCGGCAGGAAACTCTTATATTTCTTTGCGAATCGTCCGAGTTCTCCTGCTACTTGATGTGCCACAAGCACGGCATCCTCTTGACCGCCTTCTCCTGCTTCGGTCATCGCCTTCCACACGGCTGAGGCGATCTTATCGAAATCAAACGATACGAGTCGTCCGTCACGCTTCTCGATCTGCGGGATCATGTCACGATAGCGAATCGTTTCTTTCGAGACCGGTGACTTCGGTGTGGCAACAACGACCGTCGTTGCCGACTTCACGCGAACAGAATCTTTAGCAGTTTTAGACATGAGCAGGACGGTTAATAAAAATAATAATCAACGCATTTCGTTATGATTAGTTTACTCCTGCGTGTGCGAAACGCTATGTGGACAGCGTTATTCTGTAACGCTTGGGAAATTTTTCAACAGGAGCGGAGTGCCGGTCGCTATAGCGTGTTCGTGCGCGAAGCCCGCAGCAGTTTCAAGGACATAACGCGCTGGTGCAGAAGGATAAAAGACATTCGGATACGTAGAGGTAGCGACATCTTGAGCAATCGAGACGACCTGTCCTTTATCATTGAGCCAGAATATATCGAGCGGGACCAGAGTATCTTTCATCCAGAAGCCATATCTCTCGTCTTTCGGGAAGACAAAGAGCATCCCTTGGTCTGGTGCAATACTTTCTCGATTTCCAAGCCCTCTTTCACGAGTGGCAGTTGTTGTCGCATATTCGATTCTTAAGGACACTCCGCCAAACTCCCCCGTCGAAGGGAGCGCTGAGGAATCCATCTTCGACACAAATACAATCGCTCCAATCGCCAAAACAACGATAAGAAGCTCTTTATAAAAATAGCGCGACATACCAGTTCACTGTATCACGAGGTTCGTCAGTACCTCTTTTGTATACGTAATTGGGTGATATTGACATATCGCATACTAAATGTTTCAATAGAGCTTGCAATTCGAGATCTTTTCAATCCAATCCATGAGGTCAGGGATACAGTAAAGGAGAAGTGCATGAAAAACGTCGTGCAACTCAAACCGCAGTCGCTCCCGCAATCGGGGCTCCATCCGAGTGTAGTCGTCTGTATTATTCGTCGTGGAGAAACTATTCCGGCGAATAGTATGCACGACCTCAATTGGGATCTCACCATCACGGGGGCGAAGCGCGCCCAACAACTTGGGGTCACCTTTGACGCCGTGGGGGTACGAGCACGTTTTAACTACATCGTGTGCTCTGCCGACAAGGGCTCCCGGCGGACCGCGAAAGAGATGTTCCACCAATACGGGAAGACACCGTGGGTCGAAGGAACGGGGCGACAACTCTACGCTCCCGAAAACGACGCGGACTTCGCACTGATGCAGAAAATGAGGAGAGAGTTCGATGCGCGTCGTGCGATAAAATTCATCTCCTCACCCTCGTACAACGTCTACAAGCTACTCGACACCGAACAGGTGTTCGACCGCTTCATGAAAGAAACGAGGCAGCTGTTGCTTTCGCTCCCTGACATTGCATCAGCACATCGCATCGCGATAGTCAGCCACAACATCATCTGTAATGCCATAGCCGAAGCGCTGTTCCCGCAACATAAGCGAGAGATCGAAGAGATCGAACTTGGGCCGTGCGACTTCATGATGCTGTCGGAGAAAGAGTGCCGCTACTTCCCACTCATTCCTCTCGACTGACGGGTGCAGAGCGACAAAGCGCCGGAGGATTCTCTCCGGTGCTTTTTTATTACCCGTAATGAAATCTTGCTTCTTTCGGCTTCATACAAAGAACTCCTATTTCTGTTCTATTATTCGAACCTCATCTCTTTCTGTATGAACAACAATCTTATTATCGGTATACTTGCAGCCATTATCATCATTGGCGGCGGTATATGGCTCATGAATACTGGGTCTCTAAACTCTGGAACCGTGGCCACCTCAACGCCACAGACCGCAGACGACACCAGTGGTCAACCGACCGTGTCTTCAGCATCAGCTCCCCGAGTGATTACCGGCACACTTGTCGTGGCATCCAATTCTAGCGCCGTACTCACGGGTAAAATCGTTCCGAATGGTGCTCAGACCTCGTATTGGTATGAATACGGCACAACGACAAACCTTGGCTCTCGTACAGCTCCGCAGACTATCGGTTCAGGATATACGAACATCAGTGCACCAGCGTTTATCGCCGGTCTTACCGCAAATACCAACTATTCCTTCCGTCTCGTCGCGCAAAATAGTTCTGGTACGGTCAATGGTGATACGCTCAGCTTCACAACAAATAACAATTCACCAATCGTCGGTAATGCGCCAACCATGAACACTGACGCAGCAACAGCAGTCACACGAACTACCGCAGATCTCAACGGCCGCGTGAATCCAAACAATTCTGAAACTTCGTATTGGTTCGAATACGGTGATTCGAACAACCTTGGCAACACTACGGACTTCCGTTCCGCAGGGGCTGGAAATTCTTCTCAGAGCAAATTGATATCCATCTCTAGTCTCGCGCCCGGCACTAAGTATTATTTCCGCATGAACGCGCAGAACCAGTATGGGACCGTAAACGGTACTATTCTCGTCTTCACGACTCCAGGGCCTGCCGCAGCAAAAGCTCCGAGCGCAAGTACCTCAGCCCCGACAACTCTTACTACCTCTTCTGCAATGTTGAACGGTGTCGTGAACCCAAACGGTGAAAGCACAAGCTACTGGTTTGAGTACGCCACGAACTCATCTATGAGCAACATTCTTGGGAGTACCACGCATAGTGTTACAGCGAATTCAGATCTTACTTCTGTGAATGTCTCAATCACACTCACTGGACTCACTGCAAATACGAATTATTCGTATCGACTCGTTGCGATGAACTCTTTTGGCACCGTTCGTGGTGGTGTCATCACCTTCAAGACGAAGCGTTAATCATTCGACACATACAAACAGCCCCGCGTACGCGGGGCTGTTTGTATGTGCGGAGACGGAGAGATTCGAACTCTCGAGACCCTTTCGAGCCTGCCGCCTTTCCAAGGCGGTGGAATAAACCACTATCCGACATCTCCTTGTTGTTTTATACTTCCCCATTTCTTGTACAGCGAACTGATACGGGTATTAGACGTACCGAACACTTCCAAGTATTTAGCGACGGCATCTGCTCTATAGAGGTAGATATCGCGTCCCTGACTACCAATATGCGGTATAACTCCAAATTCTTCAAATACCCCTACGACCTGCCCGAGCATCTCTGGTGAATAACTCGTAAAGCAAAGACCGATATTCTTGTACGGTTTTCCTCTTACTCGATGCGAATGAACAAATAAACATCCGTCCGTATCCATGAGACCCCGCACACAGGCGATGCGATAAGAACGCTTTTGAAGAATCCAGTCTGGTATCCGAACTCCATTTTTTAGTTTGTTACCACGAGGGAGACCGTGTGTGACTAAAAAATCAACGAGTGTCGTACTCGCAACAGAAATGACAACTGCATTACGTCCTTTTCGTTTACGAATCGCTGGTGAGATGTCAAAAAGATTTTGAATGAGTTTCTTCACATAGAGCGAATACTCCGCATCCTTTATAGAATTCATCGTGATATTTGCCTGCCATAAATTGTTGATTCCCCCATCCCCCAACATAATTCCGAAGAATTCTGCGAGCAATTCTGAAGCTTTTGGAATACGAATCGTTTTACGATGACTCTTTTTCGGATATTTAAGCCGAACATCCACCAACATATCTATACATAATAACATTTGGTCTAGTGCCAAATAGACATACGCACATACAAAATCCTGAAATTACGCCTGTGGAGTGAGGAGCATCTTGATTCGGTCGGCAATCGGGGGATGGGTCGAAAACATTTTTTCAATCCATCCACTCACTCCTACACTCTTCGCACCGAAAGGACTACTGATGAAAAGATGCGCCGTTGCGGTATTGGCGCTTCGCATTGGCGCCGTATAACTGCCTATCTTCCCAAGTGCAGAAGCAAGACCTTCGGGATACCGCGTAAGAAGTGCCCCGGAAGCATCGGCGAGATACTCGCGGCGACGCGAGACGGCGAGCTGGATAAGTTTCGCAGCCACCGGCGCAAGGATGATACCGACAACGGCGAGGACCATGAGAATTGCGTTCCCCTGCTTGTTGTCACTGTCCCGACTGCCACCCCAGAAAGAAACTCGAAGGAAGATATCTGCCACAATCGCAACGAAACCTGCAAGTACCACAGCAATAGTCATAAGAAGAATATCGCGATTCTTGATGTGCGAGAGTTCGTGCGCGATAACACCCTCGAGTTCTGGTCGCGTCAGTATCGAGAGGAGTCCGGTCGTCGCACAGACGACTGCATGTGCCTCGTCGCGACCGGTTGCAAAGGCATTTGGCGCTGGGTCATCAATCACATACAGCTTCGGTTTCTGCATTCCTGCGGTGAGTGCGAGATTCTCTGTCACCGTATAGAAGTCGAAAAACTCTTCCCGTGTTGCCGGCCGTGCATGATTTAAAGAAAGTACGATCTTGTCCGATTGCCAGTACGCATAGAAGTTTGTCGCGAAAGCCATGATGACTGCAACATACAGAATCAGTGGATTTCCGTAATACCACGAGATAGCGTAACCCACGGCGATAACCACAATGAGAAATCCGAACACAAGCGCCCAGGTCCGGCGGATGTTGCTTGCGCGCTGTTCGTAGAGATTCATAGGTCTTCTCTGTAGCATACAGATAGTTGTATAAAAAGAAACGGCACGAGATTGCTCTCGTGCCGATTGCAAAATAGTCAGTCGACTACCCTTTGCAGGTTGTACACACGGTAGGCACTGGGGCGAACTTGTTGACCCAGATGCCGGACCCTGACTGAACCGTCCAGTAGGTTCCATTGAAGTAACCCTTCTTGTCGGTGAAGTCGTATGACACCTGGTCGTTACCCACGGCGTCGATGGAAGGCGCGTAGAAGGTCCACTTCTTTGCATTTTGCTCCCATGCCCACCAGCTCACGAAGTTTGTCGTCGGGATGACTCCGTTTACCACTGGGACCGGATTCACTTGCTGATTGAATTCCCTTCCCGTGGCTGGTCTCGGTAAACCGAGGAGTTGCCATCCCCCAGCGAGCGCGGCGAAGTTGGCGTAGAAGTTGCTGTGTTCCTCGCCGACTTGTTCCGGTAAATCGATGCCCCATCGGCTGCTCACCCAGAATCCTTCTCCGGGATTAATCGCGTTGATGACGTACATCCCTTTTGATGCAGCGTACGCCATGTTCCCTTCCGCGGTGAGTTGCGGGGAGTAGAATCCCCACTGTCCCGACCCGTTGCTCCATTTCCACACCGAGACGATGGCCGTCGTGATGTTGTCCACCGGACTTTCGAGCGAGCCGAACGTTTCAGCAAGGTAGAGCGGGCGATTAAGGGGATTCCCCAGCAACGACCAGCCCTGAGCCAAGCTCGGCTTGAACACCACTATATTCGGTGGCATTTGCGGCGGCGTGGAATCGACTTGTGCTTGCACCGACAAAGTCTGGAAGGCAAACAGGCACAACAATACTGCGATGATGTGTTTCATCTATATCTCCCGAAAAGATCAAAAAAGAGAGGGCGTATTCCCTCTCCTTTAACGCTGACGTTAAGTATAACACACTATATGTGTATAAGTCAAGTGTTGCTAGGTATACACTTCGACTCTATTCCCTCCCGCTCGTTTCGCGACATATGCGGCTTCGTCCGCATGCTTAATAAAGGTTTCTGAATCAGTCGCTGTTGAGGCATCTACCGAACAAACGCCGAGACTCGCTGTGACACCAAAACCCTTCAGTTCAGAATCATTGTCGAGTGCGACGCGAAGTTTCTCTGCAGCAATCATTGCTCCCTTCTCATCCGTATGTGAGAGAAACACAACAAACTCATCTCCGCCATACCGCACTAATAAATCCTCTTCACGGAGCGCACCTTTCAGAAGTCCAGTAACTTTCTTCAATACGCCGTCTCCCACCAAATGACCTT
>Ga0334722_10003549_pt1 | contig 16705 bp, 20 predicted proteins | sample C3_bottom_MG_FD_207210 | JGI IMG/M metagenome (GOLD analysis project Ga0334722, IMG submission 207210) | Sediment microbial communities from Yellowstone Lake, YNP, Wyoming, USA - C3_bottom | ecosystem: Environmental > Aquatic > Freshwater > Lake > Sediment | place: USA: Wyoming | collected...
GACGAAAAGGGAGACGCGGGCGTTATTTTTAAGCGAGGAGAATAGTGGGGGACATTCGTTGTTTAGAAAAGGTGCAAGGCAGCTCAAGATTAATACTATTCCGTTAAAGGATGTTTTTGATGAGAATAATATTAAGTGTTGTGATTTTTTAAAGCTTGATTGCGAGGGGGCCGAGTACGAGATTATATTTACGACACCAAACGCGTATTTAGAGCGCGTTCAAAATATCTCTTTGGAGTGTCATGAAAATGGGAGTGTTAAAGAAATGAAGGAATTTCTTGAAAGAAAGGGGTTTCGGGTGTGGTCTAAAGGTCTTACGCTGCCAATGGTGTATGCAACGAGGGAAGAATTTCCATCTCCCCGATGAGGGGAAGTTGGCATATCGGGGCGGCATTGAAAAGTTACCTTGCCACCTCTTTGTGAGCGACCTGCGGTAAATCAATCAAACGGGAAGGGGGTTGCCACATCCGAACGCGGTGAGGATGTTCCGACAACCGTAGTTGTCGAGACCTTCGGGGAATCCCCCGTGATAAGAGTGCTGTTTCAGTCGGGAACCGGTGGCAAGGGCGAGCGAAGCGAGGTTTTCAATGCCGCCCATATCGGAGAGCATTTATTAAGCACAATTTTACTATGTTCTGCAGATGAACGGTGAGTTAAAGAGTGTAGTGAATAGTGACTTAATTAGAATAAACATTACTTGGCAAAGCATTTCGCAACAATCAGTGGGAACAGTATCGTTGCATCGCCAAACACTTTGACTGTTCTGCTTTCGGGGATGATTTTGCCCCAGCTAACGGCTTCGTCAGGGCGAGCTCCTGCGTCGCTTCCGTCGAATTCTTGGGCGTTGTTGATATAGACCGCATAATCGCTTCCGTTTCTCATCATATTGGTGTTCAAGATGTGGTGTTTGACAACTCCTGCGCCTAAGATGATGACTCCTGTCTTCTTCGCATCGAATGTTAAGTCGTTTAATTTTTTCATATCGTTTGCGATGTCGATCATGAATGAGGGGTTTTTGTATTTGAAGAAGTAGATCATGTCTCCCATGCTGCCGTCGGTGAGTGCGGGGCAAAAGACCGGGATGTGGTTTTTGTGGCACCAGTAATAGATTGATTCTTTGTGGTTGATTTCTTTGCCAAGGCGATTAACGAATTCGCTTGGAGTGACGATGTGTCCGCTTTGGCGTTGTTCTTCCATCATTTTGTTTAATATCGGCGTGAGGAAGTCTTCAAATCTGCAATAGCGCGAGTTGGGGACAAAGATGTTTCCTGTTCGGTTGATTCCTTTTTTGCGTAGTTCTGCGCCAGAGGTTTCGAAGTGTCCAAGGATGAATGGTTCGATGCATTTGATGATGTCTTCTTCAACGCCTCCTGCGGTGGTGACAACAATGTCAACCATGTGGTGTTCGCACAGGTAGCGAAAAACGTCGCGTAGGCCTGATGTGACCATGTTTGAGGTATAGCCGAGGTAGATGGTGCATTTTTGTTTGCGCATTTCTTTGATGATTTCGATTGCTTGTGCAAGGTTGGTTGCTTGAAAGCCGGTGGTGTAAAACGAGTCAAGGAGTTTTTCATAATCAACGCCTTTGTTGAAGTCGTAGCCGGAAATTGCAGTGTATTTTTTGGGCTCCTCGCTTTCGCGCAAAACGTTTTTTTTGCCGACCGCATGCGTATCTTTCATAGTGTCAAAAACGACTATTGCAGTATATAAAGCTAACGGGATTCACAAACCTTTAAATACCCATATACTGCAACATATAGTTATGGTCGCATATAAACAGAAGTGTTCGCGGTGTACGAATATGGTACTTATTACCGCAAGGAATCAGTTCCCGCTCTGCTATCCGTGCCAAAAGCCGGAATTGGAAGGAAAGATTAGCGATCCGAAGATGAAAAAGCTGTTTGCCATTTCTGAAGAGTTGTACAAGGAAAGCGCGTTCTTGCGAAGTATAAAATCAAACTATTTGAAGTTCGGCAAGCTTTCTGACAAGCAAATCGAGTATTTCAAGAAAGTTGCAAAGGAACTAAAAGAGAAGAAGAAAGCAGTTATTTAGTATGGTCAAGCAAGTTAAAGCCGTAGGAACATTAGTTGAGTGTGGGGATGAGATTCTTGTTCTGTTGCGTATCAAAGTGAATTTGAGCGGTCAAACCAAGGGTATGTGGGTTTGAGTATTTGCGAGGTTATTCGCAAGAACGAATGAAGTGAATCAAAAAAGATTTAAACAAGTTCTTTGATGTGATTGCACATGTACATTCCCAAGCGCTATGGCGAGTCGCAGGCGAACAAGTGTCCGTTTTGTGCTGATCCTGCGACGACGACGAATGGCGAGAAGGTTCCTGTGTGCCAGCGGCATAAGGATAAAGAGCTTGGCCTGCTCAAATGCATGTGCGGAAGATATCTTGCGATCATGCACGGGAAGTTCGGCGTGTTTTTCAACTGTCTTAATTGTGGTAATATCAATTTGAAGAAGGCGTTGGAGATTAATAATATGAGTTAGAGATAGTTTGGCACGTCAACTTCGCTTCCTGAGTGCAGTTTATATTTTCCTGCGGCCGTATTGAGGATGATTTTTGCAACTTTTTCTGGCGCAACTCCTTCGAAGTCAGTCATGCGCGTTGCGGTCATTCCCGGGTTCACCGAGTAGATTTTGAGTTTCTTCTCTTCGACAGCAAGCGTTTGGGTGAATCCGCGCACGCCATATTTTGTTGCGCAGTAGGGACCGATGGTTGCGTGGGGGTGTTTTCCTGCCATGCTTGCGATGTTGATGATGGTGTCAGTAACATGAGGAAGTGCAAGAAGTGTCATGTGCATAAGGCCGGTGAGGTTGACGTTTACTTGCGCAGCAATTTCTGCAGGGGTTTGCTCGCAGAAGTTTTTCCAGACGATGATTCCTGCGTTGTTGATCAGTATATCGATTTTTTTGAATTTTTTGACCGCATCAGAAACGCATGTTTTGATGCTTTTGAGGTCGGTGACGTCAAGTTGGAGTACAAGGACGGCAGCTCCAAGTTTTTCACAGTCAGCAGCAACTTTTTGCGCTTCTTTTTTATCCGATTGATACGTAATGATGACGTTCGCTTTTGCTTTGGCAAATTCTTTGGCAGTTGCAGCGCCAATACCAATTGATGAGCCAGTGATCAAGACTGTTTTTCCTTTCATCGTTTTCGTCCAACAGTATCGTAGAATACGTCAAAGATGTTTTGGCCGGTGTCTGCCGCGTAGAATTGGGCTCCAACTTCCGCGCAGGCTTCGCGGATTTGTGTGACGTGTTCGCCGAGCATTTTGCTGTATTGCTTGCGAGAAAACGGGTTGATATACGTTCGTAGAACGTCGTTGGTTTCGAGGTCTTTGAGTTTGAAGTCGCCTTCAAGGTTTAAGTTGCGTTCGACTTTGTCAAGGACTTGCAGGAGTAAGAGTTGGTTGTTTTTGAGGTAGAACAGGGCGCGTTTGATGTCTGCAATAGGGTAAAGGAAGTCGCTGATGATGACGACGAATGCTTTGCTGTTGATGAGTTTTTTGTAGTTGCGTAGGGCTTGTTCAAGGGTTGCTTTTCCTTTGGGTTTTTTGCGGTTCAGAAATTCGACGATGTTTGCGAGTTGGGACCTGCCTTTGCGCGGTTTGAAGAGTTCGAGTTGTTCGGAAAACGTAGATAAAACGAATCGTTCGTTGTTTTTGAGCGCAAGGTAGGCGAATCCAACGCCGAGCATGCCTGCAAAGTCTGATTTGTTAAGCTGGGTTCCAAAGCTCATGCTTGCGGAAAAATCAAGGACGATGTGGACGGTGAGGTTGCGTTCTTCTTCGTAGCGTTTGACAAAGAGGCGATCGGTTCTGCCATAGACTTTCCAGTCGATGCTTCGAAAGTCTTCGCCGGGTTCGTATTTGATGTGGTCCTTAAAAATGAGTCCGCGTCCGGTGGCTTTTGAGAAGCGATCACCTACGTAGTTGGAGACGATTCGTTTGTTGATGATGATGCTGAATCGGTCCAGTTGGTGGATGAATTCTTGGGTGATCATTTGAGGAGTGTTTTGATGACGTCGTCAACGTGCATTCCTTGGCGTTCTGCTTCGAAGCTAAGAACGATTCTGTGGCGCAGGATCGGGAATACCATTTTGTTGATGTCGTCTTTGCTAACAAACTTCCTGCCTTCGACAAGGGCGCGGGATTTTGCCGCAAGGATGAGTCCGATGCTTGCTCGCGGTGATGCGCCAAATTCGATGAGGTCTTTTTTCTGGCGGGTGTTGGTGACGAGTTGGACGGCGTATTTTTTGATGTCGTTTGCGATGGGAATCTGCCGAGCCATATTCTGTAAATAGAGGAGGTTGTCTTTGCTGAGAACGGGTTTAAGAGCGACCTTTTTGTGTTCTTCGGCAAAGCGGTTGACGATTTCCATTTCTTCGTCAAAGGTTGGGTAGTCGACGCGGATTTTGAATAAGAAACGGTCTGCTTGTGCTTCGGGAAGGGGGTAGGTTCCTTCTTGTTCGATGGGGTTTTGGGTGGCAAGGACAAAGAAGGGTTCTTCGAGTTTGAAGGTGTTATTACCTACGGTGACTTGGTGTTCTTGCATTGCTTCAAGGAGTGCGGATTGTGTTTTGGGTGTTGCTCGGTTGATTTCATCTGCCAAGACGACGTTTGCAAAGATGGGTCCGCTTTGGAATTTGAAGTTGCGTTTTCCTGCGGAAGTTTCTTCAATGATGTAGGTTCCCGTGATGTCGGATGGCATGAGGTCAGGGGTGTTTTGGACGCGTGAGAATTTGAGGTCCATGAGTTGTGCGAGGGTTTTGATGGTGAGTGTTTTTGCAAGGCCGGGGTATCCTTCAAGGAGTGCGTGGGAGTCGCAGAGGAGGGCGATGATGATTTGTTTGAGGAGTTCGTTTTGGCCGACGATGACTTTGCTGATTTCGCTGAAGATGTAATCAAATGTTTTTTTGGCGTCTTCGACTTTCATGGATATCTCCTCCTTTCAGGTGCAAGGTAGCTTGCTTGTTTTATAAATATAGTGTATCTTGCATTCATATCGTGGTGGGATTCATTGTCTGGTGATTTCTTTAAAGTGTGTTTTCACAATGCGTTGGTATTGTTTGGGGATTTGTTCTTCGAAGCTCACATCGCTGGTTGCTTTGATTTCGCGGGGCGCAACTTCTTGGAATCGTTCGTCTTCAACGGGTTTGATTTTGCCGATGTTGACATCGCTCATGATGGGGTTAATTTGCAAGTCGAGTTGTTTGCTTCCGAGTTCGGTGATGCTTTTGTTGCCAAGGATGTTGCTTAAGTTTTGTGATTCTTCGAGTTTGAGCAAATCTTGGTTGATGTCGTAGGGTCCGTGGTCTTTGAATGTGCGGATGTCGTGGACGGCTTGTTGGAGGTCTAAGAATTTGACGTTCCAGGCGGCAGTTCCGATAAGGATGAAGGCGATGACTGCCATGACGAGGATTTCGCGGGTGAGTTTTCCTAGGTTGAGGAACGCGCTTGTTTTGATGTTGTGCATTTTTTGCAGGACTTCTTCGTTGAGCGCGCTAACGATTTCGCTGTTGTCGCGCCAGTTGTCTGCGACCGTGATGAGTTCTTCTTTGAGTTCGGGGAATTTGGATTCGATTCCTGCAAAGGTGACTTCTTTGAGGTTCGCGCGGGTGTGTACGATTGCATAGATGAGTGCGATGATGAAACCATATGCAAGGGGGATGGTGAGGAGTTTGCAGCCGAGCAGCAAAAGGAAAAAGACAACGATTGTGTCAAGGAGGCTTTGGAAGAGTGCCACTTGCAAAACTGCGCTTTTGGCTTCGTTCAGGGCTTTGGCAATGGGTTTGATTACGGGCATGTGCACTTGGCTTTTGCTGTTTGGCAGGTGGAGAGGTCGTCCTGGGCTTGTCTGCGCAAGCGATCGGATGCGGCGAGTTGGCTTTTCAAGTCGTCGCTTTCTTTGGTGAGGGTGTTGATGATGTCTTTTTTGGCCGCGATTTCGGCGCTTGCGTCGCGCAAGTTGGCGTTGGTTTTTTCAAGTTCGTTCTCGAGTTGTTCTTTGTTTTTTTCAAGTTGGGCTTTTTGGCTTTCAACTTTTTCTTTGGTGGTTTTAACTTCGGTGTATTGTTGTCCGAGGCTTTCTTCGCGTTGTGATTTGACCGTGAGTTCTCCTTTGGTTCGCTCAAGAAGAGCGCGGTCGCTGTCGAGTTCTTTGGAGACTTGTTGGAGTTGTTGAAGTTTGACGTTGTATTCGGTGTTGATGCGTTCGAAGTTGATTTGAAAGAAGACGGTGGCGGCGACCAGGATGGTTGCGCTTAAGATTAAGAGGAATAAAAGGAACACGTTTGCGTTTTTGTTGATGAAGCTCATGTTATTCTCTGCGCACAATTCTCCTTATAAATATTTCGAGGATGAAAAGGATTGCTGCGAGGATGATAAATGGCCATCTCTGGTAATTGCGGTCGTTGACGATGCGTTTCGCGCGTGTTTTTGCGTGTTCGATGATGCCAATGATGTCTTTTTGGGAGAACATTTTTCCGCCGGTTGATTTAACGATGCCTTCGAGTTCGTGGGAGATTCCCAGGTTTTCATATTCTGATTCGTAGTTGACGGCAAAGTCCGCGCCGGCGACTTGTTGAAAGCCGGTGGTTGTGGGAATAATATTTCCTGTGTACGTGTCTTGGTCGATTTTGTAGAAGACAACTCCTTCTGCGTGGGGCGGGGTGTTTGAGCGAACCGTGATTTCTGCTGGGTCTCCAAGGCGGGTGTCTTTTGCGTCGATGAAGCTTAAGCTTTTGCGTTCGGGGTCGCCAATTGCCCAGTTCATCGTGCGCGCGATAAGTTTTGAGGCTTTTGGCGAGAGGAGGTCTCCCGCCCATTTGCTGCCGTCGTCAACGGAATAGCTTGCGACTCTGCCAAGGCCAAGTCGCCACACGGTAAGGACGGGTTGTCCGGTGGATGTGGTTGCAAGCAGGCGTGCGGCGCCTTTGGGAGAGACTTGGTTGTAGCCGTAGAGTGTTGCGTTGCCGTCGAAGTTTTCCGTGATGAAGTGGTTTTTGTTGAGGATGACAAGGGACATTTGTCCCGTGGGTGTTTTCTGTTCGTCGACGGGTCCAAAGATGATGTTGAGGGCGCTTTGGTCGTCGGCGCGAAAGTAGATGCCGTTGGTGATTTCAGCGACGTCTTGCATGAATTTTTCGTTGGTCGATGGGCCAACTCCAACGGTGTAGATTTTGATGCCGGTGTTTGATGCGAGTTTGGCGGCTTCGATTGCGGAGCTTTCTCCTTGGGTTTTTCCGTCGGACAAGAGGACGATGTTTTTGCTGCCGGTGTATTGGTTGAGGATGCCGATGGCTTTGAGTAGGCCTGATCCTATTTGGGTTCCTCCGCCGAATTTGAGGCGGGAGATTAAGTCGTCAACGCCTTGTTTTTGGAAGATGGGGCTAGGTTCTGAGAGGAGGTATGCTTGGTTGTTGAATGCGATGATGGCAACGCGCGTTTCGAGTTTGAGTGAGTGCAAAATTCCGATTGCTGCGGATTTTTCAAAGTCTGCAGTGCTGGTGTAGTGTCCAAATGGTATGCCTGTGGATCCGGAGATGTCGATGACGACTGCGATGAGAATATCGCCGGGTTTCTTTTCGGGTTTGCCGATGAGGACCGGGAGGAGTTGTTCGAAGTTGGAGTTGCGGTAGTTTCCTTTGTCGTAGGAGTTTTCTCCGCCAAAGACGACAAGGCCGTTGCCGTCGGCGGTGTAGTCGTTTAAGACGTCGGTGACTGCGTTTGCTTTGTCTGCAGGGATGTCGTTAAGGACGATGGCGTAGTAGTCTTTGAGGTTTGTCGGAAGGGATCCTGCGGTGTCAACGACGTAGAGTTGTTTGAGGAGTGTTTCGAGCGGGCTTGTTTTTTCGCTGTAGAGGAGGATTTTGGGCTCGGGGACGACGCGAATTGTTTTGTAGAAGACGTTGTTTTGGGGGAAGTAGTCGTTCGAATTGATGGTTGCGGTTATTTTGTGGGTTCCTTGGGTGAGTTGTTTGGTGAAAGGGACGGTGGTTGCGGATGTGTCAAGGTCGTAGATGGTTTGGCTATCGAGGGTGACCGTGAGGTGGATTTTGTTTTCGCTGCCGACTTTGTTGATGATTGCGGCAAAGGTGGTGTCTGAGTTTTCAAGGGTTTTTGATGGGCCGATGATGGTGACTGCGGCGTCGTTTTTGATTGGTTCAAGTTGAATGGCGTTGATGGTGGCGTTGAGTTTGGTTGCGTAGAGTGCGACATCGCCTAGTGATGCGCCGGTGTTGACGTTGCCGTCGGATAAGAGTAGGACGCTTGCGTGGGGTTTGATGTTGTTTAAGACGGCATCGCCGATGTTTGAACTGGTGGAGGTGCCAACGATTTTGACTTCTGTGTTGAGTTTTTTCTCGAGGGCTGCAGCAAGAGGTTGTGAGATGTCTTCGAAGATGGTCATTGAGGTGCTGTTGTCGACGAGGAGTTGGATGTAGGGGTCGCCGTCGATGGTTTTTTCTTCTTGGATGTAGGGGCTTGCAAGGGCGACTGCAAGGAGGATGATCATGAGTGTGCGGGTGAAGTACATGAGTTTGCGTACTTTTCGTTTTTGTTCTTTGACTTCGAGTTCTTCTTTGAGTGAGAGGAATTCGCGCGGGAGGAGGAAGTAAAGAATGATGAGTGCAGGAATAATGAGAAGGAGCGCTCCGGGGTATTCCATGCGTGCGTACAAGAAGCGTAAGATTGTGGTGACGTCAAGGCTCATAGGTCACCTCGGTATTTGATGAAGAATACTTCGAAGAGTACAAGGAAGAGGGCAAGTGCGAGAAGGACGATATCGAGGGGGAATTTGCGTTGTTCTTTGACGGGTTTGAGTTGGTATTCGGTGCTTTTGGTTCCGACGGGTTTTTCTGCGTTGATCGTGCTTTCTTCGTCGCTGAGGAGGTTTGCTGCGATGACGCGGTCTTCAAGTTGGTAGAGTCCTTGTTCTTCGAGGAGGAGCGCGGCGCGTTTGATCGTAGTTGCGGGTGTTTTGATTTTTTCTTCTTTGTCAAGGAGGAGGGTTTCTCCTGTTTTGAGGTTGAGGTTGTGCACGTCTTGTTGTTCGGTGACGTATTTCATAAGTTCGGTCCAAAAGATGGGGTAGTGGGGGGAGAATTTAAATTCGCTATCTTCGGGGATGCCAAAGTAGACGAGTTTTCCAAGGCCTTGGTGTTTGATGGTGATGAGGGGGATTTTGTTCACGGTTGCGATGATGGATTGGTCGCCGATGGGGTTTGCTTTGGTGACGCTGTTCGTTGCGCCAAAGTCGATGTTTTTGGTGAAACGGGTGAGTTGTTCTATCGCAATTGGCCCGCCGTCTCCTTTTCCATCCAGTGTTACCGGAAGGAGTCCTTTGTAGTCGATTTTGCTGCTGATGTCTTGAATACCGATGATGACCGCAGAACCTTTATCTACGCGTGCCTTGAAGTCTTCAAGTGTTCCGGGAAGGAGTTTTTTTGGGTCGAGGTTGTTGAGGATGATGACGTCAAAGTCTCCTTTGGGGATGACGGGAGGTTCGGTTAGGGTAACTTGGGTATCGCCGCTTGCAAGGAGTGCGTTTTTGAGGTATGTGCTTGCGTTGTTTGCAACGAGGAGAACTTTTGCTTTGCCTGCGTTTGGTGCGCTCAGGTAGGCGACGTTGTCAACGGGAAAGTCATCGTTGGCGTTGAGTTGGATTTGCGTGACTCCGGGGGGTGTTTTGAAGCTGTAGGTTTCGATGGCGTGTGCGGCAATTGAGAGTGTTGTTTGTGTTGAGCCGACGGTGATTGGGACGTTTTCGAGGTTGTCGTTGTAGTTTTTGACGTAGAGTGTGGTTTGGTCGTTTGCGGGGTCCATTTGGATGATGCCGACGTTTTTGCGTTTGGGTCCTGCGACGTTGATGAAGTCGACGACGATTCCTTTGGTTTGCAGGACTGCTTTTGCGATGTCTGGGTCTTGTCCTGCGGTGTTGATGAAGTCAGAGAGGACTACTGCTCTTCCTTCTGAGCCAAGTGTTTCGCCTGCAAGGATGATTGCTTCGCCGATGCGCGAGGTGGTTTCTTGGGGTTTGAGGCTTAAGAGGAATGAGCTTGTTTCTTCGGGGGTTGCGTCTTGGAGTGCGATGTAGGGGACGTCTTTTGCGAGGATGACGGTGTTTTTGGTGCCAAGGAGTTTTTTTGCTTGGGCGATTTCGTTGTCAAAGCGCGTGCGGGGGCCTTCTTCGACTTGGCTGCTTGCGGAGACGTCGATGACAAGGACGGTGTTGCTTGCCGTGATATCGTGTTCGTAGGTTGTGAACGGATGAGTAAAAGTCATGGCAAGGGCGGTTAAGAGGAGGAGTTGCAGGATGAAGAGCCAGTCGTGGGTGATTTGTTTAAGAAAGCTGGTGAGTTTTCTGCTGCCAGTTGATTTGAGAAAGAACATGAGTGACGGAATGGCCATGGGTTTTGGCCGCGGGCGGATGAGGTAGAGGATGATGAGTGGAAGAAGTAATAACAGCGCCCAAATGCCGGACGGGTTGTCAAGATGGAAGGGTAAGGCCATTCACAAGCACACTCTTTTTTACATCACGCACAGTACTGGGTATATAACGTGCGGCAGCGATTTATATAGTTTGTGTATCGCGAAAAGGTTTCAGGAAGGTTCGTAAACTTTTCCGTTTTTCTCAAGCAATGCATAAGAAGGGTAAAATAATCATGAGCGTATGCCATCAATGCTTGTCACAAAACCAAAAACATTTTATAATAGTTATACCATAAGTCTAACTATGCCCGTCGAAACAGAAGTAAAAACATGGGGAAACTCACTAGGAATCATCATTCCGGCAGAGGAAGTGAAAAAACTCAAGCTCAAGAAAGGCGATAGGGTTCGCGTGGAAATCATTGCAAAAAAGCGAATTGATGGGTTTGGGATGTGGAAAGGGGAGAAGTACGAACCCTTTGTGCGCGATCCCGATCGGGAGATCATCCGATGAAACCGTACCTCATCGATACGCATGGCTGGATAGAATATTTTTTGGCGACAGAAAAAGGCAAGAAGGTGCAAGAGATCATTCAGAACGAAAACAACACGTGTTTCACTGCGGAGTGCACGTTTGCAGAATTAAAATCGTGGGCGCTAAGAACAAAGCATGCGTTTGATGAAGTGGAAAAAGTGGTGGATTCACAATCAACTGCGCTCGCAATTCAGCGTAGCGATTGGCTTTCTGCCGCAGATCTTCGTCACGAGATGCGTAAGACGCGCAAGGATTTTGGGCTCATCGATGCGGTGATTCTTGCAAAGCAGCAAGAGCACAAGTGTGTTTTAGTAAGCGGAGATGATGACTTCAAAGGACTCTCAAACGTGGTATTTTTAGGATAGTGAGCACCGTAAACCATTCAAGAATGCCACATTTTCGAACAGGAGGAGAAGGCAGACTTTTTCAGCATTCTAATCTTCTGGAATATACACGCTCGCTTCTCGTACGGTGCGACGATGCGGTGGTTCGTCTATACAGCTGATATCATGGCCTCCGCTTCCTGGCGCTCCGCCACCGATAACAATCGCCCTCGTCTCGGCCTCTACCGTTTTTGCTCGGCTAATGAGCAAACGAAGGGGCTGACCCGTGATGGCGCGATATGCTTCAATGAATAAACGAATATCATTTGTCTGGAGCAGCGCTTGCAACAAATCATCGTAGGGCGTGTTTGCTTTGATCGTCCACCGGGGAGGAACTCCTGTCACGCGGGGGATAAACACGTCCATGCTGATGCTCTGGAATTTTCCTATAATGGGCCAATGATGGATGATGTCGAGTTCACTTGGTGAATAGTCGATAGCTGATGCAGTACGAACATAATCAGATTCGAAATCGCTGGCAAACAGCGCAAGTATCTGTTGTATAAGTACGGATTGGGCACCATCACGATACAAATAAAGGGCGATTATAGTGCTCACGTAAAGGGGAAGATCAGCGATTCGACGTGTTGGTTTCAGTTCATCAAGTGTCAGGGTTTTCGTCCTTTTACTCCAGAGAACGTTTATTCGCATATTACGATACGGAAGATTGTACAGAATAAAGCCCTCAGGGGTTTCATCGACACAGAACTGGCCTACTCTAAGATACGCGAGAATGAGTCTTTTGCGGGCTTCCCGATCGTTTGGATCTGTCTTGACCGCACGCTCCAGAGTTCTTACTGCAACATCCATCGATGAAGCGGTAATCGCCATGCATAAATAATTATCGCTTAATCTCACTCAGCTCACGAAAGACAGAACGCCGTGCTGGAGATTTCACCTTCTTCGGCAGTTTGGGCAACTATTGGTAAGAAGTATGGAATGAGCAATTGTTAAAGAGTAGATGTTCTCATGTTTGGGTCAAAAACTATTTGAATGAGTTTCTAAAGGGTGGGTCTATGAATGAAGAGCGTTTGTGTGATAAGGTTGATCATGAGTTGCGTGTGAGGGGGTGGTCGTTTGTTCGGGAGAAGTTGACTTATGCGATTCCTGCGGCATTGTTTGATGGGGAGCGAACCGTGGGTGATGTGGTTGATGTGATGAATAAGGCGCTCAAGAAAACAGGGTATTATGCATCAGCGATGGAGCAGGGAAACGAGCGTATGTATCGGTTTTTGGTGAGCAAGAAGGCGAAATGAAAGAAGCATTATTTTCCTTTCATTTTCGGGTACGTTCCTTCTTTCATGAAGACTTTGTCGATTTTGACGCAGAGTCCTTTTTCTTCTTTCATGATTTGTTCGGTGGTCATGAAGGCGCTTCCGAGTGCGACGAGTTCTTGTTTTAAGGTCATGACTGCGATCATGTCTTCTTTGTCGATTCCGGTTTCGATGTGTACAACGCCCGGGACGTTGAGGCTTGCGCCGTGGCAGATGGTGTCGATTGCGCTGTCTTGGATCCAGAGTTTGGGTAAGTGCGCGACAGAGAACTCGACGGGTTTGATGCAGTGGCGGATGAAGGTTTCGTTGTTTTCTTCTTTCCAAAAGGCATAGGCGTCTTCGAGGTCTTCGAGGGTGACCCAGTCTTTTGCGTGGAAGGGTCCTGCTTTTGTTCTGATTAATTCGGCCATGTGTGCGCCAACAGTAAGTTTTTGTCCGATGTCGTGGCAGATTTTGCGGATGTACGTGCCTCCTTGACAGCCGATTTTGAATAAAACATCGCGTTCGATGATTTCAATGACTTCGAGATAGTACACGTCTCGTTCGCGTAGTTGTCGAACCACGGCAGATTTGACCGGGGGCAACTGTGTGATTTTGCCGATGAATTCGTTGAGTGTCGCGCGTAGTTTTTCTTCAGGGACGTCGTCGTGTAGGTGCATGATGCAGACGTATTCTTTTCCTGCGGGGAGGAGTGTTTGGACGATGCGTGTTGCTCTGCCGATGGCAACGGGAAGAACGCCGGTGACTCCGGGGTCGAGGCTTCCGCCGTGTCCTGATTTGTCGATGTGGAGTATTTTTTGGACGTGGTCAGAAACTAAGTGAGAGGTTGGTCCTTTGGGTTTGTTCAAACAAATAACGCCATAATCAAGGAGTTCAGCGACCGTTCGTTTTTCTGGCGCGCACCCGTATTGCATGTCTGTTCCCGCGTCTCGTTTGGTGAGCGTTTCGCGTTTAATTTTTTCAAAGGGGAGTTGGCTCATGGGGAATGGGAAGTTCTGTGTGTGTTTAAAAGTCTGCTGGGAAAATCGTTCAATAGCCAACGCGAAGTGATTTATTGGTGATTCCGCCAAGGATGTAGGGGGGCAAATCGTCAAGGAGTCGGTTTGCGATGGTGCAGTAGCCGTCGATGAGGAGTTGGCTGTTTTCTGGTCTGACGCTTTGAGCCGCGGTGTGTAAGCGTGAAAGTGCTTGGTCAAAACGACCGCGTTTTGCAGCGGTTGCAGCTATTTCACAGATGATGGGTGCGTTGAGGTTGCCCTGCAGGTCGTAGTAAATGAGTGCTGCGCGCTCAAGATATGGCTCAGTGTCAAACTGTGCAAGGGTGCATCCGATGTGAATCAAGGAGGTGTTTCGTTCAGCGGATCTGAGGATGAGGGCGCGTTGCTGTGCGTCAAGGTGTATTGCGTGTTCGAGTGGTTCGCGTGCTTTGTCATAGTCGCCCGTGCGTATCCCGTGTTCTGCAAGTGCGCAATATGCTGCAATTTTTGCTTGGGGCGAGCTGCGTTTCTGCCAAAGTGCGTCAAGTTTTTCCGGGTCTTTTTCTTGGTGTATTGCTGCAAGGGTTCCAAATGCGCTTGTTTTTTCTCGATCGTTGAGTTTATTCCAAAGTGTGCGTGCTTTGGCGAGGTATCCTTTGCGCGCGGTTGCTTCAACGATGTGTGCTTCAAGAGGATTACCTTGTACCGGCATGCTTTTGGTGAGTGTGTATGCAAGATTGTACGTTCCTGCAATCAAGAATGCTTGCAAGGGCTGGTTATACAACCATTCCTGGTGCGTTCTGCCATGAGAAGCAACGAAGTGTTGAAAATTGTTCCAGCGTTTGGTGGCCGCCACATTTTTTGTAGTAGTGCGCTGCAGGAGTGCGCACTGAACTGCTTCGACAAGAAGGGTGTGATTTGGAGTGTCAGCACCCATGCGTTCAGGGGTGATGTCGTTGAAAACGCGTTCTGCATCAGTATATGTTTCCTGATGCGTAAGTCCAATTCCCATCGAAAAATAGCTTCGCAGTTTTTCCTGCGGGTCAGGTGATTGCGCAAGCATGTCAAGGGCGCGGTCGATATCGCCGTTGCGTCCGACAATCGCGGCAATGTCGGGATACGTCCAGTTGCCTTCTCGTTGGTGTGCTGAAGGAGGGACAAGGAGCATGAGGTCGATGAGTTGGTTCACGCGTTGGTGAATGTACTGAGGAAAAGTTTTGCGAACGCTTTGCCATTCAAGAGGGTTGTTTTGGAGGATGCGCTCGATGGTTGCTGTCGCAATTTCACCTGTTCTTGCCAGTGCCTGTGCGTACGCGTATTGGGCAGGGTTGTCTTGAGGTCGTGTTTCTGCTGCGCGTTTGAGTTTGCGTAACGTTTCATCCATATGAGAAACCAACTCACCAGTATTTAAAAATGTTACTAAAGAGTGGTAAAGTAATACGCGTATCGAGCATATGAACACATTGAGAAAGGAATGCACAGAAACAAGAGGGGAAAAAGAATTTACTTCGGCTGTTTCAAATTCAATGTCGGGCTTGGTTTTGGAGTAGGTGCAGGTGTTGGCTTTGGTGCGGGTGCTGCGGGCTTTGCTGCCGGAGCAGGTGTTGGTTTTGGTGCTGGTGCCACAGGTTTGGTTTCTGTTTTAGGAGTTTCAGTTTTTGGCGTCGCTGGCTTGTTTTCTGTTTTCGCTTCTGGTTTCGCCGCGGGTTTTGTTTCCTGTTTCGGAGCGGTTTTCTTCTCATCGGTTTTGCCAGTGACTTTTTCGGCTAACTTCTTGAGCGTGCTTTTTTCTTCTTTCTTTTCTTCAGCTTTGACTATTGGGACGCCAAAGAGTTCTGCGCGTACGGTTCCTTCGTCGTCTTTTTGGACGTTGATTTTGACGCGTCCGGGTGGGCTTTTGATGCCGTGTTTCCACATTTCAAGGTTGATGCTGGTTCCGATGCGGATGTCTTCGCTTTTCATGTGTTGTGTTAAGAATGCGCGTAGTGCTCGAACTGCGCGTTTAGCTCGTTTGTATTTTGGAGCTTTGAGCCATTCTTTGCGAAGCGGTACGGTGTAGGTGCGTTCAAGTGATGCCATTTTAGACCTTTAGTTTGGTTCTGCGCCAGTTGCGCTTGATGTGCGTGTGCCTGCCCGGGTGTACTCGGCGTCCTTTGCCGTAGATTTTGGGGACGGTCCAAAAGGGTGCCCATCGTACTTGGCGCATGGCTTTGATGAGTCGTTTTTTGCGAGCGGGATGTTTGTTTGATGGCATGGTGTTTTACTGCGCAGCAGGAGCTGGCGTCTCGGTTGGTTTTGGTTCTGTTGGTTTTGCTTCTTCTTTCTTTTTGCGAGGAGCGCGTGGTTTTTTGGGCGCTTTGATTATTTTTTCCGCGGGCGTTTCTGTTTTTTCTTCAGAAGAGTGAGCTTTGGTGGTTTTTGCTGCTTTGCTAACAACGGGAACAACAATGCCTTTTTCTTTGAGCAGGTCAGTTGCCATGCGTTCTAAGAGTTGGTGGCCTTTTGGGGTGACGATTCTTCCTTTGTGGACGTCTTTTTGGACTTGTTTTGCAAGTCCTGCTTTTTCGAGTTGTTGGAGGATTTTGCGGATGTTGTTTCCCGCACCCACATAGAAGTGTTCGGGTGCCATTCCTTCGTTTTTGCGCCCGCCGAATTTGCGCCTTAGTTTTTGCGTTCCAATCGGTCCAAGAATGAAGATTTTGCGAAGAATTGCTGCTGCTCGTGTGTGCCACCAGTCTGCTTGGACGGGTGCGCGTTCGCGGTTCATGCCGGTTTTCGCAAATGGCGCCCACGCAGGTGCTTTGATCGTGGCGTCTTTTTTGAGTTCTGCAGCTACTTTAACGATAAGTTCTGTTGGGTTAACATCGTGTACTGCCATGGTAAACCTTTCGGTTTTATCGTGGATGTTCTCAAGGAATCATCCAGAATAACATATGAGCGCAAGAGGGGGTATAAAAAGGTTGCGGAATTCAGTAATCATTCAGTTGTTTGAAGTGGTTTTAGGGTGTTTTGGAGTCCTTGGAGCACGTTTTCTTTTCTGAACCTGAGTGTTTGGATGATGCTGGTGAGTTGTGCGGTGACATTGGCGCCGCGGCGGCT
>Ga0334722_10003550_pt1 | contig 16704 bp, 5 predicted proteins | sample C3_bottom_MG_FD_207210 | JGI IMG/M metagenome (GOLD analysis project Ga0334722, IMG submission 207210) | Sediment microbial communities from Yellowstone Lake, YNP, Wyoming, USA - C3_bottom | ecosystem: Environmental > Aquatic > Freshwater > Lake > Sediment | place: USA: Wyoming | collected...
TGATTCTGCAGGTACTCTTCTGAATTGTAGATGTAAAAAGGTGAGCTTTTAGGATAAACCTCTCCGCCGTGGTAATGGCCTCGTTCATCAAGGAAAAATTTGGCCAGCTTTAAATAGTTCTCATTGCCAGTAACCCGGTAAAGCTTGACCAGCCCCAGTTCCACTTCCTGATGGCCGGGAAAAGCATGAAGTTTATCCGGCCCAAAAGTTTTTACCAGCAGGTCGGCACTTTTTAAGGCCACCTCCAACAGATTTTTTTCGCCGGTAGCCTGGTAATAAGCCACGGCCGCTTCATAAAGATGACCCAGGTTGTAGAGCTCATGACTTACCCTGAGGTTTGACCAGCGTTCTTTGCCCGCTCCCGGGGCCGGGTTCTTCGGGTCAATCGTCCTGGCCGTATAAAGATAGCCATCAGGTTCCTGGGCCCGGGCAATGATGGAGACCAGTTCATCAATTTTCTTTTTCAGTTCAGGGTCCGGGTTGGTCTTCAAGCTATAGGCCGCAGCTTCAATGGCTTTAAAAACATCTGAATCATTGTATCTTTTGCCCGTATGTTTACCTTTTTTTAACCCGGCCGCTATCCTGAAGTTATCCACTCTGCCGGTTTCTTCGTTCATTTTAAAAAGATAAGGAATGGTCACCAGACGGTTGGTTTCCATACGCGGCGCCCAGAATTCATCCGTAACCTTAACTTCCCAGAAATTTACAGGCTTGATGGGATAATCACCAGCTGACTTAGGCTTATTTTCATCCGAACCGGAATACAGCCAGCCAGGGGTTAACAACAGCCCCAGGATAAAAATAACAAGCAGACGCTCTTTCATTTTAAACCTCTTCCAAAACCTTTTTTCTATTTTTTCCTATCTTGACTTTTCTCAAGTTGTTCCTAACCGTCATTCATTTTATTAAATCTTCTTCCTGATTTCGACCAAAGCTTCTCTTTCTGAAATAATTAACTTCATCTCTCTTTCTACATTTTTTACCAGATCAATTTCTGAGAATTTTTTGTGATCAACAATAACTTCATATTTCCCGCCCATCGTGCTCTGCAGTTTTAGATAGCACTCTTTCTCATCAAAAAAATTTCTTTCTGTTTTAAATTTAATAGAAAATTCATTCGGGTTCAAAACTATCACTTCATTCTGCTTAAATCTAACCCCGTCCAGGGTAACCAGCAGGCGTTCGCTCTTTTTATTTATAAAATAAAATCTCTGTCTTAATCCATCCTGAGGAACAATCTCAAGCATCTTACCTTTTTCTTCCAGCTTTCCTCCCAAAGCTACCAGGCCAAAAATCGGATCATCCATCGCTATCGTAGCCGCCGCCCGTAAGGCTCCGGTGTAACCCAGGTCAATCTCCCCATCATAAAACCAGACACCACGTCCCATCTCTTTCCTGATCCAGATTGTGCCATATTTTCTTGGTTCGAAGGCCCAGCCGGAAGCCCCATCATTTTCTTTTCCAGGATACCAATAGCCAAAATTAGTCTCAGGTGTGCCTGTGTTCATTAAGGCCCAGGAACTCAAATAAGAAGCATAACCCAACCTAATCAGTTCGAAGGGGTCTTCTTCAAAATTAAGGGCCTGGTCCAGAATAGCCCAGCCACCCATCTGTGACATATAACTCAATTGATAACGGCCGCTTTCACCTCGAAGGTCGCTGCCAAGATGATAAAAAGTCGGCTCTATCAGACCACGGCAGGCCAGGTTGGCTTTCAGTTGCCTTTCTAAATAATCATGGACATCTTCCAGCTTTATGACGGGATGAGAATACCAGACCTGTTTCTTTTTATCATACCAGAGATTTTTATCTGGCTTCATTGGATTCAACCAGGCATATTTAGCAAAAGCATAACTGGACTCAAAGGCAGTGGTATCAAAGCTGTATTCAGAGCGGAAAGGATACGGGTCATCGTATATAAAATACTTGACCTTTTTCTCCCATTCTTGTCTTAGCCAGGAAGCCTGCTCAGGATAACCTTCTTTTTCCAGAGCTTTGATCAAATCAGGCATAATTAACTCGTTATAACAACCCCATTTATAAACTTCATACCACGGGTTGATTTTGCTTGGATACTCAAAATAAGCCCTGGCCGTGCCATAGGCCCTCTCCAGATATTCCTTCTTAGAAAGATAATGGACCAGCTGGGGATAATGCTCGCTTACTTGATACATATAAAAATAAAGCGCTATAAGATGAGGATAATCAAAGGTTCGCCAGATGTGCTCCTGCCCCTGGCCATTAGAATCAAAACCCCAGATGGAATTTCGATTTTCAAACCAGTTAGGCACCCCGTATATACCGAAAGGATAAGGCTGTTCCTGGTCCGTTCTTTGCAGCTTGCCCCAGACGTAATTTTTCAGATAATATTCAACCGCCTCTATTTCTCTGGGTTCCGGGTAAAAAATATTTTTCAAAGCGATAAAAGGCGCCTTACCCAAAACCGGGTCATCGCAGGCAATCACATAACCCCACCAGCCGTCAAAACCATCGGTATCATCAGGGCTTCTCAAAACTTTGTTCCTCATATCCCACTGTGAAAAAAGACCGTTGTACCATTTGTCCGGATTTCGATGCTGCTGGTGGGAGACGAGGAAAGCAGCCCTCTTTTTTACCAGCGTTTCTAAAGGCTCGGTTACGAAAAATTCGAGATAGGTTTTCCGGCCAAGCTTATCCATCAGGATTAAATAATTCTCCCCGAGTTTTTTAAAATTCAATTCATAAAAACGAGTATCAGGCTGCTTTTCTCCCAGATATTTTATTTCTGTCAGATCAGGGAATTCAGGCTGAAGAATAGGCTTTGTTTTTGACCTTATAGCCAAACGGGCTTTAAGGTCAACCGGAACGGTCATACCGGGGATGACCCTAACATCATAAAGACCACTTTCATACAGGATATCCCGAACAGAATTGATGTCTTTGGCCCATTTTAGGAAAAACCCATAAGCCAATTGGCTATCAGTAGAACCAGCTGGGCTCAGTGCAAGACTTGTATGTGGCTGTCTCCAGGTTCCTCTGGTCTCCAACCCGCCTTTAATGGCTGAATGAATATAACAATAAAAGTTGCGCTCCACATCTCTTACCTGGTCAGTAAATTCAAAATATTCCAGCTTGGTGTTTTTATCAGGAACCATCACTAAAATTGAACCCTGGCCATTGGGCCTCATCCAGTAAAGGAACGAACCATAGCCTGAAATAAAATGGTGCTTGATCGCCCTCTTTTCCATAATTTCCTTAGAGTCTTCTCCAAATCCATTGTTAAAGACAAGAGGAATGGCCAGGTCACCAATCTCAATTTTCTCTGAAGTCAGGTTCTCGATCGTAAAACTCCAGTGCAAACCCTGGTCCTCGAAACTGAAATAATTTTTGAGTTTAAGCGCAGGACTCCCAGAAGCCGGAATTACATATTCAACTTCATAAAATTTCCCCGTATTCTTTGAGGCGGTCAAGATTTTTACCTGTCGTTGTTCTGATAATCTATCAGTCCTGGCCTGTTTGAGGCGACTATTTCCCACACGGTAATGAATAACCATATCTCCCAGGACAAATCCGGACTTTAAAAACTCTGTCTCAAATGGATCGCCGGCATTTCTAAGGCTGACAATTCCAGCCGGAGTTATCTTGAGTTGAAAATACTTATTCTTAACTTCAATGGGTTGTTCTCCATAAAGAATAGATGTAAAAAACAAAAGGAAGGCAATAACTAAAAAACCAATAATTTCTTTTCTCATTAGATGGCCCTTCCTAATTTTTTAGAAATTCAATTAATCAACACTTCATTAATGATCAAAATTAACATCTTTTAATTAAATTATTTGCCCGCAAGCTGGTAAAGAGTGACGCTCAGAGGCGGCACGGTCAGCCATCCGAGATGAAAATCTTCGCGAATTTCTTCAATCTTTACTTCGGGTTCCTGGCCGGGAACGTTACAGGCTTTTTCACTGGCACCAGTAATCCGGAAAACCTTAGCTACTTTAGCCGGGTTAAAATCCTTGAGGCTCAAAGAAAGCTTCTGGGCTTCTCTGGTGGGATTAACCACAGCCACAGTTAACGTCCTTCCGTCTTCTTTCCAGGCCGCCATCACATCCAGAGGCTCGGGCTGTCCGGTGATTTTCACCGGCACCGTGCCGAATTCATTACGATAAAGCTTGAGCACCAGCCCGGTGGTGTCAAAGACGGCTTCGGTCTTTGAAGTTTTGATGGCTCCGATGACGTTTACTGTCTGAGCATAATTGGCCATATAAATGATGTCAGCCTGACGGTAGTATTCATGCAGTCCAGCGGCAATGCCCAGGGCATCCTTCAGAAAATATTGCGTGCCCAGCTCACCATAGAGGTACGGCCCGTACCAGTAATTCCACTCATCCAGCGCAATTTTGATGTCTTTACCCTTAAGTTCGGGAATTGTTTTTCGGTACTGCCGGTGAGCCTCAGCTATTCTTCTTATGGTTCTTGGTACCTGATAAACATGGCTGAGCAGTCCGGGCTGTTCGCCCACATAAAAATGTTCGCTGATGAAATCCATATGCTCAGAGCAATTCTTGAGCATTCCCTCGCTCCATTCTCCCACGGCTCCCACACCCACCAGAATTATCTTCGGGTCTACAGCTTTCATAGCCTCAGCAAAGCGGTTGTGGCGCCTGACATAATCTTTAAGCGGCATGTGGCCAAGCTGCCAGTCGCCGTACATTTCATTGCCGATGGACCAGAAGCGACAGCCGAACGGTTCGGGATGACCGTTTTGTGCCCGCCATCTCCCCATGGGTGTTTCGGCTGAGCCATTCACATATTCCACTTCTTCAGCCGCCAGGGTTTCATTACCCTGACCGCTGTTGACCGTGATGTATGGTTCAGCTCCAACCAGACGGCAAAAAGTCATAAATTCGTGGAGACCAACATCGTTGAGTTCTATGCCTTCCCAGGCTGGGTTCTTGCGCGGCGGCCGGCGGTCGGGGTCACCGATTCCATCTTTCCAGTTATACCCGGAAGCAAAATTTCCGCCTGGCCAGCGATAAACAGGCGAATTCAGCTCACGAAGAAGCTTAATCACCTCCGGCCTAAAGCCTTCCAGGTTATCAGCCGGCATCAATGAAACGGCCGCCACCCGAAAAGCCTCACGGCCCCGGCTGATAATTTCCAGACGACCGCGGTCGGTGTTTTTTCCAGCCGTAAAAGAAAAATAATACTTTTCATAATCAGGCTTAATTTTCTCTATAGTAAAAACCTGACTGTCATTTTCGCCAGCTCCCCAGACCAGCCTGACTTCCATTGGCAACACCCCCGGGTCTCCTGCCAGAACAATTCTTCCGGTGTATTTTTTCCCCGCCTGAAGCGCCAGTCCTTCCTGAAAAATACCTGCTGGCTGACCATCACCTTTCAGCCTTATTTCTGGAACCGGTACTCCGCTGTAGGTCAAAAGGGGATTCATATGAAGAGAATGCGGCTGGCCGTATGTTTTCCAGGGCGAGTCGGCCGAGCCCACCGGATAATAAAATTTTCGGTCCTCCAGCATCTCGGCCCAGATTCCCTGATAAATGCAGCGGCCTAAATGCTCTATAAACTGGCCGTATATGTATTTAGAAACAGGAGCTAGTTTCTGGGAGGCAAAGATGGTAGCCTGCGGCCTTAAGGTCCGGCCGGATAAAAATTCTAAGGTTATATCATCAAACCAGGCTTCGCCGGTCACTTTCCCCCAGCCACCAAAAAGACAGTTGACCTGAAGAGCATCGTTAAGTTCAGTGTCAAAAACCAGTTCAACTTTGGTCCAGTCGTTAGTGCCAGTTAGGACCTTTGTCTGTAATTTTGCCATTCCGTGAATGTTGAGCAGCACTCCTTTTCCGCCGGCAGACCTGAGGTCTTTAGTTTTTATCCAGCCAGTTAAACGATACTTAGAAAATGGCTGAACCTGGACCACCGTTGACCAGGAAGCATCTGCTCCAGAGCTTGAGGATATTTTTACGCTTTTCTTTCCAGAATGAGCCAGGGTGTCCACTTCAAACTTGGCTTCTCCCTGGTAAGTTACCGGACGCCAGCCCACCGGCCGGTCATCTTTCAACTCTTCAAAAGAAATGTTTTTTATGACCTGTTTTTCAACTTTATCCTGAGCCGGTAGGGCCAGGCTCAAGCCAGCCAGGATAAACAACAGCCAGCAGGCCAGCTGGCTTCTGAACCTGATATTATTGTGTTTTCTGATTTTTATTATTCGGGGATGATTCGGGTTAAACATAATAACCTCCGCCTCTGATAAAACTCCATCCGGCCGACCAATTCCTTCAGGCCAGCCAGAAATGAGTACTTAATCTTTTCTGTCAACCTGCTGCGAAATCACTGGACAATCCATTCCTGGACACCAGAAGAAAAGTTGGGCTGGGAAGTAACCTCCAGCTTAATTGCTCTGGTCACCACCGGTGAGAATCTGACCCTGTTGTACTTATCTTTTTCTGTTTTGTACTCATCAGCATTTTTTACCGGTACCCAGTCTTTTCCCCTGAGGTAATAAAGTTTCCAGCTCTGCGGCACCCGGCACTCGCCTTCTCCGGTGTCGTCAAACCAGTAGACAGCCGCTTGCGAAAGGCGGACCGGCGAATCAAATTCATAGATGACCCATTCTGTGGTGCCTTTTTTCGGCCACCAGTGGAGGTACCCAACAGAGTGGTCGTTAGAATTTTCCGGTTCGTACTGGTCGTTGATAAACCTGGCTCCCCGGGCTCCTTCTGAGGCTTGGACTTTAGCTTTAGAATACAGAGCTGGTTCCGGCTTTGGTTTCACTTTTGTTTCTTCTCTGGCTATCCAGACGGCCATCTCACCCCGGCCGCGATGGGCCCAGGCGTAATAAGGAATAAAAGTTATTTCTTGTTCCTGCTTGACCGCTTTTCCTTTTTCTATAAAGTAAGCCTCCCCTTTGGCTTTTACCACCGCCAGTCCACCCAGAAAGTCAGGTTTGAATTCAGCTTTTAACTCAGCTTTATCCGGGAGCAGCAGGTTAGTCACCCGACCGTTGTTATCCGGCCACTCGGCGCAATAGACAATTGGCCCCCTCTGAACGGCTACCAGCCCCTGGTCAGCTTTTACTTTCTCGTTGGCCAGTACCCGGCGCGGTTCCATCGGCAGGCTAATTTCAATCAGGTCACCGGGTTGCCATTTTCTGGTAACCGGTAAGAAGCCGTTTTCCAGGTGGAAAGCAACTTCCTGGCCGTTTACTTTGACTATTGGCCTGGTTTCCAACTTCTCGGCAAAGTAGTAAAGGTCACCAGGAATGGGCTGACCTACTGCCCAGCCTGGAATTCTGAGGTAGACAGAAAAATCATCTGCTTTTTCCGGGTTAACTTTAATCTTAACCTGGCCGTTCCAGGGGTATTCGGTTTCCTGTTCAAGGCTGACTTTAAGGTCCTCCATGGTCACCTGCCCCTGACTCCGGGCGTAGAGGTTAACATAAAGTTTGTCTCCGGAAGTGGCGTAAACATACTGACCAATCTGCGGAATAAACCGCGCTATGTTCGGCGGACAGCAAGCACAGCCAAACCAGGGAGTCCTTTCATGCTGGCCGAAAGAGGCCAGGGGGTTAGAGTAGAAAAACCTGTCGCCCGAAAGAGAAACGCCGGAGAGAACGCCGTTGTAGATGATGCGTTCAAAAACATCCAGGTATCGGGCGTCGCCATGGAGCAGGAACATTCTGTAGTTCCAGAAAGCATTGGCGATAGAAGCACAGGTTTCAGCGTAGGCTGAAGCGTTGGGAAGCTCGTAGGCCGGTCCAAAGCCTTCCCAGGCACCGGTAGCACCGATCCCACCGGTAAGATAAATCTTCCTGAAGACCACGTCTTCCCAGAGTTTATCCAGAGCCTGAACGTATTCCTGGTCGCCCGTAAGCGCGGCCACATCAGCCATGGCTGAGTACATGTAGGCGGCCCTGACCGCATGGCCAACGGCCTCGGTCTGCTGCTTTACCGGCTTATGGTCCTGAGAATAGAAGCCGTAAAGCTTATGCCCCTGGGCGTTTCCGCGTTGCTCCAGGAAAAACCTGGCCTGGTCCAGGTATTTTTTCTCACCGGTCAGTCTGTAAAGTTTAACCAGACCGATTTCTATTTCCTGGTGGCCAGGCGGCAGCATCACTTTACCCGGGCCGAAATCTTTCAGAATGAGGTCAGCATTCTTTAAAGCCACGTTCAGCAAGGTCTTCTTGTGTGTGGCCTGGTAATGAGCCACAGCCGCTTCATAAAGATGCCCGGCGTTGTAGAGCTCGTGAGCTTCCTCTTCTCTTTCCCAGCGTTTGTCCGTGACCCAGTTTTCCAGGGGAATTTTCCCGCCCTTATCTTTAATGCTTCTGGCCGTATAAAGATAGCCGTCTTTTTCCTGAGCCGCAGCTATTTTAGCGATCAGATTATCAAGATATCTATCCAGCTCCGGGTCATAACGCAGCATCAGGGCATAGGAAGCCGCTTCAATGGTCTTGTAGACATCAGAATCGTCAAAAGGATAGTTGGAGCAGAAGTTTCCCGTGGCTCCTGGGGCAGCCATCTCAAAATTCTTTATCCTTCCCGTTGTTTCTTCTTCTTTAAAAACATGGGGAATGGTAACTTTTATGTCCGTTTCTATCCTTTTACTCCAGAAATTATCGTTGAACTGAACATCTGTCAGCCGACCACTTTTTATCGGATAATCCTGTTTCCGTTGTCCACGACAGCTAACAAAAACCAAGAAAATAAAAAGTAGCGCCACCAATCCGATTAATTTTCTGTTAACTTTACCAGGCCACATTTCTTAACCTCCTTAGAAATTTTTGTCCTTTATAGCCTGACTATCTTTTGACTTCATAATCACTTAGCTTTTGTTGAAGCTTTTACTGAATTAATTTATAACCTAACGTCCCGGATAGCCGGAATAAAAAATAAAGGCATCTTCTTATCTTATTTTTCAAATATCTAATATATTTCATTTGACATTTCAATAAATTTATGCTATTTATTCTTTGGCTTTACGGAAAAGTGAAATGAAAAGCCAGAAAAAGAACCTAACCCTCCCTCAACCATAAACCTCTTTCCCCTCACAATCCCCCTGAACGAACAGGGCACCCAACCCCGGGGGCCCTGGTTTTTTTCCATTCTTGTTGGGGCTAAAATTTCTACCATTTTTGCCGCACTTCCATAAATTTCTCAGTCTCAGCGGTCCGTCAAAGTTCCGCTGTTTATGCTCTTCAGGGTTACGGTTCTGGTTTCCAGCGACCAGCTGAGGCGCTTTTTCACCACCGCAGTTCTTTCCAGCTTCTGGTCGCCATATTCCAGAACCACCCGGTACTCACCTGGCTCAACCCGAGCTGTCTGGCTTCGCGGCCCGGCTTCTTTTCTCATATCCCAGCTCAGACGGTGAAAACCAGCCTGACCACCGGCCTTAATTTCCTTCAGCATATTACCCTGCTGGTCATATACTTTCAGTTTTACTTCTCCCGGAACCTCTTCCCTCAAGAAATAAAAAATCGTTACCTCATCGGGTTCATTGGGGGTTAGCAAATGGCTGTCGCCCAGAAGCTCGTAGTTTCCGAAGACGGGGTATTCTTTCTGGATAGCTGGCCGGATGGAGAAAAGATAAGCTTCTTTTTGCAGCACTTCTGGTCTGAGCTCTTCAAGAGGCCAGATGTTGGTAATCCAGATGCCACGGCCGTAACTTCCAACTACCAGGTCTTTTTCTCTGGGGTGAATAACCAAGTCAGTAATTTTTACCCTGGGCATGTTATTCTGAAAAGGCCACCATTTCTTCCCGCCATCAAAGGACACAAACAGTCCATGGTCTGTGCCCACAAATAAAAGTTCCGGGTTTTTCGAACTCTGCAGCACCACGTTAATGGGGTAATCGGGCAGGTTGGAGACCACAGACACCCAGGTCTTCCCGAAGTCAGTCGTTTTAAAAAGGTAAGGTTTGAAATCATCCTGGCGAAAACCGCTCTTGGCCACGAAGGCTGTGCCAGCTTCCTGTGGCGAGGCAAAAACCCGGCTGACCCAGAGGTTGGCTGGTCCACCCGCTTTGGCTATAGCCGGCGTACAATCTGTCCAGGTGGCGCCGCCGTTGGTGGTCAGCTGAACCTTCCCGTCATCAGTGCCCACCCAGATTACGCCGGGCTTTACCGGAGATTCAGAAATGGTGGTAATGGTGCAGAAAGTAATGTTTCCTGCGCCCTGCTGTTTACTTTTATCGTTAGTGGTCAGGTCCGGGCTGATTTCTTCCCAGTGCTCACCCCGGTCTAAAGACCTTAAAAGGCACTGGGCACCGATGTAAACAATGGAGCTGTTATGCGGCGAAAGGTGAATCGGCGGTGTCCAGTTAAACCGATATGGCTCTTTCCCCGGTTCCCGGACCGGTTGTATGCTCTTTCTCAGGCCGGTTTTCTGGTCCAGCCGACCAAACCCGCCAAACTCCCGGCAATTGTAAACCCAGCGGCTGTCAGATGGGTCCACCACATTGTACATTCCATCACCGCCGCCCACTGTCACCCAATCACACAGGTTAACCGCACCCGACCAGGAATTAGAAGGTCCCTTCCAGGAATCATGGTCCTGCAGACCAGCGTAGACGTTGTAGGGCTCTTCCATGTCCACATCCAGGTCATACACTTCGCCCAGCGGCAGGTTATAAAAGTGATGGCAGGTCTTACCGCCGTCATAAGTTACGTACACCCCACCATCGCTGCCAAAAAGCATTCTCTGCGGGTTTTTATGGTCAATCCACAAAGTTCTAACGTCGCCGAAAGCCTTCTGAAAAAGCACTGTGTTGGGCCAGTCGGCATCGCGCCAGGTTTTTCCGCCATCCACAGAACTTGCCAGAGTCACGCCCGTTATAAAAAGGTTCCGGTCATCCTCAGGGTTAACGAAAATCTGGTTAAAAGAATACGGGGCCTTGCTGGCCAGAGGTTCTTTCCCGCTGTTAACCCTGACCCAGGTTTCACCGGCATCTTCTGACCTGTAAACCTCGCCCACGGCCACAGGATAGGCAGGCCGGCCAGCCCGGGCCGCGGCTTCTTTTTCTTTTTCGGTTGGTTGACGGAAATTTTCCACCACGGCATAGAGTATTCTCGGGTTTTTCCTGAAAACATCAATGCCTATACGACCAACATAACCTGACGGCAACCCGCCTGACAGTCTTTTCCAGGTACGTCCGCCATCAGTGGTTTTATAAATCCCGCTGCCTGGACCACCGGCTTCATAATGCCAGGGAAGCCTCACTTTGTCATAGGTAGCCGCGTAAAGCACTTCAGGATTGCTGGGGTCCATCACCAGGTCAATGACTCCCACTTTATCGTTGAGGTACAGAACTTTTTGCCAGCTCTGGCCACCGTCAGTGGTTTTAAACACTCCGCGTTCGGCATTGGGTGTGAAAAGATGACCCATGGAAGCCACATAAACGACATCTGGATTAGTCGGATGAATTATTATTCGCGGTATGTGATGGGAATCCCGCAGTCCCATATTCTGCCAGGTACGGCCTCCATCTGTTGATTTATAAACCCCATCTCCGCTGTGAGAGCTGCGGGTACAATAAGCTTCTCCCGTTCCTACCCAGATCAGGTTGGGGTCAGAAGGAGCTATGGCCAGGGCTCCGATGGAAAGATGACTCTGGGTATCAAAGATCGGCTCAAAGGTGATACCGTTGTTGGTGGTTTTCCAGACCCCGCCATTTCTGGTGCCCACGTAGAAAGTGTAAAGATGCGCTGGCTCGGGAAATTCAGGAACAGCAAAACAGGTGACCCAGGAACCGGCCCGAAAAGGTCCGATGTTCCTGAAGGTAAAAAGCTTGAGGCTATCGGCCGGGTTGAATTCCTGGGCTAACAGCCAGGTAGAAAGCGACAAAACCAGTAAAAACCAGGCTAACGTTTTTCTTTTAGCCGTTTTATGATTCGTAAGCTTGATTCTGCATGTCCGAGACATGCTGAGCCTCCTTCTTTTTTTAAGGCTATTTTCAGGCTATTTATATATTATTGGAAAATTATTTTCTTTCCTAACAAAATTTTGCTTCCAGGACTTTTTTATTTTTGTCAATATTTTATTACCCAAATTATTTAATAACTTCTTTCTGGCGCCAGGCAAGTTGGTCTGCACACAAAAAATTTAATTTAAAAACTCACCTTCTTCCTGGCCTTAACAAAAAAGGGGAAGAGCTGGCGCCCTTCCCCTTTTGTTTCTACTTGATACAACAACCAATCTCAGAACTTGTAGCGCAGGGAGAACTTTACCACTCTGGTAGCTGAAATGCTGGTTACCCGGCCGTAATTATAATCCAGGGTATAAGTTCCCTGATTTGTGCCTTCAGCCGCCGGGAACCAGGTGCTTATCGGATTCAGTCCATAATTCACGTACTTGTTACCCATCAGGTTGTAAACATCGGCAAAAGCGGAAATTGTACCGTAGGGGAGTTTGAATTCTTTTTCCAGATGAAAATCAAGGTTGGCATAATCCTGTTCTCTTCTGGTGCCGTTCGGCTCCAGCATCACCCAGACCGACCAGGGAACCACGTTGTGGGCTTCAGCCCAATCTGCGGGAGGAACAATTTCTACGCTGCGGCCCCAGGGATAGCCAAGACGGTAGTTCAGGAAAAAGGAAGCAACAAAACCATAAGGCAGGTTGAAGGTGCCGTAGAGTTTGGCCATGAAGGGCACATCATAACCATCGCGGCCAGGGGCGTTGACAAAGTCATTGGGGCTATCACCGCAGGTAAGAGTAGTGGTTCTGGAAAAGACCACCGAACCACCCAACGACCAGCCGTTGGTAAATCTTTTGTCCACGGTGAGTTCAACTCCGTCATACTTGGTGAAAGCTTCGGGGAAATTCCTCTTGATATAAACTGCCCGGTCATAAGGAGAATCCAGGGTCATGAAATAGACCGTGACTGTCTGCGCCGGAAAGGCACCGTAAGCCGGCACAGTGGTGGTGAAGGGAACATACCATTCAGGTGCCTGTTCAAGCTTGTACCAATACTTGCCAGTTTCAAAATCATACTTCCCCCAGCCAAAGAAATCTGTTTTCTTCTTGTGAATATAGGTCAGCTTAACAGCCAGATCTTTAAAAAGCTGATGCTCAATACCGGCAGTGAGTTCATTATGAATAGGAGAATGAAGGTCTGGGTCCACCAGTTTGCGCAGGTAATCAGGGTCGGGCCGCTTAAAATCGCCCATACTCCAGCGGTATTCGTATTTATCAATGCCTGGAGCATCAGGCTGGCCATTCTGGTTTAAATCCCACCAGTTAAACTCATACTGGGCCATGACTGCTGGTGAAACTTCAGAGAACCACATCACCGGGACTTGTTCGGCATAACGAGCGTAGGAAAGTTTCAGAGCTGTCCGGCCATTGCCAAAAAGATCATAGCTGACACCTACACGAGGAGAAATACTGGTGAACTTAAGGACATCTTTAATGGCCGGAACTTCAAAGGGTCCAAAGGGGTTGAAACCAAGTTCTGTTTCCAGCACTTGGCCGATTTGATAAGCCAGACCGGTTGTTCCGGTCGAGCGAGCTTTGCCGCCCCAGCCATTGTAATAGTCTAATCTCAAACCCAGGTTCAGGGTCAGACGATTCTTAAAAGTCCAGTTATCCTGCAAATAGGCACCGAACCTGTATTCATAAAGATCCTTAACGCTGTCGTCACGCCCGGGACCACAATTGGTAAAAGACAGCCGGCCATCGCCGTAAATTGTCGGTTCATCAACACCAAAATAGCCTCTCCAGTAATAAGGATTTCCGTTATAGTAATACCAGTTCATCGGTTGCTGTCTGGCATAAGCATACCTATCCCAGCCAAACTGCACCTCTACGCCTGCGCCCATTTCATGGTCGCCGCCCAGAAATTCATCCTGAAAATGAGTAGCCCGGACAGAAGCCTGGCTGGTATGGCGGGTTATAAAGCTTTCCCAGGACTGAATGCCATTCCAGATATAACCGGTGTAGCCATCCTGGTAAGAAATCTTGTCCGAACCATTAGTGGCCGTGATCGGATAATCCAGATGGTTAACATTCAGCCGGAAATCAACGAAAGAATCTGAAGAAGGAATCCAGGTTAGATTGGCAGTGCCCACATATTGTTTGGCTCTGGCAGTAAAGGTGCTATCTTCGGTTTTGTTGGACCAGGCTTCGTACATATTTTTGTTGGCACTAACAGAAAAATAGGTATAGAACCGAAGCTTTTTAGAAAATTCTGTGGTCAATTTTATGTTGCCCCGGATGTTCTGGCTGGGTACCTTATACTGGTCATAATAGGTGCCCAGAATGGTGGTGGGACGGAAGGGGCTCCAGTTGCTGGACTTGGTGAAGGCAGCATCGGCAAAGAACCAGATTTTGTCCTTTATAATCGGCCCGCCAAGCATAGCGGAGCTATCAACGTTATAAAGGCTGAAAGAAGGTTTGCCAATCCTCATGGCTTTCAGCTGCTCGTCCGGGAAAAGAACCTGAGCCAGATGTTTGTTGGTGTAATAAACCTGGGCCTGGCCTGAAAAATTATTGCCGCCTGATTTAGTGACGATGTTGACAAAGGCGCCGCCAGTGGCCCCGACCTGAGCCGGTAAGGCTCCGGTCACCACTTCAATCTCTTCAATAGCATCAAACTGGGGCGTACCGAAAGCTCCACCCGTGGTCGGACAGTTAGCATTAATCCCGTCAACTTCATAGGTCACGCCATTCCAGTCTGTACCGTGGATACTTCCGGAATAGGTGGCAATAGTTCCAACCGTAGAAGGAACGAGGTTCAGAACACTGGTCAGGCTTCTGTTCAACGGCAAGCGTGAAATAACCTCAGAAGTCACAGCCACGGTTACTTTGGTCTTCTGCACATCAATTTCTGGAGCTTTGGCCACGACCGTCACCTGCTCTTCCACTGTTGCCGGCTCCATGGTTACTTCCAGGGTAACTGTTAAGCCTACCCGCACGATGACTTCACTGAGCGTTACTTTTTTGAAGCCAGGAAGTTCGGCAGTTAAGGTGTAAGTACCCGGAGGTATAGCCGGAAAGCGGAAGGTGCCATCCTCACGGCTCACGTCTGTAGCTTTACCCATCATGCTGGGACCAGCCAGGGTAAGATTGACACCGGGTAAAGGATTACCATCGGTGTCTTTAACTAACCCTCGAACCGTACCAGTCTGACGGGTGATCTGAGCCTGGAGGATGGTAAAGGAAAGTAGCACCACAAACCCGAGAAAGAGAAAACTCTTTCCTTTACGCATATAACTCCTCCTGTTTAAATTAATTGGCAAAGCCCTGGAATAGGGCTTGAATGAACGAGACCCACCAGAAGAGAAAGATGGGGCGGCAGGCACCTGATTGACCACTTCCGATTATTGACATCCATCAGCCTACCTCTCCCCGGCCTCTTTACGACACTGTTTTTTTCTAATCATCCTTATTTTCTCTATGTGTTAACGATAACACTTGTCTTTAAAAAATTTTAGAAAAATGTTATCGTTAACACAAAATTTTTATATAATAAAGTTAGAAATGATGTCAAGAACTTTTTTTCAGACCAAAAGATTTGCCGCACTGGTCAGCGTCATTAACGCTTCCCTATTTAAAAACACCAGCCTCATATTGTATTATCCTCTTGAAGGGCAGATGAAAAAAGTATTTTTTTCAGGCCTCCATAATTTCGTCTGGCTGCCGGAGGACAGCCGAGCTGGATTATCATCTTTTTCTTTTAAATACAACTCTCCACCACAAGGAAAGGAGGAAAAATGAAAAGAAAACCCGCCGCCTACAGTCTGGGCCTGGATTTTGGTACAAACTCAGTCCGGGCTTTAATCGTGGATACGGCTAACGGCCAGGAGATAAGCACGGCCGTGGTGAACTACCCGTCCGGGGAAGCAGGCATTCTGCTTGATCCTAAGGACCCTAACCTGGCCCGCCAGAACCCGGCCGATTATGTGGAGTCCATGGTCAAAGCTGTCCGCCAGGCAATTAACAAAGCTAAAAAGGACAGACCAGGTTTTTCTCCTGAGCAAATCATCGGCCTGGGTGTTGATACTACTGGCTCAACTCCTATGCCGGTGGATAAAAATGGCTTGCCGCTAGCCTTCCATGACGAGTTTAAGAACAACCTGAATGCCCAGGCTTGGTTGTGGAAAGACCATACTTCATTCGCTGAAGCTCAGGAAATTACCGAGCTGGCGGCGAAAGAACATCCTGAATACCTGGCCAAGTGCGGCGGGGTTTATTCCTCAGAATGGTTTTTCAGTAAAATACTGCACTGTCTGAGAGTGGCCCCTGAGGTTTTTGCAGCCGCCTACAGCTGGGTAGAAGCTGCTGATTTTATACCGGCTTTAATCACCGGCACCCTGACCCCAGCCAAAATTAAAAGAAGCCGCTGTGCCGCCGGACACAAAGCCATGTTCAACGAGGCCTGGGGCGGGCTACCGGCTAAAGAATTTTTAGCCCGACTCGACCCCAAGCTGGGCGAGCTCCGCGACCGGCTGTATGACAAAACTTACACATCGGACCAGCCCGCCGGATACCTGACCAAATCCTGGGCTAAAGTCCTGGGGCTTAAACCTGGCCTGCCTGTGGCCGTGGGAGCTTTTGATGCTCACCTGGGCGCAGTGGGTGCTGGCGTAGCGCCGGGAAAATTCGTTAAAATCATCGGCACCAGCACCTGCGACATCTGTGTCTGGCCCAACGACCGGCCGCTGGCTGACATCCCTGGTCTGTGCGGCATAGTGGATGGCTCAGTTCTGCCCGGTTA
>Ga0334722_10003551_pt1 | contig 16702 bp, 13 predicted proteins | sample C3_bottom_MG_FD_207210 | JGI IMG/M metagenome (GOLD analysis project Ga0334722, IMG submission 207210) | Sediment microbial communities from Yellowstone Lake, YNP, Wyoming, USA - C3_bottom | ecosystem: Environmental > Aquatic > Freshwater > Lake > Sediment | place: USA: Wyoming | collected...
CTCCGGCATGCAGCGCATCGGCCGCTCGGGCCATCAGGTCGATGCCCCGTCGACCGGGATCATCCTCCCGAAGTACCGCGGCGATCTTCTTGCCTCCGCGGCGCTGACCGAGCGGATGCACGCGGGTGCGGTCGAGGCCAGCCGCTACATCCGGAACCCGCTCGACGTCCTTGCGCAGCACATCGTGGCCATTGCCGGTCGCGAGCCGATCACCGTCGACGAGCTCGAGCGTCTGGTGCACGGCAGCGCGCCGTTCGCCGAGCTGCCGCGCGCGCAGCTCGAGAACGTGCTCGACATGCTCTCGGGCCGCTATCCCTCTGACGAGTTCGCCGAGCTGCGGCCGCGCATCGTGTGGGATCGGGTCGCGGGGACCCTCCGCGCGCGCGAAGGAGCGGCGCGCATCGCGCTCACCTCGGGCGGCACGATCCCGGACCGCGGGCTCTACGGCGTGTTCCTCGTCGGGGCGGAGCCGGGCAAGGGCCGCGTGGGCGAGCTCGACGAGGAGATGGTGTTCGAGACGCGCGTGGGGGAGACGTTCCTCCTCGGCGCGTCGACCTGGCGGGTCGAGGAGATCACGCACGACCGCGTGCTCGTGTCGCCCGCGCCGGGGGTGCCGGGGAAGATGCCGTTCTGGAAGGGCGAGGCCGCGAACCGGCCGCTCGAGTTCGGCCGCGCCATCGGTGCGCTCACGCGAACGCTGCGCGAGTCGACGCCCGAGAAAGCGATGGCCCTGCTTCGGGAGAAGCACGATCTCGACGAGCGCGCCGCGAAGAACCTGCTCGAGTACCTCCGCGATCAGCTGGCCGCCGCGGGCGCGATCCCCGACGATCGCACCATCGTCGTCGAGCGGTATCTCGACGAGGTCGGTGACTGGCGCGTGTGCATCCTCTCGCCCTTCGGCGGCAGGGTGCACGCGCCGTGGGCGATGGCCATCGGCGCGATGGTCCGCGACCGCAGCGACGTCGAGGTCGACGTGCTCTGGACCGACGACGGCATCGTCGCCCGCTTCCCCGAGGCCGACAGGCCGCCCGACGCCGAGGTCGTCATCCCCGATCCGGAGCGCGCGGAGGCGCTGGTCATCGACCGTCTCTCCCAGACGCCGCTCTTCGCCGCGCGGTTCCGCGAAGCCGCCGCGCGCGCGCTGCTGCTTCCGCGCCGCTACCCCGGCGCGCGCTCGCCCCTCTGGCACCAGCGGCGCCGCGCCGGCGAGCTGCTCCAGGTCGCATCCCGCTTCAGCTCGTTCCCGATCATCCTCGAGGCGTATCGCGAGTGCCTGCAGGACGTGTTCGACATGGCGGCGCTCCTCGAAGTGCTGCGCGGCATCCGAAGCCGCGACATCCGCGTCGTCACCGTCGACTCGCGCACGCCGTCACCCTTCGCGTCGGCCCTGCTCTTCGAATACGTCGGCAACTTCATCTACGAGGGCGACGCGCCGCTCGCCGAGCGCCGCGCGCAGGCGCTCACCGTCGATCCGCTCCAGCTGCGCCAGCTGCTCGGTGAGGCCGAGCTGCGCGAGCTGCTCGATGCGGGCGCGCTGGCGGAGCTCGAGCTGCAGCTGCAACACCTCGCTCCGGACCGGGCCGCGAAGCACCCCGACGCGGTGCATGAGCTCCTGCTCCGGCTCGGCGACCTCACGCGCGACGAAATTGTTGCCAGAACGACCCCCAACGCGCCCATAAGTTCGTGGCTCGCCGATCTCGAGCGGGAGCGTCGCGTCGTGCGCGTGCCGATCGCGCTCGAGACGCGCTTCATCGCGGCGGAAGACGCCGCGAAATACCGCGACGCGCTTGGCGCGGTGCTCCCGCAGGGTCTGCCCGACGCGTTCCTCATCGGCGACCGGCGGCCGCTCGCGGCCCTTGCGCGCCGGTACGCGCGCACGCACGGGCCCTTCATCGCCGCCGACCTCGCGCGGAGATTGGGTGCCGGACCAGCGGCCGTGCTCGCCGCGCTCGCCGAGCTCGCGGCGGCGGGGACGGTGGTCGAGGGCGAGTTCCGGCCAGGCGGCCACGGCGCGGAGTGGGTCGACGCCGGCGTGCTGCGGACGCTCCGCCAACGCTCGCTGGCGCGACTGCGCAAGGACGTGGAGCCCGTCGAGCAGAGCGCGCTCGCGCGCTTCGCGCTCGGCTGGCACGGCGTCGACAGGCCGCGCACCGGCGAGGCCGTGCTCCTCGACGCGATCGCCCAGCTCGAAGGCGCGTTCGTCCCCGCGTCGGATCTCGAGACGCGCATCCTGCCCGCACGCGTGGCCGGATACGAGGAGGGCCAGCTCGACGCGCTCCTCGCGTCGGGCGCGGTCCTGTGGGTCGGTGGCGGCGCGCTCGGTCCGCGCGACGGGCGCGTCGCGCTCCACGTCGCGGAGCACGCGTCCTTCGTGCCGGCACCGGCCGCGTCGAGGGAGGGCGCGACCCACGAGCGCATCCGTGAGGTCCTCACGACACGCGGGGCGATCTTCTTCCCCCAGCTGCTCGCGGCGCTCGGCGGCGGGTTCGCGCCGGAGGTGAAGGACGCGCTCTGGGATCTGGTCTGGGGCGGGGAGGTGACGAACGACACCTTCCACGCTGTGCGTGCCGTGCTCCGGCCGTCGCCCGCGCGGAGCGTGCGTCGTCGCGGTCCGGCCCGGCGCGGTCTCGCGCCGGAGCTCGCCGGACGGTGGTCGCTCGTGGCCACCTACCGTGACGCCTCGCTCACCCCGACGGAGTGCCTGGCGGCGCGCGTCCGTCAGCTGCTCGACCGGTACGGCGTGATCACGCGCGAGGTCGTTCAGGCCGAAGAGATCTCCGGCGGCTTCGCGGCCGTGTACGGCGTGCTTCGCGCGATGGAGGAGGCCGGCCGCGTGCGGCGCGGCTACTTCGTCGCGGGACGCGGCGCCGCGCAGTTCGCGCTCCCCGGCGCGGTCGATCGGCTGCGCACGCTGCGCGAGCCGGATCCCGACGCGGAGCCGACCGTCGTCACGATCGCGGCCACGGACCCGGCGAACCCGTACGGCGCGGCGCTGAGCTGGCCGAACGATCGGGGCGAGGTCGCCGAAGCGGGATCGTCCGACGAGCGCGCGGAGAGCGTGAGCCTTCGGCGGCCGATGCGGTCCGCGGGGGCGCTCGTCGTGCTCATCGACGGCGCTCTCGGAGCCTGGCTTGCGAAGGATCGGCCGTCGTCGTCGGGCTCGCGCGCGGTCCCCTGGGGTGAGCGCGCGCTGCTCACGTTCACCGAGGGTGAGGAGATCGACGCCGCGCGCACACGCAGGCTCATCGCGAAGGCGCTCGCGGCCGAGGCGGCGAAGGCGCACGGCGCGCCGTTCTTCATCGATGAGGTCGACGGGCGGCCCATCGACGAGTCGCCCATGGCCGAGCCGCTTCGGGAAGCGGGCTTCGCGCGCACTCCGCGCGGCTATCTGAAGCGCAGTGCCTGAGCGGCCAGTGGTGAGGGGTAATGCCTGAAGGCGACACGATCTTTCGGACCGCTGTCGTGCTGCGTCGCGTGCTCGTGGGCCATGCCGTGACCGCGTTCGAGGTCGGGCATCCGAAGGTCAGCGCCGCCGCGGGCCGCGAGGTGATCGTCGGCAGCACCGTCAGCAAGGTCGTGTCGAACGGCAAGCATCTGTTCATCCACTTCGCCACCCCGCACGAGGCGGTGCTCCACACACACATGAAGATGAGCGGGACCTGGCACGTCTACCGCCCCGGCGAGCGCTGGTGGCGGCCCGAGGCCGACGCGCGCGTGGTGATCCGCACGGCCGAGGTCGTCGCGCCGTGCTTCCACCCGCCGATCGTCGAGCTCCTGGTGGCGAAGGAGCTCGGCCTCCATCCCATCGTGAGCGCGCTCGGACCCGACATCATCCGCGACGAGTTCGACATGGAGGAGGCGCTGCGGCGTTTGCGCGCCAAGCAGGATCGCGACATCGCGACCGCGCTGCTCGATCAGAAGGTGATCTCCGGGATCGGCAACGTGTACAAGGTCGAGGCGCTCTTCCTCGCGAAGACGTCCCCCTGGGCACAGGTGTCCGACCTCGACGACGCCACGCTCGGCGCGATCGTCGACGAGGCGCGAACGCTGATCCGTCTCAATCGTGACGGTGGCCAGCGGCGCACGCGCTTCACGCTCGACCCGAGCGATCGCATGTGGGTCGACGAGCGCGCGGGCCTCCCCTGTCACGTCTGCGGGACGATGGTCGAGTCGGGCTGGCATCCCGACGAGGTGCGCAAGTCGTGGTACTGCCCGACGTGTCAGCACGTGAAGCCCGCGGACGTGCCGCGACCGGCACCCGTGCCGGTGATGCACATGCCGCACCGGCGCGATCGGCTCTAGCTAAGCCGCCTTCTTCAGCTCCGCGACGACGCGGCCGACGGCCTCTTTCGCATCGCCGAACAACATGCCGGTCTTCGGGTCGAGATACAGCTCGTTCTCGATGCCGGCGAAGCCGGGCTTCATCGAGCGCTTTATCACGATGATGTTCTGCGCCTGATCGACGTTGAGGATCGGCATCCCGTAGATCGGACTGCTCTTGTCCATGCGGGCCGCGGGGTTCGTGACGTCGTTCGCCCCGATGACGAGCGCGACGTCGGCGCGCTGGAAATCGTCGTTTATCTGCTCCATGTCGAAGAGCTTCTCGTACGGGACGTTCGCCTCCGCGAGCAGCACGTTCATGTGGCCGGGCATGCGGCCCGCGACCGGGTGGATCGCGTAGCGCACCTCGATGCCCTTCGCCTCGAGGAGGTCGGCGAGCTCGCGCACCCCGTGCTGCGCTTGCGCGACCGCCAGGCCGTAGCCCGGGACGATGATCACGCTCTGCGCGTACCCGAGCTGGATCGCGGCGTCCTCGGCGCTGATCTCGCGGACGCTGCGTCCGTCGTCGGTCTTCGCGCCGGCGCTGGCGGCCGTCGCCGCGCCGAACGCGCCGAAGAGCACGTTGGCGAGCGAGCGGTTCATGGCCTTCGACATGAGGCGGGTGAGCAGCGTGCCCGACGCGCCGACGAGCGTGCCGGCGATGATCAGCATCTGGTTCCCGATCGAGAAGCCGGCCATCGCGACGGCGAGGCCGGTGTACGCGTTCAGGAGTGAGATCACGACCGGCATGTCGGCGCCGCCGATCGGCATCACCAGAGCGATGCCGAACGCGAGCGCGAGGATCGCGACGATCCCGAGCACGAGCTCGTGGGGCATGGTCGCGAGCCCCGCGGCGTCGGCGATGAGCCCGACGGAGCCAAGAGCCATACCGAGGAAGAGGCCGCCGGTGACGATCTGCTGTCCGGCGTAGCGGAACGCGCGTGCGTTGACGATCCCCTGCAGCTTCCCGAAGGCGATCGCGCTGCCGCTGAACGAGACCGCGCCGATCATCAGACCGAGGAGGATCGCGACGACCTCACCGGCCGACGCGGTCCCTGCGGCCGTGGCGCGCAGGTACTCCTGCGCCGACACGAGCGCGGCCGCGCCGCCACCGGCCCCGTTGAACAGCGCGACCATCTGCGGCATCGCGGTCATCGGGACGCGGCGCGCGCCCACGAAGCCGACGACCGTCCCGATCGCGATACCCGGGACGACGAGCACCCAGGCCGACGCGACCTGGCTTTCGAGGAACGTCGCGATGACCGCGAGGAGCATGCCCGCCGCCGCGACGCGGTTGCCGAGCTGAGCGGTCGTCGGACCCGAGAGGCCCTTCAGGCCGAGCACGAACGTGATCGCGGCGACGAAGTACACCCAGGGGATGAGCTCGCGGAGCTGATCCACTACTTCTTCTCCGCGGGCGCCGGATTCCTCGCCGGACGCGGCCGCGCCCGGAACATCTGCAGCATGCGATCGGTCACGACGAATCCGCCGACGACGTTCATCGTCCCGAGCACGACACCGAGGAACCCGAGCACGGTCCCGACCGGTCCGGGAACGGCGGTCGCGACGAGCATCGCGCCGACGACGATGATGCCGTGGATCGCGTTCGCGCCCGACATGAGCGGCGTATGCAGCGTCGTCGGCACCTTCGAGATGACCTCGTTCCCGACGAAGACCGCGAGGACGAAGATGTACGCGCCGAGGAGCAGATCGCTCACGAAACAACCCGCGCCGTTGTCGGGGCGGCCGCAGGCGCCATCGCCTTCTGCGTCGCCTCGTGCACGACCTGCCCGCCGTGCGTGATGACGGTGCCCTTCACCACCTCGTCATCGAGGTTCAGGTCGAAGGTCCCGTCCTTCTTCAGCATGAGACCGAGGAGGCTCGCGATGTTGCGCGAGTACATCTGGCTCGCGTGGAACGGCATCGATGAGGGGATGTTGAGCTGGCCGATGATCGTCACGCCGTGCCTGACGACGGTCTTGCCGGGTTCGGTGAGCTCCGCGTTGCCACCCGTCTCCGCGGCGAGGTCGACGATGACCGAGCCCGGCTTCATCGTCGGGATCATCTCCTTCGTGATGAGGACCGGCGCCTTGCGGCCGGGGATCGCGGCGGTCGTGATGATGATGTCGTTCTCACGCGCCGCCTTCGCGAGGAGCTCGACCTCCTTGCGGTGCGCCTCCTCCGACAGCTCCTTGGCGTAGCCACCCTGACCGGCGCCGCTCTCCCCCAGATCGATCTCGAGGAACTTCGCGCCGAGCGACTGCACCTGCTCCTTCACCACGGGACGCGTGTCGAACGCCTCGACCACCGCGCCGAGACGGCGCGCGGTCGCGATCGCCTGCAGGCCGGCGACGCCGGCGCCGATGACGAGCGCCTTCGCCGGCGCGATCGTCCCGGCCGCGGTCGTGAGCATGGGGAAGAACCTCGGCAGCGCCGCCGCCGCGAGGAGCACGGCCTTGTACCCGGCGACCGTGGCCTGCGACGAGAGCGCGTCCATCGGCTGCGCCCGCGTGATCCGCGGGATCGCGTCCATCGAGAGCGCGGTCACGCCGGCCTGGGCAAGAGCCCGCACGAGCTCGTGATTTGTCAGGGGCTGCAGGAAGGCGATGAGGGTCGTGCCCGAGCGCATCTTCGCGATCTCCGCGTCGCTGGGCTTCTGCACCTTCGCCACGAGATCGGCATCGAACGCGTCCTCGACGAGCGTCGCGCCGGCCATCTCGTACGCCTCGTCGGTGAACGCGGAGGCCGCGCCCGCGCCGCGCTCGACGACGACGGTGTTGTCGGCCTTCACCAGGCGCCCGACGGTCTCGGGCACGAGACCGACGCGGGACTCGCCGGGCATGGTCTCCTTCGGGACACCGATCTTCATTGGGCGAAGAGAAGATTAGCCGATAAGCCTCGCAAGGCGCGGCCGCACTTCCTTCGCGAGCCGTTCCATCGTGACCGTGTCGTACGGATAGGCGAAGCCGGGGATGAAGCCGCGCACGCCGGCGTCCCACTGCGCCTTGAGCTTCGCCGCGACCTCGTCGGGATCGCCGACGATCGCGTTCGGCGGATTCATACCGTGGTGGTGCGCGCGGATGTCGTCCAGCACCTGACGCGCGTCCTCGACGTCATCGCGAACGCAGATCCACTGCCCGCCCCACGGCTCGATCGCGTCCGGATCGCGCCCGACCTCGGCGCAGTGCTGTCGGAGGATCTCAAGCTTTCGCTTCATCGTCTCGGGCGGGCCGAAGCCGTGCCACATGTCGGCGTATTTCGCCGTCGTGCGCAGGGTCTTCTGCTCGCCGCCTCCGCCGATCATGATCGGCAGCCGCTTCTGCACCGGACGCGTGTTCAGCACCGCGTTCTTCAGCTGGTAGTACGTCCCCTTGTAGGTGACCCGCTCGCCATCGAGGAGCGCGCGGATGACCTTCGCCCCTTCCGCGAATCGGCGCGAGCGCTCGCCCGGCGTCCCGAGGTCGATGCCGTAGGCCTTGTGCTCGGTCTGATTCCATGCCGCGCCGATGCCGAGGATCGCGCGGCCGTTCGAGACCTGGTCGAGCGTCGCGGCCATGTTCGCGAGAACCGCGGGGTGGCGGTACGTGATACCCGCGACGAGCGCGCCGAGGTGCGCATGCTTCGTCACCGGAGCGAGCGCCGCGAGGATCGTGAAGGCCTCGAAGTTGGGACGCTCCTCTTCGCCCGCCAGCGCGTAGAAGTGATCCCAGGTCCAGATCGTTTCGAAGCCGAGGCCGTCGAGCACCTGCGCCGCATCGCGCATCGCCTCCCAGGTCGTGTTCTGCGGCCACAGCGTGGCGCCGAGCTTCACTCGACCGAGCGTATCGCCTGCGCTTCCGCGACGCCGCACGCGACGTACACTTCGCCCGTGGCGCTCGACACGAAGAAGCCCTCGGTCGACGCAGGGGAGATCGCTCGCGAGACGCGCGAGCACCTCTTTGTCTCCTGGTCGGCGCAGGGCGCGCTCTCGCAGATCGTCATCGATCGCGCCGAGGGCTCGTGGCTGCACTCCGGCGCGCGCCGCATCCTCGACTTCTCGTCGGGTCTGGTGAACGTCAACCTCGGTCACGGCCATCCGAAGGTCGTGAGGGCGATCCAGGAACAAGCCGAGCGGCTGTGCTACGTCACGCCATCGTTCGGTGAGGCCAATCGCGCCGAGCTCGCGACGCTGCTGGCGGAGGTCACCCCCGGTGACCTCACAAAGACGCTCTTCACCACCGGCGGCAGCGAGGCGAACGAGCACGCGCTGCGCATCGCGCGCATGTACACCGGCCGCCACAAGGTCCTCACGCAGTGGCGCTCGTTCCACGGCCAGACGCAGGGGGCGATGAGCCTTGGCGGCGACAACCGCCGCTGGGCGAACGAGCCCGGCATCACCGGGATCGTCCGTTTCCTCAACCCGGACCCGTACCGCTCGCTCTTCGGGGACGACGTGCAGAAGGCGCTCGCGCACGTCGAGGAGGTGCTCTGGTACGAGGGGCCGCAGTACGTCGCCGCGATCTTCCTCGAGCCGATCGTCGGCAGCTCCGGACTCATCGTTCCGCCCGACGGTTTCCTGCGCGGATTGCGCTCGCTCTGCGACCAGCACGGGATCCTTCTCATCATCGACGAGGTCATGACCGGATTCGGCCGTACCGGGAAGTGGTTCGCCGTCGAGCACGAGGGCGTGGTGCCGGACATGATCACGTTCGCGAAGGGCGTGAACTCGGGCTACGTGCCGCTCGGCGGCGTCATCGTCGACGAGCCGATCGCGAAGCACTTCGACGCGAACGTCCTCTGGGCCGGGCTCACCTATGCGGGTCATCCGCTCGCGTGCGCGGCAGGCGTCGCGACGGTGAAGGCCTACCGCGACGAGCGGATCATCGAGCACGGCGCGAAGATGGGGGAGCTGCTCATGAAGGAGCTCCGCACGATCGCGACGCGCCATCCGTCGGTGGGCGACGTGCGCGGCAAGGGGCTCTTCATCGGCATCGAGCTGGTGAAGGACCGCGCGACGAAGGAGATGCTCGAGCGCTGGAACGGGCCGTCGGCGAAGCTGCAGAACGCGATCAAGAACGCGCTCATGTCACGCGACGTCTACGTCCTGAACCGCTGGAACATGCTCTTCATCGCACCGCCGCTCACGGTCAGCGAGGACGAGATCCGCTTCGGGGTGAAGGCCATCGACGAGGCGCTTGAGGTGGCGGACCGGTTCGCCGCCACCGGCCAGCTCCCCGCCTAGAAGCCGACCTAGAACCGAGGCCACATGCCCCTCGCGATGTCCCGCTCCATCCGCGACATCTCCTCTCGATAGAGACCGAAGTCGCCGTTGCGCGCCGCGGTGAGCGCGCGGTCGTGATGGTCGATGGCATGGCTCTCCTGGCTGTCGTACCCGATCTCATACGCGATGACGTCGAGCGCGATGATCGCTCCGAGCGCGATGAGCAGCTCCATGGCGTGATCCCCTCTCTGGTCGCGAGCTAGTTGTCCGTGGGATAGCGCGGGTCGTGCTTCGGAACGGGCAGCGGCCGGCTGTCCGTGCCGTAGCGGATCGCGAGGACGTCGACCAGGACGAACGCGCCGAGGACGAGAAGCAGCTCCATTTCGGGCCCCCTTCCTGACACCGGCTACTCTTCGTTTAGCCGGTTGTTGACGTCGCTGACGCTACGTTCTACGCTGTTACCTGTCAACCGGGAATAGGCGGTATCAACAGTCAAATGCAGCACATTCCGACCCAGCTCGATCACGGCCTCGAATTCATCGGCGGGGATATCTCCACCGACTTCACGAACACGCGCAGCGGCCGCTACGAGGGGACCGGTCACGAGCACATCCAGCGGTACGCCGACCTGGTGGAGTTCACGCGGCAGGCCGGCTTCCTCGGCGCGGCCGAGGCGAAGCGCCTGCTTTCCGAGGCGGAGCGTCGTCCGGAGAAGGCCACGCAGATACATCGCCGCAGCGTGCTTCTTCGTGAGGCGGTCTGGCGCGCCTTCGCGAGCATCGCGAAGAGTGAGCGCCCCGCGGCGGAGGACGTCGAGCTCATCGGTGCGGAGGCCGCCGACGCGATGGGCAACGCCCGCGTCCAGCGCACGGCGGACGGCTTCGAGTGGAAGTGGCTCGAGACCGACGATCTTGCGCGCCCGCTGTGGCCGATCACCCGCGCGGCGTCCGACATCCTCACGAGCGACGTCGACCGCGCACACCTGCGCGAATGCGCGGACGACACCTGCGCGTGGCTCTTCGTCGACCGCACGAAGAATCACAGCCGGCGCTGGTGTGACATGAACACCTGCGGCAGCCGAAACAAGGTCCGGGAGTTCCGCCAGCGCCAGAAGCGGGTCGCGCGAAAGGCGCGCTAACCTAGCGCCCTCAGGGCAAGGGGGACACACGATGGCGAAGGTGAAGGCGGCGCTCGTCCAGGTCGCGTGGACCGGGAACAAGGACTCCATGGTCGAGAAGCACCTGAAGTACATCGACGATGCCGCGAAGCAGGGCGCTCAGGTGATGTGCCTCCAGGAGCTCTTCTACGGCCCGTACTTCTGCCAGATCGAGGATCGCAAGGGCTACGCCTACACCGAGAGGATCCCCGACGGCCCCACGACGAAGGCGATGCAGGAGCGGGCGCGCAAGCACGGGATGGTCCTCATCGTGCCGATGTACGAGGAGGATCAGCCGGGCATCTACTACAACACCGCCGCGGTCATCGACGCCGACGGGAAGTACCTGGGCAAATACCGCAAGACGCACATCCCGCACCTGCCCGGCTTCTGGGAGAAGTTCTACTTCCGACCCGGGAACGGCGGGTACCCGGTCTTCGACACCGCGGTCGGCAAGGTCGGCGTGTATATCTGCTACGACCGCCATTTCCCAGAGGGTGCGCGCATGCTCGGTCTGCATGGTGCCGAGCTCGTCTTCATACCATCGGCCACGTCACGCGGGCTCTCGATGCACCTCTGGTTCATCGAGCAGACCGCCCACGCCATCGCGAACGGCTACTGGGTCGGCACGATCAACCGTGTCGGCGTCGAGAGCGAATTCGGGAAGAACGAGTACTACGGATCGTCGTACTTCGCCGACCCGCGGGGCAAGATCATCGCGCAGGCGTCGGACAAGGACGAGCAGCTGCTCGTCGCGGATCTCGACATGGACCTCGTCCGCGAGGTGCGCGACACGTGGCAGTTCTATCGCGACCGTCGTCCCGACATGTATGACGACATCGCGAAGCCGTGAGCGGGGCGGGGATATGAGCGTGCAAGCGCTCAACTACATCGGCGGCGCGTGGGTCGAGTCGTCGTCGCATGCGACCGTGGCGGATCGCAATCCCGCAAAGACCGACGAGATCCTCGCGGAGGTCACGTCTTCGACGCCGGAGGACGTGAAGCGCGCGATCGACGCGGCGGAGGAAGCCTGGGCCCAGTGGCGACGCACGCCCGCACCGCAGCGCGGCGACATCGTGCGAAAGGCCGCGGACCTCATGGAGCGGCGGCGTGACGATCTCGCGCGCCTTCTCACGCGCGAGGAGGGAAAGATCCTGAGCGAGTCGATCGGCGAGGTCGACCGCGCGATCGCGAACGTCCGCTTCGCCGCCGGGCAGGGCACGCGCCTCACCGGCGAGACGATCCCCTCGACGCAGCGCGGCACGTTCATCTACACGACACGGGAGCCGCTCGGCGTGGTGGCGGCCATCACGCCCTGGAACTTCCCGGTCGCGATCCCCGCCTGGAAGCTCGCCCCGGCGCTCGTCGCGGGGAATACCGTGATCTTCAAGCCGGCGTCGCTGACGCCCCTCTGCGCCGCCCAGGTGGTGCAGTGCTTCATCGACGCGGGCCTGCCCGACGGCGTGCTCAACATGGTCCTCGGCCCGGGCGAAAACCTCTCGAACGCGATCATCGACGACGAGCGCATCCGCGCGATCTCGTTCACCGGCTCATCCGCGGTCGGCAAGCGCCTCTACGCGCAGGCGGCGCAGCGCCTCTGCAAGGTGCAGCTGGAGATGGGCGGAAAGAACGCGGTCATCGTGATGGACGACGCCGATCTCGAGAAGGCGGCGGAGAGCGTCGCGAACGGCGCCTTCGGTGCGACCGGACAGCGCTGCACGGCGACGAGCCGCGCCGTCGTCGCGAAGAGCCGCGTCGGCGACTTCCTCGGCATCCTCGATGCGAAGGCCGGCGCCTGGCGCGCGGGCGACGGTCTGGTCGACGGCGTCCGCATGGGGCCGCTCGTCGACAAGGGTCAGCTCGAGAAGGTGCGCGGCCTCATCGCCGAAGGCAAGCGTGAGGGCGCGAAGACGGTGCGCGACGGCGGCACGCCGCGCGACAGCGCGCTCGGGTCCGGCTACTTCGTCGAGCCGACGATCTTCACCGACGTCGACCCGAACATGCGGATCGCGAAAGAGGAGATCTTCGGGCCGGTGGTGAGCGTCATCCCGACGACGGACCTCGAGTCCGCGCTCGCGGCCGCGAACACGGTCGGCTACGGCCTCTCGTCGTCGATCTACACGCGCGACCTGCGCACCGCGTTCCGCTACGCGGAGGAGTCGGAGGCCGGCATGCTCCATGTGAACCTGCCGACCGTCGGCGGTGAGCCCCAGGTGCCGTTCGGCGGCGTGAAGGATTCAGGCTTTGGCGATCGCGAGTGCGGGACCGCCGCGTTCGAGTTCTTCACCGAGACGAAGGTCGTCTACGTCGGCTACTGACGCGATCGTGCCGCGCGCATCGCGGGCGCGATCTTGATCGCCGCGGCGCTCTCGTCGCTCGTCGCGGCCACGATGCCGTCGCTCAGCCGCGAGCGCGTCTGGATGCTCCCGCAGCCGGAATACTTCCGCGTCATCCGCGAGCATGAGGCCCAGTGGCGGGCGCACGCGTGGCTCTTCGCGCTCGGGACCGTTCTCATGGGCATCGGGCTCGGCTTCGTCGCGCGGACGACCGCCAACGGTCTCGCGCTCGCCGCGGCGATCCTCTACGGGCTCGTCGCGCCGCTCTGGCTCGCGGACCTCGCCTTCCGGCTCGACCTCACGGTCTGGGCGGCGCGCGGCGGCGCGGCCGGGGCGCTCTTCGACGCGATCGGCCACTGGAGCGGCTCGCTCTTCAACATCTTCATGATCGGCAGCTTCTTCGCGATCGCGCTCCTCGGCGCCGCGCTCGCCGATGCGTCCGTCGTCCCCGCGTGGACGGCGTGGGTGCTCATCGCGTTCGGGGTCGCGGCCGGTGTGTCGCACTGGGCCTCGTGGCCGCGTCTCATGGGCATGCGCAGTCCCTTCGACCTTCCCGTGCTCGTGCAGCTCGTGCCGCTCTTGGTAGCGATCCCGCTCGCCGCGGCGGGGTGAGGCGCTCGATCGACCTGAGGTTAGGGTGAGTCCGCCAACCGTTTCTCAAACGCAGCCATGGTCGGAGCGCGTCCGAGGAAGTTGGTCACCGCTTCGACGGCAGGGATGTTTCCACCAGGAGCCAAGATCACGTCTCGGTAACGACGCGTCCGCTCTGTGTCCATCAAGCCATTGGGGAACCCGGTCCGGATGTCAGCGGCCAGAGTGTCGCTAAGCAGGTAGGTGTAATAGGCGGCGGCGTAACCCTCGCTTCCCATGTGCTCCCAGTTCACGGGCCAGTTGGAACCGTCCAGCTGCCGGAAGCGGGACTCGCGGTCGGCGACCTCGCGCGCGACGGTGCGTGAGTCGCGGTCCACGTTCGCCGCATCGTGCAACCGCAGCGACTGTCGGCTCTGCACGGTCATCTGCTCCACTTGCACGCCGCGGCCGAAATCGCGCGCTGCCTGCAGCCGCTTCACCAGATCCTCGGGGATCGGTGCGTCCGTCTCGAAGTGCTTCGCGAAACGCCGCAGGACGGCGAGCTCGAAGATGTAGTCCTCGAGGAAGCGCGACGGTGCCTCCATGAAGTCGTTCTCCGCCGGCCGGCCCAGACGCGCCCACTCGACGACGTTGCCGCGCACGATGCCGTGGACCAGATGGCCGAACTCGTGGAAGAACGTGACGACCTGCTGGTGCTCCATGAGGGCCGGCCCCGCGCTAGCGTTCGGATCGGGGAAGTTGCAGACGAGCACGTTGTGCGGCAGCTGGCGCCCCGCAAGGCCGAGCTTGTAGCCGAACGAGGTCGCCCATTTGTTCTTGCCGGGACGCGGATGCATGTCGAGCGAGATGAACCCCGCCGGCCGGCCGTCCATGGTCACCGAGAAGTGCTCGGCATCCTCGTGCCACGTCTCCTCGGGTTCGATCTTCGTGAACACGAGGCCGAACAGCTCCGAAGCAAGGTCGAGGATTGCCTGCCGCACCGAGCGGTACTCGAGATACGGCCGGACCTCGCGCGGATCGAACTTGAACTGCTCGTCCTTCACGCGCGCGAAGAAGTACTGCTGGTCCCACTGCCCGATGCCGTCGATCCTGGGATCCTCGCGCCGCGCGCAGTCGAGGAGCGACGCGTACTGCCGCTCGGCCGGTGCCTTCGCCGCGGCGCGCACGTCGTCGAGGAACCGGTCGAGGCTCTCGGGCGTGCCGATCATCTTGTCCTCGAGGTTGTACGCCGCGAAGTTCGGATACCCGAGCGTGAGCGCGAGCTCGTTGCGCGCGGCGCGCAGCTGCTCGAAGACCTCCAGGTTCCCGCGCGCGCGGTCGTAGTACGCCTTCGAGAGCGCGAGGCGCGCGGACGCGTCCTTCGAGTACGTCATGAGCGGCGCCATGTCCGGCGGGTCGGTCGTGATCTTCACCTTCCCGCCAGCGTCGGCCGGGTGCGCCGCGCGGTAGTCGGCGGGTGTTCCATCGAGCGCGGTAGCCGGTAGCTCGACGGTCCGCACGTCGTCCCGCAGGTTCCGGCTGTAGGCCTGCGACAGCGTCGTGATCCGTGAGCGGATCTGCTGCGCCTTCACCCGTTTCGTCTCGTCGAGGGCGACGCCGGTGCGCCGCATGTCCCGAAGCGTGAGCTCCACCGCGCGCCGGGCCGGGCCGTCGAGTCCGTCGAGGCGCGCCGCCGAAAGAGCGTCGTAGATCGGGCGCGATTGCCCGAACCGGACGCCAAGCTCCGTGGCCGCGACCTGGATCGCCTCGCACGCCTCGCGGGCGGCGAGGTCGGGGTGCACGTTCACGAGGACACCAAGCTCGCTCGAAACGTTCGTGAGGGCGAGGACCAGCTCGTCGACCCCGCGGAGGAGCGCACCGGGTTCCTTCGGCGGCGCTGCTTCGAGCGTCGTGAGGCGGCCGCGCGCGTCGGCGAGGCGGGCCTCGCCGCGCGAGCGGATCTCACTCGCGGTCATGCGTCGAGTGCGGGAAGCGGTGTCGGTGATGTCGAGAAGTCTATGTCGAACAAGGGTTAGCATCCCGCCGTCCCGGACCTTCAAGGGGGGAAGCAATGGCGCAGACGCTCATCACGGGCGGCACGATCGTCACCGCGGCCGATACCTACCGCGGCGACGTGCTCATCGACGGCGAGAAGGTCATCTCGATCGGGAAGAGCCTGCGGGCCGCGGGCGCGAAGAAGGTCGACGCTTCCGGCAAGTACGTCATCCCCGGCGGCATCGACGTGCACACACACATGGAGCTGCCGTTCGGCGGCACGATGGCCTCCGACGACTTCGAGACCGGCACGATCGCCGCTGCGTTCGGCGGCACGACGAGCATCGTCGACTTCGCGGTGCAGGGATTCGGCGAGCGGCTTGCAAAGGCACGCGACACCTGGATGAAGAAGGCGCAAGGCAAGGCCGCCATCGACTTCGGCTTGCACATGATCGTGCGCGACGTGAACGACAAGGTCCTGAAAGAGATGGACACGATGGTCAAAGAGGGCGTGTCCAGCTTCAAGCTGTTCATGGCGTACCCCGGCGTGTTCATGGTCGATGACGCCTCGATCTTCAAGGCGCTCTCGCGCACGGGCGAGAACGGCGGCCTGATCTGCATGCACGCCGAGAACGGTGGGGTCATCGACGTGCTCGTGAAGCGCGCGCTCGCGAAGAAGAACACCGCGCCGAAGTGGCACGCGCTCACGCGGCCGCCGGAGGCCGAGGCCGAGGCGACCTACCGCGCGTTCCGGCTCGCGGAGATGGCCGGCGGGATCCCGCTTTACGTCGTCCACCTCTCGGCCGCGCAGGCGCTCGAGCAGGTGCGCCTCTTCCGTGACCGCGGACTTCCGGCATACGCGGAGACGTGTCCGCAGTACCTCTTCCTCTCCATCGACAACTACGACGAGCCGGGCTTCGACGGCGCGAAGTACGTGATGAGCCCGCCGCTCCGCGAAAAGTGGCATCAGGACGAGCTCTGGAAGGGTCTCGCGCGCAATGACCTGCAGGTCGTCTCCACCGACCACTGCCCGTTCTGCATGAAGGAGGGCTTCAAGGGGCTGCCGAAGCAGAAGGAGCTGGGGAAGGGCGACTTCTCGAAGATCCCGAACGGCGCTCCGGGCGT
>Ga0334722_10003552_pt1 | contig 16701 bp, 19 predicted proteins | sample C3_bottom_MG_FD_207210 | JGI IMG/M metagenome (GOLD analysis project Ga0334722, IMG submission 207210) | Sediment microbial communities from Yellowstone Lake, YNP, Wyoming, USA - C3_bottom | ecosystem: Environmental > Aquatic > Freshwater > Lake > Sediment | place: USA: Wyoming | collected...
ATCCTTCCTTCTGTATATAACATTGATCTCTCCTGATGAGAGATTGGAGAAGACAAAGAAGTCTTTATCGAGTAGTTCCATCTGCATGGCTGCCTCATCAGGACTCATAGGTTTCATATCGAATCTTTTCCTCTTAATGATCCTTCCTGATTCCGATACTGTTTCAGAAGATGGGGTTGGTGCCACCTTCGTCTCACCCTTCCTGTGGGATACCATCTTCTCCTTATATTTTTTTACCTGTTTCTCGAGCTTCTCTACTACATCATCTATGGATGAATAGATCTCTCCTGTTATTCCCTCTGCCTGAATAAGGACGCCATTGGCCTTTAAGAGGACCTCGACCTTATGTCTATACTTCTCTACCGTCATTGTTACTGTTGCCTCTGTGATATTCGAGAGATACCTCTCGAATCTGCTGATCTTCTCCTCTGCATACTTCCTGAGGGCAGGTGTGACCTCGATGTTTCTGCCATTCACAATGATGTTCATAAGTACCTCCTTGTTTTTTATTGCAGTCTTTTTCTCTGATTGTGTGGCGGAATCCTTAACTCTTCTCTATATTTTGCAACAGTCCTCCTCGCAAGGACTATATCCATGGATCTCAGTATCTCCACTATCCTCTTATCACTCAGTGGGTTCTTCGGGTCCTCTTCAGAGACGATCTTCTTTATTATATCCTTAACAGACCTCGACGAGACAGTGCCCTCAGAGGTCTGGACAGCACTACCAAAGAAGAATCTGAAGCCAAAGATGCCATGGCTGCAGGAGAGATACTTGTTTGAGGTGACTCTACTGATGGTGCTCTCATGCATCCCCAGATCATCGGCCACATCCTTAAGGTTCAGGGGCTTCAGGTATTGTGTACCCTTTTCAAAGAAATCGAACTGGAATTTCAGGATTGATTCAGTAACCCTGTAGATTGTTTTATTCCTCTGATCAAGGCTCTTCAGGAGCCATACAGCAGACCTTAACCTCTCCTCTACAAACTGCCTCTCTTCCTTTGAAAGGGAATTCTTTGCCTGGAACAACCTTTTGTAATAGTTATTCAACCTGACCCTCGGCATACCCTCGTCATTCAGGATAATCTGATATTTATCATCCACCTTCATCACATAGACATCAGGGACGATATAATTAGGAGATGCTGATGAATAGTTTCTGCCAGGCTTTGGATCGAGTTCCTCTATTATCTTTATAGCGGCCATCAGGTCCTCCATAGGTAGGTCATATTGCTTCCCGATCTGGCTATACCTCTTCTTTTCTATGTCTTTGATATTATTCAGGACTATCTTCTCGATAACAGTTCCCTGAAGGTTGAAGGCCCTTAACTGTAGGAGGAGACATTCCTGAAGATTTCTCGCACCGATACCAGGAGGGTCAAAGGTCTGGACTATCTCTATGGCCTTTCTAACATCATCATGTTTTGCGCCTGTGAGGGCGACGAGTTCATCGTCAGTTATCCTGAGATAACCATTTTCATCTATATTTCCTATAACAAGCTCACAGATCTCCCTTAAATGGTCAGGAACGTTTGATAACCTCAGCTGCCATAGAAGGTGATCGCTGATGTCTCCTTTCACAGATGTAAATTGCTCGAAGGATGGCTGTTCCACCAGGCCTGGATTGAAGTAACCGAGGTCTCTCCCATCGCTCCCCCTTTCGTCAAAGTAATCCTCGACACTGAAGCTGTTAAGCCTTGTAATCAACCTTTCAAGGGATGCCTCTGTATCGTCACTGGCAGGGATGACCTCTGCGTTCTCGATCTCTTCTCTGCTCATCTCTTCACCCCTCTCCTCTATTATCTCTTCGAGGAAGGGATTATTCACGAGTTCCTGTGAGATTGCCTGTGATAATTCGAGCTGTGGCATCTGCAACAGCTTAATTGCCAGCTGTAGCTGTGGCGTTAAGATGAGCTTCTGTGATAGTTTGAGTTCTAACTTGCTCTCCAGTGCCATTAAAGCCTGAACTCCTCTCCGAGGTATATCTCTCTAACCTCTGGATTCGATATAAGCCTTTCAGGGTCACCCTCGTCAAGGACGGTGCCGTTACTTATTATGTAGGCCCTGTCTGTTATAGAAAGGGTATCCCTTACATTATGATCTGTGATAAGGATCCCGAGTCCTTTATTCCTCAGATACTGAAACATCCTTTTTAATTCTATTATAGCAATTGGATCGATCCCGGCAAAGGGTTCATCAAAGAGTATAAAGAGAGGATCTGTTGCAATCGCCCTGGCTATCTCTGTTCTTCTCCTCTCTCCTCCAGAAAGTCTGTGGGCATGTCTGTCTGCAATCGGGCTGAGACCGAATTCATTGAGGAGTCTCTCTATCCTCTCTTCTATCTCCGAATCGCTATATCCCCTTATCTCTAAAACAGCCCTGAGATTGTCTCTTACCGAGAGCTTCCTGAATATAGAGGGTTCCTGAGGAAGATAGCTAATGCCCTTCAAGGCCCTTCTGTACATGGGCATCTGGCCTATGCTCTCGCCATCAAGCCTTATATCACCACCGTCAGGTTTTATGATGCCGGTTATCATATAGAATGTCGTTGTCTTTCCAGCTCCATTGGGACCGAGGAGTCCCACGATCTCCCCTGTCCTTACATAGAGGCTCAGATTATTAACAGCCCTCTTACCTTTATATGTCTTTGTGAGACTTATCGCCTCGAGGATCATGCTAACGTTCCTTCTTTATAATGACCTTGCTGTTTTCCACTATCGAACGGTCTTCCTTCAGTAGATAGATCATCCTTGTCCCCGTAACTACGCTGCTTCCCTCCATGGCCCTTGGCTGACCTGTGAATATGACCTTCTCCTCTTCTGCAAGGTATGTGGCTGCGCTGGATGTTATGACCCTTTCTCCCTTAATGAGTCTGATATTGCCTTCAGCCTCTATCTTTATTATCTTTCCTGCCTCTGTATAAAAGACGAGCATCTTATCAGAGTATAAGGTCATATTCTCTGACCTTGCTATTACAGAGCCCTCGAAAAGGGCAGTTCGGGCCTTATTATCAGCCGTAAGGGTTGTGGATGTTATTACTACAGGACCCTTTGAATCGAGCAACTTATCCTCGCCATAGACCTCTGAGAGGCCAGGGAATAAAGAAATAATGGATAACATAATGGATAGGAGGCTCGATAATCTCATATCAATAGAATATAGCCCTGACATTTTTGTGTAGACTCAACTTCTGCTCCTCTGTAGCTGACAGACCTTCCCCTTCTATGCTGAATCGATTCCCCTTTAATGCTATCTTCTGGTCTGAACTGAGCAGGCTTTTTGATGGATTCCAGGAGAGGTTCTTTAATGCCACTTCATAGCCCTTTGCCTTCAAGATGATGTTATCCTCCAGTTTGATGTCCCGCGTCTCGATGTCAAAGATACCACTGTCTGCATTTAGGATGAGGTTTTCCTTCTTTATATCTATCACGATCGAATTCATCCTCGCCTTCCTCTCGTCTTTTGTGAAATCAGCCCTTTTTGCCACGATCGTCCAGGTAGTATCCCCCTTAGACCTGTTGACGATCTTCAGCCCCTCGATGTAAGAACTCGATGAGGTGATAGTATCCCTCTTCAGGTCATCATCCTTCCAGAGGGGAAGAAAGAAAAATGCCGTGATCAGCATCACTAAAGCAAGTCCCTGAAGAGTTGAAATTCTCTTTAGTATTCTTTTCATCTGATGAAATTTTATCATAAGCTACAGGCCTTAGGCTACAGGCTGAAGATTCTTTTAAGAAATTATTTTCCTGAAGCCTAAAGCCTGTAGCCTGAAGCCTCTCTGTTTCCCCTATTCCCCATGGATATATCTTAATAGTATATCTACATCGAGATGTCGGGCTGCAGTCCTTTCGAGACACTCCCTCTCAAGGTCTCGGAGATAAGGGAAGAGACCTATAACAGGTATTTCTGTCATCTGTTGAATCACATGGGGATTTGTGCCTTCTGCTATGCTTCCATCAGGGGATCTATTGAAATTTATTACTATCCCGGCTACACTCAGCCCTTCTCTGATCGCATAATTGATGGTGAGAAGGGTATGGTTTATAGTGCCAAGGGATGGCCTTGCCACGACAATGATGGGAAGCTCCAGTTCCTTAATAAGGTCTAATACGAAATAATCCCTCCTGATGGGTACAAGGAGTCCACCAATGCCCTCAACAATCATGGCCTCATATCTTTCTGAAAGCCTTGTGAAATTATTCCTTATCTTTTGCAGGTCTAATTCCCTGTCCTCGATCTCAGCAGCGACCATGGGTGCGAGGGGAGATTCATAGCATATTGGGGTCACCTGACTTATTGGTTCGTCCATCTGTGCCATATCCTTGAGGAATGAACCATCTGAGGGCTGGAGGCTCTTCCCCATAGGGATACAACCTGTTTCTATCGGTTTCATCGCCCCTATATTAAGGCCCCTCGATCGGAGTAAGGCGATTATTGCGCCAGCAATCACCGTCTTTCCAACACCTGTGTCAGTCCCTGTAATGAATAGTCCCTTATTCATAATCTTGAATCAATAGAAAAGACCTGGCCTGTTACAGACCCTGATTTAAGGATGGCCATAATAAATGTGGCAACATCCCCTGTCTCAGACAGTCTCTTCAATACACTCTCTCTCTTTGCATTTTCCATTGCCTTTGGTGATTTCCTTCCCATGTCTGTTGCCATATAACCTGGTATTATGCAGTTTACCCTTATATTGTAAGGTGCGAGTTCTTTTGCAAGGGAATAGGTCATTCCTGTAACCGCTGCCTTTGATGCACTATAGGCTGCCTGACCTGCCTTTCCCATTATACCTGATCTCGAGCCTATATTGATTATATCCCCTCCTCCAGAATCGATAACTAACGGGGTCAGGTATCTTAATACATTAAAGCATCCCTTCAGATTGACCCTTATCACCTCGTCCCAGTCTTTTTCATCATAATTTATGAGAAGCCCGTCTCTTGTTATACCGGCATTATTAATGATCACATCGAGCCGTCCATATTCTTCCTTGATAATATCCCTCATCTTCTTGACTGCCTCTGCATCGCCTACATCAGCCCTTATCGCAATCGAATTAGAAGGCTGTTCTCCCACATTATCCCTGAACTTATAATAATTCACAACGACCCTGTAGCCTTCATTGCAGAGCCTTATAGCCAGTTCCCTGCCGAGTCCTCTCGACCCCCCTGTGATTAAGGCTACCATCATTGTAGAATTCTAATAGCAGGGGCTCTTTATCCTTACGATGATATATCCCTCTTCCTTACGAACCTCATACTCGCAACCTGACATGGAAGCATAGGTCTTAACAGGTGTTAGCTCGGCATCAGAATCGATAAGAAGGTCCACATAGTCATCGATAGAGCACATCGTTGAAAAGTGCTCTTTGAGCCTCTTAAGGGGTTCAAGGTTTTTCAGCCCTCTCGCATCTATCGTCATCATCAGGATTATAATAACATAAATTTGCTATTGCTTTTTCACAGGATTTGAATTATTCTAAATAAAAAGCTATCTCTGTCGAGATTATCTTCTTCAGAGATAAAAGGAGGTTTATGTGATAACCATTACTGACCTTGCCGCTTCAAAGGCAAAGGAGATACTGACTGCAGAAGGAAAGGCTGAATGGGGACTCAGGATTTATACTGCAGGCAGCAGTTGTTGCGGTCCCTCTTACGGGATGGACATCGATGAAAAGCCTGTAGAGGGTGATGAGGTTATCGAGAAGAATGGCCTCAAGGTCTTTCTCGATAAGGGCACCTATGAGAGACTGGATGGCATGGAACTGGATTTCATCGATGATGGAGAGAGGAGGGGATTTATCCTCACAGGAGTTCCAGCTGCAGGAGGAAACTGCAGCACCTGTGGTTCCTGATGACTATGTTTCCTATCCAGAGACCGAGGAGACTGAGAAGGAATGATGTGATCAGGAGGATGGTGAGGGAGACCTCACTATCCCCTGATGACCTTATCTATCCCTTATTCGTTACATATGGAGAGGGTATCAAGAGAGAGGTCTCTTCAATGCCTGGATGTTTTCAGGAATCGATAGATGAGGTCATAAAGTCAGCATTAGAGGTTCATTCCCTCGGCATCCCTGCCATTATCCTCTTCGGCATTCCTGAACATAAGGATGAGGTAGGTTCAGGTGCCTATGATGATGAAGGTATTGTTCAGAGGGCAGTGAGGGCTATTAAGGACAGGGTGCCCGAACTGTATGTAATAACCGATGTCTGTCTCTGTGAATACACAAGCCATGGTCATTGCGGTATCGTCGAAAAAGGAGAGGTGGTGAATGATAAGACCCTGGATATCCTTGCGAGAGAGGCCCTTTCTCATGCAAGGGCAGGGGCTGATATGGTGGCTCCCTCTGATATGATGGATGGTAGGGTTGAGGCTATAAGGGTTGCCCTTGATGATGAGGGATTCGAACATATACCTATAATGTCATACGCAGCGAAGTATGCCTCTGCCTTTTATGGTCCCTTCAGAGAGGCAGCAGAATCTACACCTCAGTTTGGGGACAGACGTTCATATCAGATGGATCCCTCCAACAGGAGGGAGGCCCTCAGGGAGGTTAGCCTCGATATAGAAGAAGGAGCAGATATTGTTATGGTTAAACCTGCCCTTTCTTATCTTGATATCATTTCCGATATAAGGCAGAACTTTGAAGTTCCTGTCGCAGCCTACAATGTGAGCGGTGAATACTCACTCGTTAAGGCAGCCTCAAGGCTTGGCTGGATCGATGAGGATAGGGTGATGATGGAGATACTGACCTCGATAAAGCGGGCAGGTGCTGATCTCATTATCACCTATTTTGCGAAAGAGGCTGCAAAGATCCTGAACAGATAACCCTTAATTTATGCCATGAACAGGCTTGCAAAAGAGAGGTCTCCCTATCTCCGTCATTCAGCAGAACAGGGGATAGATTGGTATCCCTGGGGCCAGGAGGCCTTTGATGAGGCAAAGAAGAAGGACATACCTGTTTTCCTCAGTTCAGGTGCCATATGGTGTCACTGGTGCCATGTGATGTCAAAGGAATGCTTTGAAGACAATGAGATCATAGATATACTCAATAGCGGATTTATCTGCATAAAACTCGACAGGGATGAGAGACCTGATCTGGACAGGAGACTCCAGAGGGTCGTCCAGCTGATGACAGGGACGAGTGGATGGCCTCTTACTGTCTTTCTGACCCCTGATGGTGAGCCCTTCTTTGGTGGCACCTATTTCCCTCCTGATGATAGATCCGGAAGGCCAGGCCTCAAGAGGATTCTGAGAACGGTATCTGATTTCTACAGGGATAACAGGGGAAAGATCAAGGAATATTCGAGTTCTCTTAAGGAGAATCTTGTCAGGCTCTCGGACAAGACAGAGACACACGCGAAGACTGTAGATCATTCCGTGATTCATCAGGCAAGGGATGTGATGCTATCGTCCTTAGACCTTGAAAATGGTGGATTCGGAACAGCACCTAAGTTCCCTATGCCTGGTGCAATCGGTTTTCTTGTTAATCTCTCATTCTTTGATAGGGAGAACGGCTTATTGAGAAAGATGGTTATAAAAACCCTTGATGGAATGGCAAGGGGTGGGATATACGACCATCTTGGTGGAGGATTTCATAGATACTCTACTGATGAGTCATGGATAATTCCCCATTTCGAGAAGATGGCTGATGACAATGCGATGCTCTTAAGGATTTTCACAGATGCCTATTCGGTATTCAAGATAGAGACCTTCAGGGATGTTGCAGCAGGGATTATAAGATTCGTGAGAGATGTCCTTTCTGACCCTGAGGGTGGTTTTTATGCCTCACAGGATGCAGATGTCACACCTGATGATGAGGGTGGATATTTCACGTGGAGGGATGAGGAACTGAAGTCCCTTCTTGATGATGAAGAATATGAGATATTCAAGCTCTATCTCTGGGATGAGAGGGGAAGGATGCATCATGACGGCTCGAAGAGGGTCCTTTTTATCTCTACCGGGTTAGAAGAGATAGCAGGGAGATTGGGTCTTGAAGAGGATTATGTTCGAGAAAAGATCTCCGTGGCAAAGGAAAAACTCCTCGGATATAGAAAGGCCAGGGTTTCTCCCTTTGTTGATAGATCCCTTTATACATCCATTAATGGGATGATGATAGCCTCCATAGTCAGGGCCTACAGGGTTTTTGGAGATGATGATCTGAAGAACCTTTCGATTAAGGCACTCGAAAGGATAATTTCTCTGAGATTTAAGGAAGAAGGACTCTATCATTCAGACGGTGTTGAGGCTATGCTTGACGATTATGTCTATTTGATAGATGGAATCATCGCCCTCTATGAGATTACAGGGCTCTATTCTTATATCGAGATGGCGGAGAGACTTATGGAGGAATGCATTAATCGTCTCTACGATCATGAGGGTGGTGGTTTCTATGATACAAGGGCAGAGGTCCTCGGTTTGAGGATTAAGGATATGGACGATCTACCCCAACCATCTCCAAATTCAATTGCAATAAAGGTGCTTATAAAGCTCTTTCATATTACAGCCAGGGGAGAATACCTCGATAAGGCTCTCAAGAGCATCCATGCCTTTTTACCACAGGCAATGGCTTCTCCTGGCATCCATTACGGTTCTTTTTATGATGCTGTTAATATGTATCTCAACACATTGAGTCTATCAGTAAATGCTGACGCAGGAAGTGATTTAGCCAGGACGGCAATCTCCGTCTTCAGACCCTATACGACTATCCGTTATCAGAGCAAGAAAGATATGTTATTCAATATTCCTGGCCTCTCTGACCGTGAATGTCTGATCCCCTGCCATTTAAAGGGGTGTCATGAGCCGATTTTCGAAACCGAGAGGTTGAGGGAATTCCTCTTGAAAATGACATAAACTCTTGAAGTGATATATAATTGACTATGGCAAGTATTGAAGACTTTAAAGGCCCGAACCCTGCCTGGTGTCCAGGCTGTGGGAATTTCGGGATACTCAAGGCCTTCAAAGAGGCGATGGTAGGACTTGGCCTCGAACCACACCAGTTCGTAATCGTCTCTGGCATAGGACAGGCAGGGAAATTCCCTCACTATCTAAGGTGCAATACCTTTAATGGACTCCATGGAAGGACATTACCTGTTGCCACTGGCATAAGGCTTGCAAATCACGAGATTACCGTATTTGCTGTTGCAGGTGATGGAGACTGCTATGGAGAGGGTGGAAATCATCTCATTCATGCCATTAGAAGGAATGTGAATATAAAGCTCCTTGTCCATGACAATCAGGTCTATGGCCTCACAAAGGGACAGGCCTCTCCCACAAGCCTCCATGGAATGGTGACAAAGGTTCAGACCTATGGTGTGGTATCTGAGCCCCTCAATCCTGTTGCCCTTGCCATCTCACTTGACTGTAGCTTTGTAGCAAGGGGGTTTGCCGGGGACACTGAACACCTTAAAGGCCTTATCATGGAAGCGGTAAGGCATGAGGGCTTTTCCCTTATCGATATTCTGCAACCATGCGTGACCTTTAATAAGATCAATACCTATGAATGGTACAGGAAAAGGGTTTACTATCTCGGCTCTGACTATGACCCGATGAATCGTATAAAGGCCTTTGAGAGGTCTCTTGAGTTTGGAGATAAGATACCCTTAGGAGTGATCTATCGGAATGAGCGCAAACCCTATGAAAGGATGCTGCCGGTTCTGGATGGGGCTCCCCTCGTGAGACAGGTTCTCGATCTATCATTAGATAGTGCCCTGAGAGGATTCTATTAATCAATATAACCGAGTCTCTTAAGGCAGGATTTACAGAATCCAGGGCCCTTTATATCCGTATCCCTGATGGTATTCGAGAAGTACATTATGCACCTCTTTTCATGACAGTGTTCAAGGCCACAGAGATGGCCTATCTCATGTATCGCCTCCTTTATAGCCCTTTCGATAAAAAGACGACTGTCAGGCCTTAATCTGTAAAACTCCTGTCTCAGCCTGAAAAGGGATATGATAGCAATCCCCCTTCTTATGTCTGCCTCTCCAAAGACGAAGTTGAGTTGAGGGACATAAAGGTCCTTATCTACTATGCCGAGAATGAGGTCAGAACCATGGTCCTTTAATCTCGATAAGGCCTCGATGATCAGGGTGGAGTGATATTGCTGCCTCTTTGCATTGAAGGCATTTTCAGGTATATCAACAGGATGTCCCATTTCTGCCCTGAAAGGGAATGCCTTCTCAGCAGCTGAGGCTATCTCTTTTAAGATGCCTTCTTCGATATTGCCTACAGGAATCAATAAGACCTTTTTCAAAAGACTCCAGTTCTATCCCTTATAGATAAGTGAATTTTATCTCTCTGTTATCCTGCATCTGTGCTCTTTCTCTTAATGAGCCACTCGTCGAATTCAGGAAATGTCTTACGAAAGTGCACTTCAAACCAGTGTCTCTTTTTCTCGCTCCAGCTATCCCAGTTTTCTCTGAGATATTCAAGAATGTGAATTATTATGTCATCACCTCTCCCTTCTCTGAATATCGGGCCATTACCATTTATAAGCCATTCCTCTCTTACATTCAACCTGTTACAGACCCTCAAGATGAAACTGAGAGATGGCGTTCTTCCGTTAAGATAATAATAAACTGTTGAGGTGGGAAGGCCGAGGAGGCCTGCGAAGTCCTTTATCGACCTCGAGCCTTTAAGCATCAGCAGCCTCGTCTTTACCTCATTCATAATATTGAAATATTAATCATCATTGTGATATATTAACATTCGACTTTATGAATTATCTTATTATAATAAAAAAAATCAAGATAATACTACTCCCGATTAACGAGGTATACGAGGTATAAATGAGGCGTATTCTCATCCTTACTATCTCTGGCATTATATTAATCAATCTTGCAGGTGTTTTTATTATATGTATGAATTTCTTTAATATCGAGAAAGAGATCAAGCAGGCCTTAACCATAAACAAGAGCCTTCTTGTGAGAACAGAGGTCTTCGAGAAGTCCCTCTCTCTTCTTAATGAGATGAAGGAAGGTAGAAAGGATGATGCAAAGAGGTCTGCTTCAGAGATAGTGATGGATTTTTCATCATGTTATAGCTGTCATCACAGGTCAGAGACCCTATCGAGGATCACAGCTGCTCAGGAACTATTCAAGACGGCATCAAGTTCACTCGAAAGAGGTAAAGATATCAGTTCAGGAGATATGGAGATACTTATCAGGGGTTTTATAACTTATGCCTTCAGGAAGGCTAAGCAATCTGTATCAGAACATACCCAATCCCTTGAACTCAGTCTTGCATGGATAAAGAGGTCTGTAGCTGCAACGATAGGGCTTACCATCACGGTCTTTTTCATCTTCTTCCTATATATCTTCAGAAGGGGTACATCTCTTGAGAAGGACGTGATCGAAAAAGAGAAGGTTATAACTGATTGGGCACCGGCATGGCAGAATACCTTTGATGCCATGCAGGATATGGTCATATTGCTTGATAAGGATCATAACCCTTATGTCTTCAATTCTAAGGCAACAGAGTTTTTTAAAGATTCCCTTTTAAGGAAGGACTTCTTGAAATTCCTCCATATCGACCCTTCAGAACTCGGAAATCCTATTTCAAGGACATTAGAGATAGGAGACGCCGTATTCTCCATCAGGGGCTATCCCATAAATGAGGCAGAAAAAAGATATATCCTGGTTTTAAGAGATATTACTCAGGAGAGGGATTTGCAGGAGAGATTGAACCATGCAGAGAAACTGGCCTCACTTGGACTCATGTCAGGTGGGGTTGCCCATGAGATTAATAACCCCCTTTCCCCTATAATCGGATATACTGAACTACTTTATATGGAAGAGACGGATCAGAAAAAGAAGGATTTAATGAAGATTATCCTCTCTTCTGCTGAGAGGATCCAGAAGATAGTAAAGGACTTGCTCCTTTTTGCAAGGGAACGATCTATTAAGCCTTCTCTGGTCAGGATCGACGAGACGATCGAGAATTCGATAAGGGCCCTTAAAGAGACCTATTCATTAAAGGATATAAAGATAGTCAAGAAACTTGACTGCTCAGATACTGTAAATATAGACCCTTCTTTGTTCGAGATAGCCATCCAGAACATATTGAAGAATGCAGCTCAGGCTATTGAGGAGTCAGGAAAGGGGAATACTATCGAGGTAAGGACAGCAAAGGAGAAGGGGCTTGTGAGGATAGAGATCTCTGATAACGGGCCGGGTATCCCCAAGGACATGTTACCACATATATTTGACCCCTTCTTTACTACTAAGAAGGTGGGCTCGGGCACTGGCCTCGGACTCAGTATTGTTTACTCCATAATAAAGGCCCATTACGGAGATATTACTGTACAATCAAGGGAAGGTGAGGGGACGACCTTCATAATAACCATCCCCGAAAGACTCGAATCCTCGACAAAGGTCTGAAACGTAAAGGCCTTCCTAAATCTTATTTTTTCCTCTCAAATAGAAGGCCTGCAATTATTATGAAGAGTATTGAGGATAACAGCATCACAGATATATCTATTGGAAAGGAGAAGTCATAGATATCAGCTCTCTGGAGGATGGTATGTTTCAGGGCGTCTATACCATATGTGAGGGGATTTATCTTTGTTGCTATCTTGAGAATCAATGGTAAGACCTTTACAGGATACATAGCTCCAGAGAGAAAGAACATGGGCATGACGATAAAATTCATTATCACACTGAAGCTCTCGAAGCTCTCATAAAAGGTTGCTATCACTATCCCGAAGGCTGAGATGCAGAAGGAGAGGATTATACAGACGAAAAGGGTCTGGATAACAGGGATGAGGCCGAGATTCAGGCCGAGGAGAGGGAAGAGGATGAGTATTATCGCTGCCTGAATCATAGAGACAACAGTCCCGCTTAAGGCCTTGCCAATCACTATCGAGAGCCTCGATACAGGGGCTACGAGTATCTCCTTCATGAAGCCGAACTCCTTATCCCATATAATGGAGATGGATGAGAAGATGGCACTGAAGAGTATAGTCATGCCGAGGATGCCAGGGAATATGAATTGGAGATAGGGAACGGTCATTATACCTGGCTGAGGAGATATAAGTCTCGACATCCCGCCACCAACAAGGAATAGCCATATGAGAGGCCTTATGAGGGTAGAGATGAGTCTGTTCTTTTCCCTCATGAATTTCTTGAATTCCCTCGCAACGATTACATATATGGCATTAACCTCTATCAAATCTCCTCCTGTATGAACGGACAGCCTCCCTTATCGTATCTGATGCCGATGCCTCTTCTGCCCTGATCTCTCTTCCTGTGAGCTTAAGAAAAACATCATTAAGGGTTGGCCTCTGAAGCCTTACCGAGAGGACCTTCTCTCCTATTGTCCTTATTAATTCAGGGATACAGGTATCACCCCTCAATGCTGTTAAGAATAATTCATTCTCCTTCTCAGAGACCTTTATATCAAAGGCCTTCTCGATCTCTTCCCTTGCCCTTTTATTGTCAGTAGTCTTAATATAGATGACATCGCCGCCAACGGTCTTCTTTAGTTCATCTGGTGAACCTTCGGCTATTATCCTTCCCTTATCGATGATAGCGATCTTGTGACAGACCTCTGCCTCATCCATGTAATGGGTTGTCATGAAGACAGTGACATTACTTTTGGAAGGGAGTTCAGTTATGAATTCCCAGAGATTCGTCCTTGTCTGTGGATCAAGCCCCAGTGTGGGCTCATCAAGGAATAGTACCTTTGGATTGTGCATGAGTCCTCTCGCCACCTCGAGTCTTCGCTTCATGCCGCCAGAGAATCTCTTAACCAGGTCGTCCTTCCGCTCATAGAGACCAACGAAATGCAGTACCTCCTCTATCCTCTTCCTTATATCCCTCTTTCTCAAATTATACAGATAGGCGTGAAATAGTAGATTCTCATAGGCTGTGAGGTCCTTGTCTATTGTGGAGTCCTGGAATACGATGCCGATAGACTTTCTCACCTCAGATGGTTCCTTCACACAGTCGTGACCATTTATGGAGGCACTACCTGATGTGGGCAGAAGAAGGGTGCAGAGTATATTGATTGTGGTAGTCTTACCAGCTCCATTAGGTCCGAGGAAGCCGAAGATCGTTCCTTCTTCTACCTCGAAGGATATACCATTAACAGCCGTTATGCTTCCGAATCTCTTTGTGAGGTTCTCGACTCTGATTATGGGCATAGGAAAGTTTAACAAAAATCCTGGAAACTTTGCAGTACAGCCTCCTAACATTTATAATAATAGAGATGGTTAAGAAGATTCTATTTATATGTACTGCCAACTCATGCAGGAGCCAGATAGCTGAAGGACTCGCGAGACAACTCGGTAAGGGTCTTATAGAGCCTTATAGCGCAGGTCTTATATCATCGATCGTACATCCAATGGCAGTAGCTGTAATGAAGGAGATCGGTATAGATATTTCAAGGCAGGTCTCGAAGTCCATCGACCATGATCTTTTAAGGAGTATGGATATGGTCATAACCCTCTGCACAAATGCAGAGTCCTACTGTCAGAGGATCCCTCTCGATGTAAAAAGACTCCACTGGCCTGTGAAAGACCCTGTGGGTACAATAGGGACGGAGGATAAGGTCATGAGAGAATTCAGAAGGGCGAGGGATGAGATCAGGGACAGGATAATAGATCTGTTGAGTTCTTTGAGGTCGGGAAGAATTAGTTCGTTCTAAATGCTGTTTTATGCTATAATATTTCGAGTCGGTGGGCGTAGCTCAATGGCAGAGCACTGGACTGTGGCTCCAGGTGTTGCGGGTTCGAGCCCCGTCGCCCACCCCATATCTGAAAGTAAAAGTCAGGACATTCCTATCTTCCATAGGCAAAGAAATAATAAAACTTCGGGGAGGTATTAAGGTCTTCTTTCAGTCTGAAGACCCTCTTATGTTTTATCGTATATCTTATCTCGCTATCGGGGTCGAGAAGATTGCCAAACTTTCTTGCACCAACAGGGCAGGCCTCCACACAGGCAGGATACCTTCCTCTTCTTGTCCTCTGGATACAGAAGGTGCATTTCTCGACAACGCCTCTGTAACGAGGCCTGTTGCCAAGATAGTGGGTCTTTGTGTTTAGCTTATCAGAGGGTCTTTTGGGCTCACCCCAGTTGAATCTCCTCGCACCATAGGGACATGCTGCCATACAATATCTGCAACCAATACACCAGTTATAATCGATAACCACAATTCCATCCGGCTCTTTCCAGGTTGCCTTGGTCGGGCAGGCCTTGACACATGGAGGATTCTCGCATTGCTGGCATTGCACAGGCATATAGAAAAAGTCCTCTTCAGGAACCTGTGGAGGATTATAGTATTTCTCTGAGTTCTCGAGATCTATCCACTTCTCTCCCTTCTTAAACCTCAGGACAGTAATCCAGTGTATCTGGGGGTCTAATGACTGATTATTCTCTTCCACGCAGGCATATACACAGCGTCTGCAACCAATACATCTCGATAGGTCGAGGCCATAACCATATAGAACTCCAGGGATCGCCTTATCATACCCTATCTCGAATCCTTTCTTATACTTCTCATGATACTCCTTCTCAAGCCTCTTTATAACCTCTCTTATCTCATCATCCTTCATCTCTCTAAAGTGTTTCTGTAAAAAGGCCTCCCAGAAGGCATCAGACCTGTCAACCGAGAGGGCTGTACCGGCGATGCCCAGTGACAAGGCCTTCAGAAAGGTTCTTCTGTCTAATTCCATCGAAATAGGATTTCTCTTACTCATTGGTCCTCCATCTTATCTCCGATGGCCTGACAGGCGGTGGCATCGGTTTTATCGGCTTAAAGGGTGGATCATGAGGCCAGTGGCAGTGGACACAGAGAAGATACTGCTTTTCACCATTCCAGTAGCCGGTCCTCTTTCCATGGAGTCCTGCCTTCCATTCTCTGAGTATCGTTCCATGACATTGACCACAGAGGATATAAGATTCCTCAAAGGCTACAAGCCTGCCATTCGCAAGCCTCAATCTATCTCTGTCATCAGGATTATGACAGTCAAAACACCATCCACCAGGCATGTGTCTCAGTTGGATCTCCTGGTGCATCAACTCCAGTCTCCTTGGCTGCCTGTTAACAGGCATATCCTTATGGCACTGTGAGCATGGGAATATGCCTGGTGTGAAAGGTGGCGGTGGAACGAAGAACTTATTCAATTCTTCTCCAGAGGTTGCTTTAGAGGTCAATAAGACGAGACATATTAGACTGATAATAGTCAGAACCTTTTCTGCAAATCTCATAAAAGGCGCCTCTTATTAATTTTTTTTATTTATATATTATTATCCTGATTCGTACCATCCCTGTCAACACCTTTTATCGGATAGGTTCAGAATCATGGCCTTTATCCATTACTCTAAGTTAAAATATTTAGATGACTATTCGAGAATTGATAATAGAAGGTGCGAGACAGAATAACCTCAAGAATATAAGCATCAGGCTTCCCCATGATAGGGTTATCGCAGTGACAGGTGTTTCTGGTTCAGGAAAGTCATCCCTTGCCTTTGATACGATCTTTGCAGAGGGGCAGTGGAGGTTCATAGAGTCTATCTCTACCTATGCAAGACTTTATATCGAGAAGCTCGACAGGCCAGATGTGGATGGGATCTATAATATCAGACCTTCAATTGCCCTCGAGCAGAGGAATCCTGTCAGGGGGTCGAGGTCTACAGTGGGAACATTGACAGAGATCTATGATTACCTGAGGCTTCTTTATTCCAAGGTTTCTACT
>Ga0334722_10003553_pt1 | contig 16695 bp, 16 predicted proteins | sample C3_bottom_MG_FD_207210 | JGI IMG/M metagenome (GOLD analysis project Ga0334722, IMG submission 207210) | Sediment microbial communities from Yellowstone Lake, YNP, Wyoming, USA - C3_bottom | ecosystem: Environmental > Aquatic > Freshwater > Lake > Sediment | place: USA: Wyoming | collected...
ACTATTTCTCCCTCGTGGTTCGACTGGAAGAACCGCACGTCCGCGCCGTCTACGCGGGCGGCGGCTTTGATCTCGCGGCGGATCGCGGCAAGCGTCATGCTTCCGTAGATTTCCGGTTCTCGGGTGCCGAGGACGTTCAGGTTCGGGCCGTCCACGAACAGGATACGCGGACGCCGGGATGCCGGCTTCATAACATCTCCTTCGCGCGCCTTGCGCCCTGCCTGAGTTGGAAACGGCTTTTGCCCGGGATGGATGCGGGGTCCGCAACCAGCAGCAGGAGGTAATCCTCCGTCACGCGGCGGACCATGACCGTGCCCATGTCCCCCTCCACGCACACCTCCGATGCGGCTCCCAGGCCGCTCTCCCCTGCGATCCGACCCGACTCCCTGAAGAACTGCGCCATTTCGGCGCAAAGCGCCGGCAGATCAAGGACCCCTGGCGTCGCCTGCCACTCTTCCACGGCAAGGCCGTCCGTCCCGGCGAGCGCCCCTCCCATTATGCAGGCGTCCTTATCGTGCATCCTTTCAATTAGGTCCCGAAAGCTCATGGCCATACTCCTTCGCGATCGCTTCGAGTAAAGCGCCTAGGGTCGCCTCGACCGTCCTCTCCTCGCGGGTATTCTTCCATTCCAGGGCCCTGTGGTCCTCCGGATCGCGCCTCAGAATCTCTTCGATGATGCGGTTTGCGATATCCCTCTCTCCCTGTTCCCAGCAGACGTCGGCCATCGTGATCGTGAGAACAGGCGGTCCCCCGGTTTCCTCCATCTCGTCTGGACCGGCCTGGACCGGACTCTCCGGAACGGCCGATGTCTGATCGGCCGCGCGGATTTCGAAAGCGCCTTCCTCGAGCAGGATCACGTCTTCGAGGGGAACCGCACGTGTGTACGAATCGGACGGAGGGGAACCGCGCAGTTTCGCCTCTATGTCGCGAGCCAGCCGCTGGGACCCCGGATCGGCCGGGAACTGCTGGAGGACTTCCTTGATCGTCTCCCAGGCGGCGGCATGTTTGCCCGCGTGCAAGTAGGCCTCCGACAGGAGGACCAGGGCGCGGATGTCGCGCGGATTCGATCCAACGCGGCGCTCCAGGTCCACCGTTGTCCCCTCTAAGTCGCCTTCCCTGATCTGGGTCCTGAACGACCGCTCCTCCGCGGAATCTACCGCCGTCACGCGCCCCTTACGTCCTATCTCGGCGCGGATGACGGGTAATTCCTTCCGGATGAGAGCGAGCGGGAGCCGCTTCATCGTGAATTCACCCGGAGCGGTAACCATCGGAAGATCCACATCCGAAACGATCCTCTTCTTGTCCGCTCCTATCGCCTGCGCGATCGCGGCCGGCGAGACGCCCTGGTCATCCAGGGCGAATCCGATCTCTTTCAGGAGGGAACAAAGCCTGCTTTCCAGGTCCGGCGGGGTCACACCGAGACGGCGGGAAAGTATCGCTTCCCACGCAAGCCCCATCGCAACCGCTTCCCCGTGAAGAAGGTTCCCGTACCCGGCCGCCCGTTCCATCGCGTGCCCTATGGTGTGCCCCAGGTTCAGGACGCGCCGCACGGAGGATTCCTTTTCGTCTTTCATCACTATGGACGCCTTGAATGCGACGGCCCGCCGGATGACGTTATGCCATTCCCGGCCGGACATCGACTTCCACCCCCCGCCGATCGAGCAGAGTGTTTCCCATAGCTCCGCGTCGCCCGCAATCCCGCACTTGACCACTTCCGCCATGCCCGCCCGCAATTCCCGGTCATCCAGGGTGCGCAAGAAACCATGGTCTATGAACACGGCACGCGGCTGATGGAAAGCCCCCACGAGATTCTTCCCTTCCGGGAGGTTGAACCCCGTCTTTCCGCCGACGCTGCTGTCCACCTGGGCAAGTAGCGTGGTCGGTATCTGGATGCAGGGGATGCCGCGCATGAAAGTCGCGGCGGCGAAACCGGCGAGGTCCCCCACCACTCCGCCTCCGAATGCGACCACCAGCGCATCGCGGTCCGCATTCTCCCTGGCGAGGAAAGCGTAGATCCCCAGGACCGTCTGCCAGTTCTTCGTTCCCTCCCCGGGGGCGATCACGTGGATATTATGGGGGATGCCGGCAAGCCAGAGCCGTATGTCGTCCCCGTATATGGAGGCGACGTTCCGGTCAGTGACGACGAACACCTGCCCGCCCGGGTGGACGCGCCAGATCCATTCCTGGAATAGGGGGTAGATGCCTTCACCGAAGAAGATGTCGTACGTCCGGTCGCCCAATTCCACGTTGATCGGATCGAAGGTCATCCGTTTTCCGCTTTCCGCGGCGGACGGTCGGAGTTTGCGAGCAGATCGATGATCCCTTCGGCCACATCCGATACCGAGCGGCCGTCGGTTGCAACGGTGAAATCGGCCAGCCGGTATGCCGGGCGGCGTTTTTCCATCAGGTCGCGCAATTTATCGCCCTCGCCTGGCAGCAATGGTCGGGAGCGGTCCCCCGCGAGCCGCTCGAGGACCGATTCGCAGGAAACGTCGAGAAAAATGACCGGGCCGTACGCGGATAGCGCCCGCCGGTTCCCTTCGTCGAGATACGCACCTCCACCGGCCGCTACCACCCGCCCCGGCACCGACACGGCATCCCGGACCGCCGCCTTCTCCATCTCGCGGAACGCGCCTTCCCCTAAGGAAGCGAAAACCTCCCGGATGCTCTTCCCTGCGCTTTTCTCGATCGTTTCGTCCACGTCCACGAATTCGGCCCCGAGGCGCGTTGAAAGGATCTTTCCTACCGAACTCTTCCCGGCCCCCATGAACCCGATCAGCACCGCTTCCCTGGAACCCTTCACGCAACCCGTCATCGCGCGCCTATACTACGCAGGTAGCCCGCATAATTATATTTTACCTCCCGCATCGAATCGCCGCCGCATTTCTCGAGGAAGGCGTCCGCGAGGACGGCCGCAACCATCGCCTCGACTACCACCGAACATGCCGGCACGGCGCAGACGTCGCTTCGCTCACGGTGTGCCCGGTCCGGCTTCCATGTGCCTATCGTAACCGTGCGCAAGGGCCGCGCTTGGGTCGGTATCGGCTTCATCGCCGCACGCACGATGACCGGCTCCCCGTTGCTCATCCCGCCTTCCAGCCCCCCGCACCGGTTGGTTTTCCTGTGGAAGGGGAGAGACATCTTCCCTTTCAGGGGCCTTTTCTTCCCGCCGCCGGTGAATATTTCATCGTGCACCATGCTCCCCGGAAGCTCTGACAGCGAGAATCCGCCGCCGATTTCCACCCCTTTGACGGCAGGGACGCTCATCACAGCGCCCGCGAGCCGGGCATCCAGCCGGCGGTCCCAGGAGGAGAACGACCCGAGCCCCGGCGGGACTCCCCTTGCGATCGTCTCCACGGTCCCCCCCGCGGATGTGCCCGTTTTTCTCGCCCTGTTTATCAGCCGTATCGCGCGAGCTTCCGCGCCCGGGTCGGCCATCCGAAGGACGCTCTTTTCCGCGCGGACGGCGCTGTCCCAGTTTCCCCTTGCCTCTCCGTCCACGCGGACGCTCCCGATGGAAAGGACGTGGCCGGCGATACCCACATCCATTTCGCGGAGGAATATGCGCGCAAGCGAGGCGGCGGCGACGCGCGCCGCGGTCTCCCTTGCGCTTGCCCGCTCCAGGACGTTGCGGACATCCTTGTGGCCGTATTTCAGGATCCCGGTGAGATCGGCATGTCCCGGCCGGGCGGTCAGCAGAGGGGGAACCCCCTCGCCTTCCCCGCCCTGGGCCATCTTTTCCCGCCAGTTCGCCCAATCGCGGTTCCGGATGAGAAGCGCGACGGGGCTCCCGAGAGTCCTGCCGAACCGTATACCCGACAGGATCTCCACCTCGTCCCGCTCGATCTTCATCCTGTCTCCGCGGCCGTGGCCCGTCTGCCGACGCGCAAGTTCCGCGTTTATTTCCTCGGCGCGGACGGAAAGCCCCGAGGGCAGCCCCTCGACGATGGCCACCAGTGACGGTCCGTGCGTCTCGCCTGCTGTGTAAAAGGTAAAACGGCTTATGACGGCGTCCTCCTAAAAAAAATCGGAGCACCCGGTCCCCATTAGACCAGGTGCTCCGGTAGGTTCCCGCCTGTGCCCTATCAGGACGCCTTCGCCTGCGCTGGCTCCTGCTTGAGGATCTTCGGCGTTATGAAAATCAGCAATTCGCGGTTTGTCGCCTGGTTCGACTCGTGCTTGAAGAGAAACCCCAGGATCGGGATCTTTGAAAGCCAGGGAACACCCGACTGGGTCTCCTTCCTGGTGATCTGGAGAATGCCGCCGATCACGGTGGTCTCTCCGTCGCGCACCAGCACCTCTGTTGTGGCCTTCTTCTTATTGATGGCCGGCTGCCCGCTCGCGCCTACCTCGCCCTGCGAGTCGTTCTTCGCCTCCAGCTTCATGATGATGCCGCCGTCCGGCGTGATGTGCGGCGTCACCTTGAGGCTCAACGTGGCGTCTACGAACTGGGTATTCGTGCCGGAGGCGGAAACGGTGGAATATGGAATCTGCGTCCCCTGCTCTATGAGCGCTTCCTTGTTGTCGATCGTAATCACCTTCGGCGAGGAGATTACCCTGCCCTTGTTGGACGCTTCCAGGGCCGACAGCGAAAGGTCCAGACGCAGGTTGTCCCTCAGGATGCCGAAGCTGATGCCGCCCCCGGAGCCGAGCCCGATCGATGCGGGAAGGTTAACAGCGTAGTTTGGGGGCGGAGCCGAGGGAGAAAAAGGCAACGAGGCGATGTTGGAGATGGGCTGCCCGGGAATGGAGGACCCGGTGCTGTCCTGGATCCCCGTGACACCCACTTTCGTCGTGCCCCCCTTGGTGTTGATGGAGCCGCCCCACTGCACGCCAAGCTCGCGCGTGAACGACGTGTCGACCTCGACTATCCTCGCCTCTATCAGCACTTGGGGAGTGGCGGTGTCGAGCCTTGCGATCAGCGACTTGGCCTCCGCGATATTCTTGGCCAGGTCGCGGATCACGATCGTGTTCGTCCGTTCGTCGACCTGGATTTTCCCCCCCTCGGACAGCAGATCCTTGATTTTCGGCTGAAGGTCCCCAGCTTTCGTATAGCTTATGGGGATTGTTTCCGTGACCGACTCCAAGGTGGCCTTCAGCTTTTCCACTTCCTTCTGGGTGTCGAGCCGTGTTCTCTCCTCCGACCGTAATGTGGCCAGCGGAGCGATACGAACCACGTTGCCTTCCAGCGTTGCTCCGAGCGCCTTCGACTGGAGAACCAGGTCCAGCGCCTGGTCCCAGGGAACGTTGACGAGGCGGAGGGTGACTTTTCCCTTCACGTCGTCGGATGTGATTATGTTGAGGCTGCTCACTTCCGCGATGATCCGGAAAACGTTCTGCACGTCGGCATCCTTGAAGTCCAGCGAAATGCGCTGCCCCGAGTATTTCCGCTGGGCGCCGGCCCCGCCGGTAAGGAACCCAAGCCGCGCCGCGCTTTCCGCCGAAATGTTCCCCTTGCTTGCCACCTCCGCCGGCGCCGCCGCATCGGACTTGCCTTCAGCGGCCCTGGCCACGACCGTGCCCCGCATCTCCGTCTGCGCCTTCTTGGGGAAGGTGACCACGACGGCATCCCCGCGTTTTTCCACATTGTAGGATGCGCCGGGGGCGTACGTCACGGTCACGCTGACCCCTTTTTTCCCTGCCGAGGGAACTATACGGGTAACCGGGAGATCCAGTTTCCGGGCGTCGATCAGCCTCAGCAAACCCTTCTCGGCGGACGCGCCGGGGAAGAACAACGTTACGCTGCCCTGCTTCTTCTGGACCTGGTGGGCGATTTCTCCCGCCATGGTGACAACCACATTGGATGCCTCGGGAAGATCCTCAAGATCGATACCCATGACGGCCGATCCCTTGGACGGAGGTTTCCCATCCTCCATCCGCTCCATGCTTGTCACTTTTTCTTCCTGGCCGCCTCCCACGGAAACCACGATCTTGCCTGCCTCGGAAGTAACCAGGAACGGAAGCGGACGGTCTTCGGGCGTTTCCACAACCAGCCGAAGCTTCTTTTCCTGCTGGGAAAGCTTCACCGCCTTCACCTGCGGCGTATTTACGGGTATATCCGACGACGCGGCCCCCTTGGTCATGCCCCAGACATCGACCACGATCCGGAACGGGTCGTCCAGCTTGAAGGAGTTGTAGTTCTCGATCTTTCCCTCGAATTTCGCCTCGATATTGGTGTAGTACGGCGTCCTCGAGACCGTAACCTCCTTGAAGCTGCCGGTCGGGACGACCGACGTATCCTTTTCAGCGGCCAGGAGCCAGGATGGGGCTGCCGCGGCGATCGCCAGCAGGGCCAGGGCTGCCGGCCAGGCCGGGAAACGCTTTATTGCCCGAGTGCCCCGGAAAAAATTCATCGTCATTTCCCTCCTGCGCTCTGTAGCTTCATGGTACTCTGGCGCACGATTTTCGCGCCCGAAAGGTCCCTGAATTCTTCCTTCACAAGAATTTCGCCTTCGAGAATCCGGGTCACCACGCCTCCGCCGCGTCCTATCTTCGTCCCCACCATCACGGTGTACCCTTTGCCTTCCACGTCCTCGACGAGCCCAAACGCTCCTTTCGGCCCCCAGATGACGCCCACGAACTTGAGTTCGCCCAGATCGTATCGCTGCAGGGGCGGAACGTTGCCCATCCCGGTGCGACCTTCCTTCGGCTCGATCTTCAGGAAGGGAACGAATGGGTCCCTTTTCCCGGTGGAGCTGTAAAGAACCACGGCAGCCGGCTTGGACGCCTGCGCGTCAGCGGGCTTCCCTTCTTCCCCCGGCTTCGGCGTCTCCTTTGGAACGGCCTTCCTCACCACTGGCTGCGGCGCCGGCTCCTCCTTCGAGCATCCGGCGATTCCTCCAGCTATCAGTCCCGACGCCATCAACAGAATAAGCAGGGATCGCACGGTCTTCGGCGTCATTTCCCTTTTCCCTTTCCGGCTCCGGGCGCTTCCTGCGCCGCCTGCTCCAGGAACCGGTATGTGGTGGCCGTGCAGCCGATTGTGACCATGATGCGATTTTCATCCCCGGGCTTGGGGTTGCTGAAGCTGACGTCCGAGAGGTTCACGATGCGGGGAAGGTACCGTACCTTGTCGGCGAAAAGCGCGAAACTGTGGAAATCGCCGCTTACCGCGATGGCTACCGGTATCACCGCGTAGAAATCCTTCCGGGTTTCCGATCCGGGCGCGAACTTTAGGAACTCGAGGCCGGATTCCTTCCCGAGGTCGGAGACGTTTTTCAGAAGGCTCGGTATTTCCGCGGAATTGGGAAGCTGCTCGAGCAGAAGACCCAGCTGTTCCTCGAGCCGGCGAACCTCCGTCTTGAAGGAAGGCAGGTTCTTTGCGATGACCTCCTGCTGCTTTATCTCCGCGTTCAGCTCGTCCAGTTTTTTCTGCAGTCCGTCTCTCTGATTCGCCACCGGCTTATAGTAGAGATAGAAATAAACGATCCCCATGACCAGGCACATTACCACCGCCAAGATCACCCTCTGTCTGGGGGGGATTTTCGAAAGATCTCCGAGTTTCAGCGCCATCACGAAACCTCGCTCGCCGGCCCGGTCACTTGGACGAAGTCTCGAACGTAAGGTTGAACTTCATCAGCTTGACTCCCATGACCGTGGTTTGCTCGGCCGCTCCAAGCACAACGTTGGTGAAACGCCCGCTCTGACCGAGAGCCGTCATGAAATTCGCGATCGTGTGGTTGTTCAGCGCGATGCCGGATAGGGTGATCTGGTTCCCCTTCATCTCCTGCAGGTTGCTCTTCATCTCCAGCTTGTCTATCCAGCATTTCTCGGGGATGGCGGCGGAAACGGCCTCGAGGTTCTTCACCGGCAATGCCCTGCCCGTCTGCAGGTTCGAGATGATATCCACCTTCTGCTGCAGCTCCGCCTTACGCGCCTTGAACTTCTCGACCTCCCCGATCTCCTTCTTGAGGCGCTCTATTTCGGAATTGGCCCTTGTGATATTCGCCTGTATCGTCCTGATGCGATTGGTTTCAATCCGGTGGAAAAGGAACAGCCCCGCCAGCACGACGGCGGGAACGATGAAGTAGAGGATGTTGAAATCGAGTTCCCTGCGCTTCTTCCTTTTGCCCCGGATCAGGTTTATCCGGATCATCGGCGATCCTCCAGGTTCCGCAGCGCAAGTCCGATGGCTACCGTCGCGGCGGTCGTGTGCATGGCGACCACCGCCGGATCGACTAAGCGATCGTCCACCGACAACCCCTCGAAGGCGTTGAACATCTCCACCTCGACGCCGATCTTCTCCGCCATCATCTCCTTCAGGAAACGTGACTTCGCCGCCCCGCCGGTGAGAAACACCTTTGTGACGAGCCGGTCCGGGTATGTCGCGGAGAAGAAGTTGTACGAGCGCTGAGCCTCGGTCGCCAGAACGTTAGAGACGGTTTTCATGATCTCTGTGAGCTTGTCGGCGCGGTCGTCGGCGCTCTTGGTGCCGATCTTGAGCGCTTCCGCAGCATCGAAGCTCACGGCCAGCTGCTTCTGGATCTCCGAGGTGTACATCCCTCCACCCATGGGAACGTCCCGCGTGAAGAGCGGCACTCCCGAGTGGAGGATGTTGACGTTCATGAAGGAAGCGCCGACGTTGATAACCATGGGGACCTGCTCGTCCGTTACCGGATGGCAGAACTCGAACGCGTTCCCCGCGGCGATGGAATCGATATCGACGATAGAGGGGGAAAGCCCCGCATCCTTGACCACCGAGATGTAATCGTTGACGAGGTCGGTCTTCACGGCAACAAGCAGGACGTCCATCTTGGAGGGATCTTCCTTGAGAGGGCCGATCACCTGGAAGTCTATTTTCACATCCTTGATATCGAAGGGTATGTACTGCTCCACTTCCCACTGTATGGATTCTTCAAGCTCTTCGGGGGTAGTGGTGGGAAGCACGACCTTCTTTATGATGACGGAATGCCCCGACAGGGAGGTGGCAACCTCCTTCTCGTGCACCTTGAGCTCCCGCAGGGCGGTCTTTATACCTTCGATCACGGATGCGTGGTCCATGATCGCCCCGTCGACGATCGCGTCCGGCGGCAGCGGAAAAACCCCGAATTTCTTGACGCTGCAATCTTTCCCGACCGTCTTGATGTGCGCCAGCTTGATCGAGCTGGACCCGATGTCGAGACCGATCATCTCCTTGGATCCGAAGCCGAAGAGTGCCATCGCCGCTCCCGCGTCCCTATGCTTCTTTCTGGAACACCTTGTCCCGGTCCGACAGCTGCAGTCCGAGTGACAAGATGATCTTCCGCTTCGTGTCCATCCTGCAGGCCATACCCTTCTCCACGCGATCTATCGTGAGCACGGACACCCCCGCCCGCCGGGCAAGTTCGGCCTTGCTCATCAGCAGGCCTTCCCTTATCTTTCGGACATTGTTGGCTTCCAGTTTAGACTTTTCTTTCTTCACGATAATCATAAACCGCCCCCCAAGCCCATCTGCGTGAAAAACATGGTTTGTAACCCTAATTGCACCGATCTTTGCAAAATAATACCTCCACTCAAATTTATGTCAAGCGATTTTTAACTGCACATGAAATTAGTATAATTATACTAAATTATCATCAATTCAATCCGTAAGCCTTTGCCTTGTAAAGCAGCGCAGGGTGACTTATCCCAAGCAGCTCCGCGGCCTTCGGCCTATTGCCGCCGGTCTTCTCAAGAGCCATTCGTATCATCTGCCTCTCCACCTCCCGGATCGCCTCCTTGAGGTTGGGACGCTCCAGTTGAACCGGGATCCGCACCACGACACCAGGTGCCCCTCTCCCCTCGATCTGGGCCCCCCGGTTCCAGATGGACAGCAGCTCCTCGCGGGAAATCTCCCGCCCACCCGCCAGAAGGACGCACCGCTCGATCAGGTTCTCAAGTTCGCGGACGTTCCCCCTCCAGTCGTGTCCCTTGAGAGCATCGATGCACTCAGGCAACAGAAACATCTCCTGCTTGTGGAATTTTGTCGAAAAGCGGCGGAGGAAATGCTGCGAGAGCAGCGGGATGTCCTCGGGGCGCTCTCTTAAGGGGGGTACGTGGATACGGATCACGTTCAGCCGGTAGAAAAGATCGTCCCGGAACCTTCCTTCCGCGACCTCCTGTTCCAGGTCCCTGGCCGTAGCGGCGACCAGCCGGACGTTCACCTTCCGGGTCTCCGTGTCCCCGAGGCGGCGCAGCTCCCCTTCCTGAAGGAAGCGGAGCAGTTTCGTCTGGAGCTGGAGGGGTAGCTCACCTATTTCGTCCAGAAAGAGGGTCCCCTCCCCCGCCTTCTCGATCAGCCCGGCACGGTCCGATTTCGCGTCGGTGAACGCTCCCTTCCTGTGACCGAAGAGCTCGCTTTCCAGGAGAGTTTCCGGGATTGCTCCGCAGTTTATCGCCACGAAGGATTTAGTCCCCCTCCGGCCGCCGTGGTGTAGCATCCGCGCCACGAGCTCCTTCCCCGTCCCGCTCTCCCCGGTTACGAGGACCGTGGTGTCGTAATCCTTCACCTTTTCCACCATCCTGACCACTTCCTCCATGGCGGGACTCGCATATAGCAGATCATCCGGTCGGAACGCCTTCTCGACCTCGCTCCGGAGGTACTCGTTCTCCCTGCGAAGCGATTCCCTCTCCCTGGCCTTTCGAAGCGTAAGGAGGATTTCCTCGCTCATGAAAGGCTTGGAGATGTAATCGTAAGCTCCGAGCCTCATCGCCTCCACGGCGGTCTCGACCGTCCCGAATGCGGACATCATGATCACCGTTCCGGAAATTTTCCTGGCGGTCATCTCCCGCAACAGGTCAAGTCCACCCATCTCAGGCATGCGGATATCGCAGAGGATGAAATCGAAACTCTCGCTTCCGAGCGCCTGCAGGGCTTCCACGCCGTTTCCGGCAGCCGCGACCAGGTATCCTTCGGCGGAAAGGATCCTCCCGAGGACGTCGCGCATCCCCGCTTCGTCGTCCACCACCAGTATCTTTTCAGACATCCTGCCCCTCCCCGGCGGCATCTGCCGCCTTCCCAAGAGATCGAGCGGGAAGGATGACCGTGAAGGTCGATCCTTTGCCCTTCTCGCTCTCGGCGCGGATTTCCCCTCCCGCTCCTTCCACGATCGCGAGGGATACCGACAGGCCGAGGCCTGTTCCTCTCCCCGGCTCCTTGGTCGTGAAAAACGGGTCGAACACCGTTTCCAGATCCTCCGGCCGGATTCCGATGCCGGAATCGGAAACGGAAACCGCGACTCCCTTGGATATGGCATTCCACGGATCGACGTGAAAGGTTCGCACGCGGATGACGGCGGGGGGGGCACCAATGGCGTCCACGGCGTTCAGAAGGATATTCAGCAGGACCTGCTGGAGCCTGTCGGGGGCGATTCCCGCAATACCCACATCGCCGTATTCCGTCAGGACATCCACATCGCGGAACATCTTCCGGATAGCGAGCAGATCCAGGGTTTCGCGCACCACCGCGTTCACGTCCGCCCCCGCGTCCTCACCCCGGACCTCCGGTGCGGCGACGGTCAAAAGACCGCGGACGATATTTTCTATCTTCCTGGTCTCTCCGACGATCTTGCCGAGGCACTCCTCCCGCTCCTCCCGGCCCACGGAGCCCTTTCCCAGGTACTCGGCGTAGCCGCGTATGGCCATGAGCGGGCTGCCCACTTCGTGCGCCACTCCGGCTGCAAGCCGGCCCACCGTCGCCAGCTTCTCCGAACGGAAAGAGTCATGCTCGGCCTGCCGCGACTTCTCCTGCTCGGAAAGGATCGCGGCCACCATCCGGTTGAACGACGCGCCAAGCTGTCCCACCTCGTTTCCAGGCGATTCGTCTGCGCGCAGGCGCAGGTCCCCCGCGGCGATTTTTTCAGATACGGATGCAAGTCGCCTGAGAGGGCGCACCACGGACCTGTCCATGAGAAAAGTCCCGAACAGGACCATGACGACGATATCCGCAACAACCAGGATTCCCGTTATCCTGACGAGGTTTCCGGCCTCCTTTTCGATCACCGGAGAGAAGAACCGGACACGGATGCCCCTGGCTCTTTCCGAACCCGTCGTCAGCGGCAGCGTCACCTCGACCGCCGGCTCGACGGAAAACAGGGAGGAAAACAGGCCGGCCGCCTTTTCCCCCGCGGGAATCATCACCGTCATTTCATCCTGAGGGGCTTCGGGAAGCAGCGTTACAGCCTGGATGTAGGGAGACCTGCGCGCGAGGTCGCCATTGAAAGGACCCGGGGCCAGTTTCCCGGCATCTCCCGACGATTCCACATAGGCGCGCACGGTATACGCGGCCGACACTGCGGCCTCGGCGTGGCGACGCCCGATGCTCATCTCGATGACTTTCAGGGCGAATACGGCAAGCAACGACAGGGAAGCGACGGCGATGAGCGTCAACTGGATGACTACTCCAGCCCGGACCGAAATGGCCCCTTTCAACCGGACCGCCATGTCATATAGTGATTTGACACTTTCTCCACTGGTTATAGAATATCAAAAACCGTCGGAGGTGGGGAACGTGGCTTATTCGGTCAAGCGAAGTAAATTTCGCCTTATAAATAAAAACGTCCAGCTCGGCCTGGCCTGGAGGATGATGTTCGCCTTCACTTTCTTTCTGATAGTCGGCATCGCGCTGATGTTCGCGCCCTCGATGTTCCGGATTGCGGCGGGAAGCAAGGTCGATGAAATGCAGGCGGCCCGTGAATTCCTCATCCTGCATACGCGGATATGGCCTGCGGTACTCGTCACCCTGGGGGGAGTGTTCGCGTATACCCTTTATTTCAGCCAGCGGATAGCAGGGCCGATCTACCGGATAAACGCCACCCTCAAGAAAATGACCAAGGGAGAGTACCCCAGGGACGTGACCCTGCGGCGCAAGGATTTCTTCATGGAAACGGCGGACCTCCTGCAGTCGCTTTCAAGGAAACTCGCGGGGAAACAGACGGGGAAATGACCTTAAAAAGGCCGCCTGACGATCTATAACAGTCTCCAGAACAAATCTCCTGAAAACCGGGCGATCAGGGCCGCGGCGCATAGGTACGGGCCGAACGGAATGGCGGTCTTCAGTCCGTCCGTGCCTTTGCGCATGGCGAGCAGGCCTCCGGCCGTCCCCAGGATGGATCCGCAGAATATCGTGAACAGCGCCCCCTTCCAGCCCAGGAAAGCGCCGACCATTGCGATAAGCTTGATGTCGCCCCCCCCCATCCCTTCCCTGCCGGTGATCTTCTCGTAGGCGAAGGCCGTTCCGAACAGTATGCCGCCCCCCAGGACGCCTCCGAGCAGGCTTCCCTTCCAGTCGCCGCCGGGAAGAAACGAAAGGAGCAGCCCGGCTGCGAGTCCTCCAAGCGAGAGCTCGTCGGGAATTATGCGGTGGTCGATGTCGATGAATACGATCGGCACAAGGAGGGAAAAGAATATCAGGTCCCTCAACAGGACAACGCCGAACCCGTCCACATAGGCATGAAGCGCGAACCCCACCGCCGTGAGAGCTTCGACTCCCGGATAGCGCAGGGAGATCCTGTTCCCGCATCCCCTGCATCTGCCGCCGAGTATCACGAAGCTGACGAGGGGTACGTTTTCCCATGGCGGAATGGGGCGGCCGCAGGCGGGACACCGGGAACCCGGGCGGACGACTGATTCATCGCGGGGAAGGCGGTGGATCAGTACGTTCAGGAAACTGCCGATGCAGGCTCCCGCGACGAATGCCGCTATCAGGAAGGCCGGCATTCGGCATTCCCCTTTCGCGACAGGATTTCTTCGTACAGGCGCTCCTGCGCGCGGACCATTTCATCCTGGTCGAACTCCTTGATAAGCCGTTTCCGCTTGTATAAAGGATCGACCGGCGCGGTTCCCGCAAGAATGTCAGACACGCGCCGGGCGAGCCCGGCGACGTCTCCAGGCTGAAGCAGGAACCCGTCGACGCCGTCATCGACGATCTCACGTGTCCCGTCCACGGCGGTGGCCACCACCGGAACGCCCGACAGAAGGGATTGCGGAACGACCTTCGGAAGCCCCTCCCACAGCGAGGTCAGGAGAAATACATCGAAAGCGCGCAGCAGATCGGGGATCTCCTCTCTCCACCCGGCAAGAAGAAGCCGGTCGCCAAGCGACGCCTTCTTTGCCGCGCGCTCCACTTCCTTCCGGAGCTCTCCGTCGCCCACCATCACGAACCTGGCTTCCGGAATCCGCTCCCGCACGCGGCGGGCGACCTCGACAAAATCAAGGGGGGCCTTCTGCGGCTTGAACACCGCGATAGTGCCCACCACCGGGACGTCCGGCGGAAGGCCGAGAAGCCGCCTGCCCTTCTCACGCGACCCCGACAGGAAGCGGGCGGTGTCGAAGCCGCTTCTTATCAGCCGCGCTTTTTCCCTCGACAGGATCCCCTCACGCATTCCCTGGCGGATGTTCTCCTCGGAGACCGCGACGAACGCGTCCGTCCAGCGTGAAGCCATTCGCTCCAGACTCACCAGCAGGCTACGTAGCGGCGCGGGCTGCCTGTCGTTGAAACCGAACCCATGGATGGAATGGACGATCGCATCCGCGCCGGCGCGCCGCGCGGCCGCCCGTCCGAGGATCCCCGCCTTCGAGCTGTGCGTGTGAACGACGAGAGGAATACCGCGCGCCCTCCTCTTCTCTTCCTTGAGGAGCCGCACCATGGAAAGAAAGGCCCTCGCATCGGATGCAGGGCGAATCTCCCGGACCAGCGAATCGACCGTGTGGAACCTACAGCCGGGAATCCTTGAAGCGCGCGCGTCGAGCATCCCGCCCTTTCCCGCAATCAGGACGCGGTCGAATTTTCGCGGATCGAGCGACTCCAGGGTGTACAGGGTGTTTTCCTGCGCCCCCCCCCACTCCAGCATCGTGATGATGTGCACCACGGACGCTCTTGCCGTATTCGGTGGGAAACCGCCATCATCCACGGTGGAGAGCGGCCTCCCGGGCGGCGCGCAGGCCGTCCGTCATCGATTTTTCCATCCCGTAATAATCCCACGCGCCGTACCTGCCCGCCAGGAAAACCCCGCGTCGGCGGAACTCGCGCGCAAGGAGAGCAACGGCCTTCCCCCTGTCGCCGTCGAAGTGGACGTACGCGGGATCCAGCATCACGGGGTGCAGCTCCTCGATCCGGCTTCCCTTGAGAAGGACGCCCATCTTCTTCAATCCCCGGAGCGCGAGGCCGACTTCGAGTTCAACGTTCACGCGGGCGTTAGCAGGGAAGCTCTTCTCGACGAAGATAGATGCGCAGCCGCCCGGCGCGGCGGATCCGGTGACGTTCGAGAGGAACCCGACCCTGAAGAAGGGATACTCACGTCCGGGAACGTAAACCCAGTGGCCCTGAGTGCGGCCCGGCGAACGTATGCCCATGTTGATTGCCAGCACCTTTACCCATGAAAGCGCCCCGGCCGCCCTGCGTGCGGGGGCGGAAAGCCCTTCGGAGACGGCAGCGAGGCGAGGCAGGGGAATGGTGGATATCAGGCCCGTGTAAGGCAGCTTCTCTCCGCCCGATACATGGACCACCTTGCCCCGGAGGTCGACCCGCACGGCGCCGGTTTCGGTGCGCAGCCGCCCGCCCAGGCGCCGCCCCATCGCCCTCGCGAGTACTCCTATGCCTCCCCTCTCAGGATAGAAAAACCCGGCGTTGTAGCCTATTCCCCTGCGTATGCCGCCGGATGCCCCATCCAGCAAATCGTCGAACTTTGGAACGGGGACCGACCAACCCGTCCACTCGTACCCAAGTTTCGTCAGGGGAGTCCGCCACATCTTGCGGTTGTACGGGAAGAAGAAGGCCCGGCACATCGTTTCCCCGAACATGCGCTTCAGCCATTCGGCGAAATGCGCTGGAGGGCTCTCCCCGTAAACCGCGGCCCGTATCCGCTCCTTCGCGAAATCCGATAGGCAGCGCGCGACGAAGGCGGGATCGTGCCCCTTGAGGTGGACCTGGAAAGGGTACGGCGTCAGTATTTCCCGAAGCCAGACCCGCGCATCCCTTTCCAGGTTCAGCCAGGGAACGCCGGGCGCATCGAGGATCCACCGTTGAGCCGCGGGATCGGAAAGGTGCAGGAAATGGCCGCTCATGTCGAAGGTGTAGCCACCCGCCGAAAACGAACGGCACAATCCCCCCGGCTCGTCCTCCCGCTCGAGGACGAGGTAATCCGCGCCTGACTCCTCGAGGGCCATGCCCGCGGAAAGTCCCGTCAACCCGCCGCCCAGTACAAGGATCATCGGGCCGCCCTCACAGCGTCATGTCGATGGCCTTGAGCCAGACGGCCACCGCGAAGAACATGGCAACGACGATCCCGTAGCCGACCAGGGATTCCTTGGGCCCCATGTGCATCGCCGCGATGCCTATAATCGACGACAGCGCCGCCGCAACGCAGCTGCAAACCACCGTCTGTCCGGTGGACAGCTTCCATTTGCGCAGGCGCAGGCTGAAATGGTCGCGGCTGCCGGCAAGGATGGAAGCCCCCCTGCGGAACCGGAGCCAGGAAACGAAGACTATTTCGAATAGCGGGACCGCGAACACGGCGAGAGCGGTAAGCCACCCGAGAGGATTCCGGAGCGTATAGTCGCATTTGATGGCGAGCCCCCCCAGCAGGAACCCGAGGAGGAGAGAACCGGTGTCACCGAGATATACCTGTGCGGGAGGCCGGTTGTAGCGCAGGAAACCCAGCAGCGCTCCGGCCAGGGATACGCAAACGATCGCTCCGATCGATTCGCCTTGAAGCATGAAGATAAAGGCCAGCGCGGCGG
>Ga0334722_10003554_pt1 | contig 16690 bp, 16 predicted proteins | sample C3_bottom_MG_FD_207210 | JGI IMG/M metagenome (GOLD analysis project Ga0334722, IMG submission 207210) | Sediment microbial communities from Yellowstone Lake, YNP, Wyoming, USA - C3_bottom | ecosystem: Environmental > Aquatic > Freshwater > Lake > Sediment | place: USA: Wyoming | collected...
TATTTTCAAGGCGTTTCAAATTTAAGTGCGCTTAATAAATATAAAAATAAACCCAAGCATTATGCGGGCAATGGTAAGAACGGCAAGAATGATAACTCTGATGGTCATGCCGGAGAAGACATTATTTTAACTGTGCCGATCGGTTCAGTTTTGCATAACCTAACTACTGGCAAAGATATTGATGTAACCGAGGCCGGTCAAAAATTTTTAGTTGCCGAAGGTGGTTTTGGTGGACGTGGAAATTTTTGTTTTCGCTCACCGATCAACACCTCGCCGGAAGAATGCGAGCAAGGTGTGCCTGGCGAAGAATATGAATTTTTGCTGGAACTGCGACTTATTGCCGACATCGGCTTGGTTGGCTTGCCAAACATCGGAAAATCGAGCCTGCTCAATGAATTGACTAAAGCAGATGTCAAAGTAGCTAACTATGAATTTACAACCCTAGAGCCCAATTTAGGAGCTTTGGACGGCATTATAATCGCAGATATTCCCGGGCTAATTGAGGGTGCGTCACTCGGCAAGGGTTTGGGCATAAAATTCTTGAAACACATCAAAAGAACCAAGGCCCTGGTGCATTGCCTAAGTTTGGAATCGGAAAATCCGGAAAAGGATTATGAGGTTATTCGCAAGGAATTGGGTGATTACGACGCAACTCTTTTAAATAAAAAAGAAGTTATCCTGATGACAAAATCTGATTTGATGGATCCCAAAGAAATCGCTAAAAAAATCAAAAAGTTTAGCAAAATCAATCCGGAAATTTATGTTGTTTCAATTCATGATTGGGATAGCTTACAAAATATTCGCAAGGTTTTTCTTGAATTAGCCGGCAAAAGCGCTTAGTCTTTTTTATGGGTCTAAATCCGTTTATATGCTAAAATATAAGCATAATCATAAGGAAACTATATGGATCATAAAACACTCTATATTCTAATCGGACTTGCCATCTGGTCTTTGCCCTGGAAGGGTTTTGCGCTTTGGAAGTCTGCGCGCCGCGGCGAAAGCATTTGGTTTGTGGCATTATTACTAATAAACACCGCTGGTATTCTCGAAATTTTATATCTATTCTTTTTTTCCAACAAACGCAAGGTTAATTTTAATCGCAGCAGTGATTCTGAGTAAATTTATATAAATAACCCAATATGTACTGGTTTTATTTGTTGATATTTATAATTGCAGTTCTTATTCCTGATATTATTCGCACGGATATTTTTGGCGTGCCTCAGGAGCGGTTCGAGGAATTTGCAATATTTGTTTTGGGAATAATCGGCTTCTTATTCTTTATCCTAAAAGAACATCAACTGGATGTTCAGCGCAAAGAAAAAGAACGAGAGCAGCGAAGATTACAGCAAACAGCTAAGGATCTAGTTGAATCCTATAGTTATATCGGCGAAATCAATCGCAAGATGGATATTTTGATGCAGATTGGAATCGGGTTGTCTGAGCGGCCAAGTCTGAATAAAACCCGTGAAGCCGAGATATATAAATCAATTCTTGAGTCCGCTAATTTTTTGTTGAAGGCTGAATGCACATCGCTGCGTTTTGTTAATACAAAAGCAATTCGTACGATCAAGGAAGTCAGTTTGAATGATAAGTGCAACTCATTTAAAAATGACGATTTACTCAAAATGGGTGAGCATGTGCACATAAAACACTTTAAAGATATCATGGTTGTTTCCTCGCACCGAAGTATTAACGACATAAAAACCTATCTTATCATAAGCTCATTCGAGGCTTCTCAAGGAATGGATAATAATAATCAAGAAATTCTAAAATATCTGGTTTCTCAAGCACTATACCTCTATTCTTATGCGGCGAAAAATACGAAGTCGGCATAGGCCAAAATAGCAAATAAAAAAAAGACCACTTTTAAATAAGGTCTTTTTTTATTATTTTACGACCTCATAACCTTTATTTTTCCAACTATTTAAACCATCTGATAACGCAAATGTATTAGAAAAACCCATATCGAACAATCTGACCGCACCTTTGAATGCGTCAATTCCGTCATCATCATACAGGATAATTTTCTTGCCAGTTGGAATGTTGCCTTTATTTTTCTCCAGATCATCCAGAAAAATATTAATGGAATTTTTTAGGTGACCCTGTGCGAATTGGTCGCTTTTGCGGACATCTATGGTTAGGCTAGCTCCGGCTGTTATTAGATCCTTTAGATTATCACTCTGGATAAATTTAACTTTTGATTGGTCAGTGAATGAATTCGGATCGCCTTCAGATAGAATGCTGTTATATCCATTCTTCCAGCCGATGATACCGCCATCAAGATAATAAACATTTTTAAATCCGGCATCGGAAAAAAGACTGGTTGCGAGGGCGGTCATATCAAGCGAGTCACCATAATCAATAACGATATATGTTTTATCTCTGGCGAGGCCTGCTAGGTCACTATTTAGATCTTGGAGCGGGACATTTTTTGAATTCAAAATGTGCTCATGCGCATAATCAGTTTCGTTGCGAACATCGATAAGTATCATTGCGGCATTAGACATTATTTTTTTTGCCAGATCAGCACTGCTTATCTTTGTAGCTTTTTTGAGGTTATCCGCAATAGCATTTGCGGCAACGACTTCTGGAGTAGAAGTATCTTTTGTTGAAGAAGTTCTGAAAAATGTAATTGCGGCGATAATCAAAATCAATCCAAATCCGATTGAAATCGTAACTAAATTGTTGTTTTGTTTTTCTTGCATAGGTTTAATTTAATTTGCCTCCAATAAATTTTGGATAGCCATTAAGAAAGTTTGATGTTTGCATACTTGGCTTGCCTTCAAGCTGAACTTCGTGCAACTCGATTGCGCCGTCTGCGGCTTGCACGCATATTCTATCATCAATCTGAAAAATTTCGCCATTTGAATGAGTGCTGGAAATGTCTGCAGTAAAGTTTATTTTATTTAATTTTAATCTTTTGCCGTTCCAGGTGGTGAATATGCCGGGCCAGTTTTGAAAAGCGCGATATTTATTATAAATATTCTGAGCGGAATCCTGCCAATCGATTTGGCCATCGTTTTTCTGAATCATTTTGCAATATGTCGCCGCAGATGAATCTTGTTTTTGCGGAGTTATTTCTCCCGCAACCCATCTTGGCAAAATTTTAAGCAATGTTTTTATGGAAAGATCCGACGATTTATTTTCTAGCTCGGAATATGTTTCTTGATTTTCAATTGTGATCGTTTCTTGTGCGAGAATATCGCCAGTATCCATACTAGCATCCATTTTCATAATCGTAGTGCCAGTTATTTCGTCGCCGTTCAGTAGAGCATTTTGAATAGGGGATGGCCCACGATATTTTGGTAGAATTGAAGGGTGAATATTGATGGCGCCATATTTTGGCAAATCCAAAATTGTTTGCGGTAAAATTTTTCCGTAAGCAATTAGAACTATTAGGTCAGGCTGAAGAGCGGAGAGCTCATTGGTTGCAAATTCATCCAGGCGAGCGGGAGTGAAAACGGGAATATTATTTTCTTCCGCTAGTATTCTTACTGGTGATTTTTCTATGAGTTGTTTTCTACCGACTTTTTTGTCAGGTTGTGTAAAAACGCCGACAATATTATAGCCAGCTTCATGTAGTGCGCGAAATATTTTAGCCGAAAGATCAGGGGTTCCCATAAAAACTACCCGCAAATCTTTTTTATTATCTGACATAGTATTTTAAATTATCAATAACCAAGAAACAAACATCAAGCAATATTCAACAATCAAATCTCAAAGGTCAAACTTTGGATTATTGAGATTTAGAATTTATTTGGTTTTTGTATCTTGTATCTTGTTTTTTTTTTTCTAATTTTAGCTTCGCGTTCGATATATAACTTTCCATCCAGATGATCAATTTCGTGCTGTAGGGCACAACCCAAAAGACCTTCAGCCTTAATAATAACTTCATTTCCATTTTCATCCTGCGCCTTGATGCGGACTTTTTTATGTCTTTTGACCGGAATAAATTTTCCCGGAAATGACAGGCAACCCTCCTCAGTCACTTCCTTCAGCCAGGATTTGTATGTAATTCTAGGATTGATTAAGATATAGGTAATTTCATCCACGCGAATGACGCAAAGGCGAACGGACTTGCCGACCTGCGGAGCGGCCAGGCCGACGCCATTATTATTCTCCATTGTCTCAAGCATATCTGCAATCAATTTCTTGATGGATGCTTTTTTGACATTCAAAATCGGCTCAGTTTCTTTATTGAGAATAGGGTTGGGATATGTAATTATGGGTAGTTCGGCCATATATTTAGTTATATTATCTGCAAGCGCTGGACATCGGATGTCTCTCACCTTCATGGAGCATTGGACATCCGATGTCTTGAATGGGTTTTTTAGATTATGCTAATTGGATCAACATCGATCAGCCAGCCGACTGGCAATGATTGCAAGATTGTTTTTATATCTTCCGAAATAATCTTATCTTTTATTTTTATAATAATCTGCTTGCGATATCTTCCGCGGATATTTGGAATAAAAGAATTTTGCGGTTCAGTTATATTTACATTTTCAAGCTCTTTTTCTTCTAATAGTTTGTAGAGTGCATCAGAAATTTCCGAAACTTTTTTAGCATCATAATCCTGGAAGGTGAGTTTGATCAATTTTCCAAAAGGCGGTAGAAATAAGTCCTTTCTTTCCTTGATTTCTTTAGCAAAAAATTGTTTAAAATTTCGTTCAGCGGCGAATTTGAAAATTTCTTGATTGGGATTGAAAGTTTGTATGATTACCATCCCACGAAATTTGGCATTGGGTCGGTTGGATCTGCCGGACACTTGGACAATGTTTTGAAAAGCTCGCGCATTGACCGAAAAATCCGGAATTGAAACCAAATTATCTGCATCAATAATACCAATTAGAGCCACATTTGGCAAATCCCAGCCCTTCGAAAGCATTTGGGTGCCAATCAAAATATCAATCTTGCCGGAAGCAAAATCATGATATATTTTATCCTGCGCACCAGCCTCCTTCATTGTTTGATTGTCTGCGCGGGCAATTCGGGCGGAGGCAAACATCGAAGCCATTTCCTTTTCGATTTTCTGGGTGCCGAGGCCGATATTTTGGAAGGTAATGCCTTTGCATTTGGAGCATTCCGGCGTGATGGAGGTTTTGTAGGTGCAATGGACGCATTTATAAACTCCACTATTATCATAAATCAGCGCCCGCTCGCATTTCGGACATTTCAAGACTGTCTTACAACTCGTGCAAATTGAAAAGCTGCTCATGCCTTGGCGGTTGATAAATAAAATTGTTTGCAAGTTATTTTTCAGGGCATAGGCAATTTCTGAGCGCAATTTTCTTGAGATAGGGGAATGGTTCTTCTCCCATTTCTCTTTTTTCAGATCAACAATCACCACCTCCGGTTCTTCATAATTTTTCAATGGCGCCCCCGGGATTTTTAGATGGGGGATTTCGACCAACTCAAATTCGCCATCGATTGTTTTTTGAAATGATTCAATGCTCGGCGTAGCGGAACCGAAAATAATTTTGGCACCATGTAACCCCGCTAATTTTTCGGCCACAGTTCGCGCGTCATAGCGTGGATTCATATCCCATTGTTTGAAAGACATATCTTGCTCCTCATCCACCACAATCAATCCTAAGTTTTTGAAAGGCGCAAAGACTGACATGCGCGAACCGATAATGATTTTGGTTTCGCCGGATTTAATCCGTTGCCACTGCGTGTAGTATTCGCCCTTAGCAACCTTGCTATTAAGGATCGCAATATTTTCACGTCCAAATTTGGCGCTGTAGCGATCAATAGCTTGCGGTGTTAGAGTCAGTTCTGGTAGAAGAATCAGAGCCTGCTTATTTTTTGCCAGTTTTTTAATCGCTTCAAAATAAATTTCAGTCTTGCCGGAACCAGCTGGGCCAAATAGTAAAAATTTATTTCTTTTATTCTCGGCGATTTTTGAAATAGCGTCCTCTTGTTCTGTTGTCAGGGTAATCCTTCGAGGCTCAACCTCCAATACTCCTTTCGCACTGGAGAGGCTGAGCCTCTTGAGGCGTGATTTAGTTCTCTTGGGTATAAATGATTTCATCACAATCCCCAGCGGCGAGATGTAATAATCTGAAATAAATTGCGCCAGTTCGATTTGTTTTTTATCCAAGAAATTTTCTTCCAAAACTTCAACAACTTTTTTCAGTTCAATATTTCCCAATCGAGCAAAGTCCGGACGATGGCCGGTGACTATACCCTCAGCCTTGCGATGGAAAAGTGGGACTGAAACCAGCGAGCCAGCTGAAATTTTTTCATCTGACAAATATGAAAAAGACTGGTTTCGCGAAAGAGGAATCCGAGCAATTGGCACAACATCAATGATAATTTTTTCTAATTTTTTAGGCATAGGTTATTTGAGTGGCAAATATTGCATCTAAGCCTATTTTACGCTAGAATTAGGCATATGAAAAGGAAAATATTTATTAGCATTAATTTGCCGGAACGGACCAAAAAACGCCTGACTAGAGCCATTGAAAGATGGCAAGATTTGCCAGTGAAATGGTCTAAAGAGAAGAATTTGCATGTCACACTGTTTTTTCTGGGCTTTGTTGATGAGGAGTCGATGCTGGGGGTTTGCCAAAAAGTTTCCAAGGTTACAGAAAATGTGGAAATTTTTGACATTGAATTTGAATCAATCACTTTTGGTCCATCAGCGGAGGATCCTCGAATGATTTGGGTGAAGGGGCAGCCCAATGAAGAATTGCGAATGTTGGTGGAAAAAATTGAAAAAGAACTTGGTATATTTTCCAGTTCGAAAAAAGAATTTCGTCCACACATCACGCTTGGTAAGATTCGCAAGAATAAATGGAACGAGCTTGTGGAAAAACCGGAAATCAACAAAGAATTTCCGTTGCTCGTTAGTGTGGAGAGTGTTGATGTAATGGCCAGTGATTTCGAGGGTGATGATATGGAATATGCCATAATCGAAAGCTGTCAATTAATGTAAAGTTATGAAAATTTTAAATGTCAAAGTTGATAATATTTCCAAGGATGAAATTATACAAAAGGTCGGGCAATTTTTGGAAGAGAAAAAATTTCATCAAATTGTTACTGTCAATCCGGAATTTATTTTGCAAGCGCAAAAAGACGAGACATTTAAAAATATTTTGAATACGGCTGATTTGAGCGTTATTGATGGAATCGGAATTAATTTTGCCTGCCTTCGCCAATTCAAGCATCTGAAGGCACGATTGGCCGGCATTGATCTGGTGCTAAATATTTTGGAATATGCCGATAAAAATAATTTATCTGTATTTTTAGCGAGCTATAATGGCGCGCTTAGTAGTTGGAATGAAACTCGCGTGACAATTTTGGAAAAATATCCCTCACTCAAAATAGGCGGGGAACTAATGGATATTGAATGTCCATTTGGTTGTCCCTTGCCTGAAGCAGTCCTAAATTATGACATAGTTTTCTGCAACTTTGGCTCTCCGTCACAGGAAAAATTCATCAACTCGCTGAAATCAATCAAAAATAGTAAAATAAAATTAGCGATGGGTGTGGGTGGCAGTTTTGATTTTTTGACGGGCAAACGAAAACGCGCGCCAAAATTCTTGCAAAAAAATGGACTAGAATGGCTATGGAGATTTTGCGGAGAGCCACGGCGCCGCTTCAAAAGAATCTGGAATGCAGTTATCATTTTTCCAATCAGAGTTTTAATTAACAAATAATAAAACTATGACATCAAAAACAAAACTTATCCGCACAGTATATTTCTATCTAGCCGCGCTCATCAGTTTGATTTTCGTGGCCGTCGGCACGGGTAATCTAGTCAATACCGGACTCAAATATTATTTTTTTCCAAAAGCGGAAAAGGGTGGGTATAATCAATGCAATCAACAGCCTCCGGTTTATGGCTTGGATAAAAATGCCTACGCTGGAGTGGCAACTTCCGACCAAAAAATCCAACTGGAAAATATGCTAAGCGACTATGAGCAATGGCAGAAAAATAACACTGGCGAAGAATGCTACAGCGCACAAAGGCAATCCAATGTAGTCGACTCGCTCACCATGATTATCATTGCCTTGCCAATTTTGTTGGTGCATTGGAGGGTGATAAAGAAAGAAAAAGAAATTAAAGAATAATAAAATATTTATGAACAACAAAATTCGCGTTAGATTTGCACCTTCGCCGACAGGGTATCTGCATATTGGCAGTTTACGCACAGCTTTGTATAATTATCTTTTTGCCAAGAAGAATGGTGGAACTTTTTTCTTACGCCTTGAGGATACTGATCGCAAACGATATGTCGAGGGCTCAGCTGAAAAATTGATCGAGTCATTGGAGTGGGCTGGTATAAGGTATGAAGAGGGGATTTATCAAAAAGCTCATGTGCTAGATGATAAAACTATGGGCATTAATTCGCCGAATTACCCGGGCATTATTGAGGTTGGAGATTTTGGTCCATATGTTCAGTCTGAGCGATTAGGTTTGTATAAGAAATATGCGGAGGAATTAGTGGCAAAAGGCAGTGCTTATTACTGCTTTTGTGAACCAGAGCGCTTGGATAAATTACGCGAGGAACAAACGGCTAATAAGCAGGCGCCGATGTATGATCGCTACTGCTTGCGAAATGTCAGTGAGGAAGAAATAAACAAAAATTTAAAATCAAAATGTGCCTATACGATCAGATTTAAAGTACCAACGGATGAGATCATTGAATTTGAAGACCTGATTCGTGGCAAGGTCTCCATTAATTCCAATACGATCAATGATCAGGTTCTGCTAAAATCCGATGGCTTCCCAACCTATCATTTGGCGAGTATTGTCGACGATCATCTAATGATGACTACACATGTCTTGCGAGCCGAAGAATGGTTGCCAAGTACGCCGATACATATCATGCTATACAAAGCTTTTGGTTGGGAAATTCCGAATTTCGCACATCTTCCATTGTTATTAAGTACTGATAAGAAAAAGCTTTCCAAGCGCATGGGTGATGTGGCAGTTGAGGACTATGTAAAGAAAGGATATTCAAAGGAGGCAATTATTAATTTTGTGGCACTTCTAGGCTGGCATCCTGGTGAAGGAGATACTCAGGAAATATATTCGATGGATGAGCTGGAAAAAACTTTTGACATTAAACGCGTGCACAAAGCTGGAGCGGTTTTCGATTTGCAAAAATTGGATTGGCTGAACGCTCAGTATATTAAGAAATTATCGATTGATGAATTGTATCAAAAATCTTTGGAATTTTTCGCGCAGAAAGATTTTTATAATAATGCTTCGGAAGAAAAAAAATCGGAAGAATATGTGAAAAAAGTTTTGACTGTTGAGCAGGAACGATTGGCAAAAATGTCTGAAGTGGGGGAGAGTAACAAATTCTTTTTCTCGGATATCAATTATGATAAATCATTGTTGCGCTGGAAGGATATGTCAGACGAAGCTCTAGAGGAATCTTTGGAAAAATCTAAGTCTGTTTTGGAAAGTATTGATGAAAATGATTGGGAAATAAAAAACATTGAAGAAAAACTTTTTGCGGCGGCGGGGGATAAAAAAGGTGATTTACTTTGGCCTCTTCGCGCCTGCCTCAGTGGTGAACAAAAATCACCGTCACCGATGCAACTTGCCTGGGTACTTGGCAAGAAAGAGAGCTTGAATAGATTAGAAAATGCCATAAGAATGGCTTAGAGCTGATTTTGCTTGGAGCTAATTTTGTGGTATAATGAACGATACTAAAAGAGCATATCGTATTTTCCAGCAAAAGTCATGACAAAAATAAAAAAAACAAATTCAAAAAAACTTCTAATATCATTAGCAATTTTTGGTTTGCTAATTTTTAATTATAAAAATCGTATTGCCCGTGGAGTTGATTGCAATAGTTTGACTGGCGATGCCGAGCAACAATGCAAGGACCTTGAAAAGAAGGCGGCAGAGTATAAAGACCTAATTGATCTCAAAAATCAACAACAAGATACTTTGCAAAAACAACTTGCGACTATTGATGCCGATCAAAAACGAAACCAGATTGAATATCAGGTTGCAAAAAACAAAGTGGACTCCCTTTCGGGCCAAATCAGCTCACTGGAATCACAGATCCAGGATCAGGAAAAAATGGTTACCTATGACCGTGCAATACTCACTGGACTCATGCAATCATATTACGAAGACTACCAGAAAGGCATTCTAGGAATCGTACTTATAAATAAAAACTTTTCGGATATTTTGAATCAGAGTGACTATCTAACCCAATCAAGTTTGAAAGTCAGCACCGTTCTCGCTTCAATTAATGACGCAAAGCAAAAATTAGAATCTAACCAAATTGATCTAGTGCAAAAGAAAACCGAGAGTGACCAACTGAAAACCGACTTGGAAAACAAAACCTACTATTTACAGGCCAATGAAAATCAAAAACAATCCCTGATGACAAAAACAGCTGGGGAAGAGGCGAAGTACCAGCAATTACTGGCACAAGTTGAGAGGCAAAAGCTACAGTTATTCGATTTCAGTTCAGTGAGTAACGCAAGTGAAGTTTATAATATTGTAAGCAATTATCCCAAACCTGATCAAAAATATTGGGCAACTAGTTGGTACTTTAGGCAAGATGATCCTAGATGGGCCGGAACACGCATAGGGCTAACTGACTCCACAATGAAAAAATATGGTTGTGCGATCGCATCTGTTTCGATGGTATTTAAAAAATATGGATCCAGTATTGATCCTGGCAAAATGGCAAAGCAAAGTATTTTCGATGAAGATTTAATTGAGTGGAATATACCAAAATCTTTTTCGTGGAATCCCAGTCTAACCCTTATTACAAATACAAGTGATGTCAACTGGGCAACAATCAAGAATGATGTTTTAGGTGGACAACCAGTCATTGTTCATATTAATAGGTCTGGTGGTGGTCACTATGTTGTTATACATAATTATGATGAAACTAAAAATGATTATGTTGTTAATGATCCATATTTCGGCGATAATATATATCTCGGGGCATCAAAAATGGCCCTGGGATCATCGGGAGCCAAGAGCAATACTTCCATAGATCAAATGATTATTTATAAAAAATAAAAGCTTTTCCAAATAAAAAACGATTCGCCACAGCGAATTGTTTTTTTTGTGATTTTCGGGGGAGAGGGTCAAAATAGGGAATTCAGCAAGAGATAAATTATAATTTGTATATTTCGGCATACATCAATGTATGCTGAAATTACCACAAGTGCTTCTAGAAACAGAATTATTCATGAAAAATAATTTTATTAAATAATTTATCAAAAATAATTAATATAAAAAAACAATAAGCAGAATATTTTTTATAATTTTAAAAATCATCCGGCACTTGTCTGGGATGTGCGACCAATGTAATTAATTGGCTTGGGTATAAGGCTTAGGTATATGTATCTAGGTTTGAGTCATAGGCTCTGCAGTCAAAGCATACAGTGTCGCAAAAGTTATGATGTGCGACACTGTCCATATTTCGCAAAGCACACTTCCCCTTTAAATAATGGAGTTTCTGGGATTATAGTTTTTAATAAAACTTATTGGTTCTTTCCAATATTCCACCTCAGTTCGATTCTCTTCTTCCTCCTTAAAGTATCCTGGTAGAACTTTTCCATAAAATGGTCCGCTATAAATTCCAAAATGCAAATGCTCTTCCTCCCAGGCCCCATTCGACTCACTGAGTGCTTTTCCAATTGTGCCTATAAGACCTCCCATCTCAATCGCATCGCCTCTTTTGACAAATCGACGCCCCAGATGACCATACAAAGAATAAAAAACTTTTCTAGTTTTTGGATCCTTATGGGCAATGATGACAATGCCGCCCCAATTCCTCTTGAGAATTTTTCCCTCTTCGGTAAATTCACCAGGATGCAGTTTTGAATATACCACGATGCCTCGTCCGGTCGAAAAAACTTTGGTTTCATATGCTGCAGAAATATCCACGCCTAGGTGTTTGCCCCACAGTTTTTTATCATACACATTCATCTCCCCAAAACCTGAAGAAATGTTTTTAAAGTTCCCGATAGGAAATATTAAATTGGGTGTAATTCTATACGCCATTGAAATTATTTTTGCTTATTTTGATAATCCTTGATTGCTTCATGCAAGGCTTCATCAGCCAGATTTGAACAATGCATTTTGATCGGTGGCAACCCCTCCAAAGCATCAGCAACATCATTACGGGTTATTTTCATCGCCTCAGCAATAGTTTGGCCCATTGCCAAGTCAGTGATCATAGATGAGGTCGCAATAGCAGAAGCACAGCCCAGAGTTTCGAACTTGATATCATCGATAACCTCGCCTTTCTTTTTGTCTTGCTTAACTTTGATATAAATCTTCATCAGATCACCACACACTGGGTTGCCGACCATGCCGACGCCAGATGGATTTTTAATCGTCCCCTGATTATGAGGTCGCGTGAAATGCTCTAAGACTTTTTTTGAATATTGCATATATTTTTAATTTATTTTTTAGAATAATAATCTTGCAAAACTGAGCCGGAAATCTTGCGTAGTCGGTCAATTACAGCTTTTAATTTTTTTACCGCAGTGGCTATTTCCGTTTTGGTTGTGTATTTGCCAAGGGTCATTCTGAGTGATCCATGAGCTTGCTCAGCCCTGAGTCCAATTGATAGGAGAACATGTGACGGCGAGAGCGCACCTGAAGAGCAAGCGGAACCGGTTGAGCAGGCAATCCCATCCATATCCAATGAAAGCAATAATCCCTCACCTTCAACATCCTTGAAACTAAAATTAGCATTGTTTGGTGAGCGCTTTATTTTTGAGCCATTAAGCATCGTATTTGGAATTTCCTGCAAAACTTTTTTAATTAAATGGTCGCGCAACTCCTGGACTTTTTTCATGTCGCGTATTTTATTTTTTTGCACCATTTCAATGGCTTTTCCAAGTCCAACAATATTTGGAACATTGTGCGTACCAGCGCGTAACTTGTATTCTTGGTCTCCCCCATCCTGAATTTTTTTGATCGCCGTGCCTTTGCGAACATATAAAATTCCAATGCCCTTTGGTCCATAGATCTTGTGCGCTGACATCGAAAGTAGATCAATATTTAATTTATTAACATCACAATCAAAATAATTTATGGCCTGTGTTGCATCAGTGTGAAAAACAATTTTGAAATCAGTTGTATTTTTTTGCGCATTTAGCTTTTTAATGAGTTTGCCAATTTTATCAATCGGTTGCACCGTGCCAATTTCGTTATTAACATACATGATTGATACTAAGATGGTATTTGGCTTGATAGCTTTTTCAACATCAATAGTTTTTATCACGCCATCCTTGCCTGGCTTCACATAGGTAACTTCCGCCAGCCCATCCCTTTCAACTGCCTTGCAGGAATCAAGAACACAATGATGTTCAAAGGCCGAAGTGATTATATGCGGTTTTTTTGTTTGGCGCGAATTCAGATATGACTTCAAAACTCCCTTAACGGCCAAGTTATTCGCCTCGGTTGCACCACTGGTGAAAATTATCTCTGATGGCATTGCACCAAAGAAATTCGCAATCCTTCCACGCGCCATATCAACGGCCTGCAAAGCCTCTTGCCCGAAGGAATGAATTGACATAGCATTGCCAAACTTTTCCGAAAAATATGGCAGCATCTCTTTGAGCACTTCCCTATCCACTGGCGTAGTGGCAGCATAGTCCAAATATATTTTTTGTTGTTTTTGCATATTTTTTTAAAACATTTCAAGATATCGGATGTCCAACGAAAAATGAAGGTGAGAGACATCCGATGTCCAGCGTTTAAATTAGACTGCTTAATTTTATGTTCCGTAATGTTTTTTCAATTTGAGTACCAAGAACTTCCCAAACAATTTTTGATGAGCAGGTATTTTCCATCCGGCAAGTCTGACCAACACATTTCATCGGTGCAATTGGTCCTTCCAGTGCAATAACAATATCTGCGACACTGATTTTTTTAGCAGTTTTTTTGAGGGTATATCCCCCATTAGCTCCCTTAAAACTTTCGATCAGATCCTGCTTACGCAAAACATTTAACAATCTCTCCAAATATTTAATAGAAATTGATTCTTCCTTGGCAATAGCCTTGATGTTTTTGGTTTTGCCTTCATTCTTGGCCAAGTTCACCATCGCCTTAAGCCCATATTCAGCCTTAGTGGAAAATTTCATAATTCAATAGTCTACTTATTTAGTATACAATCATCTTACAAAAAAACCTGACATGCGTCAAGCCTTGATTATTGACTAGCCAGCAATTGCAAAGGATATGGCAATCGCCAAAATTATAAAAACTACTGCAATTAATACAATTGCAAATATAAATATCTCATCAATTTTTGGCTCTCTGACATTTTTAAACATAATATTTCCCAATAATTGGCAGTATAGCACAAAATATAATTTGTGTCACAAAATCACATTTGACCTTGGAATGTGTATAAATTACAATGGAATAAACATATGAGAATATCCTATTCAGCTTTTGATACCTATCAAAATTGCTCGCTCAAATACAAATTTCAAAATATCGACCACATCAAAACCCCCAAATCCAAGGAGGCGGTTTTCGGTTCAACCGTGCATGAAACCATGAAATTCATTCACACCCCCGGCATCCTCTCGCCTACTCTCGATCAGGCGATGGAGCATTTTTCCAATTCTTGGAATCCAGCAGTTTTTGACTCAGCTGATGAGGAGCGCGCGGCCTTTTCACAGGGCATCCGCATCATTCAGGAATATTACCAAAAAAATAATCCGGCTAACTTTAATATTGTTGATTTGGAATCGCGCTTTCAAATTGAAATTGGAGCTGGCGCAGACAAACATATTGTTTCCGGCATCATTGATCGCATCGACAAAACCGAAGATGGCTACGAGATCATCGACTACAAAACGACTAAAAAAATGCCCTCGCAAGACAAGGTGGATAATGATTTGCAGCTCACCGTTTATCTGCAAGCTTTTCTGTCGCGCTATCCGAAAGAAATTGAAAACATTGATAAATTAACTGTCAGTTTATACTATTTGAAACACGGCGTGAAACTTTCCGCGACGCGCACCGTGGAGCAACTAAAAAACAGTGAACAACTTTTCCTAGATGCCATCAAACTCATTGAATCAGGAAAATTCGAACCGAATGTAACTCCCCTTTGCGACTGGTGCGGCTATCAAAATATTTGTCCAATGTGGAAACACAAATTCAAGGACCTCCGCAAAATTGATACAGATGAGGTTAATGCGTCAATTCAGGAATATGTTGAATTGAAATCCGCCATCTCACTCACCAAGGATCGCCTCGGAAAATTGCAAGAAACAATTTTGCAATATATGGATCAGGAAGGTGTGGAAAGAGTTTTTGGCGAACAAGGCATTATCGCTAGATCACTCCGTAGGACATATAAATATGACGAGAAAAAAATTCGGGAAATTTTAGAGCCGCTCGATAAATGGGAATCAGTCTTGAAAGTTGATGGCGTGGCCCTCAAAAATATTTTAGGCGTTTTACCATTCCAGGCCAAGGCGGAAATTGAAAAGGCTAAGGTTGTTGATAAGGAAACTAAGAGTTTAGCCGTCAAGAAGAAATAATCAAGCCAAAACAAAAACGCTTTATACAGAAGCGTTTTTGTTTATCCGAAAAAATTATTGTTAGTCGGATTGAGTGATCGGTACAGCCAGAAATTTTTTTAATCCTCACCCCTCACCAAAAAATTTTCTATCTATTATCACTCAACCCTATGTGCAAATTATTACAAGGACTATTTCAAAAATATTTCACTACTTGATGATTGTTCCTTTGGCCTTCTGACCATCCAGATATTTTTTCAAATTTGTCAAGTTCTGCCCGTTCAAAATCGCCACTTCCAAGCCGATTTCCTGCGCTTCTTTAGAAGCGATCGGATCAAAGGGTGCGTTCATGCCGGGATCCCACTTATCACCGACCATCTTGCGGAATTCTTTCCAGGAAATTTCCTCGATCTTTTGGGCATTGGGAAACTTGTTGGGATCCTTGTCGCAGACATAATCGATATTGGAAAGATTGATCAGGGTTTTGATGCCTAAATATTTAGCCAAGAGTACGGCGTCAAAATCAGTGGAAAACCCAGGCCTCCAACCAGCGGCCACTAAAATATTTTCTTTGAAATTATAGAAATCTTCCAGATCGTGCGGATTCTTATTTATTCTTGGATGGGCATGTTTCCTAAAGATAGTCCGGATGAAATGCGCGTTCATTCGAGTTGCGTGAATACCGATCCAATCCTTATCCTCATTTGTTATGTCGTCAACCTTGGCAGCTGCATCAATATATTTTCTTGCCGTTCTTCCGCCACCGGTGATTAAAATAAACTTGTAACCCTTTTCGATTTCCTCTTCAATTAACTTCTTGAATTTTTTAACAAATTTCCAATCAATCTCCTCTGGCACAATCAATGACCCGCCCAATGAAATAATTACAGTTTTTTTATGCATATTTATTTTAGAAAATTATTTAATACATCCTTTATCCCCAACCTTGCCTTGCGCAATCGCATCTTCAGCTGATTTAAAGCAGACTAAATTTTTTGGCAAAATTCTTTTGGCCCACGAGCAAGTTGCGGTGTGATATTTGGTAGAATTTTTACTACCCACAAATGCGCAATCATTTGGCAACTGCGAAGTGGCTTCAGTAGGCGCTTTTTGCGTGGCAGTGCTATTTGATCCCATTGTACCACCAACCTGCCCTTCTGGGCTAATTTTGAGGCTTTCAGAGGGCTTTTCGATGACCAAGGGA
>Ga0334722_10003556_pt1 | contig 16686 bp, 16 predicted proteins | sample C3_bottom_MG_FD_207210 | JGI IMG/M metagenome (GOLD analysis project Ga0334722, IMG submission 207210) | Sediment microbial communities from Yellowstone Lake, YNP, Wyoming, USA - C3_bottom | ecosystem: Environmental > Aquatic > Freshwater > Lake > Sediment | place: USA: Wyoming | collected...
TACACGCTCGTGCTCGAGTCTTCCGTGGTGTGACAGTTCGTGCACTGGAACTTCTTGGTGAACAGCGCCGTGGCGTCACCGGCATCAGCGAGCGGGACCGCCGGCCCAACTTGTTGGCCCGCGACCCAGCTCGCGAAGTCGTCGGGTGACTGGACGATGACACGGAAGCGCATGTTCGCGTGGGAGAGCCCGCAGTACTCGGCGCACTGGCCGAGGTAGGTACCGGCCTTGTCGGTGCGTAGCTTCACGGTGTTGTCGTGGCCGGGGACGACGTCACGCTTGCCCGCGAGCTCCGGGACCCAGAAGCTGTGGATCACGTTGCAGTTGTCGCGCTTGCCGGTGGTGCCCAACGAAGCGTCGCACGCGGTGAGCGTGAGGTACACGTCGCGCCCGGTGGGGATGTGCATCTCGTCGGCGGTGACGAACTTCTGGTCGACCCCGTCCTGCTTGGGATAGTCGAACTGCCACCACCACTGCTTGGCGACGACCGTGATCTCGAAAGGATGCGCCGGTTTCTCGGCGATGTCGAAGATCACGCTGACGGTCGGCACCGCGATCACCGCGAGGATCAGCGCCGGCACGAGCGTCCAACCGATCTCGAGCGGGGTGTTCCCGTGGATCTGCTTCGGGCGTCCGTCCGAGCCCTTCCGCTGGCGGAAGCGCACGGCCACGAAGATCGTCGCGGCGAGGATGAAGATGCCGATTGCGACCGCCACCCACATGATCGGTGTGAAGAGGTTGTCGATCTGGTGCGCGGGCTCGCCGTTGGGGCGGAGCGAGTTCTGCCCGTTCTCGGGACCGGACTCGCTCGAGCACGCGGCGAGGATCAGCGCCAGCGTGGTGAGTACCGGGAGCCACCATCCCCGGCGTGCGGCTCGGGCGACGCTGCGATGCCTCATGTCCGCGGTGTTTCCCCCGGCTCCCGAATCGGTCGTGGCCCCGACGCGTCGGCACTCTATCCCCCGCCATTCTCGGCGCAGCAACTTGTGCTCGGACCCGATGGGCCCGCTCTGGGCGCCGATCCAAGGGCCCTAGAAGCCCAGGCGATCGAGGATCTGCGGTCGGCGCTGCCAGTCGCGCTCGACCCGGACGCGGCACTCGATGTACACCCGGCACCCGAGCAGCGACTCGAGCCCGAGCCGAGCCGCCGTGGCCGCGTCCTTCAGCACGCCACCCCCGCGCCCGATGACGATGCCCTTCTGGGACTCGCGCTCCACGCGGATCGTGGCGCGGATCCGGAGCACGTCGTCATCGATGTCGTCGTCGAGGAGCTCGCACGAGACGCTGATCGAGTGCGGGAGCTCGTCGCGGGCGACCCTGAGGAGCTGCTCACGGAGCAGCTCTGCCGCGAGGAACGTCTCGGGCTGATCGGTGACGGTGCCCTCGGGGTAGTAGCGCGGCCCCTCGGGGAGCCTCGCCTCGAGCTCCTCGACGAGCGCGTCGACCCCGACACCCGAGCGCGCGGAGCACGGCACGTAGGCATCGAAGCCGCCACCCAGCCGCTCGTCCGCCTCGGCCAGGTGCTCCGCGACGGCACGCGGCGACGCCGTGTCCACCTTGTTGAGCGCCAGGATCCTCGGAGCACCGGCCGACCTCGCGAGGTCGGCGATGAACCGGTCGCCGCGCCCGAGCGGGGCCGTGGCCTCGACGACGAGGCAGATGGCGTCGACCTGCGACATGCTCTCCCGGGCCCGGTCGTTGGTCCGCTCACCCAGGGCCGTTCGAGGCTTGTGCAGGCCCGGCGTGTCGAGCAGCACCAGCTGGCTCTTTGGCGTGGTGCGCACCCCTCGCACCGTCGTACGCGTCGTCTGCGGGCGCGACGAGGTGATCGCGACCTTCGAGCCCACCATCGCGTTGACGAGTGACGACTTGCCGACGTTGGGTCGACCGACGAGCGTGACGAAGCCCGAACGGAACACATCGGTCATCCGTGCTTGGCTTCGACCGTCGCGTCGTCGGCTTCTCGATCGGGGCGCGCCAGCCGCGTGATGATCACGGATTGGATGCGACGCCCCTGGACGCGCTCCGTCCGGAACTCGAGACCTTCGAACGCCACGGTCTCACCCGGCTCCGGCACGTGCCCGAGGAGGTTGAACACGAGCCCGCCGACGGTGTCCCACTCCGTGTCCGGAAGCTCGATGTCGAGCTCCTCGCTGAGGTCGTCGATCGGGAGCTTGCCCGGGACGCGCAGCGCGCCGCCGGCGAGGTGCTCGACGCCGGGCTCGGCGACGTCGTACTCGTCGGTGATCTCACCGACGATCTCCTCCAGGAGGTCCTCGAGCGTCACGAGTCCTGCCGTGCCACCGTGCTCGTCGACGACGATCGCCATGTGGAACTGCTTCGACTGCATCTCCCGGAGCAGCTCCGCGACTCGCTTCTGCTCGGGCACGAAGACCGCGGGTCGCAGCGAGTCACGCACCGACTCCTTGCCGCCACCGGCGCGCGCCCGCCGGACGAGGTCCTTCAAGTAGACGAGCCCGACGATGTTGTCCGTGGTCTCCTCGAACGCCGGGATGCGCGAGAAGCCGCCCTCGATCGCGCGTTCGATGCTCGCCTCCACGGTCGCGTCGGCCTCGATCGCGACCATGTCGGGTCTCGGCAGCATGACCTCGCGTACGACCGTGTCGCCGAACTCGAAGATCGAGTGGATGAGCTGGCGTTCCTCGCGCTCGATCACCTCTTCGTCGGCGGCCGCATCGGCCATCGCGCGCAGGTCGTCCTCGGTCACGAACGGTCCGTCCTTGATCCCCTTGCCCGGCAGCAGCACGTTGCCAGCCGAGATCAACGAGCGCGAGATGAAGCGCAGCGGAGCGAAGTTCGTCACCGCCCAGAGGAACCCCGAGAGCGCGAGCGCCGCTCGATCCGTGTGTTGGATCGCATACGTCTTGGGAGCCGCCTCACCGACCACGAAGAAGAGCACGATCTGGAGGACGAGGCCCACGATGACGCCCGCGGCGCCGAACTGGCGCTCGAGCAGGATCCCGAGGAGCGACGCAGTCGTCAGCTGCGATACGAGCACGAGCAGCAACAGCGAGTTGATCGTCCGCTCCGGGTGCTCGAGCAGCTTCGCGAGGCGCGCCGCGCCCTTGCGTCCCTCTTCTTCGAGCGCCATCGCGCGGATGCGACTCATCCGCGCGAACGCCATCTCCGCCATCGCGAGGAAGATCGAGAAGACGAAGAGCACGATGACCAAGAGGAGGATCAGCCAGTCACTCGTGGCCATCGGTTGTCACCTCCTCCGAAGCGCCGGGACCGGTGGCATCGGGCCCGGTGGTGCCGCCGTCCGGCGTCTGGCACTCGACGACCTCGAACCGAGCGAGCAGGTCGGCTTCCCGTCGCTGCATCCTGACTGCATCTTCGGGCTCGGCGTGGTCGTAGTCGAGCAGGTGCAGGACGCCGTGCACGACGAGGAGCGCGAGCTCGGCGTCGAGTGACCGCCCGAGCGATACGGCTTGACGCGCCGCGACCGCCGGGCACACGAGCACGTCCCCGAGCACGATCGGCGGCTCGTCGTCCTCGGCGGGGGTGCCGGGGCCGCGGCCGCCCTCGTCGGGGTAGCGCCCGCCGGGCGGCGAGTCGTCGTCGATCGGGAAGGCCAGCACGTCGGTCGGCCCCGAAGCTTCGAGGAAGCGCTCGTTGAGGTCAGCGATCGTGTCCTCGGAGACGAAGAGCACCGAGACCTCCGCGTCGGGGGGCACGCGCTCCTCTTCCAGCACGAGCTGGGCGAGCCGGACCCACCGCAGCACGTCGACCGGGACCGCGCTCTGCTCGTCAGCACCGAAGACCTGCACGGCGCGCGTCACGGCGATCACTCCCTCGAAGCACCCGCGCGCTCGTACGCGTGGACGATGTCCTGCACGATGCGGTGGCGAACGACGTCACCGCGGTCGAGCTCGACGAACGCCAGACCCTCGATGTCGTCCAGGATGTCACGCACGGCCAGCAACCCGGAGCGGCCTCTGCCCTCGGGCAGGTCGATCTGGGTCACGTCGCCCGTGACAACGACTTTTGAACCGAATCCGAGCCGGGTGAGGAACATCTTCATCTGCTCGGGAGTCGTGTTCTGGGCCTCGTCGAGGATGATGAAGGAATCGTTGAGCGTGCGGCCGCGCATGAACGCGAGTGGGGCGACCTCGATCGTCCCGCGATCCATGAGGCGTACGACCACCTCGGCGTCGAGCATGTCGTAGAGGGCGTCGTAGAGCGGGCGGAGGTAGGGATCGACCTTCGCGAGGACGTCGCCGGGAAGAAAGCCGAGGCGCTCTCCCGCCTCGACGGCAGGGCGCGTGAGGATGATCCGGTTGATCTCCTTCGTCTGCAGCGACTGCACCGCGAGCGCGACGGCGAGATAGCTCTTCCCCGTGCCGGCCGGACCGATGGCGAACGTGACGGTGTTGTCGCGGACCGCGTCGATGTACCGCTTCTGCCCGGCCGTCTTGGGTCGCACCGGCTTGCGACCTCGCAGCACCTCGGTCGCGAACACCTCCGACGGGCGCTGATCCGCCTTCAGCATCTCGATCGTGCGGCCGAGACCGTCGGTGTCGATCGCGTGACCGCGCTCGACGAGGAGCACGAGCTCCTCGAAGAGCCGACCCACCCGCTCGGTGTCGGCCGCCTCGCCCGTGATGTTGATCTCGTTGCCACGTACATGGATCGTCACGGGGAAGGCGGCTTCGACGACCTTGAGCAGCTCGTCGCGTTGACCGAGCAGGTCAACCATGAGGTGGTTGCCCGGGACGAGGACCTTCAGCTGCGTCTGTGACGGTACGGGCACGTCGTCGGCAGCGTAGCGGGGAAAGCTCGAACCGCCGCTCTTTGTGCTCAGGAGAGGGCGCGGAGGCCGAGCTCGTCGAGCCGGGAGGCGAGGTCCTCGGGCCGGCGGCCCAGGACGGCTGCGAGCACCCGTACGTCGTCGCTGCGGATGGTGAGCATCCGCCCGTTGAAGTCCTGGCGCTGCAGCTGGATCGTTGCGGCGTACCGGGCGAGCACGTGCGCGTCGGGCTCGTCGATCTGGTTCAGCCGCACCAGATCGATCGTGTACCGGGAGGCACCATCGCTGTCACGGCGAGTGGTCAGATCGATGTCGACCGCATCGTCGTCTCGGGGCAGGAGCTGGTCGGCGGGGACGTCGTAGAGCTCGGCGAGGCGCAGCAGGCGCCCGACCGACAGCGCCCTCTCCCCGCGCTCGTACGCGCCGAGCACAGAAGCCTTGAATTCCTTGCCTGATCGGGCCTCGACGTCATGCAGCGAGAGCCCTTGCTGCCGCCGAATCGCCCGCAGGCGATCACCGATCAGCACGGTGTGACCGTTCACGTCTTCGTCACTCCCAGCCATGGCCCGCGCCGAGGGTACCAGGATCGGCGCTGCTTGCCCACCCTCCGTGGTCAAACGGGGGTCGACGGGGCCCCCCGACCGGCCTGGAGCAGCGCCGCGACCGCCACCGACGCGGTCTCGGCCCGCAGGACATGGGATCCGACCCCGAGCCGGGGCACCCCGACGAGGGCCTCCAGCTCGGCCGGCGAGAGGCCCCCCTCGGGCCCGACGACGAGGGTCCACCCGTCGGGCGAGGCGGGCGGCGCGGTACGAGCCCCCCCTCGGTCCGCCAGCACGAGACCCCGTCGGCCGGCGAGGTCGAGGAGCGCCGATGGCCGAGAGAGCTCGGGGACACGTGCCCTTCGCGATTGCATGGCGGCCTCCCGGGCAACGCGCTCGAGGCGCTCGACCAGCACCGCCTCGCCGGTCTGGTCACGCCGGACCACGGATCGCTCGCCGATGACCGGCATCAGCTCGTCGACCCCCAGCTCGGTGAGCTGGCGGACGACCACCTCCGGCTTGGCTCCCTTGGTGAGCGCGAACGCGACGCACAGCCGCGGAACGAGCAGCGGCTCGACGCGCGCCGGCCCGACAGCCTCGATCGACAGAGCGCCGTCACGCACGGCACCCACGACGTACTCCCGCCACGCACCGTGCCGATCGGCGACGGTGACACGCTCACCGACCCGCACGCGACGAACGCGCGCGAGGTGGTGGCCGTCTCCACCATCGACCACGATCTCGTCGTCGATCGAGTCGGCGAACAGGTGCGCGACTGCGGTGGCGTCGGCGGCGAAGCCCGGCTGGCTCATCGAGGCGCGCCGTCGAGGTCTACTGGAAGGCGGAGCGCAGCTTCGAGAAGACGCCCTTCTCGGGTGGTGCGACGGCCTCACCGCGCAGCTCGGCGAGCTGCAGCAGCAGCGCCGCCTCCTCGTCGCTGAGCCGGGTCGGCACCTCGACATCGACCCGCACGAGCAGGTCGCCGCGCCCGCGGCCGCGCAACGACGGGACGCCGGCGCCCTTGACGCGGAACATCTCTCCCGGCTGCGTTCCCGGCGGCACGGCGAGGTCATGTGGCTCCTCGAGCGTGGGTACGGCGACAACGGCACCCAACGCAGCCTGCGCGACCGACACCCGCTTCACGTGCACGAGATCGTCGCCCTGGCGCTCGAAGTCGGGGTGAGGCCGGACCCGGATGTTCACGTACAGGTCGCCGCTCTGTCCGCCCCGCGGCGCTGCCGCGCCGCGTCCGGACAACCGGAGCCGCTGCGAGTCGTCGACGCCGGCCGGCACCTGCACCTCGATCGTCCGGTCCGCGAGCACGCGCCCGTCACCGCGGCAGTCGCGGCATTGCGAGAGGATGCGCTGACCGGTTCCGCCGCACACGGCGCAGGGAGACGCCGTGACGATCTGCCCGAGGATCGAGCGCCGGACCTGGCGCACCTCACCGCTGCCGCCGCACACGTCACAGCGACTCGGGTGCGTCCCAGGCTCGCAGCCCGAGCCGTCACAGCGCGCACAGGGCGCCGGGATGCGCACGTCGATCGGGGCGGTCGTGCCGAACGCCGCGCCGGCGAGATCGAGCACGATCTCGACCTCGGCGTCGGACCCGCGCGACGGCCCCGAGGGTCCGCGCCGCATCCCGAACGCGTCACCGCTGAAGAACGCGTCGAACAGATCGCCGAAGCCGAACGCGTCGGAGGCCGCGCCCCCACCTGCACCCGCGCCACGCGCGGTCTCACCGAACACGTCGTAGCGCCGACGCCGCTCGGGGTCGCTGAGCGTCTCGTAGGCGACGCTGATGTCCTTGAACCGCTCCTCGGCCGCGGGATCGCCCGGGTTGTTGTCGGGGTGGTACTGGCGCGCCAGCTCGCGGAACGCGCGCTTGATGTCAGCGTCGGTCGCGTTGCGCGCGATCCCGAGAACCTCGTAGTAATTCACGACAGATGGCGTCCGAGCTGCTGCGACACCGCGGCGACCGCGGCCAGGGCGTGGCGATAGTCCATCCGCGTCGGCCCGAGCACACCGACGACGCCCGCCGGTCGACCATCCACCTCGTAGGGGGCGACGACGATCGAGCAGTCGCGCAGCTCGTCGATCGTGTTCTCGCTGCCGATGCTCACTGCGAGGCCGCGGTCGAGCAGCTCACGAACCAGGGACACCACCACGACCTGGTGCTCGAGCATCTCGAGCAGACGCGCGGCGCGCTCCGCGGTCGGGAAGGCCGACTGCTCGGCAGCCAGACGACTCGCGCCGCCCACGAAGAGCGGCTCGGGATCCCCGGCGGCGCGCTGCTGGAGTGCACCATGGGCCAGCCCGACGAGGGCGTCGATCTGGGGGTCGCCCGCCGGCCCCGGCTCCGGCAGTGTGGTCCACGCCGCACCTCGCAGCTGCCGTTCGAGCGCCTCGGACGCCGCCGCCACCTGGGCTTCGTCCACGTCCTCCTCGAGGTGCGCGACGTTCTTCTCGACCGAACCGTTCGAGAGCACGCAGACGACCAGCACGACCCGCGGCTGGAGCAGCACGAGCTGCACGCTGCGCACGTGCGCCGTGTCGGCCTGCGGCCCGACGACCACGGCCGCGTGCCGGCTCACATGAGCGAGGAGCTGACTCGTCTCGTTGAGCAGGTCTTCGAGCGCCGCGTGCGCCGACGCGAAGAAGTCGGACACCGCACGCCGTTGCGAGACGGGAAGCGCGCCCTGCTCGATGAAGTGGTCGACGAAGAACCGGTATCCCCGGTCGGTCGGGACGCGGCCGGCCGAGGTGTGCGGCTGGACGAGGTAGCCCTCGCGCTCGAGCACGGTCATCTCGTTGCGGACCGTCGCGCTCGACACGTCGAGCATCCCGGCTCGCGCGATCGTCTGCGAACCGACGGGTTGCGCCGTCTCGACGTACTCCTCGACGACCGCCTTGAGGATGGCGGCCTTGCGGGCATCGAGCCCGTCGTCGGCATCGGGAGGGAGGTCGCGCGGCTGCATTGGCACTCAAGCGTACCGAGTGCCAACGTCGTCGGCGGCCACGAGGAGCCGAGCCGTCACATCGCTGGCCAGGAGCCTCCCCCTCCGGGTCAGCACGACTCGGTCGCCCGCGAGCGTGACCAAGCCCGCGTCGGCGAGGTCCTCGGCGACGCCGACCGCCGCGCTCGGGAGCACTGCGCCCGCCCGGGTCCGCAGGGCGAGCGCGATCGCCTCCTCGTCGCGCCTCGCGGAGTCGAGCTGCTCGTGGCCGCTCTCGGGATCGAGACCGGCGGTGATGCGCTCGACGTAGCGCTCCGGCGTGCGGACGTTCCACCACCGTCGACCCGCACGATGGCCGTGCGCGGCGCATCCGATCGCGAGGTAGTCGCCGCCACCCCACGTGAGGAGGTTGTGCCGGCACTCGTGGCCCGGGCGCGACCAGTTCGAGACCTCGTACCACTCGAGCCCGGCGGCACCGAGCACATCGTCGGCGACCTCGTACTTGGCGGCCTGATCGTCGTCGCGGGGCGCGGGAGCTCCGTCCGCGACGCGCCGACCGAGAGGTGTCGAGCCTTCTACGGTCAGCGCGTACGCGCTGACATGCGGTGGGTCGAGCTCGAGCACGTCGGCGAGCGTGGCGCGCCAGTCATCGGCGGTCTCCCCGGGCGTGCCGTAGATGAGATCGAGGTTGAACGTCGCGAAGCCTGCCTCACGCGTCCAGGCGACGACTCGACGAACGTTGGCGGGGTCGTGCGTTCGCCCGAGCGCGGACAACACGTGCGTGCGCATCGACTGGACCCCGAACGACAGGCGCGTCACGCCGCCGGCGCGGTACGCCGCGAGCTTGTCGGCATCCACCGAGTCGGGGTTGCACTCCACGGTGACCTCGGCGTCACCCACCCGCGGGATCGCGTCGAGGATCGACAACAGGTCCCGGGCCGTGAGCAACGACGGCGTGCCACCACCGAAGAAGACCGACGTCGCCGGCGGCAGGTTGCCGGCCGACGCGCGCCGGGCGAGATCGACCCGACACGCCTCGACATAGGCCGGGATCAGGTGCTCGCGGTCGGTCCACTTCGCGAAGTCGCAGTAGTCGCACGCCCGGGCACAGAAGGGAACGTGCACGTACACACCGAAGCCCACGCTCCGATGGTCGCGCACGCGGCGACGGGTCAGTCGAAGTGGCCCTCGAGCACCGGCGTGGAGGCCGTGGTCACCACACCCGGAGCCGCCTCGTCGGTCACCATGAAGCCGCGGGCTCCGGCGGGCGCCCGGAACGCCGCGAGGTCCAACGTCCGCCCGAGCACACCCGCCGACACGAGGGTCGGCCGGTCGGGATCGCCGGTGATCGCCCACAGCTGGTACGTCCGGTCCGGACCCAGGCGCTCGACGTCGCGCGCCATGAGGAACGCGGCGCCGTCGGGCATCGAGATGACCGTCGCGCTCGCACCACCGCGCGGCGCGACGAGCCGGACGGTCCGCGACCGCGGATCCGCCGCGGCCGCCTCGGCCGCGCGATGCATCCCATCGTTCGCGACGCTCTCGGCAACGCGGTCGAGGCGATCCTCCTGCCGCGACATCTCGTCACTCACGACGACCGCCGTGACCCCGGCGGCGACGGCACTCGCCCCGGCGATCCCGATCGCGACCTTGGCCGCGACGCCGCGCCTCCGGCGAGGTGATCGGGGCGCGGGGGCGTCGAACGGCAGGACGAGACGCGGCGGCTCGGCACCAAGGGCGTGCTCGATGCGCTCCCAGAGCGTGTCGGGCACCTCGTCCGGACCCGTGAAGGCCAGCAGCGCGGCCGTCTCGCGCAGCTCGGCGACCTCGCGCGCCGCGTCGGGCGATCGCTCGAGGTACGCGTCGACCTGGTCGCGCTCGTCGGTTTCCACGGCATCGAGCGCGTACACGGCGAGCAGCTCCTGGAGCTCGGCGGGGGTCAGCTCTCGAGCCACGGCTCACCGGTCCCGATCGCGCCACTGCCGACGAGTGCCTCGCGGAGCCGGCCGAGCCCGGTCCGGATCCGGCTCTTGACCGTGCCTTCGGGCGTGTCGAGCAGCGTGGCGACCTCTCGGTAGGTGTGGCCGCCGAAGTACGCGAGCTCGATCGCCGCCCGCTCGTCGGGCGTCAGCCGAACGAGCGCGTCGCGCACGTGACTGGCGAGCGTGAGATCCCACACCTCACGCTCGAGGTCGTAGCCGGAACCGGGCGTGCGCCGCACCGAGCGCTCCTCCCGCGATCGGCGAGCGGTCTCGGCGCGCACGAGATCCACGGCCCGACCGTGGGTGTTCGCGAGGAGGAACGACCGGAGGCTCCCACGGGCCGGATCGAATCGCTCCGGCTCGTTCCAGAGCCGGAGGAAGACCTCCTGGACGACCTCCTCGGCGAGGGCGCGGTCGCCGGTGATCCGCAGCGCCAGCCCGAACGCACCTCCCGCGTGGCGCCGATACACCTCGGCCAGTGCTCCCTCGTGGAAGCGGCCGATGGCGACGACGAGCTGTGCGTCGCTCGTCCCGTGGACGTCGTCGACGGTCAGATCGGTTCCCCTTGCCTCGTCGCCTGTTCGATGCGGGCGCCGGTCGTGGATGGCACGGAAATAGCCTTGCTCGCGTGGACCTCCCGCCGGAAGCCGACGAGCTTCGTGGCGAGATCCGACGGTGGCTCGACGCGAACGCACCGAACCGTCAGTGGCCCCGCGACTTCGTACGCCGACTCGCGGCAGATGGGTACGTGGCCCCGCACTGGCCTCGGCCGTGGGGTCTCGACGCCGGCCCCCTCGAGCAGCTCGCGATCGACGCCGAGCTCCGCGCCGCGCAAGCGCCCCGCCCGTTCAACCCGATCGGGATCGGCTGGGCGGGACCGACGCTGCTCGTCGCCGGCACCCCCGACCAGCAGCAGCGATGGATCCCCGGGATCCTCGACGGCAGCGAGATCTGGTGCCAGCTGTTCAGCGAGCCGGGGGCGGGGAGCGACCTCGCGTCGCTCTCGACGCGCGCCGCCCTCGACGGCGACGAGTGGGTCGTCCACGGGCAGAAGGTGTGGACGACGTTCGCGCACCTCGCGCGCTGGGGGATCCTGCTCGCCCGGACCGACCCCGAGACCCGAAATCATGCGGGCGTGTCCTACTTCGTGGTCGACATGCGCGATCCCGGCATCACGATCCGTCCGATCCGGCAGATGGACGGCAAGGCCGACTTCAACGAGGTGTTCCTCGAAGGCGTGCGCATCCCGACCGCGAACCTCGTCGGCACGCTGCACGACGGCTGGCGACTGGCAAAGGTGACGCTCGGCAACGAACGCGTCTCGCTCTCGGGCGAAGGTGCATTGTGGGGCCAGGGTCCGACCGCGAACGACCTCCTCGACCTCGTCCGCGCCCAGCCCGGAGGCTGCTCGGACCCGCTCCTCCGCCAGCGCCTGGCCGCGCTCTTCATCGAAGCTGAGGTGCTCCGCCTCATCCGGCTCCGCACGCTCTCGGCACGCGTGCGCGGGTTGGAGCCCGGCCCCGAGGCGTCGGTCCGCAAGGCGCTCGCCGACGAACACGGCCAGCACGTCATGGCCATGGCGCTCGAGCTCGCGGGGACCGACGCGCTCCTGGGTGATCGAGGGCCCTTCGGCGCAGAGACGGCGATGTGGGCCGACGGCTACCTGTATTCGCGCGCCCTGACGATCGGCGGTGGGACGAGCGAGGTGCAACGCAACATCGTCGGTGAGCGCGTGCTCGGCCTCCCGCGCGACTCCGCCACCGACGCATGAGCATCCGCATCCCGCCCAACGAGGCGTTCCTCGCGTGGGTCAAGGAGCAGGCCGACCCGCCGGTCAAGAGGATCTGGGTCCGCCGCGGGGTCCGAAGCGAGTCGATGCGTGCACACCCCGACCTGCGCGATCGGCTCGCGTCGTCGGCGGCGCGGCTGCCGGGAATCAAGCTTCGGTACCTGGCCGGCTTTCCGGTGCTGCTGCATGCGAACGGCGTCGCCTTCGGGGTCGCCGCCGGCACGACCTGGATCGCGTTCCGGATCCCCGCGCTCGGCCAGCGCGCCGTCCTCCGCTCGCAGTGGGGCACGCGGGGCCTCGACGCAGCGTGGATCGACGTGGATCCCTGGATCTCGGCGCTCCCCGCCTACGAGGGAACGAGTCGCCTCCGAGGTTGGGCCCGCGCCGCGCACTCGTACGCGGGCGAGCTCTGGGGCCCGTCCGAGCCGGCGCCACCGCGACGGCGGGCGGCGCGGGGCTGAGCAGCGCTCGGCTCAGTCCTCGAGGCGCAGCGCGGCGACGAACGCCTCCTGGGGCACCTCGACGCGGCCGATCTGCTTCATCCGGCGCTTGCCCTCCTTCTGGCGCTCGAGGAGCTTGCGCTTGCGCGTGACATCACCGCCGTAGCACTTGGCGATCACGTCCTTTCGCTTCGCCTTCACCGTCTCACGGGCGATGATGCGCCCGCCGATGGCCGCCTGGATCGGCACGTCGAACAGCTGACGCGGGATGAGCTCGCGCAACTTGTCGGTCATGCGCTTGCCGTACTCGTACGACTTGTCGCGGTGGACGACCGCAGAGAACGCATCGACCGGTACCGCGTTCAGGAGCACGTCGACCTTCACGAGGTTCGCCGGACGATAGCCAGCGGGTTCGTAGTCGAGGCTCGCGTAGCCGCGCGTTCGAGACTTCAGCTGGTCGAAGAAGTCCATGACGATCTCGCCGAGCGGCATGGCGTAGACGAGCTCGATCCGATCCTCTGAGAGGTACTCCATGCGCGTCTGCTCGCCGCGCCGCCCCTGACACAGGTCGATGACGGCACCCACGTAGTCGCTGGGCGTGAGAACCGTCACCGTCACGTACGGCTCCTCGATGTGCTCGATGAGGTTCATCGCCGGCAACGCCGACGGGTTGTCGACCATCTCGACGCTCCCGTCGACGAGGTGCGCGTGATACTCGACGTTCGGCGCGGTCGCGACGAGCGACAGGTCGTACTCCCGCTCGAGGCGCTCACGGACGATCTCCATGTGGAGCAGGCCGAGGAACCCGCACCGGAAGCCGAAGCCGAGTGCGCCCGACGTCTCGGGGTCGTAGGTGAACGACGAGTCGTTGAGGCGAAGCCGCTCCAGCGCTTCGCGCAGCTCTGCGTACTCGTCACCGACGACGGGGTACAGCCCGCAGAAGACCATCGGCAACGGATCGCGGTAACCAGGGAGTGGCGCGCCGGGGTTCGCGGCCGTGGTCACCGTCTCGCCGACCCGAGCCTCGCCGACCTCCTTGTTCCCGGCGATCAAGTAGCCCACCTCGCCGGGGCCGAGCGACGCGACCGGCGTGGGGTCGGGAGTCCGCACCCCGATCTCCTCTGCGTCGTGGATCGCGTTCGCCTGGAGGAAGCGCAGACGAGCACCGCTCACGAGGGTCCCGTCGAAGACGCGTACCGCGCTGACGACCCCGCGATAGGTGTCGTAGTACGAGTCGAAGATCAAGGAGCGCAGCGGCGCGTCGGGATCGCCCTTCGGTCTCGGGATGCGCTCGACGATCGCGTCGAGGAGCTCGGGCACACCCTCACCGGTCTTGGCGGAGATGTGGAGGATCTCGTCGCTCGGGATCCCGAGGACCCGTTCGATCTCGGCGGCACGGCGCTCGGGCTCCGCGGCGGGCAGGTCGATCTTGTTCAGGGCAGCCACGATCGTCAGATCGGCCTCCAGCGCGGCGAGGCAGTTCGCGAGGGTCTGGGCTTCGATCCCCTGGCTCGCGTCGACCAGGAGGACCGCGCCCTCGCAGGCGGCCAGGCTCCGCGACACCTCGTACCCGAAGTCGACGTGGCCCGGGGTGTCGATCAGGTGGAGGATGTGGTCCTTCCACGTCAGGCGGACGTTCTGGGCCTTGATCGTGATGCCCCGCTCGCGCTCGAGATCCATGGTGTCGAGGTACTGCGCCCGCATGTCCCGTGCGTCGACCGCTCCACAGAGCTCGAGAATCCGGTCCGCGAGCGTGGACTTGCCGTGGTCGACATGGGCGATGATCGAGAGCGCGCGGAAACGTTCGAGATCGGCAGTCATCGCACTGGCAGTCTCGCAGAGGACCTCGGCGCGACTCGCAGAGGACCCCGGCACGACCGGCACCTCGCCCTCCGGCTAGCCTGGTGCGTCCCCCGCACGGATCCCTGGAAAGCGTGAGCGCGTCGTGGCGAACATCAAAGGTCAGATCAAGCGGAACCGCCAGAACGAGCGGCGGCGCCTGCGCAACAAGGGCGTGCGCTCCGAGCTGAAGACCCGCATCAAGGCCGCCGATGACGCGGTCGCATCCGGCAGCGAGGAGGCCCCCGAGTCGCTGCGCCTCGCGCAGAAGCGCTTGGGGAAGGCCGGCGCCAAGGGCCGGGTCCACAAGAACCAGGCGGCGCGCCGCACCTCACGGATGATGAAGCGCGCGGCCAAAGGTGCCGGCGCCTAGAACGACCCCCGGATCGGCGTCACTCACACACGGGCTCGTCGACCGCGCGGCTTCCTCGGCTCTCCCCCTCCGCCTGCGGTTGATCGTGCGCTGAGGTCGGCCAGTCGGGCCACGAGCAGCTCCATCACCACCTGCTCGGGGATCGCGCGTTCTCCCTTCAGGTCGAGATCGGCGCGGGCCAGGTGGTCGAACGCATGGCGGAGCCCGTCCGTCCCGAGCGCACGTGCTTGGCGCAGGCGGAACCGGGCCGCATTCGGGCTCGTGCGTCCGCCGAGCGCTCGAGCGGCGTCCTCGGCGCTGCGGACCTCGGGATCGTCGAGTGCGAGCAGCTTTCGGTACTGCGAGTGGACTATCGAGAGCAGCTGCAGCGGGTGCATGGGCTTGGGCTGCATCGGGCTCGTGACGGTCAGCATCCGGTGGAGCACTGCGAGCGCGGTGGAGGTGTCGCCCTTCTCGATCGCGTTCGTGAGGTCCCACACCGGGACGCTGCCCTGACCCGTCAGGTACGGGGCCACCTGGGCCGCATCCAGCGCCGGACCGGCGCCGTAGGCGGCGGCGAGCGTGTCGACGATCCCCGGGATCATGCCCGCGTCGTTCCCGACGTGCGCGACGACGGCCTTCGCCGCGTCGGGGCGCAGCGCCACTCCCGCCGCGTCGAGCTCACGGGCGAGCACGTCGGTCGCCTTGGTCGCGTCAGGCGCGTGCGCGGTGCCATCGCGCTTCACGGCGTCGTCGATCGCCTTGGGTGTCTTGCCACCACCGGCGACGAGCACGAGCTCTGTCGTGGGCAGCAGGTCGTCGAGCGAACGCACGAGCGGGTCGAGCTCGGCCGCCTTCAGCAGCCCGACATCCCGCAGCACGACGACGCGGCGCTCGGTCATGAAGGGCGGTGTGGATGCCGCGTTCAGGACCGCCTCGACGACTGCCAACCGCGCGTCGGCACCTCCACCGCCCTCCTCGTCCCCGCCCGCGCGACCCGGCACCTCGAACTCTTCCAGCGCCAGAGCCCGGTCGGTCCCGGCGAGGAGCTCCCCGATCAGCGACGCGAGCGCATCGGCACGGAGGACGGGGTCATCCCCCGTGACGAGATGAACGGTCATCCGGCATCCCCGACTGCGAGGACGGCTTCCACGGTGCGGCACACACGAACGCTCCCCGCCACGTCGTGGACTCGGACGATCCGACAGCCGTGCGCGACGCCGTATGCCACCGCGGCGAGCGACGCGTCGCGACGCTCGTCGATCGCGAGGTCGAGGAGCTCGCCGAGGAACCGCTTGTTCGACGCCGAGAGCAGCAACGTGAACCCGGACCGAGCCAGCACGTCGCTCTCACGCAGGAGCACCGCGCTCATGGTCGACGTCTTGCCGAGATCGAGGCCCGCGTCGATCGCGATCTGGTCGCGGCCGAGCCCCGCGGTCTCGGCGCGCCTCGCGCGGTCGAGCAGGAACTCGAGAACCTCGGGGACGAGGTCGTCGTAGTGCGGGTCCGGGTCCGGCACGCGGGGCTCCAGCCGGATGTGGGTCGCGACGACCGAGGCGTCGTGCTTGGCCGCGACGGCCAGGTAGTCCGGGTCGGCGAAGCCACTGATGTCGTTTCCCACGACCGCGCCGGCGTTGCACGCCTCGTCGAGGACCGCGGCCCGCCACGTGTCGGCCGAGAGGGCGACGTCGAGGCGGTCGCGGAGCCCCTCGATCGCCGGGATGAGCCGATCGAGCTCCTCGGCCTCCGTGACCTCGGGGCCGGGCCCTGCCTTGACGCCCCCGATGTCGAGCAGGTCGGCCCCTTCCGCCACGAGCTGCTCGGCCCGGGCGAGGAGGTCGTCGAGCCGAAACGTCGCGCCACCGTCGAAGAACGAGTCGGGCGTGCGGTTGAGGATCCCCATGACGAGCGTCCGCGTCGACAGGTCGTGGACGACGTCACCGAGGCGGAACGACCAGTGCACGCTCGCGGAGCATACGACGACGCACTCGTTGCCCCGCGACGGCAGCCGCGA
>Ga0334722_10003557_pt1 | contig 16685 bp, 18 predicted proteins | sample C3_bottom_MG_FD_207210 | JGI IMG/M metagenome (GOLD analysis project Ga0334722, IMG submission 207210) | Sediment microbial communities from Yellowstone Lake, YNP, Wyoming, USA - C3_bottom | ecosystem: Environmental > Aquatic > Freshwater > Lake > Sediment | place: USA: Wyoming | collected...
TCAGGGGGGCATGATGTCTGAAACTCAACCGGAAGCCGGCAGGACAAAGTCATTTTACAAAGAATGGATTGAGCCGTTTCTTATCGCAGCGGTCGTGGCCCTGTTCATTCGGCAGTTCATCGTGGAAGCGTTCAAGATCCCATCGGGCTCCATGATTCCCACACTCACGATCGGAGACCACTTGCTCGTGAATAAATTTATCTATGGTCCACGGATCCCCTTCACGGACAGCAGGTTGTTTACCTGGCAGGAGCCGAAGCGCGGTGAGATCATCGTGTTCAAGTATCCGGAGAACGAGTCGAAAAATTTCATCAAGCGCGTGGTCGGCCTTCCCGGGGACAAAATGCAGATCACCAATGGAAGGCTGCTTATCAATGACCAGCCGGTAAGCGTGACCGAACTCGGGGACTATGAGGACAAGGCGCAGGGCGGCGGCTACCCTTACTTCAATAAACCGAAATTGCTTGAAGAGCAAATGGGGACCGTCAAGCATCGCATCCTGTACCTCCGCGACCAGACTGGATATAATTTCGGTCCCGTACTTGTGCCCAGTGAGTCGGTGTTTGTTATGGGCGACAACCGCGACAACAGCCAGGACAGCCGGATATGGGGCTTTGTCAAGTTTAACAAGATCCTCGGACGGGCGCTCATCATCTACTGGTCCTGGGACGGCGACGATCGCTGGGTCCGCTGGGAACGCCTGGGAAATTTGATAAAATAGCCTGTATCAGGCGCATGAAGGAGGGAGCGAAATGCGTACGCTCTTGAATCAAAAAGGCGGAAGCAGATTCATGGTTTATTTCTGGCTGCTGATGCTGTTTCTCGTGATACATACGGCCATCAAACTGGTGCCTGTTTACATGGACTACTCGCTGATGCGCGATGAAATGATTGCCAAGGCGGGGGTGGCGCAGGTGCTTAAGGACGAGGATATTCTGAAGGACCTCGTCAACAAGGCGAAAGAGCTCGACCTTCCACTGGGGCGCGATGATTTTCATCTGACAAGGGATGAAGAACGGAGAAAAATGAAGATCGAGACTGAATGGGATGTTGAGGTTCACTTTTTGTTCGGCGCATATGAGAGAACGTTTCATTTCGCCCCCGCAGCCAACGAAAGCTTCATGAGCGTGAACAGGTAACGGTCGCGCAAGGTCAATTTGACAATTCCGGGATGAGAGCGTAGACTCGATTCCCATGTTCAGGGTGGTGTTCCAGTGATACGCAGCATGACGGGGTATGGACGGAGTGAAGCGGATGGCGATAATGGTCGCTTTGCCGTGGAGGTCCGATCGGTGAATAACCGGTATCTTGATATCCAGGTGAAACTGCCCCGGGACATCGCGAACATGGAAGCGCGTGTCAAAAAGGCGGTTCAGGAGCAATTTTCCCGCGGCCGGTTTGACGTATTCATAACCCTGAACAACGATCGGGAGAGCTCCGGCAGGCTTGCCCTCGATGATACTCTGGCAGGGCAGTATATCGCGATTCTCCGGGACCTTAAGACGCGCTTCGGTCTGTCTGGAGAGGTTGATCTGTCGCTGGTGGCGGGAATACCGGATATTATCACCGTCGGCGAGGTCAAGGCGGACCCTGAGGCGTTGTGGCAGGCGCTGTCGGAAGGACTTGTCCGGGCTCTTAAGGAACTTGACCATATGCGCACGGAAGAAGGCGCAGCTCTGGCGTGCGATATTACGGAGCGGCTCAACACCATAGAGCGCTTGCTGCTTGCCATCAGGGCGCTGTCCCCGGCATCAGTCGAAAACGCCAGGAAAAGGATGTCGGAGAATATCAGCAAGCTCCTGAACGAAAAACCTGATCCGGCCAGGCTGGCGCAGGAAATCGCTCTTCTGGCGGAACGAACGGATGTGACAGAGGAATTGACGCGCCTGGGCAGCCACATGGCGCAGTTCCGTTCCCTGCTCTCCGGCCACGTAAACGAAGCGATCGGCAGAAAACTCGATTTTCTCCTGCAGGAGATGGGACGGGAGGCCAATACCATCGCTTCAAAGGCGCTGGATGCGGAAATATCCTTTCATGTGGTGAATATCAAGGCCGATCTGGAAAAGATCCGTGAACAGGCCCAGAATATCGAGTAACGGATGCAGTCAAACCTTTTTCGTGCTCTCTGTGGTCAGCGTTTGAAATTGCGGGTGATGGTGACAGGATGGTAAACAACCTAGTCAATATTGGATATGGCAACATGGTGATGGCGACCAAGGTTGTTGCGGTTCTGTCCCCGGACTCCGCTCCCATGAGAAGGCTCAAGGATGAAGCAAAAGAGCGCAAGATGCTGATCGATGCCACCCAGGGCCGGAAGACGCGGTCCATCATTATCACTGACAGCGATCATGTTATTCTCTCCGCGGTCCAGGTGGAAACCCTGATGCAGCGTTTTGCCGGCAGGGGCGAAGCATGAAGAGGAAAGAAGGACTGATATTCGTGGTTTCGGCGCCGTCCGGCGCGGGCAAAACAAGCCTGTGCAGGGCGATCACCGACTCCCTGGAGAACCTCACCCATTCTATTTCCTATACGACCCGGAAGCCCCGGCCCGGCGAAATAGACGGGAGGGACTACTTTTTTGTGGCCGAAGACCGGTTCCGGGATATGATACAGGCGGGCGACTTTGCGGAATGGGCAGAGGTTCACTCTAATCTCTATGGGACCTCGAGGCGTGTGCTCGATGACATGGTGGTCAGAGGCATAGATGTCATCCTCGACATCGACACGCAGGGCGCCCGGCAGATCAAGACAAAGTACGACAGGGCCGTTTATCTCTTCATCATGCCTCCGTCGCTCGAGATTCTCGAGGAGCGGCTCCGGAACCGCAAGTCGGACAAAGAAGAGGAGATCAGGAAGCGGATGCGCAGGGCGCAGGAGGAGATCCGGGATTACACGATGTACGAGTATATTATCGTGAACCGCGATTTTGACCGCGCACTCACCGAGCTTCGTTCCATCATCACCGCGGAGCGGTGCCGCACCAGATTGATTGAGGATGCATGGATACAAGGACTTTTGTAAAATACATTCGAAAATACAGATTACTACAGGAGGTGAACAATGTACAAAACAGCGGTAGATATAATTTCCCTGCCCATTGAGCTTAAAGACACGGTTTCTGAGACGAAATTTCGTCTGGTGCATATCGCGGCACAGCGGGTAAGGCAGCTTTCAGCCGGGGCGCCGCCGCAGGTATCCACGCGCTCCATCAAGGACACCACAATTTCTCTCGAAGAGAGCATTGGCGCGAAATTCGTCATTATTGTCGGCGAGGAAGCTAAGAAAGCCAGGGAAGAGTTCCGGAAACGCGAGGAACGCGCAAAACTGGAAGAACAGCTTTCTGCCAAGGAAGAGGAGATCCGCAAGGAACTGAGCGCCTATCTTTCCGAGACCAAGGATGAGGAAGGCGTTGAAGCCGCGGGTGAAGAGGAGGCCGGCGAGGAAGAATCGGCGGAGGAGGAGTCTGAGGAGGCTGAAGAGTCGGGAGAATAACACCGGTGGACCACAATAATATGCTGTCCGGAAAGAGGATACTGCTCGGAGTGACCGGCAGTATCGCCGCGTATAAAGCGGTGGATATACTGCGGAGGCTCAGAGAGCAGGGAGCGCAGGTTCGGGTAGTGATGACGAAGAATGCAGCGCGTTTCGTCTCGCGCCTGACCTTTGAAACGCTTAGCGGGTCTCTTGTTCTGTGTGACGAGTTCGCGGACCGGGAGGGGACAGGCATTGGTCATATTTTCGTCACCGAGGGCCTGGATCTTGCGCTGATCGCGCCGGCTACGGCCAATATTATCGGCAAGGTCGCTGCCGGCATTGCGGACGATACCCTGACTTCCACCCTCCTGGCGCTTGATTGTCCGCTCGTTATGGCGCCCGCCATGAACACGAGGATGTACCGAAATCCGGTTGTCCAGAAAAACATTCTCTTTCTGAAAGATCTGGGCACAAGGTTCATCGAGCCGCAGTCCGGGCCGCTTGCATGCGGCGATGTCGGTCCGGGCAGGCTTGCAGATGCCGAGAGCATCATTCGCGAGATTTCCTCGTTATTTTTGCCGAAGGATTTTCCCGGGGCGACAGTCCTGATAACAGCGGGGCCCACCCGCGAATCTATCGATGCGGTCCGCTATATCAGCAATCCTTCAACCGGAAAGATGGGATACGCTCTTGCCGCGGCGGCACGTGACAGGGGAGCGAACGTAATTCTTATAACCGGCCCCGTGCAGCTTGCTTCTCCGCCAGGGGTGACGTTAATTCCCGTTGTTACAGCGGAAGAAATGCGCACAGCCGTCATGGAGCACGTTTTACGGGCGCATGTTGTTATCATGGCCGCCGCAGTCTCTGATTTCAAGCCCGTTGTTTTTTCCGACCGCAAGGTAAAGAAGGATTCGGCGCCTCTCACGCTGCAGCTCGAGCGCACCAGGGACATTCTCCAGGAACTCGGCAGGATGGCAGGCAGACGAGTACTCGTAGGTTTTGCCGCGGAGACGGACGATATTCTCCAAAATGCCTCTCGTAAACTGAGAGACAAGAACCTCGACTTGATCGTGGTGAACGATCTGCTCAAGAAAGGGTCAGGATTCGGCGCCGATACCAATGCGGTGACGATGATCGACAGGTCAGGGACGGTGACAGATATTCCCACCTCGGCAAAATCGGAAATTGCTTCGCGTATTTTTGATAACATATTAGAACTTATGGCAAACAAAGGGATTTTACCTTGACTTTCATGTGGTGTTTTTGGTACACTTTTTTATCGGATTACCCACATGACATGCAAATTCAATGGATAAAGATACCTCTGAAATAAAGAAGTTAGAGGACCGTATCTCAAAAGATCCCAAGTCAAAACTGTTTGTACCTCTGGCCGAGGAATACAAAAAGTCAGGGAGCTTTGAGATGGCTATCAATGTTCTTACGGAGGGGCTCAAAAACAATCCTGGATATATAACCGCTAAAGCATTATTAGGCAGATTGTTGCTTGATAACGGAAATGTGGCCGCGGCACAGAAGGAACTCAGTGAAGTCGTAAAGGCGATTCCAGATAATCTGATGGCCCAGAAAAAACTGGGTGATATTTATGTTCTCCAGGGCAACATCGTCGATGCGCTCAAACACTACAAAGCGGCGTTGTCACTGAATCCCAAAGATGATAACGTTGCTTCTCTGATCACGGATATTGAGGCAGGAAGGGACGTAGCTGAAAAGGTCCCCAGACCGGAACAGTGGGCAAAACAGACGCCCCCGGAAGCAGTTGTTTCCCCACCAGCTCAAAAACCTGCGGCAGCCCCGGCTCAGACGAAGGCGGAAATCAGCTTGGCGCCAGGAATTGCTGCTCCACCGGTCCCTGCGGGTAATATTCCTGAAGAGGAAGAACCGGAAGAAATTCTCGTGGTCGAGTCTCTGGAAGAGGCTGGTCAGGTTGAGCCGCCGGAAGCTGCGTCAGTCGTCGAGTTGAAGGCTCCGGCGGAAGTTGAAATTGAAAAGGAAGCGTCAGGCGAGTTTGAATTTCTTTCTGAAACGGTTCCAGAATCTGCAAAGGTAGAGCCTGAGGGACCGCAGGTTGACGGGTCATTTTTTGAGGGCGGCGCGCCATTTGATGTCAATCTTCAGGCTTCCGCCGACAGTGGCGAGTCGGTTCTGCCAACAGCTGCATTCGGTGGAGAGGCGCAGGAGGAAGAGGTCGGGAGGAAATCCGACGACTTCACGACAGATACCCTGGCGGAACTGTATATTTCCCAGGGTTTTTATGAAAAGGCCATTGACATCTATGAGAGAATGCTGACGGAGAACCCCCGCAGTCAGGGCCTCAAGGACAAGTTGCAAAAGGTGAGGGCCATGGCTGCGCAAGCCGCGCCGCAAGAAGCTCCGGCAGCGAGGATAAAGCCGTTCACTCTTGATGAACCGGAGCAGCAAGCGTTTGAAAAAATAAGCGCCCCCCCGGCAGGCTCGGCAGTAGAAGCAAAAGAATATTTTCCTGTATCAGAACCAGAACCTGAAAGAGCGTCGGAAGAAGGTCCGCAGACGATTTCCCGCGCTGTTGCGAGGGAATATATACCACCGCCGGCATCCGGAGAGGCGGTCTTTGAGTCGGAAGCGCGGGAATATGTGCCGCCGGATGATGTTGAGCAAGCAACGCCGTTCGCAGAAGAATTTAATCCCGAAGAATACGCTCCCCGGCCCGCGGAAGCACGTCAGTCAGTTCACGAACAGGAACAACCCGCGGCGAAAGCTGTCGCAGCCGGCAGGAAAGAAACCATTGACCGTCTGGAAAATTGGCTGAAGAACATTATGAAGGAGAAATAAGCGCATGTCCTTTTCCGAGATTCTGAAGGAAGTGGTCGATGGAACGGAAGGGGCGCTCGGGGCCCTCGTTATCGGGCTTGACGGCATTCCGGTGGACGAATATTCCGTGGGAAGCGAACTTGACATTCAGTCGATGATTGTCGAATATTCCGCGCTCATTAAAGAGATAGAAAAGGGATCTCAGGCCGCGCAACTGGGGTCCACCAGGGAAGTTACGGTCATTGCGGACAAGGCCATGATCATGCTTCGCCGGCTCAATGAGGAATATTTTCTGGTGCTGGTGATCAAGCCCGGTGGAAATTTCGGCAAGGGGCGGTTCCTTCTCAGAATGTCGGTGTCCAAACTGCTGAAAGAGTTTTGAGATATACTTGTTCATTTCCGCGCGACTTCGAAACTGCCTCGGGCAGTTTTTTATTTTTTATGGGGGCATAATGAAGATACTGGTCATCCACGGCCCGAACTTGAATCTTCTCGGCAGGCGGGAGCCGGATATATACGGCACGGTCACACTCGAGGACATCAACTCCCGTCTTTCAAGACTTGCCGTGGAACTTGGCGTGGAGGTAGCGTTCTTCCAGTCCAACCATGAGGGTGAACTGGTTCAGAAGATCCAGGATGCCATGGGAGTTTATCAGGCGATTGTGATCAACCCCGGAGCATATACGCATACGAGCGTTGCGCTACGGGATGCAATTTCATCAACGGGCATTCCGACGGTGGAAACGCATATCTCCAATATCTACCGGAGGGAGGATTTCAGAAAGCATTCTTATGTGTCCGGCGTCGCAGTGGGGCAGATCACTGGTTTCGGGGCGGACAGTTATCTCCTCGCGCTCAGGGCCGCGGCAGTGCTTGCTGTTGATGGCGGGAAACATCGATGAAGATGATGAGGCCGCAAGTTCGGCGAATCGCCGGTCTCAGGCATGTCATGAAGGGAAAAGGCATCGGTGCGCTTTTGGTGACCAAACAGGAGAATGTCCATTATTTGACGGGATTTACAGGGTCGGCCGGTGTTGTACTTGTTGCGCCCGGCGGGACCTGCCTGGTCACGGATTTCCGGTACCAGCTGCAGGCAAAACGGGAAACCGCGGGGATCCCGGTGCTGATCCAGAAAAAGGATTTGGCTTCGGCGCTTTCAGAGGCCGCTCTGCGGCGCCGGGCGGGCACTATCTGGTTCGATGAATCATCGCTTACCGTTGACGGTCTGAAAAAACTGAGGAAACAGGGCCTCAAACTCAAGGGGTGCGCAGACCTCGTCGGCGGACTCCGGTTGTACAAGGATACCGGTGAACTTGCCCGCATCCGCAAAGCCGTGCTCCGGGCGGAGGAATCATTCCAGGAACTGGCAGCCTCCATACGGCCCGGAGTCAGCGAGAGAGAGCTTGGACTCAGGCTTGAGTGTCTGATGAGAGAACGTGGGGCCAGCAAGGCCGCTTTCGACACGATTGTGGCATCGGGTGGAAACGGCGCCATGCCTCATGCCGCGACAACGGACCGTCGTATCCGGAAAGGCGACCTCGTTACGTTCGATTTCGGCGCGGAAGCCGATGGGTATTACAGCGATATTACGAGGACCGTCTGCATGGGCAGGCCGACTCTTCGTCAACGAGCAATCCACGACCTTGTTTTTGCGGCGCAGCAGGCGGCCCTGTCGATGGTTCGCCCGGGTGTAAGCGGCAGGGCGGTTGACCAGGCCGCGCGGGAGGTCATCGAAAAGGCGGGATACGCCAAACAGTTTGGTCATGGTACCGGTCACGGCGTGGGCCTCATGGTGCACGAAGGGCCGTCTGTCTCCCGGCTGTCGAAAGACAACCTTGCCGAGGGAATGGTTTTTACCATCGAGCCGGGAGTGTACCTTCCGGGCTGGGGCGGAGTACGGATCGAGGACATGGTCCTGGTGACGGGGAGAGGCGCAAAGGTTCTGACCACGATACCCAGAGAATTGGAGTATCTCAATAGTTTGTAGAGGTAACTACCCAGGTCGGCCACTTCGCGCAAGAGCTTCGAAAAACAATATATACCGAGTCAATGATGAAAGGGAGGTAGTAATAAGGTGCCTGTATCGACAACAGAGTTCAGAAACGGTTTGAAAATAGAGATTGATGGTGAGCCCTATGTGATCGTGGAGTTTCAGCATGTGAAGCCCGGCAAGGGCGGCGCGTTCGTGAGGACCAAGTTCAAAAGTCTCAAATCGGGCAATGTGACGGACAAAACATTCAGGGCCGGCGAAAAAGTCGATGTCCCCGAGCTCGAGGAAAAAACCATGCAGTACCTGTACGCGGCGGACAAGGACCGCGTGTTCATGGACACCACCACCTATGAGCAGGTATCCATGAGCGAAAAGCAGCTTGGCGACAGCATCAATTATTTGAAAGAGAACATGGAGATCAAGGTCCTCTATCATAAAGGGGCGCCCATAAATATAGATGTGCCTATGTTTGTGGAACTTGCGATCGCCAAGACCGACCCCGGCGTGCGCGGCGATACGGCCTCGGGCGGGTCCAAGCCGGCGACCCTGGAAACAGGCGCCATCGTCAAGGTGCCGTTCTATCTCAATGAGGGCGATGTGATCAAGGTTGATACCCGCACAGGGACCTTCATTGAACGGGTCAAGAAGTGAGTCTCGTTTTCCTCAATATCGCGACGCGGATAAAGGAGTAATCATGAACCTTAAAGAGCTTAAGGAATTGATAGAGATGCTGAAGGACACCGACATCTCGGAGGTGGAAATCGAGCGTTCCGGGGTGAAAGTGCGGCTCAGGAAGGGCGGGGATGTTACCTACCATACGGCCATGCCGCGCATGGAATATCCGCCCTCCGCCATCGTCGCTCCCATAGTAACGGAGACTTCGGCGCCCCAGGCGGACAAGGCCGCGGAACAGGCCAGTACGAGCCAGATCAAAGTGACCTCTCCAATCGTGGGCACTTTCTACCGCGCAAGTTCTCCGGACAAGCCTGCGTATGTTGAAATGGGGGATGTTGTGAAGAAGGGGCAGGTGCTATGCATCATAGAGGCCATGAAACTGATGAACGAGATAGAATGTGAGACCGCGGGCAAGATCATCCAGGTGCTCGTCGAGAGCGGGCATCCCGTGGAATACGGCCAGCCGCTTTTCGTGATCGAACCGGCGTAATACGACGGGACGACCTTGAGTAATGCAGAATGCAAAATACTGGCGTTGAGGTGACTGAGTGTTTAAAAAAATACTGATCGCGAATCGCGGCGAGATTGCGCTCCGCGTCATACGGGCATGCAAGGAAATGGGCATCAAGACGGTTGCCATCCATTCCACTGCCGACGCCAATTCTCTCCATGTACGCTTCGCCGACCAAAGCGTGTGCGTCGGTCCGCCCAAGAGTTCCGAAAGCTACCTGAACGTGCCGAGTATCATCAGCGCAGCGGAGATAACCGATGCTGAAGCCATCCATCCGGGATACGGTTTTCTGGCGGAAAATCCCAGTTTCGCCGAGGTATGCAATTCGGCGGGGATACGGTTCATCGGGCCGAGTCCGGAGAGTATCAAGCTTATGGGTGACAAGGCCAAGGCCCGCGAGACGGCGCTGAAAGCGGGCGTTCCCGTGCTGCCCGGCAGCGACGGTGTGGTGACCGAGGAGAACAGCGCCATAGAGATCGCCCGGGAAATCGGGTTTCCCGTGATCGTCAAGGCGGCGGCGGGCGGCGGCGGCAAGGGCATGCGCGTGGTGATGGAAGAGGCGGATTTTGCCAATGCCTTTGTCATGGCCCAGGCGGAAGCGCTGGCTGCGTTCAGCAACGCCGATGTGTATATTGAAAAATACATCCTCGAACCGCGTCACATCGAAATACAGCTGATGGCTGATGAAAAAGGCAATTCGGTGTATCTCGGCGAACGGGAGTGTTCCATTCAGCGCAGACATCAGAAACTCATCGAAGAGGCCCCGTCGGTCATTGTTGATCCGGCCCTGAGAAGGCAAATGGGCGAAATGGCGGTGGCCATTGCCAGGACCGTGAAATACCGGAATGCCGGCACCATTGAGTTCCTGATGGATGAAAACAGCAAGTACTATTTCATGGAGATGAATACCCGGATCCAGGTAGAGCACCCGGTGACCGAAATGGTGACCGGATTTGATCTGGTAAAGGAGCAGATACGCATTGCCGCCGGTCTGCCGCTATCGTTCACTCAGGCGCAGGTAACGGTTAAGGGTCACAGCATCGAGTGCCGGATCAACGCGGAAGACCCCGAGAAGTTCACCCCTTCTCCCGGGACCATTACAGCCTTCAATCCCCCGGGAGGGCTTGGTGTTCGTGTTGAAACCGCCGCGTACACCCAGTATATAATTCCCCCATATTACGATTCCATGATAGCAAAGCTGATCGTGCATGCGGACACGCGGGACGATGCGATCATGCGGATGCAGAGGGCGCTCGATGAATTTATCATCGAAGGCGTGAAAACGACCATCCCCATGCACAAAAAGATCCTTTCCGACCCTGATTTTCATAAAGGTAATATTTCGACCAAGTTCATGGAGAGGTACAATAACCCTGCAAAGTGATATCAGCGGGCTCTGCCTGATCATCGATCAGGACACGCTCCGCGTCAGTAGCCCTGAGCGGGCGATGAGGCAGGCGCTCGCCGGCGGCGTGAAGTTCTTTCAATTCCGGAACAAGAGCGGAACGCGAAAAGGCATCTATGAAAGCTCGCTGCTGCTTGCGCGGATCGCCCGGGATGCCAAAGCGTGTTTCCTTGTCAATGATCATGCCGACATAGCCGCGGCAGTAGCTGCGGACGGAGTGCATCTTGGTCAGGATGATCTTTCGCCCGAACATGCGAGAAGGTTGCTCGGCAGCGGCAAGATCATCGGGATATCAACACACAGCGTTGAACAGGCAAAGGCGGCCGAAGCAGCCGGCGCGGACTATATAGGGTTCGGTCCCATCTTCAAAACTTCAACCAAGGATGCCGGACAAACGCAGGGGATCGGGAACCTGATAACCATCAAGAATTCTGTTGCCATCCCGGTCATTGCGATCGGCGGCATCAATCAAGCGAATATTCAGTTCGTCGCAAAGGCGGGCTCGGATGGCGCGGCAGTAATATCGGCCATACTGTCCACCACTGATATCGGGTCCGCGGCGGAACAGCTCGTCAACATATGGATAAACGTCAGGAGGGATACATGAAAAAACTTATTTTACTTCTGCTCATGGCGGTGCTCTTCGGGTGCTCCCACCAGGATGAGAACATCATCAGGATCGGCGCTGCCGGCCCGATGACAGGCGATCAGAGCAAAATGGGCATGGATTTAAAAAACTCCGTGGAATTGGCCGTGGCTGAATGGAACGAAAAGGGGGGCGTGCTGGGTAAAAAGATAGCGCTGCTTTCCGGCGACGATCAGGCTGATCCCAAACAGGCGGTATCCATCGCGAACAAATTCGTCAACCAGAAGGCCGTGGCTGTTGTGGGTCACTGGAACTCAAGCTGCTCCATCCCGGCGTCAAAATATTATAATGATGCGAACATCGTGATGGTCACGCCGGCCACTACGAACCCTTATCTTACGCTTCAGAACTTTAAAAAGGTCTTCCGCGTTTGCGGTACGGACGACCAGCAGGGGCGGATTGCCGCGGAATTCGTCATGAGAACGCTGCGGCCGCGGAAAATAGCGATCATTCACGACAAAACAGCATACGGCCAGGGTCTTGCGGATTACTTTAAAAAATCCCTGAGTGACAAAGTCCAGGTGGTTTATTACGGAGGGATCATTCAGAGGGATCCCGATTACAAAGCGGTGCTCACGACCATCAAGGAGAAAGCGCCCGACCTTTATTACTTCGGCGGGATCTACCCCGAGGCGGGAAGGCTTGTCAGGCAGGCAAAGGAAATCGGGATGAACGCGCCCCTGGTGACCGGTGACGGAGTATTTGACCCCACCTTCATCAGCATCGCCGGCAAGTCAGCCGAGGGGACCTATGTGACCTTCGGCAGGGAGCCGGGCGGGCTGCCCGTTGCCAGGGCTTTTTTGGAAAAGTATAAAGCGCGCTACGGGGCGCCCGGTCCGTACTCCATCTATGCTTATGATGCGGCGAATATCATTTTGACCGCGATTGCGGAAAGCGGCGGCACGGACGGATCGAAGATCGCCGAATATATCTCCAAAACGACATTTAAAGGAGCCTTCGGAGATATATCTTTCGACAAGAACGGCGATGTGACCCAGGCGCCCTATGTGCTCTGGCGGGTGAAAGACGGGAAGTTCGTGGAAATACAATAGGACGGTTGTGTCCTATCCGTGTCGGGTTGTCTAAAATCAGGGTACGGCAACGGGGTAATCGTAATGAACCAGGATTTACAGGCGGTCGTCATGCCTGTAGGCACGATACTGTTCGAGTGGACGGAAACAGAAGATCGAATCGATAAAAGCCGGGACCTGCTCCAACGAGAAATCTTCCGGAGATATTCCGCAAGCCCGGACGGCGCGTTTCTCTTCCTTGGATTTCGAGACAGCTCCGTTTCCCTTTCCCCGTCGCTTGATTATTTCCGCGCTTTCTGCGGGCTCTTCGCAAAAAAGCTGACCCAGACGCCCGAGCTTGAAAGTCTTCGGGAACAAATTCGCCTTGCCTTGAATCCCGAAGAGCTTGAACACGCGCTTGCGGCCGCGCCCCCTATGACCGGGGCCGAGTATTTGACCACGGCGGTGCTTGAAGACCTTTGGCGAGGGCTCCATGCCGAGTTCGCCCGGGAGCTTAGTGGGCGCAGGGGGCCCGTCGAAGAGTTCATCAGGGAATACAGCCCCGACGTCCATCTCATCGGCAGGGTCTTTTTCCACCTGGTCGAAAGCAAAAAAGACGATTATCCCTTCGCTTTTCTCGCGACCTATTCGACTGGTCTCAACAAACAAGGCAAGTCGCGGCACCTGCCGCTCAAATACGCGCTTACGGAATACGGCAAGGACGGTAAGAAGCTGCTTGACCTCCTTGCCACTGTGCACAGGGCCGCAAAAGAGAGCGCTCTGGCGGCGCAGCTCGTGGAGAGCGGGGAATTGTTCCACCCTCTTGCCTGGTCCGCAAAAGAGGCGTACACCTTCCTGAAAGAAATACCGCTCTATGAGCAATCCGGCATTCTCTGCCGCATACCCGACTGGTGGAAACGCGGCGTGTCGAGCCTGCAGGTCGCCGTTTCCCTGGGCGAACGGCAGCCCTCAGCCGTAGGCATGGATGCGCTATTGAGTTTCGACATCGGCCTCCACCTTGCCGGTGAAGCGGTTTCCCTGGACGAGGTGAAGCGGCTTATAGAATCTTCAGAGGGCCTCGCCCTGATCAAGAACCGCTGGGTGGCGGTGGATCCCGGAAAATTGCAAGAGACGCTTGAGATGTATGAAAAGGCGCGGAAGCTTGCAAACAGCGAAGGCCTGAGTTTCCGTGACGCGCTGCGGCTCCAGATGAACCCGCGGGCGTATATCGGCCTCAGCGCGGATTCCCCGGTCGCGGTCACAAACGGGCAGTGGCTGGAGTCGGTACTTGCGAAGATGCGCCATCCAGGAAGCGTCGCCCCCGTCACGTTGGGCCCGTCTTTCAAGGCCGACCTCCGGCCGTATCAAGTGCAAGGCGTCGCCTGGCTTTCGTTTCTCCATTCCCTCAAGTTCGGCATGTGCCTCGCTGACGACATGGGGCTCGGAAAGACCGTGCAGGTCCTCGCGCTGCTCGCGAGTTTGAAGGAGAAGGGGCAAAAAGGGGCGAGCCTTCTGGTGCTCCCCGCGTCGCTCATCGCCAACTGGGCAGGCGAGATAAAAAAATTCGCGCCGAAGCTCGCTTTTTATACGGCCCATCCCGCGGGCAACGACGACCGCGCCGTGGAGCCGAAAGGACTGGAGGAACTCAATCGGCTGGACCTAGTAATCACGACCTACGGCCGTGTGCACAAGTACGAGTGGCTTTCCGCTTACACGTGGAAGTACGTGATTCTCGACGAGGCCCAGGCGATCAAGAACCCAGGCACGAAGCAGGCGAAGGCCGTGAAGAAGCTCGAAGCGGAAAACAGGATCGCCATGACCGGGACCCCGGTGGAGAACCGTTTGTCGGACCTCTGGTCCCTGTTCGACTTTCTGAACCCCGGACTGCTCGGCAGCGGCGAAGAATTCAGCCGGTTCGCAAAGAACCTGTCAAAGGACCCGGAGGGCTACGCAAGGCTCAGGAAGGTGATAAGTCCCTATATTCTTCGCCGCCTAAAGACCGACAAGACGGTTATTTCCGACCTGCCGGACAAGGTCGAAATGAAGACCTATGCCGCGCTCGGGAAAAAACAGGCGGTCCTGTACCAGAAACTGGTGCAGGAGCTCAGACACAGCGTCGAGAACGTGGAGGGCATCAAGCGCAAAGGACTCATCCTGACCGCGCTCATGAAGTTCAAGCAGCTCTGCAACCACCCGGACCAGTATGCCGGCAGCGGCGCGTACAACGAGGAAGACAGCGGCAAGTTCACGCGCCTGCGCGAGATCTGCGAGACGATCTACGAGAAGCGGGAGCGCGCGCTCGTGTTCACCCAGTTCCGGGAAATCACGGGACCCCTTCACGACTTTCTCCGGGGGATCTTCCAACGAGACGGACTCGTCCTGCATGGAGGGACCGCGGTCAGTAAAAGGAAGAACCTTGTGGCCAGGTTCCAGGGTGAGGAGTATGTCCCTTATCTGGTGCTGTCGCTCAAGGCGGGAGGCGTGGGCCTTAACCTTACCGCCGCGAACCACGTGATCCATTTCGACCGTTGGTGGAACCCGGCTGTCGAGAACCAGGCCACGGACCGCGCTTTCCGAATCGGCCAGAAGAGGAATGTGCTCGTGCACAAGTTCATCACCAAGGGGACAGTTGAGGAAAAGATTGACCAGATGATCGAAGGGAAGCTGAAGCTGTCGAACGAGGTCATCCAGTCCGGGAGCGAGGCATGGATAACCGAGATGAACAACGAGGAATTGATGAAGGTGTTTACGTTGTCCCTGGAATGATCGAAACCACATTGTGGTGCGGTTCCCAGCCGCGCTTTTTGTCTTGCCGTCACCGCCAATAATCTATAGAATAGGTGTACTCAAGAAGCGCTGAATTAAAGTGGTTTATTTTAATGGGGAGTCATGCTATTATTTTTTAGTTGGAATAGTGCAGGAGGTGAACTATGGGCCTTAAAGATTCGGTTAAAAAGGATATAGAAGGATTGCAAGCTGATGAACTTGTGGTTATTTCAGAGCAGATTCGACTCATGAGGCGGGCTAAAATGTCGAAGGGGAAAGCCTTGCCTGTTGAGGAAATTCAGAAGCTGACGGCATCGTCAACGTCGAGTTGGTCGGAGGATGTCGTCCGCGAACGGCAGGAACGGGGATGATGGAATATTTCTTCGATACGTCAGCTATCGTCAAGTTGTACCACAAAGAAGTCGGGAGCGACCACGTTCTTTCTCTATATTACGGCGGGGCGACGATCATCGTTTCCGAACTCAGTAAAGTCGAGTTCTTGTCCACAATCCATAAGAAGCTAAGGACAGCCGAGATAACCGGGGAAACACTAGTGTAGTGCGTCATAAATAACTTGACTTATGATACGGAGCCCTGTATGCTGAGCCATTATGAAAAGCGCAGCCCCCGTTCTATTAAACCCTCAAGAGCGCTCCAAAGTGAACACTTGGGCACGAGGGAAAAGTTACCCCTTGCGACTGGTGCAACGCGCACAAATTGTCCGAATGGCAGCGGATGGAGTGATGAACCAAGATATCGCACAGGAACTGGGTATCTCGAGGCCAACCGTTCAGCTTTGGCGGCAACGTTTTCTGGCTTTTCGATTGGAGGGCCTGGAAAAAGATGCGCCTCGTCCCGGTCGTATTCCCAAAATTCCTGTAAAAAAGGTTCAAGCTGTCGTCGAAGCTACTCTCCATACAACGCCACCCAATGCAACCCATTGGAGCACTCGCAGTATGGCCAAGGCTCAAGGGTTAAGCGAAGCCACGATACGCCGCATATGGAAACAACACAACCTGAAGCCCCATTTGGTCAAAACCTTCAAGGTCAGCCACGACAAACAGTTCGTCGAGAAACTGTACGACGTTGTTGGGCTCTATCTAAATCCTCCGGACAAGTCGCTGGTGCTCTGTGTCGACGAAAAGAGTCAGATTCAAGCTCTCGACCGGACACAGCCGGGTTTACCGATGAAGAAGGGCCGTTGTGGGACCATGACGCACGATTACAAACGCAACGGCACAACAACGTTATTTGCAGCCCTCAGCATGCTCGACGGTACGATTATCGGCGACTGTCTGCCGCGCCATCGTCATCAAGAATTTATCCGTTTCCTTAAAAAAATCGACAGCGAGACTCCGTCCGGTCTCGAACTGCACTTGATCGTGGATAATTATGGGACC
>Ga0334722_10003558_pt1 | contig 16671 bp, 12 predicted proteins | sample C3_bottom_MG_FD_207210 | JGI IMG/M metagenome (GOLD analysis project Ga0334722, IMG submission 207210) | Sediment microbial communities from Yellowstone Lake, YNP, Wyoming, USA - C3_bottom | ecosystem: Environmental > Aquatic > Freshwater > Lake > Sediment | place: USA: Wyoming | collected...
TATAGTCCGGGGAAAGGTAGCCGCTTCTTTTTAAGGCCGCCGGGTTAAGCACTTCCCGCACAAAATCGTTCAGTTCGTCTTTATACCAGCGGCCAAGCGGCACCTGGAAACCGCGTTTCCCGCCCCGGCTGATCTCCTCCGGCAGCCGGCCGGTCATCACCTTTTTCAGCAGATATTTAAGCTTAAAACCGCGAGTCTTCATGGCCAGCGGGGCCCCCGCCATGAATTCCGCCAGACGGACATCCAGAAAGGGCACCCTCAGCTCGAGCGAGTTGGCCATGGAAGTCCGGTCGGCCAGGCACAGCAGATCGTCGGAAAGATAATTACGGACTTCGAAAGCGAAGATATCGTCCGGGGTTTCAAGCCGTCCCGGCAGAACATAGGCCGGTACGTTCAAAGCCGGCGCCAGCCCGGAAGCGTAAAGTTTTTCCCGCTCCTCCCTAGTGAAATAAGAAAACCAGGCCTTATAAGCGGTACGGAAATCGCCGCGCCCGCCGTTCAGAAATCTTTTGAACCGGCCGGGCAGATTTTTAGAGCCCAGCGATTCCGGAATATATTTAGCCCCGGCCCACAGGCCCTCTCTCAGCAGGCCCGGCAGTTTCAGATAAGCCGGCAGGAGGCGCGCGCCGAGATGCCGCGGGTAGCCGCCGAACATTTCATCCCCGCCGATACCGGTCAAAGCGACGGTCACCTTTTCCCTGGCCGCCTTTGTCACCAGGTAGGTGGGGATCGCCGAAGCGTCCGCAAAAGGCTCGTCGAACTGTTCCGCCAGTTTCTCCATCACCGCGCGCGGGTCCGGCTTGAGGATAGTTTCGGTATGTTCGGTCTTAAAATGATCGGAGAGGAGGCGCGCCTTGGCTGTTTCGTTGAAACTGGCGTCTTCCGGCCCGTATCCGGCCGTAAAAGTCCTTACCGTCCCGGATGAAGCCCGGCTCATATAATACAGGGCGGAGGACGAATCCATGCCCCCCGACAGCAGCAGACCCAGCGGCACATCGGAGACCAGCTGTTCGCGCACGCTTTTGCCCAGCAGCTCGTCTATCCCGTCCAGATATTCCCGTTCGGTCCTTACCGGGGTCATGCCGTATTCCGGCACCCGCCAGTAGTTCTTTATTTCGGCTTTCCCGTTCCGGAAGACCAGCGTCCGGGCCGGTTCGAGTTTTTTAATTTGTTTATAGACCGTCAGGGGAGACGGGATGTACAGGCGGGTGAAATAGGCGTCCAGCGCGGTAAGATCGAATTCATCCGATATCCCGGGGGAAAGCAGGAGGGCTTTTATCTCGGAAGCGAAAAAGAGCGCCCCCCCCGCCTGGGCGTAAAAAAGAGGTTTGATGCCGAACTGGTCGCGCGCCAGCAGCAGCGTCCCGGTCCTGGCGTCCCAGATGGCGAACGCGAACATGCCGCGCAGGCGGGCCGGAAGATCGGCGCCGTGCTCTTCGTAGAGATGGACCAGGACCTCGGTATCGCTGCCGGTACGGAAGCGGTGGCCTTTCCCCTCGAGCTCGGCGCGCAGCTCTTTAAAATTGTAGATCTCGCCGTTGAAGACCACGGTCACCGTGCCGTCCTCGTTGGAGATCGGCTGGGAGCCGGTGGAGAGGTCTATTATTTTAAGGCGGCGCATACCGAGCGACACTTCATCGCCGGAAAAGAAAAAGCCGTCCTCGTCGGGCCCGCGGTGCGCCAGGCGCGCCGTCATCGCCCTCAGGAGAGGCTCGTTATTATGATTTGCGAAGCCGCAGATCCCGCACATGTATCAGTTCTTCTTCACGGCAGGGGCCATGTCCGAATACGCGGCCGCGGCGCGCAGCGCGAAAGCCTCAAGGGTATATTGCGCCATAAAATAGTCGCGGGCCTTTGAGGAAAAATGTATGAGGGCCGGCGGATGCCGGGACAGGTCGGCCAGCGCAATGCCGGCCGAAGCCGGATCGCCCGCCTTGAAGAGCATGGCCGCCTCGCCGTAGCCGGCCGCCTCCGCGTTCCAGCGGTCGTCGGCCGCCACCACGGCCAGGCCGGCGCGCAGCGCCTCTATGGCTCCCATGTCCAGCGCCGGGTATTTATGCGCCGAAAAGAAAACGTCCGCTTCGGCCAGCACCTCGCCCCTGCCGGCCTCCGGCGAAAGCAGAAAGAAGCTTTCTTCAAGACCCAGTCCGGAGATCTTATCCTTCAACGCGGGGGTTTCCGCGGCTATGGCCGCCGCGAACAATTTATCTCCGGCCTGTTTTCTGGCCGCGGCAAAAGACTCGATAAAAAAGCCGGTATCCGCTTCCGGCTCGCTGCCGCAGAAAGCCGCGGCCAGAAGAGCCGTTTCCGGAACTCCCAGTTTTCCCCTCAGAACCCCGGTTCTCAGGTGCTTTTCATCGTCAAGCCCCGGCAATATCACGTAGGGCTGTCTGATCGGGCCGTAAGAGCTTTGAAGGTCGTTCATATAATCCCGGCTGGGCGCCAGGATAAAACCGGCAGCCGAAAGGGCGGCCCGCTCTTCTTCCAGCAGCCAGCCGGGAGCCTCCGGGCCCCTGCCGAACCTGGAAAGCGCGCCCGGGGTAAAACAAAGCGCCGCGGAAGCGCCTAAACCCGACCGCTTAAGCGCAAGCAGAGCGGGGACGTCGTGCGCATGGATCACATCAGCCGAAGCCAGCAGGTCCGCGCGCTCCTGAAGCTTGCCGGCATAGGCGGCGATAAAACTTTCACGCCCCGATCTTTCTTTAAACCCGGCCAGCGCGGACAGCAGGTCCTTTCCGGCGTCCATGGAGGGCGGAGGTTCAAAAACATCTTTGAGGCCGGGGACCCGCGGTTTTAAGCCGGCTTTTCCTATGGCCTGCACCGTCCAGCCCGTTTCCGCGGAATTTTGATCCAGTCCGGAAACCATATTCCGGTAAAAGACCTCGAAGGGACCGGCGGCCGGCCCGTCAAAGGTATAAACGGAGGATATCAGCGCTGCTTTTTTCATAAACCGCCCTCGACTTCTATTTTACCAGTTCGGTGCCCCAGGTCAAAGCGGGAAAAGCCTTTGGGTCCCGCCCCGCGGTTTTTGGGCGCCCGAAAACGCGTATCCCGCGTATTCATCGCTCCGGCCCCGGGCCGGGGCCGCCGTTATCGCGGGTCCGCCTTGTAGACCGTAAATTCATCGGTTTTAATTACGGGCGTATCGGCCGCCGCAAAACTTCCGTTCCGCACCAGGATATAATCCGCGCTGTATTCATGCGCGGCCGCACGGAGTTCATTGATATCGCCGCTGGCGTAAGCCGCTCTTACCGAATTATAGGTGTCGTACCAGCGTTTAATTATGGCGGGATCACCCAGCGAAGACAGGGTCTTATAGGAGACCACAATGCCTCTTTTCGCGTATATCGAAAAATTATTATAACCGTCCGGAGGAATAAGAAAAATAGCGTCCGGCGGAGTCAGGCGTCCGGCCTTTTCGGCCACCGCCAGGAACTCCGCCTTCGGGAATTCGTATACAACGTGCGGGTTTTTTTGAACGGGCATGTTGAAAAGAGCTTGCGGGTCCGTGATGATAAAGGTCGCGGTTATAAGGCAGGCATACAGGGCCTTATGAACGGTCTTTCCTTTTTCACCGAACAGAGCGGCCGCGCCTATAGCGCCGGTGATAAGGAAAATAAAGTGATAGAGTCTGCCGGACCTCTGCAGCAGAACCTGGCCCAGCGGCGAAAAGATATACGAAAGGAAAGAGGCGGCCAGCAGCGCGGTAACCGCGTAAAAGGAAAACAACAGGACCCGCACCGGCCATTGCGCGCGAACTTCCCTGGATATAGCCGCCGTCCCGGCCAGCGCAAGCGCCAGCGGCAGAGAAAAATTGTTAACGAACTGGGTAAAAATGGCCCCGGCCTGCGGGTAGAACATGTCGCCGTTCCTCCAGGCCAATATCCGGGCGGTTTCCGGGGTGATCGCCCCGGCCCCGTGCAGAATGTCCCGGGAATAGTACGGCGCAAAAAAGGCGGTAAAGCCCAGGCCCAGGAACAGCGCGCCGGGTACGCGCTTCCTGAAAACGGCAAGCAGCATGAAAAAAGCCGCGAGCTGCAGCGGGTAGACCGGGTAAAACCATGAAACGAACCCGAGGGAAGCGCCCAACAGCAGGAACCCGGACCGGGACTCCGCTTTCAAAAAACCCAGGAAGAACCAGGGGGTAAGAGCGTCTATAAAGATGCGGGGCTGGTAATTCCCCAAATAAACCGGAAACCCCACCCCGGCCATGGCGCTGCGCGGTCTGATCAGAAGAAGCCCCGATAAAAGCGCCGCGGCGGAACTGCCGGACAGCGACCGGACCAGAAAAAAAACCCCCGAAGTAAAAATAAAAAGCAGCGCCGTAGAACTACCCAGCAGAAACAGCCTGTAATCCCCTCCGGCCAGGCTGAGCAGGGCCGAAGAGACCCGCAGAAAGAGACCGCTTGCCACCTGAAAATGAGTTACGAAGAAATCTTTCGCGTAAAGCGCCGGATCCGAGTTCCTGAGTATGGCGGGCAGATATATAGCTTCGTCGCGCGTCGCATCGATAAAGCCGTCATAAATAAACCAATGCCTTGCCGCGTAGGCGGCGCAGAGGACCATCATCAGGGTCAGCCATGCGCCCGGATACCTGTCTGAAACCGTACCGCCCGCCGCTTTGGTTTTCCCCATAATTATCAGGCAGCCGGTCCCTTGCCGGCCCTTCCGGCCAGGCCTTCATAAAAAGCGCAATGACGCTCTATAAATACAGGCAGACCGAAAGCGCCCGCTTTTCCCCTGGCGCCGAGCCCGAGCCGCCGGGCAAAAGACCTGTCCTGTATTAACTCGATCAACCCCTCGGCCAGAGCCGTCTCGTCGTCCGGCCTTACCAGCAGGGCCGTCTCCCGGTTCTGCACGGTTCCGTTGATCCCGGGGATGTCGGAAGCCGCGATCGGCTTGGCCATGGCCATGGCTTCCAGCAGCGCGAGCGGCTGGCCTTCAAGCAGCGAGGGCATGACAAAAATATCTATTGCGGCCAGGAAGTCCCTGACCTCCATTATATCGCCGCAGAAGTTAATGTTCGCGGAAAGGCCGGCGTCCGCCGCCTGCCTTTTAAGACCGTCCCCCAGCCTGCCGGAACCGGCCACGAGGCAGACAAGTTTTTCCTTGAGCGCGGGCTGCTTCCGAAGGACAAGGCCCACGGCGGAAATGAGGCGGGAATACCCTTTCTGCCACTCAAGACGGCCAAGCGCCCCCAGCACTATCTTCCCCCGCAGGCCGAAACGCTCGATAACAGGCGCCGCGTTGAAATTAGAGGGATCGAACTCACCCAGGTCCACGGGGTTAGGTATGACTTCCACGCGTCCGTGCCTGCCGCGCAGGAAAACCGCCAGCGCCTCGGACACCGTTATTACCGCCGAAAGTTCCCGCACGGCGAAGGAATTCAGCAGCACATAAAGCTTTTTCCTCAGGAAACCGACGTCGAACCCCTCTACCGGCATAGCCACCGTGGCCGCCGCTTTTATCCCGGCTTTCGACGCCGCAAGACCGCAGTAGAAATCGGCGCGCGTTCCCTGGCTATGCGCAATAGCCACGCCGTTCTCGGTCATGATTTTCCGAAGGCGCCCTATATTCCGGAGATCATACCGGTTCGTCAGGTCCAGCGGAAGAAAACGGCAATGATCTTTAACCTCTTCGAAAAAACGCCCGCGCGGGAGCGAAGCGCAGTATATTTCGAATTTCTCCGACGGCAGGCGTCTGATCAGCAGGGAAAAGGTCTTTTCCCCGCCACCGTAGACCGAGTTCTCGATGACAAAAAGCAATTTTATTTTTTGTCCCACGTTTTTAATTCCATCCCGGGCGCCGCGCCGCCGGACTTCCGGCCTCGGGCCCCGGAGCGGATCCTTTTCCCCCGGAATCCAGGGATCCGAGGAGCCCGCAGGCGCTGCGGTAATACAACATAAGACTTATGAGCTGCGCCGTGATAAGCCCGGCGGGTATCGAATATATCCCTAAAACGCCCTTAGCCGCCCAGGCCGCCGACAAATAAGCCGCCACAAAAACCGAATTATTGATGATGAACACCTTGCTCAGCTGGCCGGCCATGCAGATCTGGATGGACGCCGACTCTATCAACCCCGTGAAATACCATCCAGACAGGGCCAGGAACATCAGCTGTATCACCGTTATCTCCGCGCCTCCCAGCCGCGCCGAGGCGACAAGCCGCAGCACCCAGGGCAGCCCGGCGTAGGCCAGCAGAACGGAAACGCAAAAGAGCGGCGCGATAAGGCGGAGATATTCCCGCGCCATGGCTTTTATCCTGCGGACATTTTTCTCCGGCCAGGCCAGGGAAATACCCGAAGCGAACATCCTGGCGGACGGCCCGGTAGTCAGGTTCCCCACGACCGTTACTATCTTCCAGGCGTACCCGAAATATGAAACCGAGCCGGCTGAAAAAGCCGAAAGCATGTTATTGGTGATCAGCGGGGCGAGGATATTGTTTATGTTATACCCGAACCTGACCTTGAAACTGCTGGAGATCAGGCTCCGGGCCGAGGGATGGCCGGCGGCAAGGCGAACCGGGACCCCCGAAGATCTTACCGCCCACAAGCCCAGGAGCCCGGCGGCGGCGTTGCCGCCCACCGAGGCGGCCAGCAGCGTCATTATGTCGCTGGTGCCGGAAAAATACAGGAAAAGCATCGCGCATGACGAAAAAAAACTCGGAATGATACCGAGGGCGTACGGGTAAGCGAACCGGCCCTCGGCGTTCAGAAGTCTGAAATTAAGGAAATTCAGGGGATTAAAGACCGCCAGCAGGGAAAACACCGGGAAAAGGCGTTTAAGAACGGCAAGCCGGGCCGGGTCGAGCTTGTACGCAAAGACGGTAATAACCGATCCGCTGAAAAGATTGATGACAACGAACGACCCTATGCCGATAACCAGGCTCAGCCATAACGCGTAAGCGTACAGCGCATGGGCGCTCTCCCTGTCCCTGGCTTTAAGCTCGTTATAAACGTACATGAACTGTTCCACGGCCATCATCTGGACCATCACAAGTCCTCCGAGTATGATGTCGCCCATGAAATAAGCGTCGGTATATATGGAAACCCCGAAGATCTTGAGGAGCAATACGGAATTCAGGAAACCGAAAAAGATCTGGATCAGCGAAAGGACGTTATATTTCAATTTGAACATTTTATTGGCAGCGGCCCGCCGCAAAGGGCGGCATATGCAATAGTATAATTTTAAACATCGGGCGACAATCGGGAGCGCGTAAAGCGCGGCGCGGATTTAATATAATGGTGGTACCGCCGGATCTTTTCAGCGGCCGGGTCGGGAACGGATCTTTATGTGCAACAACGCCTGCATACAATTCATACGCGACAACCTTTCCCGCGCGGAGGCGGAAGGCAGGCGCGCCCTTGAAGTCGGCTCATTGAACGTGAACGGCTCGGCGAGAGAGACGGTCCTGCTCCTGAAACCGCTCAGTTTCACCGGTGTGGACCTGACCGAAGGCCCCGGAGTGGACGAGGTCTGCGACGTGACAGGGCTCACGGAACGCTTCGGGCCGGACAGTTTCGACCTGGTCCTCTCTACGGAACTGCTGGAGCATGTGAGGGACTGGCGGGCGGCCGTCTCCAACCTGAAAAGCGTCTTAAAACCGGGCGGAGTATTGCTGCTTACGACCCGTTCAGCCGGCTACCCCTATCACGGCTATCCCCATGATTTCTGGCGCTACGAAGAAGAGGATATGCGGGCTATTTTCTCCGACTTGTCGGTTTCAGTCGTGGCCAGGGACCCGCTGACGCCGGGAATTTTCATAAAAGCCTCCAAACCCGGGAACTACGCCGAAAAGGACCTTTCCGGCCTGGCGCTCTATTCGATAATATCCGGAAGGCGCCGGCCGGAAATAACCCGGGCGGCTATCGTCGCGTTCAGGATCAGGCGGAGTGTCAGAGAAGCCTTCTCCGCCGTCCTGCCCGAACCTTTCAAGCGGCTGTTAAGAAGCGTAAGGCGGTAAAGGCGGACCCACATGGCGACTATGCGCGACTTCAGGAATTTGCCGGGTTATTACGGCGGCCGATTGCCCGCCCTGTTCCGCGAGATCTTTTTCTTAAAGCCCGCCCGTTTGGGAGCCATGAACTACGACGAGTACTGGAAGGCGAAGGGCGACATGCTTTTCACCGGGAGATGCCCCGTGTTCGCCGGCCTTATCGCCCGGGGCTCCTCCGTCCTGGACATAGGCTGCGGGGAAGGAACGACCCTTAAATTCCTGGAGAAGGAACTCGCTGTCAAAGGCAGCGGCCTGGACATTTCTTCCGAAGCCGTAGCTATGGCCGTAAAAAAAGGGATCTCCGCTTCCCGGGCCGACGTTTCTTCGGAAGATTTCCGCGTACGGGAAGTCTACGACTACATCATCATCTCCGAGGTACTGGAACACCTTCCGGATCCCGAAGCCTTGATGGAAAAAGTTAAAGGCAAATTCCGCAAGGGGTTGATCTTATCCATTCCCAACACCGGCCACTATATCCACCGGCTGCGCCTGCTTTTCGGGCATTTTCCGGTGCAATGGGCCTATCACCCCGGGGAACACCTGAGATTCTGGACCCTGGCGGATTTCAAGGGCTGGCTGAAGGAACGCGGGTTCGAGATCGTAGCGATGAAAACGCACTCCGGGTTCCTCCTGTTATACAAAGTATGGCCCGGTCTTTTCGCGGACAGTTTTATTTTCATGGTGAAGGAAAAATGACGCTGCGCCGGACCGGTCGCGGCTCCGGGAACTAAAGAATGAAAATTTGCCTTCTAGCCACAGCGACTCCCCGTCACCAGACCGGCGGCACGGAAATACACGCGGAAACCCTGGCGCGTTTTGCCGCCGCGCGCGGTCACGAAGTGTACTGGCTGACCTCTTCCCGCCCTGAAGGCGCGGAGACCGAGGAAAGGGACGGATACAGGCTATTTTACCTTCCCGGCACGGACTACCGGATGTCCAGGCGTTCCGCCCCGGTCTGGTGGCGCGAAAGTTTTAAAAAAATAAACGAGCTCCGGGAGTCAGGGGGATTGGATGTGATCTGGGCGGAGAATTTAACCGGTCAATACTACGCGGCGTTCGCGCAAGCCGGGGACAGGGTCCCGCTAATATCCATAATCCAGGGGCCGGGGATCCGCGGAGAGATCTTAAGCAATTGGAACCGGGCCGCTTCCGCCAAAGAATTCTTGTGGTTCTTTACGCGCTACGCGGCGCAGACCTTGTTTTATTTTATCCCCTGGTTCCGCCGCGTTATGCGGAACTCGGACCGTATCGTGACGATAAGCGACGAATGCGTCTCGGCTCTCTCCCGGGAATTTCCCGGCTCCATAGATAAGATCAGCAAAATATACGATTTCGTGGACACATCCGTTTTCCGGCCCGACGCCGGCCTTAGGGAAGCGGCAAGAAGGTCCATGGGAATACGACCGGATGAAAAAGCGCTTATCATGGCCGGTGTCGCGCATAGGCAGAAAGGTTTCCATATAGGCATAAACGCGTTCGAACTCCTGCGGCGGGAAGTGCCCGGCGCGCGCCTCATAATAGCCGGCGACGGCCCCGAGCTCGGCGGCTTAAAGGCGCTGGTTTCCGGGAAAGGCCTGGCTGACGCGGTAGTTTTCCGCGGAAGAGTGGAACACGGCGAGCTTCCCGCCCTTTACAACGCCGCGGACCTTCACTTAAATCCCACTCTGCGTTTTGAAGGTCTTGCCCTGGTCATTCCGGAAGCCATGGCGTGCGGGCTCCCGTGCGTGGTTTCCAGGATAGGCGGCACCGGTTCCACGATCGAAGACGGCAGGAGCGGTTTTTTTACGCGCCCCGGGGACGCGGCCGGGATGGCTGAAAAAGCGGCCGCGCTGCTGAAGGACCCCGCGCTGGCGGCCGCCATGGGACGCGCGGCCAGGGAACGGGCACTGCGGGAATTCAGCGAAAAGAACATAGACAGTTATATCGAACTATCCGCGGAACTGATCAAGGCGGGGAAATGAGAAGCTACACTATTGCAGAGATAAAGAATTCTTACGAGCAGAAGAAAGACTGGGAGAAGCAGTTCCCGGTAAGCCGCTATATTTTCAGGCCGCTTTCTTTCGCGGCCGCTTCGGTTCTGTCGCGCCTGACCAATTCCGCCGAAGCGGTGGCCTGGGCCGGACTGGCGGCGGGACTTGCCGCTTCCTGGTTTTTATTCGATCTTAAAGCTTACGGCCCCTGGCCGGGGATCGGAGGGCTGGCGCTTTTCGCGCTGCTGGACGCCGTTGACGGCAACCTGGCGAGAGTGACAGGGACGGTCACCTTTTACGGGAAAATGCTGGACGGCATCTTCGGCAAGCTTGCCGAGGGCATCTACATGCCGGCTTTGGCCTGCGGGATATATCGTGCCTGCGGGGACGGGCCTGCGAACGGACTAGCGGCCGCCTTTTCCCCGCTTTTAAACCAGCGGACGGCGGTTTCCTGGAGCATAGCGGCCGCCGGATTCATCGCCCTCAGCGCCATGCTTTACTCCGGCACAATAGAAACCGCTTACGATTCCCTCCTGCTGCAAAAAACGCCGCCGTCCGCGCCCGCGGGCATAAACGCCCGCATAGGGAGTTCGCGTTTCCGCGGGAATAGTATTTACGCCCTGTTCATAAACCTGAACGCCTTCAACGTCCAGGTGCTGCTGCTTGCCGCCGCGGCCTGCTTCGGAGTCAGAGGGCTGGTATATTTCGTGGAAGCGCTGGCGGCGTATTACCTGCTGCGCCTCGCGGTGATATTCGTGTATTATACGCGGAAGGCTTCAACCGATCTGCGGTGAACGGTCCGATGAACCGGCCAGCGGCTTGACCGCCTCGCACAGTTCTTTGTAATTGATGGATATCCAGCCAAAAAACGCCAGGTTCAGGATAAAATGCAGGGAAAAAAGCAGCGGATAAAGAACAGGATATGAACTGCGGGCCGACTCTACCCCCCTGATCGTCACGCCATGCGATGTCACCGGCAGATGATAATAATAGATCTCCCAAAAGCTTAACAGGATAAACAACCCGATAAACACACCCGCATACCTTAGTTTATGTTCTCCCCCGAGCAGCGTGAAGATCACGAAGTAGAACGGGAAGATAAGTAATGCGGTGTAACTTATCCAGGCCGACGGCATTATAAGCAGCAATATAACGGTAACGGCGAAGAAGTCCACCACCGCCACCGCCCTGTCCTGTACCGTCCCCGCGTAGGATCCCGAGGTCTTCATCCAGACGACCAGCAAAAGCAGCATGAAAACCAGGTCCGCCGAATAGAGAAGCGCGCCCGGCATCCCGGGCCAGAAAAGTCTCAGAAAGAAAACAAGGGACGTTGTGTAAAGCGTGTCGACATAATGCTTCATTCCGGGCAAACCCCGTACAAAAGCAATATTGTTCTCCGGACCGAAGGCGATGAGCGACACAAGCGCGATAAGGATCACAAAAAACAGGAAATTAAGACAGGCCCGCCAATCCTTCTTCTTTACGAACACCGCCATAAGAAATGCCGGGAATATTTTAATAGCGGCGAATCCGGCCACGAAAAAAGCTACCGGGGTCCATTTGCCTGAAAGGATAAACGCGTATATAAGTCCCAACCCCGTAAAAATAAGTATGTTGATGTTCCCGGTCTGCAGCATGCTGTAAAGCGGCATGGAAAACAACAAAGCGGCGGCGGCGGCCGCCGCGGAATGAAGCCTGTTCTTTCCGCGTCCGTATTTATAAATGTTCCAGAGCGTAAAGAGGATCAGGATGTGGCCCAGCACGAACCATAAGACCCTTGCTTCGTCCGGCGGCAGCCGGCAAAAAGGCAGGAACACGGAAGACACCAACGGCAGATAAGTAGCGGGGCAAAGGGGTCCCGGCACCGGCGTGTAGATCGGCCGGCCCGCAAGGAAATTCTCCATGGCGATACGCCCGTGGAGAAAGTCAAATCCGACTATATCGAAACCCACCGCGGCCATTTTATAGATCGCGTAGTAGCAATAAAATATCACCCCGGCGGCAATAAGACCGGCCGGCGCCCAGGAACTATCGGCTACACGGTTCCTCATTGCCCCGGTCTCCCTCCGCGTCCGCGAAGCCCGTCCAAAACGGCCCTGGTGATGGTTTTCAGTTCCGCGGGAACTATCCCGCGGTTATACACGACGGACTCCAGCAGATATTTGGGGAACCCCAGGAATAAAGCGGTCAGTGTCGCCGTCGCTTTCCAGGGGAAAGGGAAGTTCTTCCTGATGACGAGGAATTTGTTCCTGTAAAGATAATACAGCCTGCCGATCTTCCTTACGTTCTCCGGTATATCGTGCTCCGCTTTCAGCGCAGGGTAATAAACCACCCTGTAATCCGCGGACTTTATCCTGAGGCAAAGATCGACTTCTTCGTGGGAATTTATGAACGAGCCGTCCAGGCCGCCGGCTTTCTTCAGAGCGTTCACGCGTAAAGCCAGGCAGCAGGAAATAAGCCAATCGCAGTCCGTCTCGCCGGAAACATTCCGCGAACTGTAAAGACCTGTGACGGGATCGACGAAATTGGGATAATGCGCCATCCGGTCAGGCGCGTTCTTGTACACCACTCCCGGGCCCAGGGCGCCCACATCCGGGTTCTTCGCCATATAAGCGGCCAGGGCCGAAAGATAATTCCCGGGCAGCGAGACGTCGTCGTCCACCACCAGGGCCAGGCTCGCGCCGGGCGACATGTTCTCGAAAAGTTTCTGCCGGCAGCCGGCTATTTCGAGGTTGCGCTCGTTGCGCAGTATCCTGAGGTTTTTCTGCCTCCCCTCCGCGGCGAGGCCGGAAAGCATTGCCCAGGTTCCGTCGGTGCCGGCATCGTCCATCACGACCACCTCGAACAGGTCCTGCGGGTAATCCTGAGCGAAGACCAGTTCCAGGTTCGCGCGCAGCTGCGCGGCCCTGTTATAACTGTTGATCAGTACGCTGATGAATTCCGGCATATCATTTTTTACAAACCGCTATTATGGTGGGGCTTGTCCCCACGCCCGGAAAAAACTCGAGGTCGTCTTCGGTGATCTCTTCGAGCGGCTTCGCCCCGCGCAGGCGGGCTATTATACTCCCGGCAAAATGCCTGATCCGGACGGGAAGCATGCTCCTGATCCCGAAACGGTCCAGGGACCTCGCGGAGGCCAGCTCCGCTTCCAGTTTTTTAAGGGCCGGGGAAGGCCGGCGGCCGTAATATTCTATTTTCGAAAAGAACGCGCGCAAAAGTCCGTCCAGGGACCCAAGGCCGTATTCGCGCAGATGATAGATGTTCTCCGGCTTCTCGTTGTGAACCGGGCTGTGCGGCGTAAAGACCATGAATACGCCGTCTTTTTTCAGCACCCGGGCGATTTCCGCCAGGAATTTCCTGTCGTCCGGAACATGCTCGATGGTATCCTGCGAAACGACGGCGTCGAAACGGCCGTCGGGGAACTTCAGCTCCGCCGCGTCCATCACTTCGAAAGACAGGTTCCCGCTTTTATACGCGCTTTTGCAATGCCGGATAGCGTCTTCCGAAATATCCACGCCGGTGACTTTTCCCGCCCTGGCGGCCATGTAGCCGCTTCCATAACCCAGGCCGCACGCGCAATCCAGGATGTCCAGCTTCTCCGGCTCTTTAAGCATGGAAAGCGCCCATTTATAGCCGGAAAGCATCACCTTGTATTGAGTGTTAGTGGCGCTATCCGGTGTCCGTTCGTCATAGTCGGGCATTTTCAGGCCCCCTTTTGCCGGCCCCGGTCCTGATATACAGGACGCTCAGGAGCGCGGCCACGAACCAGAACGGCTCCATTATGCGCACGACTATGAAAGTGTTGACCCCCAGCGCCTGAAAGAGCAGCCCCGCGAGCGAAACCATGAACCCGAGGGACAGTACACGCAATAAAGGCTCCTTTGAGTTCCGGAAAACGGTCCTGGCCGTATAAAACAGACGGTACAGCATCCAGGCGAAGACCATGCCCCCGAGCAAACCCATTTCACCCAGGACCAGCGCGTACTGCGTATCGCCGATACCGACGCCCGTAACGCCCCAGCCGAAAACGGGGTGTTTGGGAAGTTTTTCAAAAAGCACGCGCTTGATGGAATAAACCCGGGCGGCCGCGGAATCTTCCAGTTTTATACTGCCGGCTACGCCCGTCTGGAAGGTCTGCCTTGCGTTGGCCCCCTGGTAAGTCATCGTTATGCGGTCCACGACTTTATGCGAGATATCCGGCATCAGGGCGAGGGCAAGTATGCCGGCCGCAAAAAAACCCGCCATGAACAGCCGCCTTTTCCTGGACAAAAAGAACAGAGCGGGAAGCATGGCGACAAACCCGATATAAGACGCGCGGGAGAACGTCAGGAGGAAAGCGGGGAACATGAATATCAGCATACCCGCGGCCAGCAGGAAAGCATATCCGCCGGATTCGCTCAGTATCGCGAAAAGGATGCCGAAGATGATCAGGAAATAGCCCCCCAGGGACGCCGGCTCGGATTCGCTGGGATTCCCTAAAGGGGCCTCAAAAGGGGCGGTGGCGCGCGCGTCCGGGCCTGAACCGTAATAGTAATAGTAGGCGTAGATCGTGACGATGACCGCCACGACAAGCCCGTAGCGCAGGTATTTTTTAACCTCGGCCTCCGTTTCCACCACGTTTACGGTCATAAAATAAAGCAGGAAATACTCCACGTATTTAAGGATATAGAAAAACGAGGTTTGGAACTTGATATCGCCCCTTAAAACTCCGAAAGCGGTGGAAACTATAGCGAGCAGCGTGTAGATGAGTATCGGAGCCTGGACCGGGGTCGTGGTTATGAACGGCTTGTTCTTGAATATGGCGGTCCTGGCGAACCAGGCCAGGAAAATTATCACGATAAGAACGTCGTCATATCGCACGACCAGGGAGCGGCCTCCGGCCACTGCGCCAAGGCTCATTTCAGGAGAAAGCAGCATGGAGGCCAGCAGGAGCACGAGGCTCAGCTTCGGGGAGAGGAACGAGAATGTGGCTACAAGCACGCAGCCCGTGACCACGAGAACGAGATAATGGGAGCCGGCGGTGGCCAGGAAACCCGCTGTAATCGCGGCCGCGGCGGCAAGGAGGATGGCAAGGATGGGCATCGGGGGTGAAAATGGCGCTAGCGCCTGGCGTACTTCTTGTAATCGTAAGAATAATACCCGTACTGCGGGCCCATTTCGGAAGCCCGCACTCCGTTCAGGACAACGCCTATCATGCGGGCGTTAACCCCGGTTATCTGGTCCTTCGCGCGCTTCAGCGCGCCCCTGGCTATCTTGCCGGCTTTATAGACCATGACGACGCCGTCGGCCTGCGCGGCCAGAATAGCGGTGTCCACGAACAGCAGCACCGGCGGCGCATCGAAGATCACGACGTCGAACTCCGCCTTCAACTCTTCCATCAGCGTCCCCCAGTTGGAGGGATCGAGGATATCCACGATGTTCCCCGGGGTAGTGCCCGAGTTAAGTATTTTAAGGTTCTCTATGCCGTGGAAGCGCATAAGGCTGTCGAAATCCAGCCCGCCCATCATAAAGTCGGCGCTTTCAAGCACGCTCTCCCGCCAGTCGGCCTTTCCGGCCAGCACGTCGCTTAAGCCGGGCTCTTTACGGGAGCCGAATATCTGGTGGACGCTGGGCCTGCGCATATCGGCGTCTATCAGAAGGGTCTTAAGGCCGGAGTGGGCGCTGGCCAGGGCGAAATTCACCGCCGTCAGGGTTTTGCCTTCGGCGGCGCCGGCGGAACTGAAAACCAGGGAGATGCTCCCGTGCGTGTTCAAATGCGACATGATATTCGTACGCAGAGTATGATACGCCTCGATGATGCCTGAGGCGTACTTACGGTTAAGTATGAGCACGCTCCGGAACGCCTCCACCGTGTAGCGCTCTTTCTTGAATATCTGGGTAAGCCAGTTATCCATATGTTTTTCGCTCAAGATATGGGGGATGAGGCCCAGGACCGGCAATTTAAGGAAAGACTCGATATCCTCTATGGTGCTTATCGAAACGTCCAGATTTTCAAGCAGGAACACGAGCACCATGGCCAGAAAAAAACCGAGGATGCCCCCCACCAGAAGATTGAGCTGCTTGTTGGGCGACACCGGCGAATCGCTGGGAACCGCGGGATTGACCACGCTCACGAACGAAACCACGGACGACAGGCCCAGCTTGGCCTCTTCATATTGCTTATTCAGGGTGGTGTACAGTTCCTCCTGCATGCGCAGTTCGCGGCTGATCCGGGCCAGGTCCACCTCCTGGGCGGGTATCTCGCCCAGCTTGGCTTCCACGACCTTTATGCGCTGATTGAGTTCTATCACGTCCGGGTGATTGGGAGTGTACTTGTCCTGCAGCGCCCGTTTCCTGATCTCCAGGTCGGCCAGCTGGTTGGCCAAAGCGTCGCCCAGACCCGACTTCGGGTTCTTTTCCATGAAGTTCTGTTTCGAGCGTTCCAGCGAGCGGAGGTTCTCCTCCACTTCGGCTTTCCTGGAAGCGATATCCTCGAGCGTCTTGCGGCCCTGCTTGCTCTTCTGCTCCAGATCATAGTCACGGTAGGCGTCTATCACGGCGTTGACGATATCGCTGGCCTTCAGCGGGTTGGAATTGCTGGCGGAAATGCTGATGAGGTTGGAATCCTGCAGGCGCTCCGCCCGGTATGAACCCTGAATGGACCTGACAAGCCTGTTGGTTTCCGCCATGCTGGCGTTCTCATCCAGCCAGCCGAGCTTTTTAGCA
>Ga0334722_10003559_pt1 | contig 16670 bp, 10 predicted proteins | sample C3_bottom_MG_FD_207210 | JGI IMG/M metagenome (GOLD analysis project Ga0334722, IMG submission 207210) | Sediment microbial communities from Yellowstone Lake, YNP, Wyoming, USA - C3_bottom | ecosystem: Environmental > Aquatic > Freshwater > Lake > Sediment | place: USA: Wyoming | collected...
GCAAACCTTGATGGCGTCGCAAAAAGGTCGATCTACTGCGTTGCAGCGCATTTTTGCTCATTCGGCACACCACATGTGTGGCCTCATTCGCAAAAACGCACCGCGCCTTGTAGTTCGACCCTTTTGCTTAGCCCTCCCGTGACGTTTCAGAGCCCCCGTCGAGCGGGGATTGAACCGAATCGCGCATGTGGGTTAATCAACTTTAGTCGTTCCTACACGCGCATTCAAGCAACTACCCCCGCCGCCTCCAGCAATGCCCAGCCAACGGCCTCCCCTGCCTGTCCTTTATACCCTCCATCTTGCCGATAGCGTTGCAGGTGGTCGAGCAGTTGATTGGCCAGCACTTTGCCCAGCTGCACCCCCTCCTGATCAAAGGAGTTCAAATTCCAGACAAACCCCTGAAAGGCGATCTTGGCCTCGTAGATGGCCAACAACGCCCCCATGGCGAACGGCGTGAGGCGCGGGGCGACCAGCAAACAGTTCGGACGGTTACCGGCAAAACGGCGGTTAGGGTTGTCGTGATCGCGACCAGTGGCCAAGGCCAGCGACTGGGCCAAAAGGTTGGCCAACAGCTTCTCTTGCGAGGTAGTGCCTTGGATTTCTATATCCTCGCCGGATTGACTTTCCAAAAAACCAATGAACTCCACCGGCACCACCGTGCTGCCCTGATGGATAAGCTGATAAAAGGCATGCTGTCCGTTCGTGCCCGGCTCGCCCCAGACTATCGGCCCGCTCTGGGCTGCAAGAGGGCGTCCGGCGCGATCGATCGATTTGCCGTTGCTCTCCATGTCGCACTGCTGCAGATGGGCGGTAAAACGGAGCAGCGCTTGGCTGTATGGCAAAATGGCCACCGTCGCATGCCCCAGGAGATTCCGGTTCCAAATGCCAAGGAGGGCGAGGAGCAGTGGAATATTCCGCCGGATATCCGGCTCTTCAGCCGCCAGGTCCACCGAGTTCGCTCCCCGCAGGATCTCGGTCACGGCGTCATAACCGAGGGCAAAACCCAAGATCACCGCGCCGACCATGGAGGTCACGCTGTAACGCCCGCCGATATAATCGAACATATAAAACGATTCCCGATAGTGCGCCGGGTTATCCATCGGGCTCCCCTTCCCTGTCACCGCCAAAAAATGGCGCTGCGGGTCAAGGCCAGCCTTGGCGAATGCTGCCCGCACCAGGGTCTCGTTGGTCAAGGTCTCAAGGGTTGTTCCGCTTTTCGATACCACATTGACTAGTGTCCGGCTGAGATCAAGGCCCTGCAAGACCGCCGCCGCGTCGTCCGGATCGACATTTGAGATAAAGTGCACCTTCCGTCCCGCTAGGCTGAAGCGCTGCAAGGCCAGATACAAGGCCCGTGGCCCCAGATCCGATCCGCCAATGCCGACCAGCACCATATCGGTAAACCCTTGCCCCTGCTCATTGACAACGACGCCGCTGGCCAATTGGTCAAGGAAGTTGGCGAGTTTCGTAAGCTCCGCCTTGGCCTGGGCCGTTGCCTCGGGGTGGTGGGGGTGATCGCTGAAAACATCGCGGACAGCCGTATGCAGCACCATCCGATTTTCGCTGTCATAGCCTGCAATGCGATTCATTACCGCCCCCTGCTTCATGGCCAGAAATTGGCTGACAGCGCCGCTCTCGTCCGCCAGATGCTGAAGGGCTGCCAAAGTCTGGTCATCGACCCGCTCCGTACCATACAAGAGCCGAAAGCCCGCCATCTCGCTCCGAAATGACAATATCCGCTGCCGGTTAAGGGCGCCGGCCCTCGTCAAATCGAAGGGAGAATTCGCCAGTCGTTGCAACGCCGCCCACGCTTCGTTTTCTGTAATGCCATGATAGTCTGTCATCGTCGCACCTTTTCAGCCAAGGCCACCCCTGGCATGACCTTTAAATTTATTGGAGATCCTCCGCAAGCGCGGACCCCCGCGCAGATACAGCGTCCTGTGATCGCTTCCTTCCTCAAGGTGTCGCGCACTGGCCGTATGGTTTTAGCGTAGCAGCTCCTTGGCCTCTGAACAAGTAACTTTTGTCGGAAAGAAGATTGACTTCCATACCGAGTATGGTCTATCGTTTTTTAGCATGGGGTTCTTGCAAAACTCCTCTAAACACCCTTCGACAAGCTCAGGGTGAACGGGATGCCGCTTGATTTTATTCGTGATTTCCGTTCGTGGTGAGCTTGTCGAACCACAATGTGGTATTTTTGCAAGAGCCTCGCATTGATGACAGCCCCGGATATCGTCAACAACAAGAAACAAAAGAGATGGCTTCAATTAAAATCCTTCACCTTGAAGACGACCCCCTGGATGCGGCATTGATCCGTGGGAGGCTTGATGCCGGTGGCTATGGCGACCAAATTGAGCTAGTGCTGGGCGAGGGTGGTTTTCGGCAAGCGCTGGGCGCAGGTAACTACCAGCTCATATTGGCCGATTATCGACTCCCCGGCTTCGATGGCTTAACAGCCCTCAAAATTGCCCGTGAAATTCGGCCAGAAACCCCTTTCATCTTTGTCTCTGGAGAAATGGGTGAAGAGTTGGCCATTGCCTCGCTAAAGGCCGGTTCCGCCGATTATGTCCTCAAAGATAATCTGAATCGCCTACTGCCTGCGCTGGAAAACGCCTTAGCGCAGGCAGAGGCCAGGCAGGCCAGAACCAGGGCTGAAGAGGCCTTGCGCGATCTGGCCAGCCAATGGCAAAACACCTTCGACGCCGTGTCCGATGCCATAGCTATCGTTGGGGAAGATCACCGGATTATTCGTTGCAACAAGGCCTTTCTGGCCATGATAGACGCGGACCGCGAGGAGGAAATTTTGGGTCGGCCTTGCTGGGAGATCGTCCATGGGGCAGATGCCACTATCGAAAGCTGCCCGCTTACCGTAACCCTACAGCAGGGGAAGCGGGCAAGTACCGAATTATCTCTGCTTGGCAAGTGGGTTGAGGTTATCACCTACCCACTTGAAATCAATAACACAACTAATCCCCGTGGCGCAGTTCACATTATCCGGGACATCACCGAACGGAAGCAAGCTGAAATCTTGCTTCTGAGACAGGAGCAGAAATTTCGTAGCCTGGCCGAAAATTCTCCTGACATGATTGCACGATTTGACCGTGATTGTTGTTTTGTTTACACCAACAAGCGCCTTGTTGCTTTTCTGGGGATTGAGGGGAATACGCTCTTAGGGATAACGCCCGGAAAAGTTTATCCCGATGGGCGGTTTGACGCCTATCAGGGAAAACTGATCGAGGCCATGCAGACTCGGCAAGGCACGGAGATTGAGGTCCAATATGAAGATGGCAAAGTTCACCTTGTCCGATTCTCACCCGAGTTTGACGAAAGCGGCCAGGTTTGTGGCGCACTTGCCTTTGGCAGTGACATTACCGCGATAAAGCAGGTCCATATAATCTTGAAGGGTCAGGCCGAGGCCCTGGCGTCAACGAACACCGCCCTCAAGGTCATGTTAAACCATAGCCGTCTGGCAGAAACCGCTCTTCATGAAAAAATTCTATTAAATATCGATGGATTAATCCTCCCCTATCTCGATCAGCTCGACACACTGTCACTCAATAACGATGCCCTTTCCTACCTGCGCCTGATCAGAAATAACATCAAAAATCTGGCAACCTCTTTTACCAAAGATTTGTCCGCCCCAATCCTGGGGTTGACCCCGAGGGAGGTTCAAATTGCCGACCTAATCAAAAAAGGGAAGTCGTCCAAGGATATTGCCGATCTCCTCCACTTGTCGAAAGGGACCGTGGAGTGTTACCGCGACCAGATTAGAAAAAAACTGGATCTGAAAAACAAAAAAATCAACCTCCGATCCTATCTGCTCTCCTATTTTTCGGAATAGCGCTTTTTTTGCCATCCATCGTTTCACCCCGCGCTAGTACCTTGGCAGCAGCAAAAGCATCGACAACGCCATTGCATCATGCAATGGTTATCCGCCCCTCAACCTTAAAAACATAGGTTTTTAATCTATATTTTATCTGCATTTTTTCCGTATTGACGACCATCAGAAAATGATATGTAATTATGAGGAGCTGGCATTTCAGGCGTTAAGCCGCTGTCACACGAATCTTCATCTGGATGGTTAGAGCGGTGATATTGCATCAATACGTTTTGCGACGGCAAAACACTTTCTCCGGATATGGGCCTTTTTCCCCAGAATCAAGGTCCACTGTACCCCAAACACATTACCGACAGAGGGCGCGCTATGACCTGGAAGAACTTGACGATTGGCAAAAAAATTACAGTTGGCTTCCTGGGAATTCTCACCTTGTTGATGATCATGGTCGTCACGAATGTCATTGGCGTCAACAACATCTTCAAGAATGCCGAACAGGTCATCGCCGGCAATACCCTTGATGGTATTCTCGCCCAACGCGAAGTGGATCATCTCAACTGGGTGGCGAAGGTGAGCGCCACCCTGAATGATGACGCCGCTACCGAACTGAACGTCGAAACCGACCACACTAAGTGCGCCTTCGGCAAGTGGCTCTATGGCGATGGCCGCAAAGATGCCGAACGTCTGGCGCCCAGCCTCGCGCCTCTCTTGACCAGTGTCGAACAACCGCACAAGGACTTGCACGATTCAGCCACCGACATTAAAGGGGTCTTTGTCCAGGCGGACGCAAGCCTCCCAGCTAAACTGGTGTCCATCGAAGCGGCCCATTTGAGTTGGGCAAGCCGAGTCAGGGATGCCATTATCACGAAAAGTGCGACCCTGGAAAACGTCGAGACCGACCCCACAAAATGCGGTCTGGGCCAATGGCTGGACTCTGAACAGGCCAAAACTGCCTACCAACATTCAAGCCCCACCTTCCGCACGCAGTTTGACTCCATCCGCGATGGCCATAACGCCATGCACGCCTCTGCGGTGCGCCTGAAGGAGTTGCTGGCCGCCCAGCAGTTTGACGAGGCGGTCGCCGCCTTCCAAAAAGACACCCTCCCCCGGCTCAACGCCACCATTGTCCTCCTCAAAAGCATGACGGCGGAAGCTGAATCACAGGTCGCAGGCAAGATGAAGGCCGAAAAAATTTATACCGAGAAGACTGTCCCCTCGGTTCATGCGGTGCAAGAGATTCTGGCGAAGATCCGCCAGGAGGCGCGCAGCAAAATCATGACCGACAACGCGATGATTGCCGCCGCCGTCAAGACCCGCCTCTCGTCCATTATTTTTGGGTTGAGCATCTTTAGCATCGGGCTCGTATTCGCCCTCTTTTTGGCCCGGACGATCTCGACCTTATTGGGCAGGGTTGCCCAACAAATGGCGGGCGGGGCCTTGCAGGTAGCCGCCGCCTCCGACGAAATCCTCTCCTCCAGCCAAGCTTTGGCCGACGGCGCCTCGGCGCAGGCGGCGGCGGTGGAACAAATTTCCGCCACCATGGAAGAGATCACCGCCATGACCAGGCAGGATGCCGAAAACGCAAACCAGTCCGAAATCTTACTCAAGGAAGCCAACCAAGTCCTTACCGCGACCGATGAATCCATGAAAAAGCTGACCGCCTCCATGCGCGAAATCTCTACGGCCAGCACCGAGACCAACAAAATCGTCAAGACCATCGACGAAATCGCCTTCCAGACCAATCTGCTGGCCTTGAACGCAGCGGTTGAAGCGGCGCGGGCCGGCGAAGCAGGGGCTGGTTTCGCCGTGGTGGCCAACGAGGTCAGAAGCCTGGCGCTGCGAGCCACCGAGGCTGCAAAAAATACTTCAGACCTCATCGAGAGCACCGTACAAAAAATCAAAATCGGCTCCGACCTGGTTGCTGAAACAAACGAGTCATTTCATGCCGTCAGCCAATCCATCCAAAAAATCAACATCACGGTCGGCGAAATCGCCAGCTCAACCAAAGAGCAGTCCCTCGCCATCAACCAAGTGAACGAGGCCATCAATCAGGTCGACAACGTAACCCAACAGAATGCAGCCACCGCAGAAGAGACCGCCTCGGCTTCGCAAGAATTAAACAGCGAGGTGAAAGACATGCGCGGCTCAGTCAACGAATTGCTGGCCATGGTCGGCGGCGCCACCGAGACCGGCAAGCCTGCTTGCAGCAGGCAACAACAAGGGACAACGAAACCGGGCAAGGCGTTGTCTGGTCCGCAAGCGCCGGGCAATCCCCCCACCAGGGCTCAAGGCAAAACGTACTCCAACGCTTCCGGACAGTTGGCAGCCCCGTCGCAGCCGCCTCAACCATTTACGACCACCGCGGAAAACAGTACCCAGTTTGACGAAAAAGAATTTGAAGACTTTTAAGGTAACTACTTAGGTCATTTAGACTAGTAGACTGTAGTCTGTTAGCAATAAATGATCGGAAACAAGGGTGCAAAGCGTGCCTCATCTGGTGTTTTTCAGTTGCTAATAGACTAAACACCTACAGCCTATCCACCTTCTGAGTAGTTACAAACTAAGGAAACATCATGCCTGAACCGCAACACCAAAAGATACTGATTATTGAAAACCATGACGAAACGCGGCAGGCGCTGACTGAGAGCGCCCTTGCCTTTGGCTTCAACGTCGAGGTTTGCGACTCATACGAGGCCGGCTGGACCTTTTTCCAAAAAGAATCCCCACGACTGGTAATCACCGAATGGCACATGCCGGACGAGACAGGACTCACCCTGTGCCAACAAATCAGAGATAGCGCCAAGGGCAACTACTGCACCATCCTGATGGTGGCCAATCAGGCCCCAGCCATCAACCAGAGAAAAGCGCTGCTGGCCGGAGCCAGTTATTGCATGGACAGGCCTGTCCCGGAGGCCACACTGAAAGACTGGCTGTCCATCGCCAAACAAGGCATGGACGATCTCCTTGCCATGGAACAGGACGTTGCCAAGATTGATCTCTACAAACAAGAGCTTGAAGATGTCAATGACCAGTTGGAGAGTTCTATCGAACGGGCCAACCAATTGGCGATGGAGGCAGAAAAGGCCTACGTTGAGATCAATCAGATCTTCAAGACCGTGTCCGGGGGAATCGCCTTAATCAACAAAGATTGCGAGGTCATCCGTCACAACGAGACCTTCCTGGCCATGGCAGGGGCCACCGCCTCCGAGGTCAAAAGCCGAAAATGCTATGAGACTTTCCACTCCTCTTTGTGCAACAGCCCGGAGTGCCCATTGACCAAGATAATAGCGGGTCAGAAACGGGTGGAGAGTCGGATTGAAAAAGTCCTGCCAAACGGCGAAAAAATTTATTACAGCATCACTTCCACCCCATTTCATGGGCTGGTTGGCGAACTGCTGGGCATGGTCGAGCATATCTCCGACATTACCACCCGCGTTCAAGCCGAACAGGCCTTGAAGGAGAGCGAAGTCCGTTACAAGGAACTCAGCATTGTCGACGAGTTGACAGGCCTCTTCAACAAACGTCATTTCAATGAGACCCTTCGCCAAGAGAGCGACCGGGCCGCACGCTACGACCATCCGCTAACCATGATCATCATGGATATTGACAACTTCAAGCATTTCAACGACACCTATGGCCACGCCGAAGGTGACCGCGTCCTGGCGGTGATGGGACAAGTCGTTGCCAACGCCATCCGAACCACTGACCGTGGCAATCGCTATGGTGGCGAGGAGTTCACCGTCATCATGCCAGACACCCCGGGCGAAAGCGCCATCGAAGTGGCGGAACGAATCAGGCAAAATTTCGCGGCGCACGACTTTTCTCCCAGGAACGGCGAGAAGGTAAACAAGACCGTCAGTCTTGGCATAACCCAATTACTGCCAGGCGACACACCGAATTCCTTCCTCAAACGGGCCGATAAAAATCTTTACCAAGCCAAAGAATCGGGTAAAAATCGTTATATTCTCGGATGAGCCCCCTCTGACTGGAAAATGGCCTGCCAATGCAAACAAGCGTAGATTTTTCTCAGCATGTAAAAGAAGTCCTGAATAGGAATAATATTCAAATTCGCTCCCTGGAGTTTGTTGATGCCAAAATTAAGGAAAAATTCTTTGCGCATCGCAAAAAGGCAATATTGCTCATCCGTAACAAGGTGTATGAACGTGAAATCAATTCCCTGGGTGACCGGACGCTCGACATCTTCGATACCCAACTGAGTCCCTATCTCAAAAAAGGGCAACCCGTCCTGGTTGTCCTGCCAACGGGTGGCAAAAAACGGTATGTCCTCCAGACAAAAATCGTCAATATTTTTGTTGACCGCTTCCGTCTCACCGCCCTTGACCCCAGGGATACCCCGCGTTTTCCTTTTTCCTCCCCGGTGGAGGTGAAAATCAGGCCAGTTTGTGACGCTACCGCAATCCGAATCCAGACCGGCGAAGTACGGGTCATACGCTATAATGACGGGGTCTTGCCGGATGCCCCCTCCGGCAGCCCGAGTCCGACCGGCAGTAGTAGCCCGGACGAAGGGCTTGAGAAGAGTGTGCTCGCCGGGGATGAAGGCAAGGGGCAGCAGCCCCAGGATTCCCCTATCGTTGGGATACCAAGCGCACCACCTTGCCGCGGCCCGCACTTTTCACTCAAGGATATCCTGTTCAAGGATGAAGGGGATGAAGAGTCCGACGATTTTATCAGATTGGAAGGCCAAACCCCGATTGCTGGCGCCATCCTTGACATCTCCTACGGTGGTATGTGCGTATCGCATCAGCACGGCGCCGCCGAGAGCTTCTTTGTCGACCAGCTTTTGGCCATAGAGTGCGCCTTCGATAAGGGCTCGTCCGCCCTCGCAGGGAGTGAACGGCTCAACCTCTTTATCTTTGCCGTTGTCAGGAACATGAAGAACCATGAAGGCAACACTCAGTTAAATTTGCAATTTTTTGCGAACCTGCCAAAGGCGATACAGAGCTATTGGCCGACTACTCCGGTGGATAGTCTGTAGGCGTTAACGCCTTCGATTCCAGCCAAGAAAACTGATAGCACATCCCCTCCTCCCCCCATGCGAATAACCCTCTTCCCCACGAGCATTCGCGGACGTCTCCTTTTTATCACCGCCATCTGCCTGGTCATGACTTTTTCCGGCATGGCGGCAGCCATTGTTTTTGGCCTGCCCCATGGTCTGTTGACGGGTGGATTACAGCAGCAGGAGCACGAGGCCTTAGCCAGGCTTGGCGCTGTTGCCGACAATCAAAAAGGGATGCTTACCCTCTGGTTTCGAGAGCGGCTTGGCGACCTGAAACTTGCCAGTCAAAATCCGTTGCTCACCACGCTTCTCGCCGGCCAAGGGGTGGCCGACCAAGGTCAGGGGCACGGCGAAACCGGGATGGAGCAACGCCGCCAGGATGTTCTGGCTTGGCTGCAGAACCTTCGGCGAGCGTACACGGACTATGATTGCCTTGAACTGGTGACGGAGCGGGAGGGGGCCATCCTCCTCTCCACGGAGCCAAAACGCTTAGGCGGCCGCTTGGCCTTGCCGAAAAAAATGAGCGAAGGCAGCCTCTTGCCGGGGGAGGTCTGCGCCTTTTTCGTGGGCGAAGACGCAGGACACACCGCCCACCTCTGTCTTGCCGCCCATCTCTCTCTCGTAGGCGAAACGGCAACGCCCACGGCCTTGGTCTTCCACATCGACACCTCGACTTTGATCGACAAGTTGCAGAATCCCCCCCTCTTAGGCGCTTCCGGCGAGATCCTGCTCGTGGACATGAATCGGTTGCTGCTTACTCCCCTGCGCCACCCCCTGGCCAGCGGCTCGCCCGGCATCCCCCTGCAAACCAAGCTCACAGCGAAGATGGAGGAATATGCCGCCTGGGGCAATGATGGCGTCATGCAGGCCCTGGACTACCGGGGAGTGCAGGTGTTGAGCGCGGTCCGTCACATCCGGGTGTTGCCTGATTTCGGTCTGGGTATGGTCGTCAAGCAAGATCAGGATGAAGTCTTTGCGCCCATCTACCATCGCCTGATCACTTTGGTCTTTATCGCCTGTTCAGGTCTCTTAGTCCTGCTCATGGCGGTTTTTTTCATGGCCCGCTCCCTGCTCAAGCCTGTTGAACGGGTGATTGCCGCGGCTTGCCATTTACGGGATGGGGATCTCTCTGCCCGTGCTTCGGAAACCGGATCGGGTGAGGCCATGGTGCTGGCTATCGCCTTTAATGTCATGGCCGGAGAGGTGCAACTCTGGAGCGAAAAGCTCCAAGCCCAGGTGGAAGAGCGCACAGCGGAGCTCTCCACCTCCAACCAGAAATTGAAAGAGAGTGAAACCAGGCTGCACGCCATCCTCGATCACTCTGCCGACGCTATCGGGGTTCTCAAAAAAGGGATGCACGTCTATGCCAATGCCGCCTATCTGCGGCTCTTTGGCTATGACATGATGGAAGAACTGTCCAAGCATTTCATCCTAGAGCTGCTTGCCCAGAAGCAGCAAGCCGAGACGCTGGATTATATTATGGGCCACAATGCCGGTGACTCAGCCCCGCCTAGCCTTGAGACCAAAGGCTGCCGCAAAAACGGTGAACTCTTTGATCTCGACTTGCGGGCCGCGACCTTTGATTTGGCAGGGGAATCCCACACCCTGCTCATCTTTCGAGACATTACGGAACGAAAAAAAGCCGATCAAGAGCGGGCCGCGCTCCTCGATTTCAACCGGATTGTTGTCGATGAGGCGCCGGTCGGCATTCTGGTCTATGACGAATCCGGGCAATGCATCCGTGCCAACCAGGCTGCGGCTGAGATCATTGGCACCACACCCGATCTCCTGCTGGCCCAGAATTTCCATGAGTTAGACTCCTGGAAACAGAGCGGCCTGCTCGATCTGGCGACCAAGGCCATGGACTCGGACGCCATGGTCGAAGGCTTTGTTCACATCGTTACGACCTTTGGCAGGGAGGCCTGGCTCCATGTGCGCCTGCATCATTTACGGGGCTTCAACGACAGTTTGATTGTGATCGCGAGCGACCTTACCGAACTCAAGCTGACCCAGGAAGACCTCCTCCGCATGAACGAAGAGTTGCAGGCCAGAACCTGCCAATTGGAAGGCTTGAACGCCGAGTTAGAGAGTTTCAACTACACCGTGTCCCACGATCTGCGCACCCCCATCCGCGCCCTCGCCGGTTTCCCTGATCTGTTGGAGACGCATCTCGGCGATCGCTTAGACGACAAAGGACAGCTGTATCTTCAAGCCATCCGTTCAGCCGCGCGCCGGATGTCGGAGATCACCACCGGCCTCTTGGATTTTTCGCGCCTGGGCCGGGTCGATATCACCATGACCGATGTTGACATGAACGGACTGGTCCGCAAGGTGAGAGAAGACCTCGCCGCCATGACCGAGGGACGGCAGGTGGAGTGGCAGGTCTCGGACTTGCCCGTGGTCAAGGGCGATGCCAATCTGCTCAGAATTGCACTGACCAATCTCCTGTCGAATGCCCTCAAATTCACCAGGCACAGGGATGTCGCACATATTGGCATTACCTCGACGGTCAGGGAGGATGGCCTCCCGCTGTTGACGGTCAGCGACAATGGCGCCGGTTTCGACATAAAATACGTCGAACGGCTATTTAAGGTGTTCTCGCGCCTGCATCCCAGCGAAGAGTTTGAAGGCACCGGCATCGGTCTGGCGACGGTAAACCGCATCGTCAGACGGCATGGTGGCAAGATCTGGGCCGAAGGCTGTCTTGGGCAAGGCGCCTCCTTCTCGTTTACGCTGGCGCCAGCGCCGTTTGACGCCTCACCCCACCCCCACCTTTCCAGGCAGACCGAACCCTCAACAAAATAAGTACATAATCGGACCTATTGATCATCACCAGACGCAATCGTTCATCAGCGGGACGAAAGAACGTGCCTCAATCCCTAAATATAATCGTTTCAATGTGCCGCAGATGCGGTACATTATGCGTAACTATCCAGCCGACAAAGGTATCGGTTTGAATGCGAACTGGAAGTAGTAACCTGCCACCCTTCAAGGCTACGATGAAAGAGAATTGAGACTATGCCCCTGCCTCCATCTGAAAAATCAATCTCTGTTGTGATTCCGGTCTACAATAGTGCCGCCATTTTGCCGGAGCTCATCCGTCAGCTCCTGGTGACCCTCAAACTTGCAGGCGAACATGAAATCATCCTGATAAACGACTGCAGCAAAGATGCGAGCTGGGAGGTCATCCAAGGCCTAGCCCGCGAGTTCCCTAGCGTTCGTGGTTTCACGCTCATGCGTAATTACGGGCAGCATAATGCCTTGCTCTGCGGAATACGCGCGGCAACAAAGCAAACCATTGTCACCATGGATGACGATTTGCAGCACCCGCCGGAGGAGATCCCAAAGCTCCTGGCAAAGCTTGACGAAGGGTATGATGTTGTTTATGGAACCCCGCGTCAGGAACAGCACGGGTTTATGCGCGACATGGCTTCCCGGATCACCAAGCTCGCGCTCAAGAGTTCGATGGGGACTGAAACGGCCAACAAAGTCAGCGCCTTCAGGGCAATGCGCAGCAGCGTCCGCCATGCATTTTCCGACTACCGCAGCCCCTTTGTTTCCGTGGATGTCCTTTTGACCTGGGCGACCACGCGATTTGCCGCTATCCCTGTTGCCCATGAGCCCAGACGCCATGGCGCCTCAAACTACACCTTCACCAAGCTCGCTACCCATGCCTTTAACATGATGACCGGCTTCAGCGTCATTCCGTTACAGTTGGCAAGCCTGCTCGGTTTTGCCTGCGCCTTTTTCGGGGTGTTGGTGTTGCTCTACGTGCTCATCCGTTATATGCTCCTCGGGTACAGCGCACCGGGGTTTCCGTTTCTGGCCTCGATTATCTCCATCTTTTCCGGCGCCCAACTGCTGGCTATCGGCATTATCGGCGAATACCTGTCCCGGATGCACTTCCGCATGATGGAGCGTCCGTTGTATGTGGTGCGGCAAAGCACGGAAGGTTACGAGGGGGATAGCCATGACTGACGACTGCCTTACCCTTCTCGAGTATGAAACCAGAAATCTGGAAATTCCGAGTTATGCCATCAGCCACGATTTTCTTGATACCCCCGACGAGGCCTGCCTTACCCAGGCGCTTGCAGGTAAACTTGCCACGCATGGCAAGTTGTTTGCCCAGGCGCGAGTTTTCATGCCTGGGCAGACTGCGGCTATCTCCATGATTGAAAGGCATCGCTTCTCCTTTGTTGAAACAACTCTTGCCCCCACCATCGTTTTAGGGAAAAATAAGATCTTCCATGCCTTCCGCGATGACCCGCGGCCATTTGTCCCCAGGCGTTTTGACCCTGCCGACTTGAAACTGACCTTTTTGGATCGAACCGATGCCGATGCTTGCGAAATGCTAAAACAAATTGCCGCCGAATCGTTCGTCAAGGACCGGTTTCATACCGACCCCAACTGCCCCCCCGGCTTAGCGGATCGTCGTTTTGTCTTTTGGGTGGAAGACTTACTGCAGAGCGATGCGGTATTTCAACTGCAACGGTACCGTGATGAAGTCATCGGCTTTATGGCGCGTAAAGATGAGCACCTGATCCTGGCGGGTTTTTCCCGCAAATATGCCGGGAGCGGACTCGGCGATTTCCTGTGGTTGAGCGTACTCGCCAGCATGCACGATGACGGCATGACCCAAGTCGACACCCAAATATCCACCAACAACTTGCCCGTCCTCAACCTGTATGTCCGTTTGGGATTTAAGTTCAAGGATCAGACCGCACTGTTTCATTTTTGGAGCACCCCGTGATCGCCAACCTGCCGATCCCCTTCAACAAACCGCACATTACAGGCCAAGAGCACGCCTACATGGCGGAAGCGGTCACTAACGGACATATTTCCGGTGACGGCAACTTCACCAAGCGCTGCCACCAGCTCCTGGAGGAGACCTTAAAGGTGCCGCGGGCGCTGCTAACCACCTCTTGCACCCACGCCCTGGAGATGGCCGCCATCCTGCTCGATATCCGGCCGGGTGACGAGGTGATAGTCCCATCCTTCACCTTCGTTTCCACAGCCAATGCCTTTGTCCTGCGCGGCGCGCGGCCCGTCTTCTGTGACATCCGTCCCGACACCCTCAATTTGGATGAACGCCTCCTGCCGGGGCTGATCACCCCGCGCACCAAGGTCATCGTGACGGTGCACTACGGCGGGGTCGGCTGCGAGATGGATGTGATCATGCAGCTGGCGGAGCGGGAGGGGATCGCGGTCGTTGAAGACAATGCCCACGGCCTGTTCGGAAAATACCGGGGCAAGCCGCTGGGCACCTTCGGTTGTCTGGCGACCCAGAGCTTCCACGAAACCAAAAATGTGCACTGCGGCGAGGGGGGCGCGCTGCTGATCAATGACCCCGCCCTTGTCGAACGAGCCGAGATTGTCAGGGAAAAGGGGACCAACCGCAGTCGTTTCTTCAGGGGTCAGGTGGACAAGTACACCTGGGTCGATTTGGGCTCCAGCTACCTCCCCTCCGATCTGCTGGCGGCCTTTCTGCTCGCCCAGTTGGAAAACGCCGAGCAGATCCAGGCCAAACGCCGCCGGATTTGGCATTACTACAAATTGCACCTCTCCGCTTGGGCCGAAAGTCATGGCATACGCCTGCCCCACGTCCCGCCCTACTGCGACCAGGCATACCACCTGTTTTATCTGTTAATGCCAAGCTTGCCGGAACGCCAGCGCCTGATTGCCGGCCTCAAGGAACGAGGCATCCTGAGTGTCTTCCATTACCTGCCACTGCACCTTTCACCAATGGGGCTCCGCTGCGGCGAACCGCTCGCTGCCTGCCCGGTGACCGAGACAGTCAGTGACCGGCTGCTGCGCCTCCCCTTCTACAACGACATCATTGAGGCAGATCTTGCACGGATTGTCGGCACGATTATTGATTTCCACTAACTATCCATATGACTGAAAGCACCCTGGCCGCGCCACCCATCAGCAAAACCCTCTCCCTAATCGTCTTGGTGGCAACATCACTGATTCTCTATTCCCAATCATTCAGAAATGATTTCGTCTGGGATTCGGCCGACGCTATTTGCCAGGACGCCTCGATCCGTGACATCAGAAACATCCCGAATTTTTTCACCCAGTTTTATCACGCCTCGATCAACCCCGAGGGCAACGTCCTCAAGTCCATCCCTTATTACCGCCCACTCCTCAAGACCTACCGCACCTTGCAATACATGGTCTTCGGCCAGAACCCCGTCGGCTACAACACCATGAACATTACGTGGAATGCGCTCGTCGTCGTGCTTGCCTTCCAGTTGATCCATGCCATGACCGGCATGATCAATGTCGCCTTCCTGGCCTCCCTCCTCTATGCGGTCAACCCGACCCGGGTCGAGGCGGTGAGCTGGGTCATCTCGGATTGCTACATCCTGGTTGCGTTTCTGGCCTTGGCGGCCCTGTTATCCTATCATCAGGGGAAGTATTTAATGGCGTTGGCCCTGTATTCCGCAACGCTTTTTATCCATGAACAGTCAATCCAGTTTGCCGCTGTCATCGTGATTTACGAATTGACCATGCGTGAAAAACTGGGCCTGAAAAACCTCTTGCAGGCAGCACCGTTTGTCGGAGTAACAACCCTTTATCTCGGCACCAGACTCCTCTTTTCCGGGGCGCTACCACCTACCGCCAGTCCGCTGCCGGCCCCTTTCTCGATGGCAGTTGTCGTGCTTAAGCGCTATCTCAAGATATTTTTTTCACCGGACGCCCTGATCACTGTCTATGAGAAGCAGTCGTTCCCTTTCACCTCGGGGGAGCTCATCCTTTCCCTGGCGCTCTTGGTGACGCTGTTTTTCGTCGCCGTGTGGCTCTTCAGAAAACGCTCTCACCTGGCGCTCTTTTGGTATGCCTGGTTCTTCATCTGGATCTCGTTACCCATTGCCAGCACCATGACCAACCGTTTGGGCGAATTTCTCATGGCGGACAAGGGCATCTATCTCTCGTCCCTCGGCCTTTGCTTTCTTGTCGCCTGGAGTGTCGTCTCCGCGCCTGAGTGGTCGAAAAAAATAGTCTATGTTGGCCTTGCCGCGCTGATCCTCTTTCATTCGACATACACCTTTGCCCGTACCAAATACTGGAAAAGCGAGACGGTTTATTTCGAAAAGGCCTACGAGTTTGTCCCAAATTTTTACATGATCACCGACATCCTGGGCCGACTGTATGCAAAGCAAAATAAATACGACGAAGCCCAGCGTTTCTTTGAGCGAACCATAGCCTTGGACCCCCGCAACTCCTTGGCCTATTCCGACCTCGGCAACGTCCTTTACCTCAAAGGTGACACCCTCGGCGCCAAACAAGCCTGGGAGAAGGCTGCCCGGGCCGATGACGCCAACCCGATCCCGTATTACAACCTGGGGATGCTCCATGAAAACGACGGAGATATTGCAGGCGCGGCAGCCATGTATCGCCGCTATCTTGCCTTGGCAAAAGATGTTCCAAACGAGGTCAGGACGCACATCGCAACCCTGGAAGCAATGAACGGTTCCCCAAAATAAGATAGAGTCCATGAAAAACAGATTCACTGTGCCACTACAGATAACGACGTACGCGCTGCTTGCCGTGGCGGTCACCTACCTATTTTACCAACAGGCTCGGGTTACCGATGCCAACAGTCCCTTTCCCTCCGATTTACCGCTTCTCCTTTCAATCATCAAACCGTATCTCAATGGTTCTTATTATATCCCGCACCCTTTAACCTACCTGATCATCCACTACCTGGCCACTTTGGCAGGCACCACGTATGAGGTTGCCGCACCGGTCGTGATGACCACAGCAGTACTCGCAACCCTTTACTTGGTCCATACGCTGCTGACCAGGTCGGGG
>Ga0334722_10003560_pt1 | contig 16669 bp, 10 predicted proteins | sample C3_bottom_MG_FD_207210 | JGI IMG/M metagenome (GOLD analysis project Ga0334722, IMG submission 207210) | Sediment microbial communities from Yellowstone Lake, YNP, Wyoming, USA - C3_bottom | ecosystem: Environmental > Aquatic > Freshwater > Lake > Sediment | place: USA: Wyoming | collected...
TCCAGCGGTAGCAGGTCTGGCAGGCATCGAGGAGTGCATGCGGCGCCCCGGAGACGTCACGATAAACGAGGAAATCGATCCTCTTCCCCGTGGAGGAGCGGTAGGTGCGAAACTGTCCGTTTTCGACGCCGATACCGGCCAAGTCGACCGTTACCACCCCATCGCGGGCCTGCACCTCGGGGTACTTGGCCACGTCGCGGTCGCAGCCGCTGACTGTCCCCTGCAGCGCCAGGCCGAGAACAAGGATCAAGCATGAGTTTCTCATCGGCAGCGATGGTAATACACTCGGCGGCGCCAGTCTTTCTTCCCGGAAAAGGTCAGCGGCTTGGCGCGTTCTGACCGTGGCCGTCCGTGCAGTTGTTCTGCGAGGTGATGCTGTTGGTCATCACGTTTTCCAACGGCCGACCGAGATGTGGCACGGCGGTGTCCCGGCCTTGGCCTAGTGGAACATCAGGCGGATCCTGGAGATGCTTTGATCACCGTGTTCAACACGCTCTGCAGATGACTGACATCATACGGTTTTTTCAGGAACGCCTTGAAGCCGTGTTCGCGATAACGGGAAGTGACGGCGTCGTCGGAGTAACCGCTCGAAACTACGGCGATCACATCGCGATCGATGAGCAAGAGTCTCTGCAACGTCTCTGCGCCACCCATCCCACCCCTGATGGTGAGGTCCAAGATGACAACATCGTAGGTCTGTTCCCGGTGCTGCGCTTCCTGGTATTTGGCCAGCGCTTCTTCACCGTGAAAAGCGAATTCGACGTCGTGTCCGAGCGCCCTGATCAATTCCCCGGCGACGTTGCGGACGACCTCTTCGTCGTCCATCAGCAGAACTCTTCCTTTTCGTGCTGCCGTCGATTGGGGTAGCGACTTTACCGGTGAATCGCTTTGCGCTTCCTCTGTAGCAGGAAGGTAGAGGAGAAACGTCGTCCCGTTGCCCGGTTCCGACGTCATGATGATAATGCCGTTGTGGTTTCTGACGATCGAGTACGACGTGGCGAGGCCCAGGCCGCTGCCCTTTTCCTTGGTCGTGAAATAGGGATCGAAAATCCTGGCGGCATGATGCGGCGGTATACCGATTCCCGTATCCGTGATGGCGATCTCCACATAGTTGCCCGGTGGAAGGCTCGGCGGGAGATCCTTGCCGTGAGCGGGGATGTTCCGCAGCGAAATTTCGATCTGTCCCCCCTCCGGCATGGCTTGATCGGCGTTGAGTACGATGTTCTGGATCACCTGGCCGATCTGTCCTTCGTCGGCGTCGATTGGCCACAGGTTGTCGCCGACGATCCGGTTGCCGGAACGTGAGCCGCTCAGGGCGAATCTTACCGCGCTCTCGACCGTTGGCCGCAGGCGGATCGGTTTTTTCACCGGCTTGCCGCCCTTCGAAAACGTCAGCAGCTGATTCGTCAGCTTGACCGTCAGATGAAGGGCTTTTTCCGCTTCGGCTAATGCTGCCAGGCCTTCTTCCTTATCGTCGCACTTCAGCTGTGCCAGCGAGATATAGCCGAACACGCCCTGCAGCAGGTTGTTGAAATCGTGCGCGATTCCCCCCGCCAGCGTCCCGATGGCCTCGAGCTTCTGGGTCTTCAGGCGTTCCTGTTCCAGCAGATGCTTTTCCGTCATGTTCGTGACCGACTCGATCACCGAGGTGATTGCGCCCGATTCGTCCCTCAACGGGAAGGCCCGCGTTTCGACGTACAGCATCTGTCCGTCCAGGTCGTGATGCGTGTGGTTTGCGATGCACGGCTCACCCGATGCGAACGCGCGTCGTACCGCGCAGTCCTCGCCGGCTTCATGGCAGGGCCGGTTTATCCGGTGAGACACTTCATAACAACGCTTGCCGATCGCTTGATCGCAGGCAACGTCGATCTGCGCACAGTAAGCGCGATTTGCAGTCAGAATACGGTACTCCCGGTCGACCACGATGAATCCCTGATCCACGTTGTCCAGAACGTTGCGCGTCATTTCCTCGCTTTTTTGCAAGGCCTCTTCAGCGCGCTTGCGTTCGGTGATGTCGCGGCTGCCGAGGATGGAGCCGAGGACTTGGTCCCCGTCGTTCACGATGTTGCGCCCCGTCGACTCGATCCAACGATAGCTGCCGTCCTTGTGTCGATAGCGGAATTGCACCGAACCCACACCCGTTCGCAACATGGCGGCGATCGTCCGTATCGCTTCATCATGATCGTCGGGGTGGAGCATCTCCAGAGCGGACCTGCCGACAAGCTCTTCCGGACGATAGCCAAGGATCCGTTCGTACGAGGGCGATGCATAGTGAAAAACGGCCTGGCCGTCGAACTGCCCGACCATGTCCACCATGTTATCCGTGATCAGGCGCAGCCGCGCCTCGCTCGCCTGGACGACTCCCTCCACGCGTTTGCGCTCGGCGATGCTGCCCGTGAGTTCCCTGTTGAGATTGGAGATCGAGCGGTAGCGCCAGATGGCCATGCCGCATATCGAAGCGAACAGCAGCATGCCGCCGACCGCCAGCAACCGTCCGACCGTCCAGTAGGGCGCGGGCTTCCCGTACCATTTGAGATAGATTTTCTGATAGGCCGGGCTGCCGATGAATCCGGGCAGGACGTCGTTTAACTGGGCGAGGAGTCGGACGTCGTCCTTGCGCACCGCGATGCCTCGTTCTCGTTCGAGGAACGGTTTGCCGACTTTTCTGATACGGGTTTCCAGGTCGGTTTCCCGCGCCTGTCTGAGGATCATGGCCTCCTCCCCGGCGAACAAATCGATCTGGCCGGCCAGCAGGCTGAAAATGCCCTCCTGGTAACTGCCCTGCGTTCGCAGCGAAATGCCGGGCCGGGACTTCAGCTGCTCGAAGGACATGCTCCCCTTGATAACGCCGACGCTGTGCTCTTCAGGCGCCATGTTGTCGGCGATTCCGCTTTGGGAGCGAGCAAAAAAGGAGAGATAGGTCATTTCGACCGGGGCGGTGAACAGCAGCCGCTTTTCCCGTTCCGCACTTTTCATCAAAGCGCCGAGGTCCGCTTTGCCGGTTTCGATGGCATTCATCATCTCGGGCCAGCCGCTCTCGCAGACATAGGTCAGCTGCAGCCCCGCGCGCTGGCCGATGATGTCCATGATCTCCACAAAGAAACCGGAAGGCAGGTTGGTGTTCTTATTCCAAAAAGAGACGGGTGGGTAATCGCAATGAATGACGGCGACTGTTTTTTTCGGGGCCTGGTTCGCTGCAGGCTGTTGCGCCGCGACTGACGCGAGGAGGACACCGGCCACGAGCGCTGCCGTCGTCAGAGAAACAAGGGCGACGGCCATACACCGACGGCCGCGGACGATCATGTCGAGACCGATACCACTGCCGCAAACCCTCCCGTCGCCGCGCCGGCCATTATCCCCGGCGGATTTTCCAGATGCTGGAGGCGGATGTCAAGGTTCAGACATAGTGTTCTCCGTGATGGGCGAAAATAACTTCCGTCCGCGCGTTCAGAGCTTGCTTCCGGGGGAGGGCCGCCCGCCAACCCAGGCACGGCTCAGCCGCCGATGCAGATGATCCCGGTTGCGGCGCCGGTGAGGGAGTGCCCTCCCTCCGGGGTGACCTCGAACGTGTTCTCGAGGCCCACCATGCCGAAACCCGGTATGCCGATCTTGGGCTCCACGGCGATCGTCATCCCCGCCGCGAGCGGGGCGTCGAAGCCCTTGGCGAGCACCGGGGTCTCGTCCAGGGCGAGGCCGATGCCGTGGCCGATGAAGCCGACCCGGTTGCCGCCGAGCGCCATGAATCCCGCGGCGAGGCCTTCGCGCTCGGCCCACGCAAAGCAGTGCGCCGCGAGCGCCGCAGGGATGCTCCCGGGACGCAGCTGCTCGGCGCACCAGTCCTGGACCCGGACGCAGAACTCGTGCGCACGGGAGGCCGCCGCGGGGACCTGCGCCGCGTCGCCCGCGAAATAGACCTGCGTCTTGTCCGTGTGGTAGCCCTCGACCACGAAGCCGGCGTCAACCACGAGCGGCTCGCCCGGGTGCCACCGCGTGCCGGCGTGGCCGAGATGCGGCATCGACGGGTGCTCGCCGCGCAGGCCGACAGGCCCGTTGAAGGCCACGGGGTGGTTGCCGTGCTCGCCGGCCGCCACGAGCGAGAAGAAGGCCTCATCGCCGCTGTTTTCCATGCGCGGCACCCCGAGGTTGCCGAGCTCCCAGAGCACCTCCGAGAGAATCCCGGCGATTTCGCGCTCGCTCATGCCGGGGCGGATTCGCGCCGGGAGCAGCTCGCCGAGGGCGCGGCCGTGCGCCGTCCCGGCCCGCCGCATCCGCTCGAGCTCCCAGGGCGATTTCACTTCCCGCGCGACCGCGAGCGCCCGGTCCCCGGGGACGAGCGCGGTACCGGCAAGGTGCGCGCGCACGACGTCGCCGAGGGCCCAGGAGATGCCACCGGTTTCGGCGGCTGCAGTGGCGCTCAGCGGCGAGCCAACACCGGCGAGCAGCCCCGGCAGGTCGCGGTAGGAACGGAAGGGAATGATCCGGGTCAGGGACGACTCCAGGCGCGCCCGTTCTAATCCGCGTCGGCAGAGCAGTACCGGCTCTCCCTCACGCGGCAACCACATCAGCCCCGTGGCGAGAGTGCCGGCGAGGTAGTAGAGGTTGCGCGGCGAGAAGACCAGGAGTCCGCCTGCCTCGGGGGCGGCAACGGCCAGGGCGTCGCGGCAGCGCCGATGACGCCAGGCAAGCTCGGTGTGCGGGACGGCCTGGTCGGGCGCCGTCATCGTCCCCGTGTTCATGCTTTCATTGTATCTCGCGCCACGGTGCAGGGTAAAGATGTAGCCGTTTTATCTCAAAAGGTTCAAAAATTTGCTACTATCGGTTATGCAAATCAACAAACATGTTCATGCGATCAAGATCCCCTTCACCATCACCACCCCGTTGGGGGTGATCATCGATCGCTTCGTGTACGTCTATCTCATCTACGGCACGAATGGGATCTGCCTGATCGACAGCGGCGTCGCCGCTGCGGAGCAGGCGATCTTCGAGTATCTGTGGGCCACGGACCGGAAGGTCAGCGATATTTCGCTTATCGTCCAGACCCATTCTCACCCGGACCATATCGGCGCTTCCCGGACAATAAAAGGGGAAACGGGGTGCGCGGTTGCCGTGCATCCCGCGGAGAAGGCCTGGATCGAAAACGTGCAGCTCCAGGCCAGGGAAAGGCCGGTGCCCGGTTTCGACACGCTCGTTGCCGGGTCCCTGGCCGTGGACAGGTTGCTCGAGGACGGGGAGGTCTTCGATCTTGGCTGCGGTCTGAAGCTGGAGGTGTTCCACACCCCGGGGCACTCACGGGGTTCGATCTCCCTGCTGCTGCTCGGTTATCAGGCGCTTTTTTCAGGAGACGCCATCCCGGTTCCCGGAGAATTACCCGTGTATGAGGACGTCCGGGCCTCGGTCGCATCCGTCAGGAAGCTGCAAGCGATCAAGGACGTGCGGTTTCTCCTACCCTCCTGGGACGAGCCGAGCCGGGGGGACGCGGTCTACCCGCGCATGGAAGAGGGCCTGCAGTACCTGCAGCGTATCCATGACGCGGTCAGAACGTGCACGGAGAAGTCTGCTGAGCCGGACCCGCTGGAAACAGCCAAATGCGTGTTGAAAGCGATCTCGCTCCCCCCGGAGCTGGCAAACCCCATCGTGGCCGGGTCTATTGCCGCCCATCTAACATTGCGAAATCAAAAGAATATCATCCGCCCGTGAGCTGCTACCTGAGCAACTTAAATGCGTGCTTCCACTGATTTTTCTGGAATCCCGGGATGTTCCAGAGGATGCTCAGCGGCTCGATCACCCGAGCCGACACGACGCTTCCCAAATCTTCCACCTCGAAGCCGAACCTCTCGATGAACATCGTGGCCTCCTGCTTCGCGCTGTCGCTGTCGCCGCAGATGAACATCGTCGGCTTGATGCCGCCGAAGTCCGGGTTCACCATCAGCTCGCTGCCGATGCAGTTGAAGGCCTTCACGAAGTTGACATCCGGTGCAGCCTCTTGCAGCAGTTCCATCAGGGATTCGTTGTAGGTGGTAAAGAACTTTTGTACCCCTTTTTCCGGGGGATCGTCGGTCTGCGGGTTGTTGACGTCGATCACGGTCTTGCCGACGAAGTTGGCGATGCCCGCCACCTTCAGGGCATCGACGGCGATCGTTCCCTTGACCGCCAGCACGAGCAGCTCCCCGAACTTCGCGGCGTCCTGAAAAGAGCCGACCTGCGCCCGGCCGCCGGTCTTTTCTTTCAGCTCGGCATACTTGCTCAGCTTGCCGGTTCCGAGCATGACCTCGTCGCCGTATTTGAGGGCACCCAAGGCCAAGGCCTGCCCAACAACACCCGAACCGACGATCCCGATTTTCATGGTCCTACCCTCCAATAAGCTGCCTGCTCAAACTCGGCCAGAAGCGAAATTCTCTGCGATCATGTCTCTCGCTCTTGATGTTGTCAAGTGATTTTCTTGGGTTTGCGGGATCCTTGACGGCTATCCTTTCGGTCGCTCGCCGCGGGACAGCATCCGCAGGTGCTTGCGGTGTTTGAGGCGGCCGAGAACCGGGAAAATCCCCCGTATAAATGCCTGTTTTACCGGAGACGAGCACTTGACGTGCATGTGCATCGGCGTCAGGGACGCGCCCCGTTGGACTTTGTAGTTGTAGGCCCCGGTGCCGTGGTAGATCTTGCGGCACCCTGACGCGATGGCGATTTTCAGGAGTTCGTACACCGAGGTGTTGAAAAAACTCGCGGTGTTTCGCGCAAGGGCGCTGTCGCGGCCGACCTTGAACACATACATCGCGCCCGGCCACTTGAAATACATGGAACCGGAAACGACCCGACCATTCTTCGTGTCGACGACGAACCCGACGTTGTCCGGGAATTTTTCGACAACTGCCGCGAGAAACGACGCACTCATTTTGCTCGGCCGGCCCTGGTACCGGCTGTAATTCTCGCTGAACAGGGAGATGAGATCGTCGCGGTAACCGCCCCAGTGCGCCAGGCGCTCCGTCTTGATGCCCAGGCGCTCGATGTTCGCCAGTTCTCGTCGGATACTGTAGCGGCTTTTGTGGGCGAATGAGTGCAGGTAATCGTCGAAGCTCCCCCAACTGACGTCGAAGTGGACGTCGAAAGCCGAAAATTTTCGGGCGTAACCGGCGCTCGCGAGGGCATTGCTCAAAGCGACCTCGTCAGCGGGGAGGTTGACGAACCCCTGCTGGGCAATGCCTTCGGCTCCCGCAATCTCCGCCATTGCCTCGAGCACCAGCCGGCAGATCGCCTCGCGGCCGCCGGGCGGGGCGTCGACTTCAACGCCGTGCAGGACGCCGCTGAGGCGGCTCTGGCCGGCGAGACAAGGATTCAGGCCGAGAGCGAACAACCGGAACAGGCGATGCAAGCGTCCGTAGACGGCCTGCTCGAGCGTCGCGTATTCGGCTACTCTCTCGATGTAGCAGGCCGCCGTAGCGATGACGCTTCCGTCCCGGGAAACGACGATGTACCGCGGGTCTGCGGCGAGGGGAACGAGCGTTTCCACCTCTCCGAGAAAGGCGTGCCGCGTAGAGAGGCTGGTGCTGACACGGTCCCAATCGTCGGCGGGGACGTCGGCGATGCGCTTGTACGTGGCGATGTCAATGCCCAAGACGGTGGCTCCCGCGGACCCGATACAAACGCCATCCGCCGAACCGCTCCACGAACAACCCGGTTTCGACAATGCGCAAGCCGCACGTGCCCCAGGCGTCCCAGCAGACGCGCGGCAAGCCGTGGTCACGAGCTTTGGCCAGGAGATGTGCGAGAGGAGCCATCGGCCGGGATGCCTGCCGTCAGCTCAGGCCGAGCACGGTGCGGGTTTCCCGGTGTGAGTACGGTTGTCGGCCCAAAGCCTCGGCGATGACCAGCACCCGCTCGACAAGCTCGCGGTTGCTGGCGAGGCGCGTCCGGCGGCGGTCGAAATAGATGTTGTCCTCGAGGCCGACCCGCACACCCCCGCCGGCTACGAGGGCCATGGTATTCGCCCGAAGCTGACTACCGCCGATGCCGCCGGCCGACCAGTGAGAGCCGTGCGGCAGCTCGTTCACCAGCAAGCCGAGGCTGAGCAGGCCGGCTTGAGCGCCGGCGATGTTGCCGAGGATCAGGTTGAAATAGTGCGGGGGTTTGATCAGGCCTTTGCGGGCCAGGTATGTCGCATAGTTGATCATTCCCAGGTCGAACACCTCCAGTTCGGGGCGGATCCCGTTGTCCAGCATCTTCGCGGCGAGCCGCTGGATCATCTCGGGTGCGTTGAGGCTGGCCTCCGTGTTGAAGTTCAGGGAACTCAGCGTCAGGCTCCCCATGTCCGGCCTGGCGTCCCCCGTCAGTTCGAGACACGCCGACCGCTGCGCAAAGTCCGGAAAATTCCTGCCGCTCGTCGAGACGACGAGGACCAGGTCGCGATGCTCTGCGCGAATGCCGCAGAGGATTTCCCGAAAGACCTCCGGCCGGCACGTGGGCTCTCCGGTCTGCGGGTCGCGCGCGTGCAGGTGGACCATGTTGGCGCCGAGTCGCGCGACTTCCCGGACTTCCCTGATGATCTCGTCGGGACTGACCGGAACCCACGCCGTCTGTTCCTTGGAGGGGACCAGGCCGGTGGGTGTGAAGTTCAGGAGGAATTTCGCGTCGTCGTGTTCCACGGTTTGTCAGGCGGGACGGTGCGCGGCGTGTTCGCGCCGGTCGGTGTAGTCGTTCTTGACCACCCGAAATTTGCCGTTTTCCTCGATCGCGATGTTGTCGACCGGCTCGACGGTGATCAGCATCTCCCCCCGGGTCACGTCGCCGAGCGTCCGTTCGATCGCGCGCAGAGTTCCCGGTCCAGCGGATTCGTGCAGGATCACGCGCACGAGCAGCTCCGTCGCCGTCCGCTGCACGAACTGATATTGCAGCAGTCCTGCGCAGCTTTCGATGGACGTCGTGCACAGGTACGGGGACAGTTTCCCGCTCCGGGGCAGCTCGAGGTAGTCGGACGCTCTCCCGGCCACCGGCTCCATCCGCGAAAACGTCCGGCCGCAGGGGCAGGCGCCGCCGATCAGCCGGCCCCGGTCGCGGATGCGGTAGCGGATCAGCGGCATGGCGCGGTTGCGCAAGTCGGTGAGTACGATGTCGCCCACCTCGTCGGGCGGGGCGGGAGCGCTCCCCTGCACGATCTCGCAGACGACCTCGTCTTCGTTGATGTGATAGCCGCGGTGCCGGTCGCACTCCCAGGCGATCTCCTTGAATTCGGTGGAACCATAGACGTCGTAGATCTCGGCGTGAAACACCTCCCGGATGAACTGCAGCGCGGGTTTCCCGAGAAACTCCGAGCTGGTGTAGAGTCGTCTGAGATACGGCGTCGTCATCCCCTGCCGCTGCGCGACCTGCGCGAGGTGGAAGAAGTGCCCCGGTGGGCCGTATGCGTTCTCGGGCCGCCAGGCACCGAGTCGGCCCAACACCGCGGGAACCTCTTCGAACACCGAGAAATACCGGGTGTCCAGGACGACCCTGCTGAGCCGCCGCTTGCTGTTTTTCACCGCCAGAGCCGCGGGGGGCTCGGCGGCGAAGATCGCGACCTTCTCCCGGGTCCGCATGCCGCAGGCGAAACGCGCCCGGACCTTCGACAGATATTTCTTCCGCACCCAGCAACGCCGATCGAAATAGCTCCGGAACGGCTCCCCTGTCGAGCCGCTGGTGTGGCTGCTGTGGCACGCGGTTGCGCTCATGGTTTCGTTGAAGAACAGCGCGGGGTCTCGCCGGATCGTGTGCTTGTCGACGATCGGCAGGCGGCGGAGGTCCTCCGTCCCCCGGAAATCCCGGGGGGTGAGGCGGTGTCGCCGGAAGAACTCCCGGTAAAACGGGATATTGCGGGAAACATTGTCCATCTGCGCCACGAGCAGCTGCGCCTGGTGCGCCGCCAGCCGCCGCCGCGACGCGCGCATGATGCTGCTCATGCCGACGATCTCAGGGAGCAGATGCCACATCGACCGGTTCCCTGGTGATTTCGCGATACACGGCGAGGTGCTGTCTCGCGACGCTTCTCCAGCTGTATCTGTTCAATGCTTTCTCCCGGTTCGCCGCACGCATCGCGGCCAGCCCGTCTCCCGCTTCCTGGACACGGCGGATGGCGCATTGTATCGCTTCGACCGACCCCGGTTTGACCAGGATACCGTTATCGGCGCCGACAATGTCGGGGATACCGCCCACAGCGGAGCCGATCACAGGCAGACCGCAGGCCATTGCCTCCGCGAACACGTTGCCGAAAGCCTCGGCGCGGGACGGCAGGATGAAAACGTCGCTCCGGGCGAGAAGGCCGGGAAGCAGGCGCGGCTCGCAAAAGCCATAAAAGGTGACCCTGCCGTTGAGGCGCATCTCGCCGCAGAGCCTTTTCAGGCGCTCTTCGTAGCTTCCCGTCCCCACGATCAGCAGCGAGATTGCCGGGTTGTCCAGCGCCGCCAGCGCCGCCAGCAGGTCCTGCACGCCCTTTCTCTCGATGAGCCGCGCGACGCAGATCAACTTCAGTCGGCCGCCGCTGCTGCGGCCGGGCGGGCGCGGGGCGCTGAAGAATTCGGCGTCGACGCCGTTGGGGACGACGCGGATGGCAATGGCGGGAAACGCCCGCAGCGCCGTGTCCTTCAAACTTTGCGTCACCGCCACGACCTCCGCGGCGTGCTTGAGGATCGTTCCCGTCAGCGGCAGCAGCAGCCGGTGCAGACGTTGCAGTCTCGTGTTGTAGGTGTCGTATCCCGGCACGTCGGAGCCCCGCAACGAGACGAGGTACGGCAGCCGCCGGTGGGGACCGGGCAACAGCGCCAGCAGCCCGGTAGGCACGGCGAAGAAGTAATGGATCAGGTCGTAGCGGTGCGCAGCGGTCAAGCGGGAAAACGGCAGCAGCGCGAAGAGCAGGAAGGTAATCGCGCCCCTGAACCCGCAATCGTGAACACCCTTGCGCCAACTGGGCACGCGGTGGACCGTGAGGCCGCCGGACTCCTCGCGCGGAGGCTCCCCGCCGGAGGACCGGGAAGTCAGCACGTCCACGCGATGTCCCAGGGCGACCAGTTCCCGGGCAAGATTGTAGGTCGCCTTGCCGGCCCCGCCTCCCAGGGGGGGGAACTCGTAATTGACGAACAGCAATCTCATGATTGAAGCTGTAGCCGGACTGCGAAGCCCGGACGCGCGCTCATGCTGCGCCGCTGCGATCGGCACTTGGAGCGTGGGGTGTGCCAACCGCCGCGATCGCCTGTAGCAATGGCTCGGAGTCGCTCGATTTCTGCAGCGCCCGCACCGCTCCGAGCGGGAGCAGCGCGTCCATGTCCGCCGAAGACAGGTCCCCGCTGAGCACGATCGCCGGCGCGGTATAGCCGGCGGCGCGAATCTCCCGCAGGATGCGCTCGCCACTCGTCCCCGGGATGTTCAAGTCGATCAGCAGCACATCGCAGGGTTGGGCGGCGAGAGCTTCGAGCGCGGCGGCCGCGGAGTCCGCGCCCGTGAAGACGTGGCCCCGCTTCAGGCAATAGTGCCCCACCAACTCCCGAAACTGGTCATCGTCGTCGATCATCAGGACGCGCCGGTTTGGCGGCCGGAGGGCAGCCGCATCCTGCTGCAGCGCCTCCCGGATCTTCATTGCGAGGGCGCGTTCCGTGAAGGGCTTCGGGATGAAGTGCACTCCCGGGTCGAGGACGCCGTGGTGGGCGATGGCGTCATCCGTGTACCCGGACATGTAGAGCACCGGCTGCTCCGGCCGGATTCTGCGGATTTGGTCCGCTGCCTCGGGGCCGCTCATCCCCGGCATGACCACGTCGGTGACGACGAGGTCGGGCGCGAGTTCCTGCTCCCGCACGAGGGCTACGGCCTCCCTGCCGCTTGCAGCGACACTCACCCGATACCCCAGATGCGTCAGCAGGGCCTCGCACAACTCTCTCAGGGACGCTTCGTCCTCGACCAGCAATATCCGCTCGCCGCTGCCTCGCGGCGTCTCCCCGCCGGCGTCCTCCGTGGTCTTCACCGCAAGCGCCGCGTCCGTCCAGGGCAGGTAAATGGAGAAGGTCGTGCCTTTGCCGGGCGCCGACGAGGCCCCGATGTACCCCCGGGACTGTTTCACGATTCCGTATGCCGTCGCCAGCCCCAGGCCGGTGCCCTTCCCCTTCGGCTTGGTCGTGTAGAAGGGTTCGAAAAGGTGGTCCATGCTCGCCTTGTCCAGGCCGCACCCCGTGTCCGTCACTGCCAGCACCACATACCGGCCGGGGGCCACGCAGTCCTGGCCGAGTGACAGCGCTGCGTCGATCTCCACATCCGTGGTTGCCATGGTGAGCCGGCCGCCACTTGCCATCGCATCGCGGGCATTGAGCGCCAGGTTCGTGACGACCTGTCTGAGCTGCCCCGGATCGGCCACGACCCGGCCGGGGTCAGCGGCCAGTCGTACCTCCAGCTCGACGTCGTCGCCGATCAGTCGTCCGAGCAGCTCCTTGCAATCCCGAAGCAGCGTATTGAGATCGAGCACCTCGAGCTGTAGCGCCTGTTTTCGCCCGAACGCGAGCAGTTGGCGGGTCAGCGTTGCCGAACGTTGCCCGGCGGCCAAAATCTGCTCCGCGTATCTGCGCAGGGGGTCTGTCGGGGAATACTCGCCCAGGAGCAACTCGCCGTAGCCGAGGATGATCGCCATCAGGTTGTTGAAGTCGTGCGCGATGCCCCCCGCCAGTCGACCGATGGCCTCCACCTTCTGGCTGTGCCGCAGTTGAGCCTCGAGCCGGGACTTCGCCTCGGCGCTGCGGTGGTGCTCGACCATTTCCTGCCGCAACCGGTCGTTGACCCGGGAGAGTTCCGCCGTCCGCTCCGCAACGCGCTGTTCGAGAAGCTTCTTGGCCTGCTGCAGTTCATCCAGGACCAGCTTTTGTCCGGTGATATCGCTCATTGCCCCGTAGAGGCGTTCCGCCACTCCCGCGGAGTTGTGGCCAACGCGGCCGAGAGCCTCGAGGTTGCGGACGGTGCCATCCGGCAACAGCACCCGGAATTCCGCCCGGTAGTCCCCGCCCTCGTCGATCGCGCGACGAATCCTGGCCTCGGTCGCCTGCAGATCGTCGGGGTGGACGCGATCGGACCAGTGCCGATACGTCGGTGCGAAGCTGTCCGGCTCATACCCCAGCATGCGGAAGTGCTCGCTGTTCCAGATGATCGTTCCGGTCGCGATGTCCCAGTCCCACATCGCCAGGTGAGCGGCGTCAAGCGCCAACAGCAGACGCACTTCATTCGAACGTACGGCCTCCTGCGCCTGTTTCAGGCCGCTGATATCCAGGTTGATCCCGGCCCAGCAGGTTAACTCGCCGCGATCGTCGCGAACCGGAACGCCCCGCGCGAGAATGGGATGCCATTGACCATCGACACCGCGGAAGCGATGCTCGATATCCCAAGTGCCCTGGGTCCGTACGCACTCCTTCCACGCCGAGACAGTTCGCTCCCGATCGTCGGGGTGCAGTGCGTCGGCCCAGCCGAAATTGGAGCATTGCTCCTGGGTGATGCCGACGAGTCGGAGAAAAGAAGCGCTGGCGTACATGTTGCGGCCGTCACGGTCGCAGACCCAGACTCCGTAGTCAATCGACTCGCCAATGGCGCGGTAGAGCTGCTCGCTTCTGCGCAGCGCCTCCTCTCCCAGCTTGCGGTCGGTGATGTCGATGAACGCGCCGATCGCGCCGGCCGGCCGGCCGACAGGATCCCACAAGGGCGCGGCGTTGCCGAAGATCGTGCGGGTCGGCTTGTCGGGAAAGACGATGTCGAGTTCGTAGTCCCTGACCTCGCGTCCGCGCGCCGCTATTTGCACAGGCAATTGATCGGCGGGAATCTCCCGACCCTCGTGCATCGCCTTGAAAGTTGCTGGTCGCTCCGAGGCTGGCGCGGACCTGGATACATTGGCGGTGGGGGGCAGCCCGAGGAGTTCTTGCGTGAAACGGCTGCCGGACATCGTGCGGCATTCCACGTCGTGGGCGATGAAAACCGCCGCCGGCACGACGTCCATGAGCGTGGCCATCTCGGGCCCATACGTTTTTAAAGGGGATTTGACGGGGGTTTGGCTCTCCGCCGTCGGGTTGTATCCGCCAATGTCGGCGATATGTGAAGAGGCCCTTTCGCCTCTTGTCGCCTGAGCCGCTTTCAGGCAATACCGGAGATGCTCTATTTCTGCGAGGAGTTCCTTGCGGGTCCGGTTTTCACAAGGCATGACATCACCGCTTCTCCATGGTGGCTGTCGTTGATTGTACTTGATATCGCAGATGCTTCAAGTGGGACTGGAGAAATACCCCCGGCGCGGTTGCCGGGGAGCTCCCGAACCCTGCCAACCTTGACTTGCGTTGTTAAAAGCCCGAATCTCGTCGCAAATCAAGGTCCTGTACGCTGACCGGAGGGCAGGCAACCGGGTTATCCAGAGTCGACCCGGAGGTAGTTCAGTTGCGCTGATGAGCCGCGGCGAACCCACGGAGGGATCCTTGAGCGCCACGAGTAAACCTGATATGGATTTGACGGAGCCGGACCTTTCCGCGTCGAGACCCTGGCAGATGGTGCTTTTGGGGTTGGTGATTGCGATGTGCGCGGCATTCGTGGTGGTTCAGGCACAACTGGTCGATAAACGGTTGACGCGCGTCAGCCGGCAATGGGTTCTCCAGGAACACGCCCAAACCGGCCCCCCCGACTCGCGGATACTGCCTGATATCGCGATCGACGGTTACAAGTGGATCACGTATGCGCGGCAGATGGCGGCGAGCGGGGAGTGGCGGTTACGCTGGACCAACACCGATAACGCGCCCCAGGGCCGCCCGGTGCGCTGGAATTCGGGGCTCGCCTGGTTGCTGATCGGCCTGGGCTGGCTACAGCATGCCGCCACCGGAGCGTCCCTGGACGCCTCGATCGAACGTATGGCGATCTGGGCGGGCCCGCTTGAGTTGATTTTTTTTATCAGCCTGATCTCCTGGCTCACCGCAAAGCGGATGGGGGCTGCGGCGGGGATGTTGATCGCCGCCGGGATGCTGGGCAGCGCCTTGTTTCATGAGGGGTTCCTGCCGGCCTATCCTGACCACCACGGATTGATTGCCGCCGCGGCCCTGGGGACGACCCTGGGAGTCGTTTTCATGGGCTGGGGCTGGGTGGGATCCCGCGGCGAGGCCGCACCGGCCATGCCGCAGAGTCTGCAGCGCGCACAGGGCGGGGCGTGGATCGCCGCCGCTTTCACCGGTCTGGGCTTCTGGGTGAGCGCGTTGTCACAGGGAGTGCTGATCGCATTCATCGCGATCGCGGCGGTGCTGTCGACGGCCATCTTCGGTCCCGCGGCACTGCGTCTGAAGAGCTGTGTCTTCCAGCCGGCAACCTGGCGGACCTGGGGGCGAGTATCCGCCGCTGTCGCGCTCGGGTTTTACCTGCTCGAAACGTTCCCGTCGCTGCCGCGGTTACAGCTCGAGGTGAACCATCCGCTCTATGCGCTTTCGCTCTGGGCGCTCGGCGAGTGGCTGGCCATCGTGCTGCCCTGCGTTGCGGCGCGCCGGCTGCCGGAGCACCCGCTGCCTTTCGTCCGCAACGTCGTGATCTGGTCGTTGCTGGGGGCAATGCCGGCCTTGCTGCTGGCGATCTTCTCGTCGAAGGTGCACGCAGCGCTCGATCCGTTCCAGATCAACCTGCACAAGCATATTTACGAGTTCCGCTCCTTCGCTTCGCTTCCGGGTTTCGGACACGATCTGTGGCCGTCGCTGCTACCCGTCGCGCTCATCATCGGCATAGCGCTGCTGCTGCTCGTTCTCAATCCGGAGTCCGCGGCGCCGCAGCGCGGGGCGATCCTCGCGGTGACGACGGTCGGTCTGCTGTTTGTCGGGATGTTTTTCTACCAGATTCGCTGGGCGCCCAATGCGGGAAGTGTGTTGTTGGCGCTGATCCCGGTGCTCTGGTGGAGCCTGGTCCCGCTCCCGGTTTTGCGAAACCGGGCCTGGCTGCGCTCCTGCCTGTTGGCGCTCGCGACACTCGCCCTCGGCTACTTCTACCCGAAATACCGGCTCAGCAGCATCCTGCCGGTCCGCGACGGCGAGCTGACCGTCCCCTCGCAGGAGGAGGCCCGCCATTTGTTGTTGCGCGATATCGCCGAGTGGATAAAACGCCGGTCGCCCGGACGCGAACTCACGTTTCTCAGCAGTCCAAGCGCGACGCTGATCACCACCTACTTCGGACAGGCCAAAGGGATCGGCACCCTCTACTGGGAAAACACCGCGGGACTCAAGGCCGCGGCGTACATGCTCGGATCCCTGGATGAGCAGGAGTCGTTCCGGCTGATCAAGGAGCGCGGGGTCACCCATATCATCCTCATCTCCTGGGAAAATTTCCTCGTGCCGTACCACCAGCTCATCCATCCCGGCTGTCCGAACACCAAGGAGCACCTCAAGTCGATCGTTGGGCTGCGGTGGCTCTACGGTCGCCAAATCCCGAACTGGGCACGTCAACTTCCCTGGCCGAAGACGCCGCTCCAGGAGAAGCTGAAGATGGACGTGCTGCTGCTCGAGGTGCTCCCCGATCAGCGGTCCGCCAGCGAGCCCGCGCAGTGACGACGAGAGCCGCCGCGGGAGCACCCTCGTGAGAGCAGAGAAATGGGGTCTCGCCGGTCTGTTGACCCTCGCGTTGCTGCTGCGTTTGGTGCCGGCTCTCGGCACCGATGCGCAGTTCGACGAGATCT
>Ga0334722_10003561_pt1 | contig 16669 bp, 20 predicted proteins | sample C3_bottom_MG_FD_207210 | JGI IMG/M metagenome (GOLD analysis project Ga0334722, IMG submission 207210) | Sediment microbial communities from Yellowstone Lake, YNP, Wyoming, USA - C3_bottom | ecosystem: Environmental > Aquatic > Freshwater > Lake > Sediment | place: USA: Wyoming | collected...
CTCATAGGCTGCAGACCGCGCGTTGGTGTTCGTCCCGTCGATGTCGTGGATCTGCAACGAATTGATCAACACCGAGCCGTCGGGGAGCCGCCCGATGTTGAGGTCGTGCGCCGACAGCGATGGGTCCTCGGGCACGTAGTCGCGCATGAACTGCGAGAACCCCCATGCGTACCCTCGGAAGGCCCCGCTGGGTTGCTTGCCCTTCCGGAAGGCATAGGCGACGCGGACGACGGTCTTCCAATCGACGTCCGCCATGCGAAACATCATCGTGGCGGGCATCGTGCGGCGGTCGATGCCCGACTCCTCGCGGCCAAACGTGAACGGCACGCCCGCCGCCGCGGCGACGTCGCCGTCATCTGTCGCGTCGATGGTGACCGGCGCGCGTACGGCGATGACCTGTCCCTCGGCCGTTCGCACTTCAGCGCCGACGATGAGTGGATCCTCCATCAGCGGTCTCACCAGTTCGGTCTTCAGCATGAGTTTGACGTTTGGCTCACCGTCAATCATCGCTTTGAACACTCTGCGCACTTCGCGCGGGTCAAAACTGATCCCGCCGGCGCGGTTGTAAAACTCTGTGAAGATGCCCTTGATGAGCGAGTTGCCGTCGCGGCCGCGGCTGAGGTCCACCATATTCAGCATCGCGCCGGTCATGACGGTCCCCAGATACGCCCTGGGTTCGACGAGTACGACGATCATGCCGTGACGCGCCGCAGCAATGGCGGCGACCACGCCGGCCGGACTCCCCCCTATGACGAGGACGTCCGCCCGCAGCCCCCCGGGCGCCTGGTCGGACCGGACGAACAGCGGCCTCGCGCCCACGATGGCGGAGGCGAACACGGCGACCAGCACCAGGATCTTCAATCGCATCTGCGCACCCGCCCCTGGTCAGCGATTGGGAACAATCAGAGCGGCATCGGCCGGTGGCTTGAATCGCTCGACGGGATTGCGGCAGGTCCGGCAATAGTAGACGGCCCGGCACAACGTCGGCCCGAAGGGGCTCTCGAGGACCACGTCGGTCGAGCCGCAGAAGGGGCAGGTCGCCCCTTCTGCGAGACGGACGCGGGGAACGCTGACCCCGTGGGCCACGAGCTTCGCCCGGCCGGTCTCGGTCATGCGGTGGAGCGACCACGGCTCATCAAACGTGTACTGGACATCGACTCCGCGCACAGCGGGCAGCGCCATCAACCGCCTCGACACCTCCTCGCGGATGAGGTCGAGCGCGGGGCAGCCCACAAACGTGGGAATCAGACGGACCCGGATGACGTCGGCGTCGATGTCGACGGACCGCACCAGACCAAGGTCGGTGATCGCAATCGGCAGCTCGGGGTCCTGAATCTCGCTCAAGGCGAGCCAGACCGCGTCGGGGGTCACCATCGGGCTTCGGGGTCGCTCCGCCACACGGATGTCATCTCCATCAATAACATGCCCAGGTCGGGCAGGTGGCGCCCGTAGCGTCCCCCCCGCATCGGCGCCGCCCCGACCGGCGGCCTCAACCCCAAGGCGTCCAGCCGCGGCCGCACGCGGGACTCCCAACGCCCCTGCTGCTCATCCGGCGTCGCGGCCAGGGCGCCTACAGCCGACAGGTGGGTGGTGTCCGGCGTGGACTCGAACAGGCCCAGCGCATCAGGCCACGCGGCGTCAAGCGCGCGTTGCACCCGGCCTGAGGCCTCATCACCGCCGCGGGCGAGCCGCTCCAGCCACGCGTCACTGAACAGGAGATGATATTTTTCCTCCCGCAGGAGGGTCTTCGCGAGCGCGGCAAAGGGGCCGAACGCGGACGCGGCGACGGCCTGCAGCCGCTCCGCGTCCGCGTGATCGTACAACCACGCACGGACAATCGAGAATGCCCAATCGCCGTTTGGTCTCTCGGTCAAGACGGCGTTACAAAACGTCTCAGGAGTCCGGCCAAAGGCGAGGCGATCGGCGCTGGTCCCGTCGAGTGCCGCGATTTGATCATAGAACACGCGGGCGTGCCCGATCTCCTCTTGCGCGATCGAGGACATCGCGACGTCGGATTCGATGTCCGGGGCAAATCCCGTCCACTCGGAATGGCGGTGGCCAAGCACAAGCTCGTCATCGGCCATCGCCAGCAGTAGCGCGCGGACGGCCGTCCGAGAAGCGGCGTCGCTCAAGAGCATCGGTGCATCTGGGGCCGTCCACAGGTTGGTCATCGCCGGCGGTACGCGCGCTGCTGCTCGCGGTAGGATCCACCAAAGCGATAGCTCTTGTCCGTCGTGGGCTCAAACATGTCCGCGTCTTCGTACGCCGTCGCCCCGATGTCGGTGTATCGCACGACCCAAAGGTTGACGCACGGATCGCGCCGCGCGAACTGCTCCTTGGCGAAAATCAATGCCATCTCCGCATCGGACGCGTGCACGTCGCCGACGTGCACGTGGGGATCGTTCTTGCTGTCCTGCCGAAACACCGCATAGACATGCGCAGCTCCGGGGACGATCTGACCGAGATTCATGCCACCCGACGCCGTCAGGCGGCGACTCCCCACCGCGCGATCGCTTCGCGCACCCACCCATGCTGCGCGTGATACCGGTTGCGAAGGGCCAGCCGCTCGCGTGTCTTGGGACCATCGCCCTTGAGAATACGACGAAACTCATCCCAATCGGGTTCCGTGTATGTGTAGATCCCGGCCGCCTCATCCCACCGCAGCCCGGCATCCGGCACGCGCACTCCGTACTCCTGGATCAGCGGGACAAACTGGCGGAGAAACTGCTGTCGCAGCTCATCGTTGCTCTTCACCTTGATCCGCCAGCGGATCATCGTCTCGAGATGCGGCGAGGCCTTGTCGTGAGGCCCAAAGAAGTGCATCAGCGGCGTCCACCATCGGTTGAGCGCATCCTGGAGCATCTCGCGTTGCCGCGGCGTGCCCTCGGCCAGCGTCTTAAAGCCGTCGATGCCCAGCCGGATGTGGAAGTCTTCTTCATAACAGATGCGGCGTAGTACCCGCGCGTACGGCGCATACGAGCACGACCGCAAGGATCCCTGGGTTTGCATCGCAGCGCCGTCGACGAAGACCTGGATCACGATGACGTCGGCCCATGTCTCCGCCGGATAGTGAAAGACGTTGTGAAACTTCGAGACGCCCGACAGCAGGTCGTCGATCATCTGGGCGCGCGGCTTGCCCAGGTCCTCTGCCACCCGGTAGAGCAGCTGCGCGTGCCCGATCTCGTCCTGCACCTTGGCCACGAGGGCCATCTTGCGGGACAGGGTCGGGGCCCGGGGGATCCACTCACGCTCGGGCAGGGCGCCCATGAGCTCGGAGTTGGCATGCATCTGGATGAGTCGAAGACACTCGGCCCGGTAGATGGCCGGCATCCACTCACCCGCCTCCACGCGATCACCCCCGGCGATGCGGGTTTCAAACGCCGCCAGCTTCTCAGGATCGTCCGCTTGACCGGTCAGTTGGGTCACCGCCGACCTCCCTGCGGCGCCGTACGACGCCACACTCTACAATTGTAGACAGGGCCGCAAAAGCCCGTCAACGCGGCGCCGGGGCGGGGCTCACCCCTTGGGCCCTTTGGAGACCTCAGTCACCGCCGCCAGGAGCTTCTCGTAAGTCTGATCGAGCAACTCGGGCAGGACCTTGGTGTCCGCGAGGACGGGCATGTAGTTCGTGTCACCGACCCATCGGGGCACCACGTGGACGTGCAAGTGTTCGAATCCCGCGCCCGCCGCGATACCCAGGTTGAGGCCGATATTGAACCCCTGGGGCGACATGACCCGCTCGAGGGCGCGGACGGCCAGATCCACCAGTTCCCAGGTGCCCTGCGTCTCTTCGGCCGTCAGGGCATCAACCCGTGTCAGATGACGGTAGGGCACCGCCATCAGGTGGCCGCTGTTGTATGGAAACCGGTTGAGCATGAGGAATCCGACCGCCGACCGCCCAACGACGTGGGCCGCACGGTCATCGGTCCCACGCCCGCCGTCACAGAGAAAACACCCCTCGGGGCGAGGCCCGGCGATGTACGCCAGGCGCCAGGGCGCCCAGAGGTGGTTCACGTGGAGCGTTCGAGCGCGGCGAGTGCCTCCGACGCGGCCATCTGCTCCGCTTCCTTCTTGCTCTTCCCCCGCCCCTGACCAAGCGCCTTTCCGTTGGCCTCCACGATGGCAACGAACGTCCGTTCGTGGTCGGGGCCTTCCTCCTGCGTGATGCGATACCGCGGCATCTGGCGGCGCCGCTGCAGCCGCTCCTGGAGCTGGCTCTTGAAGTCTTCGCCTGCGCGCTGAATGTCTTCGGCGAGCTCACCCAACCATCGGGTCAACACCGCGTGCGAGACGCCGTAGCCGGAGTCGATGTAGATGGCGCCGATCACGGCCTCGACCGCATCGGCCAGCAGCGACGGCCGGGCCCGTCCGCCGCCCTTCTCCTCCCCACGTCCCAGCAGGACCCAGCGGCCCAGGTTCAGCCGACGGGCGATAGACGCCAGCGCCGCCTCGTTGACGATCCTGGCGCGGGCTTTTGCCAGACCACCCTCATCCATGTCCGGACGGCGGCGATAGAGGTCGTCGCTGACGACAAGGCTGAGCACCGCATCCCCGAGGAACTCCAACCGCTCGTAGCTCTTGAGGGGATCCTTGCCGCGCTCGTGCGTAAACGACCCATGACGCAGCGCCAAGTCGAGCAGCGACCGGTCACGAAACCGCACACCGAGACGCTCCTCCAACAGCGCCAGCTGGGCGAGCCGATCCTGAGTGAGGACCTCGCCAACCGCGCCGGTTTCGTCTCCCTCCGGGGTGGCCGCCACCGGCGCGGCGGGTGGAGATGCGTGGGGTTTTCGTGGTCTGCTCATATGGACCTCAGGATGAGGATGGCATTGTGCCCGCCAAACCCGAAGGCATTTGACATCACGGTGCGCAGCCCCACCTGCCGGGCCCGGTTCGGCACGCAGTCGAGATCGCAATCAGGATCCGGGACCTGGTAGTTGATCGTGGGCGGAACCGTTTGATGCCTCAGGGCCAGCACGCAGGCGATGAACTCGATGCCGCCCGCGGCGCCCAGCAGGTGTCCCGTCATGGATTTTGTCGAGCTGACCACCAAGCGCCTCGCGTGATCGCCGAACACGCGCTTGATCGCGAGTGTTTCCAACCGGTCGTTGTACGGCGTGCTGGTCCCATGCGCGTTGATATAGTCGATCTCCTCGGGCGCGATTCCCGCGTCAGCGATCGCGGCCTGCATGCTGCGGTAGGCGCCATCGCCCTCGGGATCGGGCTGTGTGATATGAAACGCATCGGTGGTCACACCGTACCCGATGACTTCCGCATACATCGTAGCACCGCGGCGCTCCGCAGATTCCATCGCTTCCAACAACACGACGCCGGCCCCTTCGCCCATGACGAACCCGTCTCTCGTCGCGTCAAAGGGTCGTGACGCCCGTGCGGGATCATCGTTGCGTGTCGACATCGCCTTCATCGAGCAAAACCCCGCGACCGCCAGACGCGTGATCGCCGCTTCGCTCCCCCCGGCCATCATCGCATCCACCTCGCCGCGCTGGATCATGCGCAGCGCATCCCCAATGGCATTGCCCCCCGTCGCGCACGCGGTCACGACGCAGGAGCTCGGGCCCTTGGCCCCGGTCAAAATCGCCGTCACGCCGCTGGCCATGTTAGTAATGATCATGGGGATGAAGAACGGGGACACGCGATCGGGCCCGCGGCTCATGAGCGTCGCGTGTTGCTGTTCCCAGGTCGTGGCGCCGCCGATCCCCGACCCGATCAGGACGCCGATGCGGGCGGCATTCGTGGGCGCGACCTGGTACGCGGCATCCTCCAGCGCCATCCGCGCGGCGGCATAGCCGAATTGGACGAATCGGTCGTTGCGGCGGGCTTCCTTGCGGTCCATATGGGCTGCCGGGTCGAATCCCCGCACCTCGGCCGCGATCTGGGTCGTCATGTCGGAGGGGTCAAACACCGAGATCCGACCAACACCGGACTGCCCTGCCACCAACCCCGACCAAAACGCCTCTGCCCCGGTCCCAATGGGACTGACGACGCCGAGGCCGGTGACGACTACCCGTCTGCGCATCTAGACACCGCGGCGCCCGGCCGTCGGAGTATGCGAGTCTACTGCGCGGACTCCTTGGCGTGTGCTTCGATGTACTTGACCGCGTCGCCGACCGTCACGATCTTCTCGGCCTGCTCGTCGGGAATCTCGATCTCAAACTCCTCTTCGAGCGCCATGACCAGTTCGACGACGTCGAGCGAGTCGGCCCCCAGGTCCTCGACAAACGATGACTCTCGCTGAACCGTATCGGCCTCAACGCCGAGCTGATGTGCCACTCGGTCGCGGACGCGATCGAATACCGAACCCATGATTCCCTCCACCTCCACCTAGAATGGCCGCCTAGTGCATTACCATACCGCCGTCGACGTTCAACACCTGTCCGGTAATGTACGATGCCTCCTCAGAGGCGAGAAACACCACCGCCGCCGCAATATCGTCGGGCGTCCCCGGTCGTCCCAGCGGGATCTGTTGCAGATACCGTGCGCGCACCTCTTCTGAGAGACCCTCGGTCATCCCTGCATCGATGAATCCCGGGGCGATCGCATTCACCGTGATGCCACGCGACGCCACCTCGCGGGCCACGGCGCGAGTGAGACCGATGACCCCTGCCTTGGCCGCCACGTAATTCGCCTGGCCAACGCCGCCCGCCTGCCCGGCCGTCGAGGTCAGATTAATGATCCGTCCACGCCGGCGGCGCACGAACTCGCGAAGGGCCGCACGGATGCAGTAAAACGTCCCGTTGAGGTTGGTGGCGACCACCGTCTGCCAGTCGTCGTCGCTCATGCGCAGCACCAAGCCATCACGCGCGATGGCGGCGTTGTTCACCAAAATGTCGAGCCGACCAAACACTTGGGTCGCCGCACCGATCACCGCGGCGGCCTCGTCCGGATTCGCGATATCCCCCGCGACCGCGTGGGCGCGACCTCCACCGGCCTCGACCGCACGGACGACCGCCTGCGCCCCCTCGGCGTTGTGCGCATAGTGGGCGATCACAGCGGCACCCTCGCGGGCGAGCATCATCGCAATGCGACCGCCAAGAGCGCCGGAGGCGCCCGTGACGACGGCAACGTGATCAGCGAGCCGCATCGACACGGGACGTCACGCGCGACTGTTGAGCGCGCCGGGTCCGGCGACCGCCGCTTGGAGCCCCGGAAGCGCCGCCTCGAGTGTCGCGCGATTTTCGATGGAGGTGATGGTCACACCAGGGAGCGTCCGTTTGACGAGGCCCGCGAGCGTCGTCCCCGGCCCCGTCTCGACGAAAATCGATGCGCCGAGTGTGTGCAGCGTACGAAGCGACTGCTCCCAGCGCACCGGGCTGGCGACTTGATCCACCAACGCCTCGCGCACGGCATCGGCGTCGCGGACCGGTCCGGCCGTGACGTTCGACACGACCGGTATCGACGGTGCGGCGATGGCCGTGCTCCTCAGCACCAGCGCAAGCGCGTCCGCGGCGGACCGCATGAGCGAGGTGTGAAACGGCGCGCTGACGGCCAGCCGGACGGCGCGCTTCGCCCCGGCATCCCGCAGCGCTCGGCACGCCGTCTCGACGGCGCCAGTCTCGCCCGCGATCACGACCTGGCCGGGAGCATTGAAGTTAGCCGCCTCGACAAGACCCGGGGTCGCGCGGCAAATATCGACCACCACCTCGGCATCGAGCCCCAACACGGCCGCCATCGCGGTATCGTGGCGGTCGGCCGCCTCCTGCATGAAACGTCCACGCTGGCGTACGACCCGCACGGCATCGGCCAGGGTCATAGCGGACGCCGCTACCAACGCCGAGTACTCGCCCAGGCTGAGCCCGGCTGCGAGCCTGGGAACGACCCCATGGTCGGCCAGCACGGCGGTGGCCGCGATGCTGGACGTCAAGATGGCCGGCTGGGTGTTCTCCGTCGCACGCAGGCGCTCTTCGGGGCCGCGACGGCACAACTCGAGTACATCGAATTGCAGAGCGTCGCTCGCCTCGGCGAACACCGCGGCCGCAGATGGAAAGTGCTGAGCGAGGTCCGCGCCCATGCCGACATATTGGGCGCCCTGACCCGGAAAGACGAACGCAATCACCGCGGGGTCCCGTCTCTGGCGCCGCGAAGCGCCTCACCGGTCCACCGCATGGTCGCCGCGCCCCACGTAAGACCGCCGCCGAAGGCGACGAAGATGACGAGGTCCCCGGCGCGTACCCGCCCCTGCTCCACCGCCTCGTACAACGCGACTGGGACGGAGGCGGACGAGGTGTTGCCGAAGCGTTCGACGTTGACGAAAAACTTGCTCATCGGCTGTCCGAGACGCTGCGCTGCGGCTTCGATAATGCGAATATTCGCTTGATGCGGGATAAAACAGTCCACGTCCTCGACCGCCACGCCCGCCGTGGCTGCCACCTGCACAATTGCGCGGGGGATCGCGCGCACGGCAAACTTGTAGACTTCACGACCGTTCATCTTGATGTAGTGTTCGCGTCTCTGGACCGTCTCGGCGCTGGCCGGGGAGCGCGATCCGCCACCGGGGAGACAGATCAAGGACCCGCCGGAACCGTCCGAGCCCAAGTGAAATGCCAGGAAACCCAAACCCGGATCGCAGGGCCGCAACACGACGGCCGCGGCCGCGTCGCCAAAGAGTACGCACGTGTCCCGATCCGTCCAGTCTGTGATGCGGGAGAGTGTCTCCGCGCCCACGACCAAGACGGTTTCCGCAGTCCCGGCAGCGATGGCCGCGTGCCCCATCGCGACCGCGTACGCCCAGGAGCTGCACGCCGCGGAGGCGTCAAACGCCCCGGCGCGCCGGGCCCCGAGGCGATCCTGCACCAGACACGCCGTCGCCGGGAACAGCATGTCTGCGCCGACCCTGGCATCACGAAGAGCCTCCTGTGCGGCTTCGACGGCCAGATCCGAGGTCGCCAGGCCTTCGGCCGCAATCCGCCGCTCGCGGATGCCCGTGCGCGCCCTGACCCACTCATCGCTCGTGTCCACCAGGGTCTCGATTTCGGCGTTGGTCATGACACGCGGCGGGATGCTCCGTCCCATACCGGCGATGGTCGAGCCTCGCCGAAGCAGCGACCGCCCGAGCACGGCACGACCGGGGGCCTGCTGAAGATGCGACATGATCCGGCCTACGCGTCCTTCTTCTTGGACTTGGTAGCCTCGACGGCGATGACCTCCCGGCCGGCATAGAAGCCGCACGTCGGGCACACACGATGAGGCACGATCCTTGTCTTGCACTGCGGGCACGTCACCAGGGTCACATGTCTTGATCCCTTGAATTTCGCCCGCCGTGTCGCGGTGCGCGTTCGTGAATGTCGTCGTTTCTGTGCCACGTCTTGGCCTCCTCAGTTGCGTCGGGCTAATCCGTTCGCCCTTCGTGCGTGTCGCGCAGCCGGGCCAACGGGGCGAGACGCTCGTCTTGCACCTCTGTCGGACACGCGCAGGGACCGTTTCTCAGATCGGCGCCGCAGCGACCGCAGAGCCCGATGCACGCGTCGTCGCAGCGCGCGACCATCGGCAACGCCATTACCAGCATCTCGCGAACGAGTGCGCTGGCGTCAAGCGTCAACGTCGAGCCGTCCCACGCGATGAAGTCATCGCCACGCGCCCAGTCGAGATCTTCACGGACATCGGCGCGCAGGTGGTAGCGGAAGCGACGGGCGCATCGATCGCACACCAAACTCACGCGTGTCTCTACGTCGCCGGTGACGCGAAGCATCGACCCAAGATTCGCGAGCATCAACTCGCCGGTCACCGGTTCGTCAAATGGAAGATCGGGGATCTGGCTCGCCACGATCTCGTCGTAGGCGACCACCAGAGTCGCGCCCCGCTCGGCGCGTAGCGGCCCCAGATCTACGATCATGGCGCTGGCGCCTCCTGTCAGACTGTCCCATTATAGGAAGCCCGTTTTTCGAGTGTCAATCAATGCTGGAGCGCTATCCGTCGCGGCCCCGGGTGACGCCGGGCGTCTTGCTCGCTCCCGGCGTGTGTGGCACCCCCTGGGCGCCGGGCACCCCTTGGGCGCCGGGCACCCCTTGGGTGCCTGGCGTCTTTAACACGTGCTGGCCGCGATGAATGGCCGCCAAGACGCGTTCCACTTCAACCTCCAAGCGCTGCAGCACCTGAGCCGCGTATTCATCGGCCCCCCGACGGACACGGTCCGCCTCGCGACGCGCGTCATCCAGCTCACCAGGAGCCGAAGGCCTCTCGCCCGCTTCCCGGGTGTTCGTCAACGAACGCGCGTGCGTTTGCGCGTCGAGGATCAACCGGCGCGCCTCCTCGCGTGCGCGCGCCAGGGCACTCTCGGCTTCCTGGAGGAGCCATTGCGCGTGGTGCAGCTCCTTTGGCAACGCCCCGCGCGCCATTTTGAGCAGTCCGTACACTTCCTGCTCGAGCGGGCCGCGCTGGTCCACCGGCAGCCGCTCCAGATGCCGGCGCAACACGCGTTCGAGTCGGTCCAGCACCTCGAGGGCCGACTCCATGTCTACCTTGCGCCCCCGCCGATCTGCTTACTGCGGAGATGCCGCATCACGACTGGTGGGACGATGGTCTCCACCGATCCGCCGAGACCGCTGACTTCGCGGATGAGCGACGATGAGATAAACGCAAACTCCGGCGCGGCGATCAACAAGAGGGTATCGAGGTCCGGCGCGAGCTTGCGATTCATCGCCGATTGTTTGAGCTCGAAGTCGAAGTCGCCGACGGCCCGAAGACCTTTGACGAGCCCCATGGCGCCGTGCGCCTTCGCAAACTCGACGGTCAACCCCGAGTAGGCGGTGACCTGAACGTTCGGCAGGTCCACGATGACCTCTCGCAGCATATCCACGCGCTCGGTGACGGAGAAAATGCCGCCCCCCTTCTCCACGTTCTGCGCGACCGCGACAATCACCCGGTCAAAGAGACGGGCCGCGCGCTGGATCACGTCGACGTGGCCATTGTGGACTGGGTCGAAACTCCCGGGATACACCGCGATCCGCACGCCTACTCCTCCCCCGCATCACGACCCGAGTGATCCCAAAAGTACCAGAGCACCGTCTCACCGTACCGGGCCTCCCGTGAGAGCGCAAGTCCCTCCGGCGGCTCCGGACGATCTCGCCAGTGCCCTTCGGCAACAATGAGTCCGCCGGGTGAGAGCAGCCCGGTGCGGACGAGCGCCGCAAGGGCTCGCGGCAGCCACCCGTGACCATAGGGCGGGTCGAGCAGGATGAGATCGAATCGGTCTCCCGCGCGTGCCAACCGTTCGATGGCGTCCGCCGCGTCCTCGCACCACACCACCGCCTCCCGCTCCAGCCCCTCCGATGCGATTCGGGCTCTCAACGCCGCCGCGTGCCGCCGATCGTGTTCCACCAGCACGACCCGCGCGGCGCCACGCCGCAGCGCCTCCAGCCCAAGCGTCCCCGTCCCCGCGAATAGATCGAGGACCGAGACGCCGCTGATGCTCGTGCGCAGGCTGTTGAACAGGGCGTCTCGGACCTTGGCCGCCGTCGGACGCAAGTCGCCGCGCCCCCGAAGACGGGTGTTGTGCCGGTCGTCGCGACGCCCTCCCGATGGCATCGTCTATCCGACGGACGCCAATCGCCGGCGTTCCGCCTGCTGACGCTCGACCGCCGCCGCTAACGCCGCCAACTCCGGCCCGTCGAGCTGCGGGTGGTCCCGGAGCAAGCCCTCAGCCGCGGTTCTCGCCTCTTCGAGCAGCGGGAGATCGCTGGCCAAGTTCGCGACCCGCAGACCGGTGAGCCCGTGCTGGCGCACCCCAAGGATGTCGCCAGGCCCGCGAAGCGCCAGATCCTCCTGGGCGATGACAAACCCATCGGTGGTCGCGGCCATGACGTCCAGCCGTGAGCGCCCGGATTCGGTCGGTGTATCCGCGAGCAGGATGCAGTGTGATTGGTCAGGCCCGCGCCCGACCCGGCCGCGAAGCTGATGAAGCTGCGCCAGACCATAGCGATCAGCGTCCTCGATCACCATGATCGAGGCGTTGGGCACGTCGATGCCGACTTCGATCACGGTGGTGGCCACGAGCACCTGCAGGCGGCCGGCGCGAAATTCTTCCATTTTCGCGGCCTTCTGCACCGCAGACAACCGACCGTGGAGGACGTCGACGCGGACATCGCGCAGGGGGCCGTCGCTCAGCTCGCGGGCCAGCTCAACGGCTGATCGAGCCTGTAATGTGTCGCTCTCCTCGATGAGCGGGCATACGACGTACGCCTGCCGGCCCGCCAGCGCCTGCTCGCGCACGTACGCATAGACCTTCTCGCGGGCGGCGGACGGGCGGACGTGTGTCTTGACCGGATGGCGACCGATGGGGAGTTCGTCGATCACGGTCACGTCGAGGTCTCCGTATACCGTGAGTGTCAGCGTTCGTGGAATCGGGGTGGCCGTCATCACGAGCACGTCCGGAGACCGTCCCTTCGCGCGAAGACGGGCACGCTGCATCACGCCAAATCGGTGCTGTTCGTCGACGACGACGAGCCCCAGGCGATCGAACGATACGCGGGTCTCCAAGAGGGCATGGGTCCCGACGACGACGACGGGCCTGCCGGACCGAATCGCGCGCAGGAGAACGTCGCGTTCGGCGGCATCGGTTCCGCCGGAGAGGCAGTAGACTTCGATCCCGGCCGGGCCGAGCATGCGTCCCAGCGTCAACGCGTGCTGCTCGGCCAGGATTTCGGTGGGCGCCATGAGCGCGGCCTGATAGCCTCCATCGACGCAGGAGACGATCGCCGCGGCCGCCACGACGGTCTTGCCGGACCCGACGTCACCCTGCAGCAGCCGATTCATCGGCGCCGGTTGACGCATGTCGTACAGGATGCGGTCGACCGCGCGTTGTTGCGCGCCGGTGAGCGAAAACGGGAGCGAGGCGAGAAATCGCGGCAAGAGGTCGCCGGCGGGACCGTAGGCGGCTTCGCGAGGCATCGCCTCCACGTCACGGCGCTGCTGGAGGATGCCGATTTGAAGCACCAGCAGCTCCTCAAACGCCAGGCGTCTCCGGGCCTCCTCGCGCGCCGCTTCATCCTCCGGGAGATGCGCGGCCCGCAAGGCCTCACGCAGCCCGACCAAACGATGGTGGCTGCGCACCCGATAGGGCAGCGGATCGACGAGCGAGTCCGCATAGGCATCGAGGGCTTCGCGCACTATCGTCCGCAGCGCCCGTTGGGGCAACCCCTCTGTCGCCGCATACACGGGCACGAGCCGACCGACCAACCACGGCTCCTCTTCGGGATCGATGACTTCGACCTCGGGCGCCACGAACTGCAACCCGCGGCCGGCGCGCTCAACTCGTCCGTACAGGCTCACCCGCTGCCCGCGTGAGAGGTTGCGGGCGAGATAGGCCTGGTTGAACCACACGACGTGGGCCACACCGGTGGCGTCTGCCACGCCGGCCCGCACTAGCGCGCCGCCGCGCCTGGTCCGGATCATCTGTATCCGTTCAATGCGGGCAACCGTGCCGCGATCAGGACCCTCGGTCAGCGCCGCGAGCGGGGTCGGGTGGCGCCGATCCTCGTGACGTCGGGGCAGATGCAACAGCAGGTCATAGACCGTGACGATGCCGAGCCGCGCGAGCATTGAAGCCCGCACGGGGCCGACACCCCGCAGGTACTGCACGGGCGATTGAACATCCGACCGGCGGTCCGTGCCCGCCGGCGCCGGGGACTCGAGGGGTGCGGTGCGGCGCCTGGCCATGGGTTCGTGTGCGCGTGAAGTTCTTCGCCCCAATGGTCTCTCCTTGCGCCGTTGCGAGACCCCGAGACGTGTGCTAAAATCCCGTGGTCACCCTACGCACCATCGTGGCCGACACGACGTCGTTGGCCGGCATCACGCAATCGGGTGACACACCGAGGTGGTCAATGGCACGGCGCTGTGCAATCTGTGGTAAGGGTCCGGTGGCAGGTCATAGCCTCAGCCACTCCCATATCCGCTCAAAGCGACGCTTTCTCCCCAACCTGCAGCGGGTGCGCATCATCTTGAGCGGCGTGCAGCGGCGCGTGAACGTATGCACAACCTGTCTGAAGTCGCGGCGGGTGGCACGGGCGGTCTGACCCCCGGCGCGGCGCTAGTCCGACGCGGAAAACACCGCATCGACATCCTCGGCAGACAGGACATATTGCTCCCCGCAGAACCGGCACTGCACTTCGATTCGTCCCTCGTCTTGCAGGATTCGATCCGCCTCGTCCCGGCCCAGCGCGACGATAACCTTCTCCACCTTCTGCGCGCTGCAGCGGCAGGCAAACCGCACCGGACGGCGTTCGCGCACCGCCAGCGGGAGATCACCCAAAGCCGCCTTCAAGATCTCGTCAGGTGACGCGCCGCCGTTGACCATCTGGGTCACCGCCGGCAGCACCTTGGCCCGCTCTTCGAGATAGGCGGGAATCGTCGGGGGGGCCCCGGGCATCACCTGTAGCAACAGCCCGCCGGAGGCCAGCACACCGGCGCGAGGATCCACCAAGACCCCGACCGCGACGACCGACGGCACCTGTTCGCTGGACCTGAGAAACTCCGCGAGATCGTCCCCAATCTCACCGGTCACCAGCGGCACGCTGCTGTGATATGGCTCGCGCAACCCGACGTGGCGTGTCACGTAGAATGTTCCGCGCCCCACGGCGCCGCCCACGTTAAGCTTCCGCGCCGGCGTCGGGGGCAGGTCGGCCTCGGGATGTGTGACGTATCCCCGCAACGCCCCGTCCGCCGTGCTTTCCGCAATCATCGGCCCGAGCGGGCCATCACCCAGAATGCGGATCATGACCGTCTGTTGCCCTTTCAACCCCGAGCCAAGCATGGCCGCCGCAACCAGGGTGCGCCCGAGCGCGGCCGTCGCCGTCGGGGAGGTTCCGTGCCGGACGCGGGCCTCCTCAGTCGTTCCCGTGGCAATGGCCGCGCACGCCAGCACCGCGCCGTCTGCGGCGATGCCCCGAACCAGCACGTCGCTCAACGCCGACACCTCGTCATAGGGTGACGCTTCCCGCCCATATGTCTGCTCAACGACAGCTCGTCGACCGCTGTTCCTTGCGGAGGGCGGAACGTGAGGGATGGACCCCACGCGGCAAAAGGAGAGTCGAACCGGTCGCCGAACTTGTCGGCGTCGCTATGGCGGAAACCGCGTACGTCCTCATTAAGCTCGACCGCAGTGTGCCGGCCGAGATTGCCCGGCAGGTGCGGCGCGTGCCCGGCGTCGCCGAAGTCCTTGTGACCATGGGCGACGTCGACGTCCTCGCCATTGCGCACGGCGAGACCACGAAAGCGTTCCCACCCATCGGGGAGAAAATCCAAGCCATCAACGGCGTCAGCAGCGTATCCGTCTGCGTGGTCCTGCCCAAATTGTAGTCGTCTCGACGCGCCGACTCGGATCCCGCGCTCAGGCCGGTACTCGTGGGGTAATGCCGATCAGGTGACTCAACAGACGGTGCGTGATCTCCAGCGCCCGGCAGCCGTCATCGGCCGATACCCGTGGACGCTCGTCGCCCCGAACACAGGCCGCGAAATGGGCCAATTCTGCCCGGAGCGGCTCCTCACCGTCAAGCACGATGCGCTGCGGTTCACCCGTGAAGGGGCGGACGGTGATGACCTCCCGCAGGTAATCCAGGTGGACCACCCGGTCAGGCATGGTGATCTCCATCTCCACCGCCTTGACGGCCGACACCCGGCTGGCCGTCAACGTAATGCGGCATCCACTTTCGAGGGTCATGTGGGCGACGGCCAGGTCTTCGTGGCTGTTGTGCACCCGCACGCCGACCCCGCCGATCTCCGCGACCCGCCCGGGGGCGAGCGAGAGGACAATATCGATGTCGTGGATCATCAGGTCGAGCACAACCCCAACGTCCATGACGCGGGTGGGATCGAACGGGCGCACGCGGCGCGCCTGGATGTAGAGCGGCTCGCGGATCAACTGGTGCAGTCGTTGCACCGCGGGTTTGAACCGCTCGACGTGGCCGATAAGCATCACGGTGCCGCGCCGTGCGTTCAACTCGACCAGTCGTCGCGCTTCGTCGACGGTCGCCGCCATCGGCTTCTCCAACAACACGTGCACGCCGGCATCGATGAAATCGTGGGCGACCTCGTAGTGCAGCACGGTGGGCACCACGATGCTGACGGCGTCGACCTTCCCGATCAGCTCACGATGATCGCCGTATCCGACGGTCGCGTGGCGCGCCGCCGCCGCCTGCGCCTCGCGTGCATCGCGGTCGACGACTCCGACAAGATCGACACCCGGTAGTGACGAAAACACGCGGGCGTGATGTCGTCCCCACTGCCCGAGCCCCACGACACCGACCCGCAGATGAGGTGGGGTCATGACCGGACTCCGGGAAACGCGCGAATGGCGTCAATCACCGCGTCGATCTCATCGGGTCCCAGCGCGGGGTGCACCGGCACAGAGAGCACTTCCGCGGTCATCTGCTCTGCGGCGGGGAACCGGCCTCCAAAGCCGCGCGCGCGATAGGCGGTCGAATGCGGGACCAGACTGGGATAGTACACGCGGTTGCCTATCGCCGAGGCCGTTAGGTGTTTGGACACCTCGTCGCGTCCGCGCGGCACGCGTACGGTGTATTGATGATAGACGTGGTGATGCCCGGCCGGCTCGACCGGCGTCGCGAGCCAGGGAAGACCCGCAAGACCGCGCGTGAGGCGGCGGGCGTTTTCGCGACGCCGCTCATTGCGCCCATCCAATGCCCCGAGTTGCACCAGC
>Ga0334722_10003562_pt1 | contig 16668 bp, 12 predicted proteins | sample C3_bottom_MG_FD_207210 | JGI IMG/M metagenome (GOLD analysis project Ga0334722, IMG submission 207210) | Sediment microbial communities from Yellowstone Lake, YNP, Wyoming, USA - C3_bottom | ecosystem: Environmental > Aquatic > Freshwater > Lake > Sediment | place: USA: Wyoming | collected...
CCATCGTGTCGGGAATGGTATCGAAGACGATCGAGAGCTCGCAGACGCGCGTCGAGGGCTTCAACTTCGACATGCGCAAACGCGTCGTCGAGTTCGACGACGTCATCAACAAGCAGCGCGAGACGATCTACGCGGAGCGCGACAAGGTCCTCCACAACGAGGACCTGACCGAGACGATCCGCGGCTTCCTGGACGGGGAGATCGAGTCCCTCCTGGACGAGCACCTGGCCGCCGCCGAGCCCGACGACTGGGACGTGCAGGGCCTCTCGCGGGCGCTGCTGGGCTTCGGCTTCGAGCCCGCGGCGTCCTCGGTGGACGCACTCTGGGAGGCCGGCACCCGCGCGGACATCGCGGAGCACCTGCGGGCCCAGGTCGACGAGATGCTCGAGCGCAAGGAGGCCGAGTTCGGGCCGCAGACCTGGGCGCTGGTGGAGCGGCTGGTGCTGCTGCGCTCGATCGACTCCCTGTGGGTCGAGCACCTCACCGAACTCGACGACATGCGCCGTGGAATCGGCCTTCGCGGCTACAGCGGCGAAGACCCGCTGAACGCCTTCCGCAAGGTGGCCTTCGAGGCGTACGAGGAGCTGCGCGGCTTCATCCAGCGCCAGGTCGCCTCGACGATCTTCCGCGTCAGCGTGACGCGCCAGCCGGCGACCGCGCCGCTGCCCGCGCCGGGGCAGCCGGCGCGGGCCACGGACGGGGATGGGGCCCAGCCCGGCGCCGCGGCCGCGACCGACGCCGGGGGTGCTGCGGCGACGATCGCTGCGGCCACTCCCGCCGCGGCCCCGCTCGTGCCCGGGCTCGCCGCGACCGCCCGCCCCGGGGTCATGCGCGAGCAACTCGGCGACGAGGTGCGCCGGCCGGCGAGCGCGAGTCCCGGGGGCGCCCCGAAGATCGGACGCAACGACCCCTGCCACTGCGGCAGCGGCCTGAAGTACAAGAAGTGCCACGGTCGCTGAGCCGCGACCTCGTTCGGCTGGCCCTGTCGACCCTTCTCGGCCTCGCACTCCTCGCCGGCTACACCACCTTCCGCATCTGGCAGCAGGGTGAGCGCGACGGGCGCGCCGCGCCCTCGGACGCGGTCGTGGTGCTCGGCGCGGCACAGTACGGCGGGGTCCCCTCGCCGGTCTTCCGGGCCCGGCTCGACCACGCGGTCGAGCTCGTCCTCAACGGCGCCGCGCCGTGGCTCGTGGTGACCGGGGGCAGCCAGCCGGGCGACCGCTACTCCGAGGCGGAGGCGGCGCGCGTCTACGCCGTCGAGCACGGCGTGTCACCGGACCGGATCCTGGCCGAGACGACCGGGCGCGACACGCACGAGTCGCTGGCCAACGTCGCCGTGCTGCTGCGTCGCAACGACCTCGATCGGCCGCTCTTCGTTAGCGACCGGACGCACATGCTGCGGGTGCTGATCGAGGCCCGCGACCTGGGCATCGCCGGCCACGGATCGCCGACCCGGACCAGCCCCGCCGACCTGGAGCCGGGGCCCCGCCTCGAGGCGACGCTGCACGAGCTGGCGGCGCTGGGCGACTACTTCTTCGGGCCGTGAGGACCGATCTCGCGGCTTTTCATCTTTTTTCCTGCTCGACCTATTGAGGCCCGGGGGGCGCCTCCGTATACTCGCTGAAACACGCCGGAGGTCGCCCTTCCGGCGTTCGGTTTGCCTTCCGGCGCGCAACGCCCCGGCGCCGCGTGGAGGCCCATCGAGGGAGCGAGGATCGCTTGAAGTCGGGTGCCGTCGACGACGAGTTCGTCGACCTCATCGCCTGCGAGCGCGACTGCCGGAAATGCAGCTACGCCGCGTGGCTCGACTGTGACGGCAACTGTGGCGTTTGCATCCACAACGGCTATTGTCCCTGCGTGAACCCCGTCGTCGCGAGAAGCAAGACGGCCCTGCGGATCATCGAGCTGCGGCCGATGCTCCTCCAGGACCTGCGAGGTCGTGGATAGTGGACGCTTCAGACGTCCGCGACCTCGTCGAGCGGATCCGCGCGACCTCGGGGCGTCTTTGACCTCGGGACCAGGGAGTCGACACTAGCCGCGCTCGAGGCGCGAGCGTCCGAACCCGGCTTCTGGGATGACCAGCGGGCGGCCCAGAAGGTCCTGCGCGAGGCGGACGGGCTGCGCCAGGAACTGCGCACGTGGCGGGACCTGGAGCGTCGCGCCGGGGACCTGGCCGAACTCCACGAGCTTCTGGGGGTGGACCCCGACCTGGCGGCCGGCCTCGAGGCGGAGTACGTCGCGCTCGCCGCGGATTATGCGCGCCAGCGCACGAGCCTCCTCTTCTCGGGCCCCTACGACGAACGCAGCGCGCTCCTGAGCATCAGCGCCGGCGCGGGCGGGACCGAGGCCACCGACTGGGCGGAGATGCTGTTGCGCATGTACCTCCGCTGGGCCGAGCGCCACCGCTTCGCCACCGAGGTCCTCGATCGTCTCGAGGGCGAGCAGGCGGGCATCAAGAGCGCCACGATCGAGGTGGACGGCCGGGCGGCCTATGGCTGGCTGCGAGCCGAGCGCGGCGTCCATCGACTCGTGCGCATCAGCCCCTTCGACTCGCAGAAGCGGCGTCAGACGACGTTCGCGCTCATCGAGGTGCTGCCGGAGGTAGAGGACGACGTCGAGGTCGAGATCGACCCCGACGACCTGCGCGTCGACACCTACCGGGCCACCGGCGCCGGCGGACAGCACGTCAACAAGACCGACTCGGCCGTGCGCCTGACCCACCTTCCCACCGGCATCGTGGCCCAGAGCCAGAACGAGCGCTCGCAGATCCAGAACCGCGAGGCGGCCCTGAAGATCCTCCGGGCGCGGCTGCTCGAGCGCGCCCTGGAGGAGCGCGAGAAGGAGCTGGCCGAGCTGCGCGGCGAGCACGTCGAGGCGGGTTGGGGCAACCAGATCCGCTCCTACGTCCTGCACCCCTACCAGATGGTCAAGGACCACCGTACCGAGTACGAGACCGCCAACACGGCGGCGGTCCTCGACGGCGACCTCGACGCCTTCATGCAGGCTGAGCTCGAGCGCCTGGCCACCCTTGGCGTCGGGGCGGGTTAGCGAGTGCCCCAGCCGACCCTGCGGCCGATCGGCGCAGACGACCTGGCGGCCTGCACGGCCGTCTTCTACGCGGCCATGGAGGAACTCCAGGACCGCCGCGGCGAGGGGCGCTGGCCGCGCAACGAGGGAGTGATGGGGCGTCTCTTCGGCCGGCTCGCGAGCAGCCACCCGGCCGGCGCCTGGCTGGCCGAAGCGAGCGGACGCACCGTTGCCTTCGGCATCGCGGTCGAGCGCGAGCGGCTCTGGTTCCTCTCCTTCCTCTTCGTGGAGCCGGCCTTCCAGGCGGCGGGGCTGGGGCGTCGCCTCCTGGAGCGTACGTTCCCCAGCGGCGGACCGGACGCCTGGCGCGCCCGCGGAGGCGTCCTGGCCACCTGCGTCGAGGCCATCCAGCCGGTTTCGACGGGTCTCTACGCGCGCTACGGGCTCGTGCCGCGGGTGCCCGTCCACCTCGTGACCGGCACGCCCCGACCGGGGGCGCTGACGCCCTTGCCTGACGCGCTCGAGGCGGTCGCCTTCGATACGCTCGAGGCGGCCGGTGAGGGCGTCGTCCTGGCCGACGTCCTGGATGAGCTGGACCTGGGCGCGGTCGGCCACCGCCGGCCCGTCGACCACCGCGACGACCGCGACGAGGGGCGGCGTGGCTGGCTCTATCGGCACCGGCGCAGCGGGGCCGCGATCGGCTACGGCTATGTCCAGCCCAGTGGCCGCCTGGGGCCCGTCGTGGTCCGCGACGGAGCCATGCTGGAGGGCGTCGTCGCCCACCTCGTGACCACGGTCCAGCCCGCCGGCGCCTGGCAGCTCGTCGTGCCCGGCCCGTCGGCGGCGCTGCCCGCGCTCCTGCGCGCCGGCCTCCGCCTCGACGGATCGCCGGCCATCCTCTCGGCCACGCAGCCGATGCTCGCGGCAGAGCGTTACCTCATGCGGAGCTTCGCGCTACCGTAGCGCCGTCCCCGCGCCCCAGCCCACCCCAGCAGGAGGGTTCCGTTCCCCCATGGTCGAGCAGGCACAGGCGGTCGTGATCGGGGGCGGCGTGGGCGGCACCAGCGTCGCCTACCACCTCGCCGAGCTGGGCTGGCGTGACGTCGTGCTGGTGGACCGGGCCGGGCTCACGTCGGGGTCCACGTTCCACTCGGCCGGCCTGGTGGGGCAGTTGCGCAGCTCGACGACCCTCACGCGGATGATGATGTACGGCGCCGAGCTCTACCGGCGCCTGACCGCGGAGACGGGCGTGGACGTCGCCTGGCACGAGGTCGGCTCGCTGCGCCTGGCCAGCTCCCCGGCACGACTCGAGGAGCTGCGGCGCCAGGTCGGCTGGGCGCGCACCTTCGGCCTGCCCCTGGAGCTGGTCTCCACGCAGGAGGCGCACGACCTCTTCCCGCTCTTCGATCCCGAGGGCGTGCTGGGCGCCGTCTTCCTGCCCACCGACGGCTGGCTCGACCCCTCGAACCTCGCCTTCGCGCTGGCCGCGGGCGCGAAGGCACGCGGCGCGCGCATCCTGACCGAGCACCGCGTCACGGGGATCAGCGTGGAGGGCGGCCGCGTGCGCGGCGTGGTCACCGACCGCGGCGAGATCCGCGCCGACGTCGTGGTCAACGCCGGCGGCATGTTCGCCCCGGAGATCGGCCGCCTGGCCGGCGTGACCGTGCCCATCATCCCCATGGCCCACCAGTACATGCTGACGAAGCCCATCCCCGGCGTGCGGGCCGACTTCCCGACCATGCGCGACCCGGACAACCTGGTCTACTTCCGCGAGGAGGTGGGCGGCCTGTGCATGGGCGGCTACGAGCGCGACCCCGCCCCCTGGTCGCTGGACGGCGTGCCGGCCGATTTCAACGGCAGGCTGCTCGCACCGGACTGGCCGCGCTTCGCGGCGATCATGGACGGCGCCGTGCGGCGCGTGCCGGCCATCGCCGACGCGGAGGTGACCCGGCTCATCAACGGCCCGGAGGCGTTCACGCCGGACAACGAGTTCATCCTCGGCGAGTCGGAGGTGCGGGGCTTCTTCGTGGCCGCCGGCTTCTGCGCCCACGGCATCGCCGGCGCCGGGGGCATCGGTCAGCAGCTGGCCCAGTGGATCGTGGGCGGGGAGCCGGAGCTGGACCTCTGGAAGATGGACATCCGCCGCTTCGGCGCGCAGTACCGATCCCAGGCCTACACGCTGGCCCGGACCTGGGAGACGTACGCCACCTACTACGACATCCACTACCCCAACGAGGAGCGCCAGGCCGGCCGGCCGCTGCGCCTCTCCCCGGCCTACGGGGAGCTGCGCGCGCTCGGCGCGGTCTTCGGCGAGAAGTCAGGCTGGGAGCGCCCGAACTGGTTCGAGCCCAACGCCGCCCTGGGCGACGAGGCGCTGCGCCCGCGCGGCTGGGCGGGGCAGCACTGGTCGCCGGCCATCGGCGCCGAGGCGACGGCGACGCGGCAGGCGGCCGCCCTCTTCGATGAGTCGAGCTTCGCCAAGATCGAGATCTCGGGGGCCGGCGCTCCGGCCTTCCTGCAGGGGCTGTGCGCCAACGACGTCGACCGCGCGGTCGGCTCCATCACCTACACGCAGATGCTCAACACGCGCGGCGGCATCGAGTGCGACTTCACCGTCACGCGCCTGGCCGAGGAACTCTTCCTCATCGTCACCGGGACGGCCTTCGGCAACCACGACCTGGGCTGGATCCGGGCGCACCTGCCCGCGGACGGCTCCGTCCGGGTGCGCGACGTCACCTCGGCCCGCGCCTGCCTCGGCCTCTGGGGGCCGCGGGCGCGCGACATCCTCGCGCCCCTGACGAAGGACGACCTCTCGAACGAGGCCTTCCCCTACCTGACGGCGCGCGAGATCACGCTGGGGCACGTACCGGTGCTGGCATTGCGTGTCACCTACGTGGGCGAGCTGGGCTGGGAGCTGTATGCGCCCACTGAGTACGGCCGCGGGCTGTGGACGGCACTCTGGGAGGCCGGACGAGCCCACGGCATGCTGGCCGGCGGCTATCGCGCCATCGACGTGCTGCGGCTGGAGAAGGGCTACCGCGTCTGGTCGAGCGACATCACCCCCGAGGAGACGCCCTACGAGGCCGGCCTGGGGTTCGCGGTCAGGCTCGACAAGGGCACCGACTTCATCGGGCGGGAGGCGCTCCTGGCGCTGAAGGCGGCCGGGCCCCGCAGGCGCCTGGCCTGTCTCGTGCTCGACGACGCGCGCTCGGTCACCCTGGGCAACGAGCCCCTGCGCATCGACGGGGCGATCGTCGGCCGGGTCACCTCGGGTGGCTACGGCCATGCCGTGGGTAAGAGCATCGCCTACGCCTACCTGCCGCCCGAGCGGGCCGTGCCCGGCACGCGCGGCGAGATCGACGTGTTCGGTGCCTGGGTCGGCGCCGAGGTCGTGCGCGAGCCCCTGTGGGACCCGGCCGGCGAGCGGATCCGCTCGTGAGCGCGCCGTACGGCCCCGGGTGGAGCGCCTCGCTGCGGCTCGGGACGGAGGCCGAGCTGCGCGGCTGGCTGGACCTGGCACTGACGCTCTGCGACGAGGCCGACGCGCTCGCCCTGGCCCATTTTCGGCGCGACCTCGAGATCACCGCCAAGCCCGATCGGTCCTTCGTGACGCAGGCCGACAAGGCCATCGAGCGACGAATCCGCGAGGGCATCCTGGCCGTCCACCCCGGCCACGGCCTGGTCGGCGAGGAGGAGGGCGAGGAGGCCGCCGGGGCGTCCGTGCGCTGGTACATCGACCCCATCGATGGGACCCACAACTTCATGCGCGGCGTGCCCCTCTTCGGCACGCTGCTCGGCGTCGAGCGGGACGGCGAGATGCAGGTCGGCGTCATCAGCGCCCCCGCGCTGCGCGAGCGGTGGCTGGCCTGGCGCGGCGGCGGAGCCTGGGCCATGGGCGGGGCCGGGCTGGAGCCGGGGGAGCGGCGACGCATCCACGTCTCGCGCGTGGCCGCCCTCGCCGACGCGCAGCTCGTCTACAGCTCACCCACCGACATCGAGCCCTGGGCGCCGGGCTTCCGGGGCCTGCTCGCCCGCGCCTGGCGCGACCGGGGCTTCGGCGACTTCTGGGGTTATGCGCTCGTGGCGGAAGGTGCCGCCGAGGCGATGATCGAGGTCGGCATGAACGCCTGGGACCTGGCCGCGCCGCTCATCCTCATCGAGGAGGCGGGAGGCCTGGTCACCGACTTCGCCGGCCGGCGCTCCATCCACGAGCCCACCATGATGGCCTCGAACGGCCTCCTGCACGACTCCCTGCTGGTGGGGTTGGCCGGCCCACGAGACGGCGACGCCCGCCGATGACCAGCCCGGGACCCGAGGAACCGCTCGGCGGCGAGCTGCGCGAGACCCTCGTCGCGGCCATGCAGCGCGTCCCGGAGCTGGCCGGTCGGCCGCTCGTGCTCACGCCGCTCAGCGGCGGCATCACCAACCGCAACTTCCGCGTCGACGCGGGCGGCGGCCTGGCCGCGGCGGCGCAGGGCGGCGAGACGTACGTCATCCGCCTGGGCGGCAACGACACGCACCTGCTGGGCATCAGCCGCGAGGTCGAGCACGCCGCGACGGTGGCCGCGGCCGGGGTGGGGGTCGGTCCGGAGGTGACCGCCTACATCCGTCCCGAGGGCTATCTGGTCACACGTTTCATCGTCGGCAGCGGCATCTCCGACGAGGCGGTCCACGAGGCCGGGACGATCCGCCGCGTGGCGGATTCGATCCGCCGCATCCACGAGGGGCCGGCCATCCCCGGCATCTTCGTGCCATACCGCATCGGCGAGGCGTACCGTGCCCTGGCGCTCGCGCGCGGCGTGCCCATACCCGACGCGTACGAGGCGGCGCATGAGCAGATCCGCCGCATCGAGGTCGCCTTCCTGCACGACCCGGTCGAGATGCGCCCTTGCCACAACGACCTCCTCAACGCGAACTTCATCGACGACGGCACACGCGTGCGCATCGTCGACTGGGAGTACGCCGGCATGGGCGACCCGTTCTTCGACCTGGGTAACTTCAGCGTCAACCACCGCCTCTCGGCCGACGAGGACGCCGCGCTCCTGGGGGCCTACGAGGGCGCAGCGCGCCCCGAGCGCCTGGCCCGCGTGCGGCTCATGCGCGTCGTGTCGGACTTCCGCGAGGCGATGTGGGGCGTGCTGCAGCAGGCCATCAGCACGCTCGACGTGGATTTCGTCGCCTACGCCGACCATCACCTCGGCCGGCTGCTGGAGAATGCCGCGGGCCCGGAGTTCGAGCAGGCACTGCAGGAAGTCTCCCGGAGCGGCGTCTAGCGCACCTCATCCACGTCGGTCCACCACTGGCGTCGGTCGCCGACCCGTGCCCGCATCCGCCAGGGCATCGGCTTGGGTTCCTCGTCGAGACGGGCCTTCAGCGCAGCGACGGCAGCCCGGACCCGGTCGCGCTGGTCGTCACGGAGCTGGGGGTACCCCGAGATGAGCGCGGTGACCTTCTCGAGGTTCTTCGTGACCGTTCGCCACAGGCCCCACTCCGCCGCGCACAGGCGCGCCACACGGCCGACGTCGATGCTTTCCACGTCGCCGTCGGCCAGCGGATGGTCGAGCAGCAGCAGGACGGTGTCGACGACGTCCTTTTCGTTGATCCGGACGATCTGGAGCTTCGACAGCAGCAGCTCGGCGAGAGGGATCGTCGGGCGATCCGCCTCGAGACGGCCGTTCAGCGGGATCACGTGGCAGAACTCGAGCCGGTCGTAGAAGACGTCCAGGTGGATCCCGCTGCGGGGAGCGTCGAAGATCGATCGGCGGCCCTCCGACGTGATGAACACCTCGCGGCCGTCGACGTAACCCATTCCGGCGAGGAGCGCGGCGAGGCCCTTCGCCTGGCGACGATAGCCGGCGAAGTCGATATCCGCGTAGGTCCGCTCGAAGCTCGGCAGGAGCGTGGCGGCATCCGGGCAGTGGATCGAGACCCCCAGGGAACCGAGCACGCGCACCGTGAGACCAGCCTCATCAGCGGCGGTGACGAGCCGCTCGACCTCCGCTTCGAGCACGGTGCGGTCGATGACGATCGCATTCTGGTCGCGCGGGGTGGCCATGGGTGGTGATTGTAGTTGCATGACACTGCGGGCCTGGGCCCAGCCGGGTCGGCGGTATCGTAGCCGCAGACCCGGGACAGGGGCTCAGGGAGAACGCAGGTAGGGCAGGCTGTCCGCCTGATGGGCCGCGAGCCCGTGATTTGTAGCTGGCCGCCCCTGCGACTGCCCGGGTGTGCCGCGAGCACGGATCCGTAGGTGTCGTTCGCCCGCCGCGTCTCCACAACCAGCGGAGGAGGCGACGACATGCGTGCGATCGGGCTCGACATCCACCGTGGGTTCTGCGAGGTGGCGATCGCGGAGGACGGCCGCGTCCGGCCGGCCCGACGAGTCGGCACGGCACCGGCCGAGCTCGAGGCATTCGCCGCGAGCCTCGCTCCCGCCGACGTGGTCGCCCTCGAGGCGACCGGCAACGCCGCGGCGATCGCCCGCATCCTCGCCCCGCATGCGCGGGTGGTGCTGGCCAACCCGAAGGCGACCAAGGCCGCCACCCGGTTGCGTGCGAAGACCGACCGGATCGATGCTCGGACGCTCGCCCAGCTCCTCGCGTCCGGCTTCCTGCCCGAGGTCTGGATGCCTGATCAGGCGACGGCCACGCTCCGTCGCGAGGTCAGCCGGCGAGCCCACCTCGTCAAGCAGCGGACGAAGGCCAAGAACCAGGTCCACGCCGCCCTCATCCGCAACCTCATCGGTCGCCCTCCGGCGAGCGACCTGTTCGGACGGCGGGGACGGACGTGGCTGGCCGGGATCGATCTGCCGGCGGACGAGCGGGAGGGCGTCGAGGCGAGCCTGCGCGTGATCGACTTCCTCGACGCCGAGGTCACTCGGCTCGACGCGATCCTCGCAGCGGCCGTCCTGGCGTCGCCCGACATGCGCCGGCTGATGACGCTGCCCGGCGTGAGCGCGACGACGGCCGCCACCCTCGCCGCGGTGATCGGTGACGTTCGGCGGTTCCCGGCGCCGGGCCGGCCAGCCGGACGGCGGGCCCACTCCGTGCCTTCGCCCAGCGGGTCGCCGCCCGGCGCGGCTGGAACGTGGCCATCGTCGCCGTCGCCCGCAAGCTCGCCGTCGTCGCCTCGCACCTGCTCAGCCGGGAGGAGGAATACGCGTACGGCCGGCCGTCGCGCCACCGCGCCAAGCTCCGCACGCTCGAGCTCCGGACCGGCGCCCAGCGAGCCCAGGGCCGGGCCATCGGGGTCGCTGGCACGAACGCCGAACGGCGCCTCGAGCGGGAGCGCGCCGAGCAAGCCGAGGCCGCGTACCGACGGCTGGTCGCCGAGCGATCCATCCGTGGAGGCGGTGCGGGCGACGCAACTGGGGCGCGCATCCTTCGACGCTGAGCGTCAGCCAGCGCGGCAGGGATCAGCCCCGAACCCTGCGCTTCGGCTCGGCGATCGCCCGCACCGCCACGACTATGCGCTCTCCAGTCAGCCTCCTGCAAGCGACTTGACTTTCATCCGTAGGCGGACCCGGTCGCGCGGCGCGCCCACGCTTGAAGCCGTGCCGCGCCACGCCGTACCGTAGCGTCCCACAGCGACCGTCGGCGTCGCGGGCATTCAGCGGGAGGGTCGGACGGGCGTGGAACAGGCGCGGGTCGTCGTCATCGGCGGCGGGATCACGGGCTGCAGCGTCGCCTACCACCTCGCCCTGGCCGGTTGGACCGACGTGCTGCTCCTCGAGAAGGCGCAGCTGACCTCCGGCTCCACCTGCCACGCCGCCGGCCTCGTCACCGTCTTCAATCCCTCCTCGACCATGATGCGGTTCCGCCGCTACAGCGTGGAGCTGTACGAACGGCTCGGCGTGTTCCAGCGGGTGGGCAGCCTCCGGCTGGCATCGAGTCACGACCAGCTCCGTGAGCTCGAACGCGGCGCGAGCCGTGCCCGGGGCATCGGCCTCGACGTGGAGGTCGTGTCCGCGCAGGAGGCGCTGCGCCTGATGCCGGCGATCTCGTCCGATTCGCTCCACGGCGCGATCCATCTGCCCGGCGACGGCCACCTGGACCCGCACACGGCGACGCACGCGCTGGCGGAGGCCGCCCGGGCCATCGGGGCACGGATCCGCACGGGCGTGCGCGTCACGGGCATCGAGCTCTCGCCGCGCCGCGAGGTGACCCGCGTCCTGACCGACCACGGCCCCATCGCCGCCGAGCACGTCGTTGATGCAGCCGGGATCTGGGCGCCGCAGGTCGCGACGATGGTCGGGGCGGTCGTGCCCTCGACGCCGGTCGACCATCAACACGTCGCGCTGCGCGCCGTGCCCGGCCACGAGCTGCCACACGACATGCCGTGCTTCCGCGACCCGGACAACCTCGTCTACGGCAAGAGCGAGCAGGGCGGCATGCTCTTCGGCGGCTACGAGACCGAACCGCAGTCTCGCTGGGTCGACGGCGTCCCCTGGGATCACGCCGCGCGGTCGCTGCCGCCCGACTTCGAGCGTTTCGCCCCGCTCATGGCCGGCGCCGTCCGTCGCTTCCCGTTCCTGGCCGACGCGGAGGTGATCCGCCTGATCTGTCATCCGGATGCGATGACGCCGGACGCGAATCCGCTGCTCGGGCCGCTGCCGGGAATCCGTGGCTTCTGGCTCGCGGCGGGGCTGTCGCTCAACGGGTTCGGCGGCGGAGGCGGTATCGGGCAGGCACTCGCCGGCTGGATGACGGCCGGGGAACCGGGCGTCGACATCGGGCCATACCGGGCCTGGCGCTTCGGCGAGGTTTATCGTGATCCGACCTACGCCGCGGCGCTGGCGAGGGAGACCTACGCGGACTACTACCGGCTGCGCTACCCGCACGACGCGGACGAGGCCGGGCGGCCGCGCCGGCCAGGACCGCTGCACGGTCGGCTCCAGGAGCTCGGCGCGGCGTTCGGAACGAAGGCCGGCTGGGAGCGGGCGGACCATCTCGAGCCAGGCCACGCCTGGCGTCGCAGCGGCCGCGATCAGCGAGCGTACGGCTTCACCCGACCACCGTGGCTCGAGCGGGTGGCGGAAGAGGCCGCCGCCGTTCGCGAGCGCGCAGGCCTCATCGACCTGAGCTCGTTCGGCAAGATCTCCGTGGCGGGGCCAGGCGCCCTGGCCCTCCTCCAGCGCGTCGCCGCGAACGACGTCGACCGGCCCGTCGGCAGCGTGACCTACAGCCAGTTCCTCGACGAGCACGGGGGGATGGTCGCGGACGTCACGATCACCAGGCTGGCCCAGGACCGCTTCCGCGTCGTGACCGGAGCGGGCTACCTCGCCGGCGACCTCGCCTGGCTGCGCTGGCACGTCGCCGACGACGACGCGGCGATCGAGCTGCACGACGTGAGCGGCGACCTCGCCTGCCTCGGCCTGTGGGGGCCGCGAGCGCGTGACGTCCTCGCCGCCGCCACCGACGGCGACGTGAGCGATGCCGCGATCCCGCTCCGCCACGCCCGCGAGATCCGCATCGCCGGCGCGCCCGTCCAGGCGGTGCGCATCAGCTACGCCGGCGAGCTGGGCTGGGAGCTCTACGTCGACGCTGCCTGGGCCATCCAGGCCTGGGACCGACTCGCCGCCGCCGGGCGTGGGGTGGACCTGCGGCCGTTCGGCTACCGGGCGCTCGACGGGCTGCGCATGGAGAAGGGCTACCGCTACTACGGTACGGACCTGACGATGCTGGAGACACCATTCGAGGCGGGCCTGGGGGCATTCGTCGCGCTCGACAAGGGTCCCTTCGTCGGTCGGGATGCACTGCGCGCCCGGCACGAGCGGGAGCCGCACGGTCCGAGCCAGCGGCTCCGGACGGTGCTCGTCGGCGGCGCGGACTACGTGCCCGTCTACGGCGGGGAGGCGGTCCGGTCGGGTGGCCGCGTCGTTGGGCGCCTGCGGAGCGTCGCCTACGGATCCACCCTATCGCGGACCATCGGCTACGTGTATCTTCCGTCTCGACTCGAGGAGGGAGCCCAGCTCCTGGTGGACGTGTTCGACGAGCAAGTCCCGGCCGTCGTCGCGGCGGATGTCATGCACGACCCCCGCGGCCTCCGGATGCGCGGCTGAGGCGGGTCGCGCGATGCCGCTCTTCCGCCGCGACCGCGCGACCAGGGGCACGAGGATCTTCTACGCCACGGACGTCCACGGGTCGGAGCGCACGTGGCGGAAGTTCCTCAACGCCGGGAAGTTCTACGGTGCCGACGTCCTGGTCATGGGCGGCGACGTCATGGGCAAGCTGGCGATCCCCATCATCCGCGAGGCCAGCGGACGTCACCGGGCCACGATCCACGGTCGGGTCGAGCACCTCGAGACGGCGTCGGAGGTGGGGGCCATGCGCGAGCGCATCGCCGACCTGGGCTTCTATCACGCCACCATGGACGAAGACGAGTACCGCGCGTTGCGCGACGATCCCTCGGCGGTCGAGCACCTGTTCCACGCCCTTGCCATCGACCGGCTGACACGCTGGATCGACCTGGCCGAGTCGCGCTTGGCCGGGACCGGCATCCGCTGCTACGCGACGGGCGGCAACGACGACGCCCCCGAGGTCATGGCGGCCATGGCACGACCCGACACGCAGGCGTTCGTGGCCTGTGAGGACCGGGTCGTCCCGCTCGACGACGAGCACCTGATGGTAAGCATGCCCTACGTCAACCCGACACCATGGAAGACGCCCCGCGAGGCACCGGAGCCCGAGCTGGCCGGGAAGATCGAACAGGTCGCCGGTGGCTTCAGCGACTATGGTCACGTCGTCTTCAACTTCCACGCTCCGCCCAAGGATTCGACGCTCGACACGTGTCCCCAGCTCGACTGGTCGACCGATCCACCCTCGCAGATCGTCACGGGCGGCCAGCCGGTGCTGTACGGTGCTGGCAGCCAGTCGGTCCGCGCGGCCATCGAGCGCTGGCAGCCCATGCTCGGCCTCCATGGCCACATCCACGAGTCCCAGGCGGCGGCCAAGCTCGGCCGGACGCTCTGCATCAACCCCGGCAGCGAGTACGGCGAGGGCGTCCTGAGGGGCTGCCTGCTGACCATCGCGGGTGGGAAGGTCCTGAGTTACCAGATGACGGCCGGCTGAGGCGGCCACTGCCCGCGCGCCCACGCGGACCCGTGGCGACACGAGGAAGGGAGGTGCCATCGGAGGCTGGAACCGAGCGGCGGCCGCGCGCGGCCGCCCACCATCGAGCCGCACCCAATGACGGCTCGCGTCCCCCTGCTACGAGGTGAAACGGATGGCGACTGCGACAGCGGCGGCACCGGAGGTCTTCGTCCGGAAGTCGTCGGGTCTCGTGCGGGTCATGTCCCCGTCCTCGGCCTTCGTCTACAACGTCCTGACGATGGGGCTGATCTTCCCCTGGACGTACCTGTGGGCGCCCGGCGCCCTGCCCGGCGGACGACTCGTCGAGGGCATCCTCCTGGCGATGATCCTGGAGATCCCCATCGCGCTGGCGTACGTCTGGCTATCGACGGCGCTGCCGCGATCGGGCGGCGACTACGTCTTCCAGAGCCGCGTCCTCGGTGGCGGGATCGCCTTCACGATCGTCATGTCCGGCTTCGTGATCTGGATCCTGCAGTGGGTCGCGTTGTCGGGATGGCTGCTCTCCTACCTGGGCTTCGCCCCCCTCTTCCTCGGCCTGGGTGCGACGCTGCAGAACCAGGGCCTGCTCGATGCCGCCGCCTGGTTCACCTCCGCGGACGGCATCATCGTGGTCAGCATCGCCAACGCGTTCGTCGCGCTGGTCATCCTGGCCAGCGGCTTCAAGAACTACGTCCGCCTTCAGCGCGTCATGTGGATCGCCACCCTCGTCGCGTTCGCGACGATGCTGGTGGTCCTGCTGACGACCACGGCCGCCAACGTACCCGGCCAGCTGAACGCGTTCTCGTCGTCGGTCGGCGGCGCGTCGGACTTCTACGATACGGCCGTGGCCGCGACGCTCGCCGCGGGCATCGATCTCAACCCGCCGTTCAGCCTGCTGGCCACGCTGCTCGTCGCCCCGATCGCCTGGACATCGCTCCAATGGGCGACGTACAGCTCGCAGCAGAACGGCGAGATCAAGGACGCGCGCTCGTTCAAGAACCAGGCCTTCATCATCGTCGGCTCGCTGATCGCGACCGGCCTGCTCCTCGCGCTCCTGGCCTTCGCGCTGGAGCGCGCCGTCGGTTCGGAGTTCCTGTACGTCGCCGGCGCGGGCTACTGGTCCGGCGTCGGGGAGGCGACCATGAACGGCTTCTGGCTGTGGCCGAACATCATCGCCGTGGCGCTGTCGGCGAGCCCGATCGTGGTCCTCCTGATCAGCTTCGGCTTCATCATGAACGGCCACCAGATCGTCCATAACTGCTACATCGGGATGACGCGGGTCATGGTCGCGATGTCGCTCGACCGGCTCCTGCCCGAGTGGGTCAGCCGCGTAAGCGACCGGTTCCACACGCCGGTCAATGCCCATGTCGTCTACTTCATCGCGAGCATCCCTGTCATCTGGCTCTACAACACCTTCACCTACGGCGAAGGCGACAACGTGACGACCTGGACGTCGTTGACGCTCGGGGTGACCTTCGCCTGCGGCTACGTGTTCGTCGCGACCGCGCTCGCCGGCGCGCTCCTGCCGTTCCGGGCGAAGGGCGTCTACGAGGCCTCGCCGGGTTCCAAGTACACCCTGGCCGGATACCCGCTGATCACGATCGTGGGCATCCTCGGCTTCATCGCCGGGACGATCTTCCTGATCCTCTTCCTCACCAACGAGCAGCTCGGCCTGACGAGCCAGCTCGCCTACACGGTGGTGGGTGGGATCCTCGTCTTCTCGGCCCTCTGGTACATCGTCACGAAGATGGTGCGTCGCTCGGGCGGCGTCAACGTCGAGTACGCGTTCAAGGAGATCCCGCCGGAGTGATCCGTCGGGATCGCCCGGCAGCAAGCCATCGACGGCCCGGGCCCGGAGACCCGGGCCCGGGCCGTCGCCGTTTCAGGCTCCCGAACCGACCTCGCGCAGCCAGCCTGCGAGCTCGGGCCCGTCGAGCCTGGCCATGGCTCGTCCCCAGCGCTCCTCGGCCCAGCCCCAGAAGTCGTAGTCGATCGTCGAGATCCGCGCCTGGATGGCCGCCCAGAGCGTCCAGCCCATGTCCGACATGATCATCTGGAGGTGCATCCGCGCCAGCAGTGCCGGCGTCGCCCGGCCGAAGTAGGCGGTGCACAGCTCGATGGTCCGGGCCCGGTCGAAACCGAGCTCCTGGCAGGTGTTGCCCAGCTCGAAGGTGGCATCGTTGTTGCCGCTGTACTCGTAGTCGATCATCCACAACCGCTCGCCGTCGTCGAGGTAGTTCTCGGCCAGGAGATCGTTGTGACAGGGCACGGTCGGGAGCGGCCGGGCGGCCAGGGCGGCCTCGATGCGCGGCAGGAGCGGGATCCGGTCGCGGTAGCCCGCCGGGATGGGCACCGCGTGCTCGTCTACGACGCGCAGGTAGAACTCCGTCAGGCGGAACATGTCGAAGTCGTCCCGGAAGCGTGGGCCGGCGTGCAGGCGCCGAAGCGCCGCGGCGATGCGGGCGGGCATGCCGGGCTCGGCGAAGGCGGCATTCGACATCGTCCGGCCGGGTAGCCACTCAAGGACCATCACGTCCCATCCCGGCAGGTGGTGCAGGACGCGGGCGCCCAC
>Ga0334722_10003563_pt1 | contig 16667 bp, 14 predicted proteins | sample C3_bottom_MG_FD_207210 | JGI IMG/M metagenome (GOLD analysis project Ga0334722, IMG submission 207210) | Sediment microbial communities from Yellowstone Lake, YNP, Wyoming, USA - C3_bottom | ecosystem: Environmental > Aquatic > Freshwater > Lake > Sediment | place: USA: Wyoming | collected...
TCAGTTAGTTATGAACTATATGAATGAGCTACCGGCTCACGACTTATATCATGACTATCGGAAGCGTTTTCAGCACGGAGGAGTTATGGATTCTGTCTATGTAACAACGAGGGGTCGGATTGTCATTCCAGCTCGGCTTCGTCGAAAACTTAATATCAAGCCGTGATGATGTGCTTTCTACAGCGTGTCATCCTAATATTGCGTGGGATAACCGATTGATCAAACTGCATCATTCCCTGTACCATCGACTCTCTATCGTATCATTGACTTTGGTGCATTACCGTAGTAATGTTTATCCATGCCACTTGCACATTCCAGACTGACCGCGCAAGGCCAGATTTCCGTCCCTTCCGAGATTCGCAGGAAACTCGGGGTCGGACCCGGATCGGTCCTCGAATGGGACGAGAAGAACGAAGAGATCATTGTGCGAAAAGTCGGACAGCACACCCTGGCAGATGTGCATGACGCGCTGTTTCCCGATGACAACCCCAAGCGAAAAGCCTCGACCAGCCTAAAGGACGGCATCAGAAAACACATCCGTCAGAAATATGCACGCCGTTGATACCAATGTATTGGTGCGGCTGCTGGTGCGTGACGATACGCGCCAGGCAGCTGCAGCGGAGACGTATGTGGCCAAGGGGGCGTGGGTCTCGACCCTCGTGCTGGCGGAAACCCTATGGGTGCTCGACGCGGTATACCAGCGCTCGCCCCCGCAAATCGCCAACGCGGTCGCGCTCATGTTGCATCACAAGGACTTGACGCTTCAGGATGCTGATGTCGTCGCCTTGGCGCTGATACATTTCCGCGCGCGCCCCTCGTTAGGCTTCTCCGATTGTCTCGTTCTGGAAATCGCCCGCAAGGCCGGTCATCTGCCTTTGGGCACCTTCGATCGGAATCTTGGAAAACTTGACGGCGCCCACCGCTTATAGCGGCCGCCTACACAGCCAAGCACGGTCGTGCACCAGTAGTCAGGCATGCCAGAGATCACGATACAGAGGGTTTCGTGACCCCGCCAGACAAGCTCCCGATACCCACACGGCTCAAATCAGACCCTTGCAGAGGGTGCCCTGCCAAATCAGTTCCATGAGCGGCACTTATAAAATCTTCAGGGACGGGGGCTGATTGATCTTCCACTGCGCGCGTCCAACGAAGGCTGGTTCATCTGGTCTATCTCGTCTATCTGGTTGGTCTGGTTGGTCGGACCGGAAATTCATCAAGAAGAACCAGACAGACCAGAAAGACCAGCCAACCAGACAGACGAACCCGGGCGCGTTGCGCAAGCACAGGAGACACTCAGTCCAAGCCTACGTTTTCATTCCTTCACCCATTTAGAGGAGTGGCCAGACTAGCCTTCACTGCGCGCATCGAATAACCGCCATCCTTCTATGTAATCCTTCCAGGGACGATTGCTTTTCCTCTCATGGAAGGACACCCACATTAGTCTAAGTGCGGCTGTCGAAGGCTTGTCCTCATCTATTCATTCTCAGCAAGTGGGCTGGCATAGTCTCTACTGCGCGCATCGAGGGACCACCGCTTTATCGTGGGGCCTCTGCGAGCACAGAGACTAGCCAGCTTCCTCGCCTCCCGCCATCTTCGCCAGCTCCGAAAAGTAATACGCGAAGGCTTTCATCCCACCGGAGGCTTGGCCCCAGTCGAAGTATTCGTTCGGCGCATGATACCCATGCTCCGGCAGACTCAATCCCATAAACAGGATCGGCACCTTCCAGGCTTTCTGCATCGTAACCACTGCGCCGATTGATCCGCCTTCGCGGATGAACGCCGGTTCCTTCCCAAACCCGGCCTTCGTCGCCCGCTTCACCGCTTCGACATAGGGCCCCTCAAACAGTCCTTTGAACGGCTGAAGCATCCCATCACGCTCCACTTTCACATCCGGATTAATCTTTGCCACATGGCGCTTGAGTAACGCAAAGGCCTTTTCTGGAGTTTGATTCGGCACCAACCGCATACTCACTTTGAGTTCGCCATGGCCCGGCACGACCGTCTTCACCCCGGGCCCGTGATAGCCACCGGTCAGGCCATGTACCTCAAACGTCGGCGCGGCCCAAATCCGGCGCATGATCTCCGCGGGATCGTGCGTGCGTAGCGTCTGAAATCCGTAGGCCTGCTTGAAGCTCTTGACCTGGAAGCCTGACGCGAGGAAGCTCTTGATCTCTGCGTTGGTCGGTTCGACCACATCCTGATAGAACCCGGGAATCTTCACCTTGCCGGTCTTGGCATCGACGCAGGCTTGCGCCACTTCCATCAATTCCGCGAGCGGATTACGCGCGGCGCCTCCGGTCACACCAGAATGGGCGTCCTTCGTTCCAGTGCGAAGCGAGATGCGCGCGCCCAGCAGACCGCGCAGGCCATAGGGCATAGCGGGCTTTCCTTTTGCGAGCCAGATGGTGTCCGACACCACGACTGAGTCCGGTCGTGGAATAACAGTTCGGTTCTTCAGCCCAGCCGAAAAATTCGGACTGCCGATTTCCTCTTCCAATTCCCAGAGAAACCGAACGTTGATCGGGAAACCCTGCTCGATTGCGAACCGCGCGCCGAACAGAGCCGAGAGTGCCGGACCCTTGTCATCCGTCGAGCCACGGCCGTGATACAGCCCGTTCTCGTTCTTGAACGCAAAGGGTGCCTGCTTCCATTCCGGCTCCTGTGCCGGCTGCACATCCATATGGTTGTAGATGGTGACGGTCGGATAATGAGCTCCGGTCATCCAGCCGCCGGACACGATCGGATAGCCACCGGTCTCCACAATCTGGACCTCAGCCCCCAGGTCGGTTAGTGCCTGCCGCGCGAGGTCCGCCATACTCCGGATGTCGGGGGCCTTGGCCGGGTCCATGCTAATCGAAGGAATCTCCACCATCTGGCCCAGCAGATCTTCAAACCGGCGGCGGCTGTCTGTGACGTAGCGTTCAAGGCGCTCGCGATCGATCATGGGTGATTCTCCAGGAAAGGTCGGCGAATTATAACGAGTTCGTCGAGGGGGAGAAAGGGACTTCTGCGACGACCTTCTGTAAAATAGAACTGTGACACCAGGCAGCGCATCTCGTGCACGAACGTTGGTGAGTCTCCTCGCCGTCCTTTGGCTCGGGTGGTCTGTGGTCGGCTCTTCCTGTGCCTCAGCCGCGGAGCCCATCACCATTCGCGAGATCCTCGACGAGCCGAAGTCGTTTCATTTGAAGCAGGTCACGTTGCGGGGCACTGTTCGCAATGTGACGCCGCTCGATCCCTACAAGCTCCCGGCCGGCACGACGTGCTACGGCGCCTATTTGTTCTACCTGGAAGACGAGACATCCTCGATCAACGTCGCGGTCTTTGGACTCTGTGGGGTCCCGACCGTCAAAGATCCCGATGTCGAAGACGGGCAACGGGTTGAACTTACTGCCACGATCCAGTCGCCAAGTCACGGGGGCTACTACTTGAGTTTTCAAGGGGTGAAAGTGACGGGAGAGCGAGAAGGTGTCATTCAGGCGGTGGCGGATCGAATCACCCCGCTCGCCGAATAAACGAGCACGCGAACGATGACCGTTCAACTTGCCATACCTACGGCAACAAGAATCGGCTGGATCGGCACCGGCGTGATGGGGTCGTCGATGTGTGGCCATGTGCTGGCCGCCGGGTATCGCGTGACCCTGCACAGCCGCACGAAAGCCAAGGCCAAGCCGCTGCTCGACCTCGGCGCGACGTGGGCCGAGAGCCCGCGCGCCGTCGCCGCTGAATCGGATATGCTCTTCACGATGGTGGGCTTTCCCCAGGACGTGCGTACCGTCTATTTCGGCGAGACTGGAATCCTGGCCGGCGCACAACCTGGCACGGTGTTCGTCGATATGACGACGACGGACCCAGCACTCAGCCGCGAGGTTGCCGAACGTGCGACGGCCAAGGATCTCTCTGCGATTGACGCCCCGGTATCCGGTGGCGATGTGGGCGCGCGCAACGCCACCCTCTCTATCATGGTGGGAGGCGACCGCGAAGCAGTGCAGGCCGCGATGCCGCTCTTTGAGCTATTGGGTAAAAAGATCGTACATCAGGGAGGGCCCGGCACTGGGCAACAAGCGAAACTTTGCAACCAAATCGTGATCGCCGGCACGATGGTCGGTGTCTGCGAGAGTTTGCTCTATGGCTACAAGGCGGGGCTCGATCTGAACCGGATGCTGGACTCCATCCGTGGCGGAGCCGCAGCCTGTTGGACGTTGGATAATCTGGCGCCGAGAATTCTCCGGCGCAACTTCGACCCGGGATTTTTTGTCGAGCATTTCATCAAGGACATGGGCCTCGCGCAGGAGGAGTCGAAACGCATGGGGCTCGTACTGCCAGGTCTCACGTTGGTGCGCCAGCACTACCAGACCGTCCAAACGCTCGGGCATGGCCGTAGTGGAACTCACGCGCTGATACTGGCGCTTGAAGACCTCTGCAAAGTCCGCGTGAGTGCGTCGATGTAAGACGTGGTAAAAGATAATGACGGTGGATCATTCCGTCCTGAGCCGATATCCAACTCCTAACTCCGTGACCAGATAGCGTGGATGGGCCGGGTTTTTCTCCAGTTTGTTTCTCAACTGGCGCATGTACACTCGCAGATAATGCCCTTCCTCCACGTGCAGCGGACCCCATACTTCTTTCAGGAGCTGACGGTGAGTGATTACCTTGCCGGCATACCGGATTAGCGTCGTGAGCAGCTTGTATTCGATCGGCGTGAGGTGAATTTCCTTCGCTGACACAAACACCTGTCGCCGCCCGAGGTCCACTTTCAGATCGCCGAGGGTAAACACCGGCTCGGTCGGTTCTCCCGGCGGTCCGGCGATGTGACGAAGCGCAGCACGCATCCGCGCGAGCAGCTCGTTGACTCCGAACGGCTTGGTGACATAATCGTCAGCGCCCAAGTCGAGCGCGGCGACCTTCGCCTGTTCCTGCTCGCGCGCCGATAGCACGAGGATCGGGATGGTGGACCACTCGCGGACTTGCCGAATCACCTCAGTCCCATCCACATCGGGAAGGCCCAAGTCGAGCAAGATGATGTCAGGATTTCTCGCCTTAGCCTGCGCAAGCCCGTCTAATCCAGTGGTCGCTTCATAGAGGCGGTAGCCATGGGCGGGTAAGGAGGTCCGAAGAAATCGCCGGATCTCCGCTTCATCTTCGATGAGGAGGACGGTCGCCTCGTGAATGGCCATGACAGCTCAGGATCCTTCCATTCCCTCACACGACCGGATGGCGTTCTGCCTTTTCCGGCTCGATCGTCGGCTGAGCCTGCTCGATCGGAAGAGTGAACCGGAACAGGGCGCCGCCACCGGGACGCTTTTCAACCCAAATCCGTCCGCCATGGGCCTCGATGATTCCACGGCAGATGGTCAAGCCGAGGCCCACTCCCCCCTCACGGGCCGGACCGGCTCGATAGAACTTATCGAAGATGCGCTGTTCATCGCCGGGTGGGATCCCGGGCCCTCGATCGGAGATCTCAAAAACCAGTTCGTGATCAGAGCCCGTTGCGGACAGCTCGATGGCCGTGGAAGGAGGGGCAAATTTCAGGGCATTCTCAAGCAGATTAATCAGGACTTGTTCCATCAATACGCCGTCCAAGAGCACGAGCGGCAGGTCTGGATGGAAATTGGTACGTACTTGATGTCCGTTCAACCGACTCTCCAAACGCGTCAATGCCGCTCCTACAATCTCTTCAAACGGGTGCCATTCTTTTTGCAATTGGACTGCGCCTGATTCTAACCTCGTCATGTCCAATAAATTTCGAACCAGCCGATCCAGCCGATGCGCCTCATTATAGATAGACTTCGCCAATTCATGACGCGCCTCGGGGCCAAGCTGGTCTTTTTCTTCAAGGAGACCGCTGGCGGCTCCGGTAATCGTCGCCAGGGGGGTCCGGAGGTCGTGGGAAACAGAACTGAGGATGGCATTGCGCATCCGTTCTGTCTCCACCGAGACGTGCGCCTGCTGCGCTTCTTCGGCCAAGCGGGCACGTTCCAATGCAAGGGCTATCTGGTTAGCCAGGATTTCAAGGAGATGCAGTTGCTCCGTATCCAGGAAACGCGTCGCGAGGGTTGGACGGACCGCCAACACGCCGATAGGGCCCTTTGATCCAACCAATGGCAGATACAAAGCACTGGCGCCGGGCAATGTATCGCTGCCCAGGCCCGCGCGCTCGCCATGCTCGAAGACCCATTGCGCCACGCCCGACTCTTTTGGATCGAATTCGAAGAACAGTTGCTCGCCCCGTTGAAGGACAAGACGCTTGTTGAGATCCGCTACAAAAACAGCCGCCTGGCTCTCGAACACCTCTCGGACGTGTTGCACAGCCAGTTGTGTGAGGGTGGCCAGCCCACGGTGGGTTGCCAGGTCACGGCTCAACGCATAGAGGACCGCCGTACGCCGTTCCTGATGACGAGCCAGGTCGGCCTGTTGCTTGGTACGGACGGCCAGTCCACTGATCGTCAGCGCGACGACCAACATGACGGCAAACGTAAGGAGATTCTGAATGTCCGACACGGCAAAGGATAGATAAGGAGGGACAAAGAAAAAGTCGAACGCGACGACACTCAGGACTGATGCGAGGACCGACGGCCCTCGTCCATAACGAGTGGCCACGAGTACGACTCCCATCAAATACACCATGATGAGATTGGCGACGTTGAAATACGGATACATCAGCCACGCGAGGGCGGTCGAGAGCGCGACGCCCGCAACGCCAAGCCCGTAGGATGACCACGCACTGCTCCGTTTCACAGCCTGACTCGCCAACGGGCGGCTTTCACCGGCCTCGCCAGTGATCACATAAATGTCCGTCTCCCCGCTGTTTTGCACGAGCTCAGCCACCACCGAACCGAACACCCACTCCTTCCATCGGGCACGCACCGGCTTCCCAACGATAATCTTCGCCACGTTTCTCGTGCGGGCATAGGGCAACAGTTCCTGCGCGACATTGGCTCCGCTCAGCACCACCGTTTCGGCGCCAAGCAGCTCAGCGAGCCGAAGCGTCTGGTTCACCCGGTCGCGGTCGGCTTGAGGCATGCGCAGATGCCTGGGGGTCTGAACGTACACGGCGATCCATTTCGCATGGAGACCCGTCGCCATCGTTCTGGCAGCCCTCACCAACCGGGGTCCCCTGGGCTTCATGTTCACACAGACCATGATGGTTTCGGCGGCAGGCCATGTACGGACCACTGCATGGTCACGGCGGTACACCTCCATCTGTTGATCGACCCGCTCCGCCGTCCGACGCAAGGCCAATTCCCGCAAGGCAATCAGATTCCCCTTGCGGAAGAAATTCTTGAGCGCCTGTTGCGCTTGCTCCGGCATGTAGACCTTGCCGTCTTTGAGGCGTTGAAGGAGGTCGTCGGGGGGAAGGTCGATCAGCTCGACATCATCGGCCTGTTCGAACACCGAGTCCGGCACCGTTTCACTCACCCGAACACTTGTGATCTGAGCCACCACGTCGTTCAGGCACTCCATGTGTTGCACGTTGACGGTCGTATAGACGTTGATGTTCGCCTTCAAGAGTTCCATGACGTCTTGCCATCGCTTCGGGTGCCGAGAACCCGGGGCATTGGTGTGGGCCAGCTCATCCATCAGGATGAGCTGCGGGCGCCGGGTGAGCGCTGCGTCAAGATCGAATTCCTGCAATGAAGTTCCGCGATGCTCGACCACGCGTGGCGGCAGAATCGTCAGCCCTTCCAGCAGCGCTTCTGTTTCCGCACGACCGTGCGTTTCGACCCACCCGATGACCACATCGACCCCGTCACTCCGTTGCTCGTGCGCAGCCTGCAACATCGCGTACGTTTTCCCCACGCCCGCTGTGGCGCCGAAAAATACTTTGAGCTTGCCGCGCGCCTGCTTGGCCTCTTCAGCCTCTACGCGCCTCAGCAAGGCATCGGGATTGGGTCGTCGTTCTTCCATCAGATGTGTGCGATCGGTGACACGGAGTGCAGTGCAGATTGGAACGTTCGTACCAGTGTAGAAGAGATGCCGGAATCGGTCAACGAGAGCTCTTGCCGTTTTACGACAACCCGAGCACAGTTGATCATTGGTTCCGGGAATGATCGTGCGAGTGGTTCTATTTCACATGAGTGCCCAGCGCAAGATTCAACGTCAGTACATTGACCCGTAGTTCGCCCAGGACTCCGAGTTGACGTCCCTCCGAGTGTTGTGCCACGAGCCGCCGAACGACCGTTTCATCCAGTCCCCGCACTCGCGCGATGCGTCGGACCTGATACTCGGCCGCGGCAGGACTGATGTGTGGGTCTAGCCCACTGCCGGACGCTGTGACCAAATCCACCGGAAGGGGGAGAGGATTGTCGGGGTCGGCCGCCTTGAGCGCGTCGATGCGAGCCTGCACGGCTTTAATCAGCGCGTCATTGGTCGGACCCAGATTGGACCCGGACGAGGCGGCGGCGTTGTAGGGGAACGGTGACGTGGCGGAAGGACGGCCCCAGAAATACTTCAGCGCGTCGAACGGCTGGCCGATTAACGAAGATCCGACCGGCTTGCCGTCGATAAGGATCAGGCTCCCGTTGGCTTGCCGCGGAAACAGCACCTGAGCGATACCAGTGACAACGAACGGGTACAGGAGCCCGGTGACAAGGGTCAGGGCGATGAGTGACACCAAAGCCGGGCGAAGTTGGGTCCGCACGAATGCCTCCTCAGACTAAGTGCAGGACGACAAGTAATAGATCGATGAGCTTGATTCCCACGAATGGAACAATGATCCCTCCCAACCCGTAGACCAGGAGATGCCGGCTTAGCAGCTGCGCGGCGCCGATCGGGCGATACTTGATTCCTCTCAAGGCGAGCGGAATGAGCGCGATAATGACCAGCGCGTTGAATATAACGGCCGATAACACGGCACTGGCCGGCGTCGCCAGTCCCATAATATTGAGCACATTGAGCGCGGGATAGGTCGAAGCGAACGCCGCGGGAATGATCGCGAAATACTTCGCGACATCATTGGCGATGCTGAAGGTGGTCAAGGCTCCGCGGGTCATCAAGAGCTGCTTGCCGATTTCCACGATCTCAATAAGCTTGGTCGGGTTGGAATCCAGATCGACCAGATTGCCGGCTTCTTTGGCGGCCTGTGTGCCGGTGTTCATGGCCACGGCGACGTCAGCCTGAGCCAGCGCAGGAGCGTCGTTCGTGCCATCCCCTGTCATCGCGACGAGCCGGCCACCGGCCTGCATGTCGCGAATCAGCTTGAGCTTGGCTTCCGGCGTGGCCTGCGCCAGGAAATCGTCTACGCCGGCTTCTGCAGCTACGGCTGCCGCAGTCTGTGGATTGTCGCCGGTGATCATCACGGTCTTGATGCCCATGCGTCGCAATTCGGCAAACCGCTCTTTGATGCCGCCCTTGACGATATCTTTCAAGTAGATTACGCCCAGCACATGTGGCCCCTCCGCCACGACCAGCGGTGTGCCCCCCTGCTTCGCAATTGTCTCCACATGTAAGCGGACCGCTTGAGAAAAGTGCCCACCCCGTTCCGTCACATAGGCTTCGATCGCGCCATCAGATCCCTTGCGTATTTCCCGCCCGTTCAAATTGACGCCGCTCATGCTGGTGTGAGCCGTAAAGGGAATGAATGTCGCGCCTAACTCGTGAATGTCGCGCGCACGCAACCCATACTTTTCCTTGGCCAGGACAACGATGCTACGCCCCTCCGGCGTCTCGTCCGCCAACGACGAAAGCTGGGCCGCATCGGCCAGCGCCTGATCGCTCACCCCGTCAGCCGGAAGGAACGCAGTCGCCTGACGATTCCCCAGCGTGATGGTGCCTGTCTTGTCGAGTAGCAACACATCCACGTCGCCCGCCGCTTCGACCGCCTTCCCCGACATGGCGATGACATTGGCCTGCACCATTCGATCCATACCCGCAATTCCGATGGCAGAGAGCAATCCTCCGATCGTCGTCGGAATCAGACACACCAACAGCGCGACTAACACCGTAACAGTGATAGGGGCCCCCTGACCTGCCGACTGCACACTGTAGAGGGAAAAGGGGAGCAATGTGGCCGTCGCCAAGAGGAAGATGACCGTGAGTGCCGCCAGCAGAATGTTGAGGGCGATCTCATTCGGCGTCTTTTGGCGCTTGGCCCCCTCGACCATCGCAATCATCCGGTCAAGAAATGTCTCGCCGGGGTTAGCAGTGACCCGTATGACCAACCGATCCGACAGGACACGTGTTCCGCCTGTCACGGCGCTGCGATCTCCGCTCTCTCGAATGACGGGGGCGCTTTCGCCTGTGATGGCACTTTCGTTCACCGATGCGATTCCTTGGATGACCTCTCCGTCGCAGGGGATAAAATCGCCGGCCTCCACCAAGACGATGTCTCCCCGCTTCAAGGCGCTCGCCGGGACGACGGAGGATGGAGTGCTGAGATACTGGTCGACGGAATCCGGCTGGCCCAATTTCTTCGCGTTCAATTCACGCCGCGCACTACGCAGCGATTCCGCCTGTGCCTTTCCACGCCCTTCCGCCATCGCTTCGGCAAAGTTCGCGAACAGCACGGTGAACCAGAGCCATAGAGATACGGCAAGAATGAACCAGACAGGCGCTTCGCCCTTCCCGAACAATGCTTGGAAGAGCAGGACGGTGGTCAGCACACTCCCGACCGCCACCACGAACATGACCGGGTTTCGAATCTGGTGGCGCGGATGAAGCTTCCGGACGGATTCCACCAGCGCCTGCCGCACAATCTGAGGATCGAACAATTGCCTTCTCTTTCCTTGCGTTGTCATCTCGAAATCCTCCACGCCAGTGCCGTCATCGGCTCACCATCAGGATGTGTTCTATAATTGGTCCCAGGGCAAGTGCGGGCACGAAGGTGAGCGCTCCTACGAGCACAACGACGCCGATCAGCAGCACGACAAACAGCGGCGTGTGGGTCGGCAATGTTCCGGGCCCAGCCGGCACGAGTTTTTTCCTCGCCAGCGCTCCTGCCAATGCCAACGTGGGGATCGCCAACCAGAAGCGGGCGATCAGCATCGCGATCCCGCCGGCCAGATTGTAGAAGGGTGTGTTGACACTCAGCCCGCCGAACGCACTGCCATTATTATTCCCCATCGAACTAAAGGCATAAAGCATCTCACTGAACCCATGGGGGCCTGGGTTGAAAATCGAGCTGGTGCCGACACTCGTCACCGACGCAATTGCCGTGAAACTTAGAACCACCAACGGCATGATGAGAATCAACAGGGATGCCATCTTCATCTCATAGGGTTCGATCTTCTTGCCCAGGTATTCGGGCGTGCGTCCCACCATCAGACCGGCCACGAAGACAGCAATGATGGCGAAGACGATCATACCGTAGAGACCGGAGCCGACCCCGCCGAACACCACTTCCCCGAACTGCATCAGGAAGAGCGGCACTAGCCCTCCCAAGGGCGTGTAGGAATCGTGCATCGAATTTACCGAGCCGTTCGAGGCCGCCGTGGTGGTGGCAGACCACAGGACGGAGTTCGTGATGCCGAATCGGATTTCTTTCCCTTCCATGTTCCCGCCGGATTGTCCTGCACTGGAAGCCTGATCGATCCCCAGAGCGGTGAAAGCAGGATTCCCGCTTTGCTCGGCCCACAGCCCCAACGGAATAAAACAGAGCAGGAGAATTGTCATCGCCGCCAATACCGCCCAACCCTGGCGCGTATCTCCGACCATCATCCCGAATGTGTAACAGAGCGCCGCCGGGACAAGCAGGATCGCCAATACTTGTAGAAAATTGGACCAGGGCGTCGGGTTCTCGAACGGATGCGCGGAATTAACGTTGAAGAAACCTCCGCCATTGGTCCCAAGCTGCTTGATCGCAATCTGAGAGGCTGCCGGTCCGACCGCAAGTACCTGTTCGGCTGCCGTCGCGAGCTCTGTTTTCGGCTGGCCTTGTTCATCAAGTACGGGCTGGCCGTTCGCATCCATTACAGGCTTGGCGTAACTGGCCGGCTGGAGCAATGTGGCGGTCTGGTATGACGCGAACGTCTGAACGACGCCTTGTGACACCAACAGTAGGGACAAGAGCAGGGCCAGCGGCAGGAGAATGTACAGTGTGCTGCGGACGAGGTCCGTCCAAAAGTTTCCGATGGTCAGGGCACTGCGTCGAGCCAGGCCCCTGATCAACACGACCAGAATCGCCATACCGGTTGCCGCGGACGCAAAATTTTGTACGGTGAGTCCAAGCATCTGAGTCAGATAACTCAGCGTCGTTTCGCCTCCATAGGCCTGCCAGTTGGTATTGGTCGCGAAGCTCGCAGCGGTGTTGAAGGAAAGATCGGGCGTGACGGCGCCTAAACCCGCTGGGTTCAGTGGCAGGAATCCTTGGAGTCGCTGCAACGCATACAGCACGACAAACCCCATCGCGTTGAATATCAGCATGGCGATCCCATACGTCTTCCAATCCATCTCGTCGGTTTGTCGCACTCCGCACAGACGATAGATGAGCCGCTCAAGGGGGCCCACCACCCGGTCGAGCCCGCAGGATTGGCCTTCGTACACCCGTGCCATATACCATCCCAGCGGCTTGACCAGTGCGAGCAGCACGACAAAGTAGAGTCCGATTTGAACCATTCCATTGATAGTCATCAGAACCACTCCGGTTTCAGCAACGCGACCATGAGATAAACCAGCAGCCCGAACGCGAGAATGCCGACGAGGGCTATCATTTCGTCCTCCTTCCTAGAGACGATCCAGGCCGTGGATCATCCACCAGGAGATCGCGAAGAAGAGCACTGTGATACCGAGATAAATGAAATCCATCGTGAGTCCCCTGGCTTGTTGATTATTCGTGTACCACTCGTCACATCAAAACGGTGTCAAAATCGATGGGCGAATCGTCAAGAAAAGATCAAAACTCGCGCGGAGACGAGATGGGAGATGGGCGAGATTAGCCGGGCAGGGTCGAATTTCGAAAACGCACAGGATTCCGCTGATTCAAAAGAACGTGTGAGAATCTCCTGGTCCTGCGAAAACCTATCGAAAGAAGGTTTCTACAGTGGCGTACAAGCACGATTACGGCGAGAACCGGCGGTAATGCTTCAAGAGAAGCAGCCCGCCCCAAGCGAATGAGGCCAGCATCAGGAGAATGCCGAAGTTGTAGGCGAGGTGAGCCAGGCGATGGTCATACTCCAGCCAGCCCAACATGGTCAGGATATTGTTCCAATCATGCCCGTCCGTTTCCTTCCCAGTCACCCCGCCAAGCAGTATGAGATCCATCGCCCGCGCATCGTTGATATAGGGGGCAATATCCATGAAGCTTTCCGCGGCCCACCAAAGGGCCACCGACGCGCCGAAGAGATCGCGCGTCTTGATGAGAAAGGTGGCCAGGCAGACGAGCGGCATCAGGATCTGGCCAAGACTCCCGCCGAGAATCATCATGAAGCGTCCCAACGGGATAAAGAGAAGATGGCCTGCTTCGTGGAACGGCAGATTGATCAGATGAAGAAACGATTCTCCTGTGTAGTTCGTTTCAAGCGGCGTGAAGATAAATGTTCGGCCCCACCAGAGAAGCAACAGAAACACTGTAACCCGGCCAGCGAACGTCAACGAGTCCGTCGACGTATCTGAGTCAACGAGCCACTCCTTAGCAAGCGACATCCAGCGCGAGCTACTCTGTGATTCCTGCTGCCGCTGCAGCGGGACAAGCGGCCGATACTTTGCAAAGATAATTCCGCACGTCATGCACTCTGTGGCTCCGTCAGGCTGGTCGGCCTGGCACTTGGGGCACGGCAAGGTCGCGGTCGCAGTAGACTCCATAGACACACTGTAGGGGTGAGTGCGCGATCGGGCAAGAAAATCTCTGGATTGATCCAGACCATGGCGCGTGAAGCGCAAGACAGGCGAGACAGGCGGGGAAGGCGAGACACACGGAATCATGGCTTGCGAGTCGCGCCTGTCGCGCGCTTGAACCGCTGGCGGCCTTTTTCAGCATCCTGCTAGTGGCCTCTACCGCGAAATGAAGGGAGACAACTCACATGGCAAAAGCGTCCTTTGACAGCAACTCCAATCCCATCTTTGTCGGGCCTTCAACGAACGTCATAGTCGCCACAGCAAAGCTTGCAATATCTGGCACCAGAACGCACAAGGTTCTGGTGATCGGGGAATTCAGCACTGAAGGCAGTCTCGCAAATGGTTATATAGTCGGTGATGTGCAGAGTGAAGGCAATACACTCTTGAATACTCAGGTAAACAATCTGAACGGCACCATTGGTACGATCGTCACAGTCACTGGCATTGTTACGGTGTCACCAGGAAACCATGCCTTCGACCTCCGAGCGTACACTAATGCAACCAGCCGGTCGGTTCATCACCCTGCACTATCTGCAGTGGACCTCAACTAGGACTCTGTGTGCACCCCCGGGGGTGCACGCCCGAGCGCAACGGCTTGGGGCCGAACATCGTGCTGAAGGCGATTCTCCACCCGTGCGGACGCGGGTGTCGAACGCCTTAACACGGGCGTTAGATTCGGTTGCAGGTGAGAACACGTGAGCCAAAGGTGGACCTTGATTCTCAGTGCCTTTCGTATCTGCTCGATGCAGTCGCGGGAATCGAAGAGCCGTAAGCGTATGACGAACAGACGTATTCACTGGACGCTTACCCGCATACACCTTACATTTGTATAAATTTGCGGTCGGAGTCCTCGTAGAGGCGGCTATTTATGAGCTTTGCTGTTCTCTTGGGTTGACTCGTGGAGTTCACAATATGCGCGATCCTGACTATCAAATTATCTCCTGGTTAAACCGCTTCGCGCATCGTTCGGAGTACTTCGATGAGCTAGTGAGGTTGGTCAGCTCTAACTATGTTCTGAAAACAGGCTTGTTCATAGTATTGCTGACTTGGCTATGGTTTCTGGAGGATGAAAACACGACTGAACGTCGCACACGTTTGGTCTTTGGTCTGATAGCTTCCTGGACAGCCGTGCTTTTTGCGAGAATTCTTTCCCTCACGGTGCCGTTCCGAGAAAGGCCACTACGAAATCCTGATCTCCATTTTGTGCTTCCCTATTCAGGAGACCGCGACGCAATTCTTGGCTGGAGCTCATTTCCCAGTGATAACGCCGCACTTTGGTTTGGTCTAGCAGCTTGTATCTTCCTCGTTTCTCGCCGCGCCGGATTCCTTGCTTTCTTTCACGCATTGCTTGTGGTGGCTTTTTCACGCGTATATTTAGGCTGGCATTATCCAACTGACATACTGGTTGGCGCTCTGATAAGTGTGGGAACCGTGTCTCTAGTCCATATTCCACTTCTGAAAACTGTCGTCACGCGCACTCCGATTCGCTGGTTGCAGGACCAGCCACAGGTATTTTATGCGGTGTTCATTTTTCTCATTTGTCTTACTGCTACAACTTTTGAACCACTATACCCGCTCGCTCATGTTGCCATAATGGTTGCACGAAAACTGTCGTTCAATTTTTAATTCTTAAGGGCATTGTAAGCATTCTGTGAATGCGCGTATTTGGAACTGAAGTTGGACTACTTCAGCGATATGATGTTATTCGCTGATGGCGGAGCCGCGGTCGTGACCTGTATCTTCATAAGAAGAAGTCTGGACTCCCAACGCCCATCCCTTTGCGCCTGAGAAGATGGCGCTAGAAAGGATTCGATCTGCTAGTGGAATGAGAAAGGAACAGGCGCAAACGTCAGCACAAACACGGCAAATGCAATCCATCCGACAACGATCCGCTCTCGGCCCAACGGTACGTGAAGATCGCGCACCGGCGGGTGCCCGAAACCCCATAGTCCTGCCATGAAGGCCCAGAGCCACCAACCGGGCCACCCCACGAATCCCAGCGCGATCAATAGCGGCACCATGATAAACGCCATCGTGCGTTGTCTTGAGCCCCACAGGGCGTACGCCACATGCCCGCCATCGAGTTGGCCGATAGGAAGGAGATTTAGTGACGTCACAAACAGACCGAACCAGGCGGCGAATCCGATGGGGTGCAAGACGATATCGGCCTGAGGAGGGATGGATCCGACGACCAGCCAAGAGATGAACTGCAAGAGCAACGGTTCGCCCAACTGCAATCCATGGGTCGCCGTCCGATCGACGACCGTTGACATGTTTAGACCGATGACCAGTGCCACCACCGCGACGATGAAGCCGGCAAGCGGACCAGACACGCCGATGTCGAACAGCGCGCGCCGATTCAAGATCGGCCCGCGCAGGCGGATGATCGCCCCGAATGTGCCGATAAAATACGGAGGGCCCGGGATGAACAAGGGCAGCGAAGCCGGTACCCTGTGGATGCGGGAGAGCACATAGTGCCCACATTCATGGGTCACCAGAATGATCAGCAGCGTGGCGGCGAAGGGAATCCCGTGCCAGAGCGTCTCGGGGTGTTCGAGCAGAAAGTTCACCGGTCCGTGGATCGGTCCGTTGTAGGCCTGATAGGCCCCGGCCCACAGGGTGGTAAAGATCGTCGCGACAAAAAGGCTGATGGGCAGGATCCATTTCGAGAAGGGTGTCTCCTCGAATTCGTCATCCGTGGAGAGAGCACTTAGGTCCTCAGACGGTCCTGCCACAACCGGCAGCTCTCCGCTGCGGATCGGCTGATCGTCGTTCCGCTGGTCGAGATTCATGGGGCCTTCTTCTAACAGGATGCTTATATGGACTCCCCCTCCGGTGCAAGGTCATGGGTCATGGCGATAGGGTCTGACTGCACGCATATATTCGGCCTCGTGGTG
>Ga0334722_10003564_pt1 | contig 16667 bp, 16 predicted proteins | sample C3_bottom_MG_FD_207210 | JGI IMG/M metagenome (GOLD analysis project Ga0334722, IMG submission 207210) | Sediment microbial communities from Yellowstone Lake, YNP, Wyoming, USA - C3_bottom | ecosystem: Environmental > Aquatic > Freshwater > Lake > Sediment | place: USA: Wyoming | collected...
GGCCCGCAAAGTCCTGGGCCTCTATCCGACCCTCCCGGGGACCTTTGAACCCATAGGGTTTGAGAGGAAATCCGTCTAGAATTACAATCATGCAATTGAGACGGGCCGTGGCTGGAATACTGGGCGGGGTCCTGATCCTGACGGGGCCGGGCCTGGAGGCGTGGGCCGCCGTCGCCCGCGTCGCGCCCTCGCCCTCCTTCGCCTCGCCATCTCTCGGGGCCGCCCCGCTGCTCCCAAGCGCGCCGCCCGCCGCCGGCGCGCTCCTGCCGGCGCCGCCAGCCGTCCCCGCGACCCTCGCGCCCTACGACGCCGCCGCGGCCCCGAGCGCGCCGATGGACGCCGCCGCTCCGTCCGCCGACGCGCCGTCGTCGGACTCCCCCGCCGAGCAAGCCGCCAGCGCCTCGGCCCGAGTTTTCGACGGGCTCTCCCGCGGCGGCGAGATTGCCGCCGTCGCCGCCATGAAGGCCCTCCCGGAGCATTTCGAGCCGACCGCCGCCCGCCGGCGCGGTCAGCAAACGCCGGGAGCCGACGTCTTCCCGGAGCCGCTCTCCTATCGCTTCCGCCGCTCCATCTTCGACAGCGTGAACCATAAGGCGACAAGCTTCCTCGCCACCATGCCGGTCGCAGTCGCCATCATCGCCATCTCGGGAGCCCTCTTCGAGAGCCTGGAGGCCGCCCATCCCGTCCTCGCCATGCTCTCCCTCACCTTCAGCACTCCCATGCTCATCGTCGCTTCGGCGCTGCTCTCAGCCCGCTTCGAGATGTCGTTTCGCCGCTCGAACGTCCCCGCCGAGCTCAACTGCGCCGCCTACGCCTACTACAATCGCTTGACCCCCGAGAGGCGGGCGGCCGTGGACGCCGCGCTCCGCTCCCAAGACTACCGCAGCAACGACGGCAAGGTCCGGACCTATCATCCGTTCCTATCGCTCGTGCACCCCGACCCGGAGGTCCGGCGCCGAGCCTGGCAGGAGGAGGAAGAGATATTCCTCAACGATACCGCGGCCGCCGATCTCATGGCGGCCGTCCTCCGACACTACGAAGCCGGAGCCCTCCAGGAGACCGCGACCCTCCCGGGCGCGCCGGCAGTCCTGGGACGCGACGCCCTCCTCGCGCGGGCCCGAGGAGTCTTGGCCTCCCTCGACGACTCCATCCCCGCGAAACTGCGCCGTCAAGCCCTCGAGGCGACCGTCGCCGAAATCTTGGCCGCCAAGAAGCCGGAGGCGTCGGCCCGCGCGCAAAGAAAGCTGGAAGCGCTCCTCGCCTCCGAGCCGTCCTCCGATCCCGGCGGCGACATACCAAATAAGACGATTTCGAACCCGTAACAAGAAACGTCGGGACCGGCCCTGGGGCGAGAGAAAGCCCCGGGATTTCCTACTTATTCTTCTCGGCGATATCTTTCCCGACGGGCGAGCCCCCAAACATCTGGTCCAACTCGCTCGCTTTCTGATCCGCGGTCTTGTCGGAGGCCAGCAACTGTTTCGTCTTGTCGAAGTCGGATGATTCGCGCGTCGCGAAGCTCTGCTTCTGGGTGTCGATGCAGACGAACTTCCCGTCCTTCATGGCCTGGGATATGGACGCGACGAATTTCTGCAGTTCTTGGTACGGGCCCGCGGTGTTGAGCCCACGGCTCGGGGCGGTGCCGATGACCGTCCCGTTGAGGACCGCCTTGTACTGGACAGCCTCTTCGATCGTCAGGGGACCCCGATAGGGCGGATCGACCAGCTTCCCATCGATCATGACCCGGCCCGCGGCCGATTGGGCCGCCGCGGCGTTGGTCTTGTTCTTGATGTCCTGGGCGATCATATCCTTAAGCTTGTCCATGCTCGCACATCCCGCGGCGAAAACGAGCAAGGGCAGGACCAACAGTGGGACGATTCTTCTCATCATGAAACACACTCCTGTATGGAAATTCGGGCCGGAGGCGAGGCATCCGCATCCCGCGCCCTTGTCAGATTTAATGAAACATGCGTATCCGGCCGCAATGGACGTCCCGACCAGCTGGCCTCCCGCCTCTGGGCCCTAAGCCCCATGTGTCGGACTGCGAGTCGGCATATAATGACCGGGTGAAGAAGTGTCTCGCGCCCCTCGGGCTGTGCCTTGCCTTCGCCCTGAGCGCTGCCGCCGCCCCGGACGCGGTCTTCGACGGCGCCCGGATATTCGGGGGAGGCGTCGCTGCCCCCGTCTCCGGCGGAAACCGGAGGACATCGCCCGTCCTTCGCCGTGCGGCCGTTTCGGCGAAGGCCGCGCCCGCCTCTCCCACGCAGGCCCCGGCCGAGGCCGCCCATCGGCTCACGAGCGGCTTCCTCGGGCTCTACCCCGAAGCCGATTTCGATCTGGGCACCGGCCGCTGCGCCTCCTGCAACGCACCCGAGCAGGGCAAATGGTACTTCGAGGACGATGTGATCGCCACTCCCAAGACCGGGCCCGCGGGCCTCGTCTGGATCGGCTCCCGCGAGATGGCCGAAGGCGTCACAATCTCCGCAGACGGCGCCTCGGCCACGCTTAAGGACGGCACGGTCGTGCCTCTTTTGCTCGTCGCCAAGATCGATTCGAACCGCTCCTATTATGACGCCTCCAGCCTCGCCTATCTGCGAGGCCGCACCGTGCGCATACGCGGAGAATTCGTCGAGAATGACGGAACTCAAACCCTGGTCGCGCGCACGATCTGGCCCGAGGACTACCGCATCGACGCGTCGAGCTTAAAAGAAGCCGACGCGAAGAACGCGGCGGACATCGACGCGCTCGTCGCGGAGGACAAGGGCGGCGCGCAGAAGCCTTTCGAGACGAAGCTTCTCTGGGAGCGGCCCGGCGCGGAGCGCGCCTGGGAAGGCCGGCCCGTCATGGGCTTCATGCTCAACGGCGCGCAGGGAGACGACGACGAGGCCCTCGCCGGCCACTCAAGCCTCTTCACCGGCCGCTACGGCCCCGGCGGAAGCATGGCGGACTGGATGTTCGACAATTTCTACGACATGAACTCCGTCAGCGAAAAGGGGATCGTCGCGAGCATGGTCCCGATGGACAAGTACATGACCGACCTCAACAGCGGCCAAAGCTGGTATCGCCCTTCGTACATGCTGGTCATGGTCATGAAGGACGCCCGCGTTCCGCTGAGATTGCAGGAGACCTTCAGGGAGCAGTACGCGAAGTACTACGCGCAGGAGCTCAAGTACGACAAGACGCACAAGAACTGCACCGCGCTGATCTCCGACCCGGTCCGCGGCGAAGGCTGGAAGTTTCCGCAGACGGGGGCGACCCCCTCCCTCATCGCCCGGCTGATCTCCAAGGCCGTGGGGCTGGCGGCCCACGACCCGGCGGTCGGCGAACAGATGTACCAGTCGCTGAGGGAAGAGCCGACGCGCAGCTTTCCCCGCGCCTCATTCAACAGCGCGGGCGGAGATCTCCTGAGCATGGCCGGCGCCTCCGGAGCCGACGCCGCCGGGCGCGAATATTCGCCCCTCGAGAAGATGATCCAGGAAGACCTGCTCGCGATCCTATTCGTGCGCATGCCGCAGATCCCGTCAAGCCGCAAGTTCGGCCGCGACCCGGCCGGCTCGGTCACCGACTACTTCAGGCGCGCGCCGGCCGACCGCTCCAAATGGGAGACCGTCCCCACCCTCCCCCGCCCCTTCCCCCCTCCTCATCGGCCCCAGCAACCCTAGACATTTTCAAGCCCGTCGCTCGAAAGATCGAATGAGCTCGGCCTTCGTCGTTTCTGGGAGTCCCTTCACAAAAGTGGCATACTCATAGTCGACATGACTCTCGACCTCTGGATCTTGGCGGCGCTGGGGCTGTTTGCCGCGATCGGCTTCTACACGGGCGCCATCCAGCAGTTATCCCACTGGATCGGCATCATCGCCGCTTATTTCTGCGCCAAGCCTCTCGCAGCGCTGTTGGCGCCGGGTCCGGCCGCGCGCATGGGCTGGCCGCCGCCGCTGACGGCCATCGGCCTGAGTGCTCTCGCCATGCCCGTCATCCTCATCTGCGCGACCCTGATTTCGCAAATGATCCTCAACGCCGTCGTCCCCGGCGATCAGCGCAACAAGCCCGACCGGATCGCCGGACTCTTCTTGGGGGCCGGCAAGGCGGGCGCAATCGCGTGGGCCGCGCTCTCCGTCGTCCTCGCCTTCGAGGCGCCCCTGGCCAAGAACTTTCCCCGCGCGGAAGACGCCTTAAACGCCTCCTCAGCCGCCGCCTTCACGCGCCGGCACAGCCTTTGTGAGTCGGGCTCGCCTGCGGCGCTGGAGAAGCTCCGCGCGCTGGCCGCCATGCGCGAGGACCCCAAGCCGGCCAAAAAAATCAAGGCGCTGACGGCCCCTTAAGTCTCCCCGTCGGGACCCTAATCTCCGCTCGGCAAGTCGAGAGTCATCTGCACCTTGCGCCGCAGTCGGAGGTCCTTAATCCGCGCGGCCATGTTCCGGGCCCGGTTCAGGGTCCGATGGACGATCCCCAGGAGCCGACGGTTGATGCCGCGCGAGCGCTCGTGCGATCCCTCGGGGCCATTTAAGCCGGCCGCTTCCGCGGCAAGGGCCGCGCGGGCATTCTCAAGAAGACGGCCCAGGGCCGGACCCACGCCCGGAAGCTTGGCCAGGCGGCGGCTGAGGCCGTTGCGGCGAACGTGCCGTGGCAGGCGCGCCGCGCCTGCGACCGCCTTGCACCTGCGCCGGATCTTCCATTCGCGGAGGTCTTCGGTCACCAGGCCGTGAAGCTCGACGAGCGTCTCCTCGCCGTATTTCTGCGTAAGCCCCGCCAGGGTGCTCGAGCTCGGGACGCGGTCCTGGCAGCCGATTCCGCAGAAGCTGCGCCACGGGATGGAGGATGAGACCTCGCCGACCAAGGCTTCGTAGCTGAGCCGGTTCTTGCGCCGCAGATACATCAGCCGCAGGTACGTGGCCACGGGCAGGCCGCGCCGGCCCGTCTTTTCGTCGAAGCGGCTCACGAAGGGCGCCATAAAGCGCTCGTCGCGCAGGAGCTCGTCGACGTGCGCGAGGTCCTCGGGAAGGGCGCGCGCCTCCTCGGGGATGATGCTGTCCCAGAGATCCGGACCTTTGGACTTAAGCTGGAGCATGCCGTATTTTACCATGCGGGAAGTCCCTGGGGTTTAGGTCCTTTTTCCTTCGATTCAAGGACCCAAATACCCATGCCCCCGCGGGCGAAAGCGCGTATAGTAGGAAGGTCTCATGTCCGACGCCTCGCCCCGACTTGCCGTGCCTCTTGCCGCCCTGCTCCTTTGGCAGGGCGCTCCCGCGTTCTGCGCCGGCGGCGCGGAGGATGGGTCGGGGCGGATAGACCCCTTAAGCCGCCAGCGCGCCCTGGCCGTCATCTCCGCAACCTTGATGGGAGGCCAACTCGGAGAAGCCGCCGACGTCCTGGAACTGCAGGCTCCGCCGCCCGCCGACATGACGAAGGATGAGGCCCAGGAGTTTGCGGAGGGGATCTCGACCCTCATCGACGAGATCCACGCCAAGGATCCGGAGCTCTTCGCCGCCATCCGCGCCGAGGAGGACCGCATCCGCGCCTTGCCCACGCACGAGGAGCGAGTCGCCGCCGTGAGCGCGGGCTACGCCCGCCTCGATGCGGATATCGCCAAGTCCGCCGCGGAGGGCAAGCTCAGCGCCAAGGGCCTGGCCCAGTGGAACGTCTTCCGCCCCCGGGCCCAGGAAGCCCTGGCCGACGGAACCCTTTTTGAGATCGTCGAGTTCGCCGGCCATGCCTTCGACGAGAAGGTGCAGGCCCTGCTGAGAAAGGGCGTGACCAAGCTCGACGCCGACCGGAAGCTCCCGGAGAGCAAGGCCGAGTACATGGCGCTCTCAAAGAGCATCCATGCGCGCCTGGCCGTCCGCCGCAATTCGACGTCCCTGACCTGGCGCCAGCTCGACGAGGTCTTCGATCTTGTCGGCACGGAGTTCGGCATCAGGCCCGAGTTTCTCAAATACATGGCCAAGACCGAGTCAGGGCTGCGCCAGGTGGTGCCGGGCAACCCCGCGGCCGTCGGGATCATGCAGATCGAGACCGTGCACCAGCAGGCCTACGCCGGGGCTCGCAACGTCGCCAACGACACCATCACCAACATCGTCTACGGGGGCCTGCTCCGGGCCAAGACGGACCGGGAGATGGCCAGGCGCTTCACTGAGGTGAAACTAACGCCTCCCAGCAACCCGCGGGTCGTCGAGTTCCTGGGAGACCTCGCCTACAACCGCGGCCCCGGCTTGCTCAAGTATGTCGCGCAGTACGCAGCCGCGCAGAAGATCGACGTCAACCGCTTCTCCGAGTACCTAGGCGGCCCGGGGGGCTCCTACTCTTTAGTCGACGACGGACAGCGCATCGTCATCCAGCCGGGCCCGGGAACGAAGATCGACAAAACGGGCAGGGGCTCGGTGCTTGAACGCTCCTCGGAGGCCGTCGGCCGAGTCAAATTCAGCAAGGCGCTGACCAAGGGCCTTGGAGACCGCAACGGCGACGGGCGCGTCGACCATCTCGACGTGTGGCTCACCCGCGGAATCCGGTACCTGCACGACCCCGATCTCGCCGGCTAAATCGGGATCGGCCCGTGGGCGAGATAACGCCCAGTGGTTTTGTGTTTTAAGCGAGGCCCTATCGACCGGGCCTGTCCGTGGGCTCGATCTCCCGAAGGCTCTTGATCAATTTTCTCAGCGCCTTGCCGTCCTTGGCGGCGGTGAAGATATACGTGACTTTCGCGCCCTCCAAGACGACCTGGACCAGCGGGGTGCGCCCCGAAATCGTGAACTTGGCGCCCGGGAAGGGCGAAGGAAAACCGGCGACCGCGCATTTTTCTCCGTTGCGCTTCAGCGCCCCGGGGATGGCCTCTCGAAGTTCCTTGAGCCCGGCTCGAAAGGATCCCTGCGGAGTGCGCGCGATGATCGGCGCCACTTCCACACGAATGATCCCGTACCGATCATAGAATGGCTCGCTCAACTTGTCCGTCGGCGTTCCCTTCGGAAAGAACAGGGCCTCTTCCATGGTCTTCTCGGAATCCGCAAATCGAGGCAGGACGGTATAACTGGACGGATACTCCAGCACATAGCCGTAATTGCCCACGTACACGTTGCCCCCCTTGGGGGCGGAGGCCGCCGGAGAAGAGAGCCCCGCCCAGATCATGCCCGCCCCAAGCAGAACCCGAAGGCCCGTCCGCCTTATCGACATAGAATCCTCCCCCTTCGCACGCTTCAAGGCTTGACCTTCTTCTTGGCCTCGGCGGCGCGCCTCTCGATCTCCGCGTGCGTCTTGCGCTCCTGGGACTCAAGATCCTTCTCGGCTCGGTGAAGAGTCTCAGACTCATCGGGTGAGGGCCCCATCTTGGGGGGAGCGGCTTCCTCCTCCTTGGCCGGGGGCGCAACGACGGAGGAGGCCAGAGTCTCGTAGAGGCGGCCGCTCTTGATGAGCAGGCCGGCCTGCTCCGCGGCGGGCAGGTCCGCGCGCGAAAGCTCCCTCGAGACACGGCTCAGTTCCTGGGTCGGAGCGTCGAGGCTGCGCCCGGCGCCGGTGTAGACGACGCGGGAGGTCCCCATGCACAGGTCGGAACACCCCCCCGTCGGCTTGCGGTAGCAGCAGGGTTCGCTGCAGCTGTCGCGGTTCTGGCAGGAGTCGCTGGCGGACTTGATGAGCTCTTCGACGGGAACGGTGACGGCCTGGGCGTCGGCCAGGGCCCGGCGCTCGGCCTCTTGACTGCGCTTAAGCGCCGCCTCCGTCTCGGCGCGCTCCTTCTCCGGCAGGCCGGTCGCAAGGGCCTTTTGGTAGGCCTGCGCGGCTTGGGCGTTGTAGATCGAGCGCAGGGCCGCGTCGCGGCTGACGCGCACGGGAGCATCCCCCGGGCCCTCGCCGAAAATATAGACGTCGCCCTGCCGCTCGCGCAGGCTTTGGGCGGCCTCCTGCTCGCCGGCGGAAGCGAATAGGGAAACGGCCAGAACCGGCAGAAGCAGGACGCTTATTTTCACGAGTCCTCCCGGCTATTTCGCGGCGGCTTTCGCGGCCAGGAATTCTTCCCGCATCTTCTTCTCGTCGGCGGAGAACTTCTCGTCGTACTTGGCCTCGTACTGCGCCTTCGTGGATTTCTTCAAGCTATCGGCCACACTGGCGGACTTGCCGTCGAGCCAATTGTCGTCGACGATGCTCTTGCCGTCTGCGTCCATGTAGGAGCCCGGATTCTTGGATTTCTTCTGGAACACGAGCACGCTCATGTACACGAGCCCGGCCTTCTTGCGCCCTTCAGCGGAGGAGATATCCACCGACTTGCCGACTGTTACGAGGTTCTTCATGACGGACATATATTCGTCGACGGTGACGGCCTTGTAATCCGCCGACTGGACGAGGGTCTGGATCTTCATGGGATCGGTTTCGCTCGCCAGGGGACTCATCTTGGCGGCCGCCGCGGCCTTCTTGGCGGGCGCGGTCTTGCCCGCCTGGGCGGCGAAAGCGGCGGCGCCGGCTGAGAACATCAAGGTCAGGAACACGGCTGTGAGCTTCTTCATGCGATTCTCCTCCATAAAATCCAAGCCATCTGTCGTGAAAATAGCATTTGTTTTGTCTAATTGGGGCTTCCTGATCGGACCGGACGGCGTGATCGCGAAGGTCTTTCTCAAGGTCTCGCCGGGCGGCCACAGCGCGGAAATCCTGGCCGCACTCTCGCAACTGAGGGAAAAGAGGTAAACTCTTCAGGCGAGTTTAAGCCCGCGCTCAGCGATGGCGGAACCGGCCCTCGGGCGGTGCAGGCCCGGGGGCTTCGTGTTTTCCAAGGAGACGCCATGACCACGAAGGAAAAGCGCAAGCCCATCGAAGACGTCCGCAACGAGGCCGCAACGGCCAAGGAAGCCAAAAGACTGCGCGTCGAGAAGGCGGCCGCCTACGACGTCAAGTACAAGGCCGACGCCCTTGCCCGCCGCGAGAAGCTCGCCGCCGAGGCCGCAGGCAAGCCCCAAGCCGGCTAGACCGCCGAACGCCACCAGAGGTAGTAGCGGTCCTTGAGCTCCGACTCCATCGGAAACGGGAAGTAGAGCCCGTCGCCTTGGCGCGCAAGGTAGAACCCGTCCATGATGGTCGTGTAGAAGAAATTGTCCGGGTGCAGGCGCTCCACCGTCTTGGTCAACTTGCCGCCGGCGGAAATTTCCTGGATGCAGTCCTGGATGTGGGCCAGGTTGTCGTAGGGGAGCGACGCCTCCTGCAGCAGGCGGGCGGGGTCCTCTCCGAGCTTTAAGCGCGTAAACAGCAGGCGCGGCACGCAGACGTTGTTGGCCGGGTTGGTCATGTGCCGGCCGAAGTCAAGCGGGTCGAGCGAGGAGACCACCAGGGGGTGAGTGGGGCAGAGCTCCTGGTAGAGGTAGAAGTTCTTTCGGCGCGGGTGATCGGGGGCCGAGGCGATGCGCTGGGCGTCGATGGAGAGGTTGCGCCCGTCGCGCGTGACCAGGTGGACGCGCGCCACGGCCTCCAGGGGGATGTTCTCAAGGACCCGGTAGACGCCCAGATAGACGGAGGACTTCGGCCGTCCCGCCGAGTCGGGCACGCATTCGCGGCGGGCCTTGGCCCAATCGAAGCGGTCGCTCGCAAAGCCGGGGCGGACTTCAAGGAAGATGACCTTGCCGCGCGCGATCTTACGGGTTCCCAGCGCGAGATAAGAGGCGAATTCATCCGGAGGCAGCATGGAGGCCACCAGGGCCTCCATCGGATAGGCCAGGCAGTAGAGGTGGTATGGCGCCGCGCAATCCTCCTGGAGGAGGCGCGCCTCGCCGGCCGTCGCGGGCGCGAGCTCGGGCGCGGCATGGGTGTCGACGGGCTCATCGGAGGGCGTGTCGCGCAGAAGGTCTTCGCCGGCGGAGGGCTCGCGCTGCGAATAGACGATCGAACCCGCGACAACTGCGGTCATCGCCGCCAAGGTCAGCCAGACGAGAGGAGTCCGGGATGGAAATTGAACCAGGATGGGGGCGGCCAGCAGGGAGACCAGGTTCATCACCTTGATCATGGGGTTTAAGGCCGGGCCCGAGGTGTCCTTGAGCGGATCGCCCACGGTGTCGCCCACGACCGAGGCCTTGTGCGCCTCGGAGCCCTTGCCTCCGTGGCGGCCGTCTTCAATGAGCTTCTTGGCGTTGTCCCAAGCGCCGCCGGCCGTAGACATGAAGACCGCCAGAAGCTGGCCTGAAACGATGACGCCGGCCAAGAATCCTCCCAAGGCCTCCACCCTCAGGGCCAGTCCCACGATGAGCGGCGAGAGCACCGCAATCAGCGCAAGGCTCACCAGTTCCTTCTGCGCGGCCTGCGTGCAGATGGCGACGGCCTGCTTATAGTCGGGCAGGACCTTGCCCTCCATGAGGCCCGGGATGCGGAACTGGCGCCGGACCTCGACGACGATCAGGGAGGCCGCGCGGGTGACGGCGTTGATGGTGAGCGAAGAGAACAGCCACGGAAGGGCCCCGCCGATGAGGAGCCCAATGAAGACGATAGGGTTTGAGACGCGAATGCCTGTCGTCAGCATCTGCAGGGCCGCAGGCACCCCCAGGCGCGACTGCACGCCGGTGACGTCGGTCAAAAACGAGCCGAAGAGGGAGACGGCCGCGATGACCGCAGATCCGATAGCCACCCCCTTGGTGATGGCCTTGGTCGTGTTGCCCACGGCGTCGAGGTCGGCCAGGATCTGGCGCGCCCGGGGCTCCAAGCCCGCCATCTCGCCGATGCCGCCGGCGTTGTCGGCGATGGGGCCAAAGGAATCCATCGCCACGTTGTTGCCCGTCAGCGTCAGCATGCCGATGCCGGTCATCGCCACGCCGTAAAGCACGAAGACGACGGGCTGGCCGCGATAGATGAGCAGGGCCGAGAGGATGGTCCCGCCGATGATCAGAGTCTGCCAGACGGCCGACTGAAATCCCACCCCCAGCCCGCGCAGGATCAGCGTGGCCGCCCCGGTCCGCGAGGCGCGCGCGATGCTGCGGACGGGATGGTAGTGGGTGTCGGTGAAGTACTTGGTCACCTCGTCGAGCACGACGGCCAAAAGAAGACCGACGACGACGGAGAGGAAGGCTCGCCACTCATGCATGTACCAGCGCGCCAAGACAAAGAAGGCTCCCATCGACAGAGCCGCCGAGGTGTAGAAGCCCTTATTGATGGCGCTCATCGCGTCTCCGCGCTCCCCTTCCGAACCGCCGCGCACGACATAGGTGCCGATGATGGAAGAGAGCACGCCCACGCCGCGCACAAGCAGCGGGAAGATGATCCACTTGATCTCATGCGTGACCCTCACCAGGGCCAGGCCCAGGATCAAGCCCGAGACGATGGTGACCTCGTAGGACTCGAAGATGTCGGCGGCCATTCCCGCGCAGTCGCCGACGTTGTCGCCGACGAGGTCGGCGATGACGGCGGCGTTGCGGGGGTCGTCTTCGGGCACGCCGGCCTCGACCTTGCCGACGAGGTCGGCTCCCACGTCGGCGGCCTTGGTGTAGATGCCGCCGCCCACGCGCATAAAGAGCGCGACCAGCGTGCCGCCAAAGCCAAAGCCCAGCAGGGCGTCGGGGGCGGCCATGCCGAAGTACATGAAGATCGCAGTCCCCCCGAGCAGCCCCAGGCCGTCGGTGAGCATGCCCGTGATCGTCCCCGAGCGATAGGCGATGCGCAGGGCGTCGGAAAAATTACGGCGCGCGGCCGCGGCGACGCGCACGTTGCCCTGGACGGCCATGCGCATGCCGAACTGGCCCACGAGCAGTGAAAATCCCGCGCCCACGATGAAGGCCGCGGAGCGCCCGAAGCCGATGATCAGCGTCACCCTCTCGGCAGCGAGGCCCGCGAAGCGCTCCAAGGCCTCGGGAGTGGGGGGCACGACGTAGACCGAGAAGAAAAGCACGACGGCCAGGACCGCGATCAAGGGGGCGATGACGCGCAGTTGGCGGCCCAGGTAGGCGTCGGCCCCGCCCCGGATGGCCTCCCAGACCTCCAGCATGCGGGGCGTGCCCGTCTCTTCCTTAAGGATTTGGGCGCGCAGCAGAAGCGCGTAGGCCAACCCGAAGAGGGCGATGAGCATCACGCTCCAGATGGCCGCCGTCTCAAACGGAGTGACGTTGCTTAAGTGATGCATGGACCCCCCGGCCGGATCTTAAAGGAGTTGTGCGCGTTACGAGGTGATGCGTTTGGCTCGAGGAATAAACTGAAGGACCTTTTCGACGAGCTTGGGAATGTCGAAAGGCTTGAAAAGATAGCCGTTGGCGCCCTTGGTGAGGGCCTTCTCCACGTCGGCGACGGGACTTCCCGTCACCATGACGATGGGGATGGTCTTGAGCTTGAAGTCACGCTTGAAGATCTGGCAGGTGTCGACACCGTCGAAGCCCGGCATCTGAACGTCGAGCAGGATCAGGTCGGGCCTCCGCTGGCGCGCAAGCGAGAGGCCTTCGTCGAAATTGGAGGCGCTCGCCACCTCGACGTCGAGTTCCGAAGAGATCCCCTCCGCGACCAGAATCCGGGTGGCAGCCTCGTCGTCGATATGAAGAACGAGGTACTTCTGACCCGTCTCGGGGGCAGGCGTCATGGCCACGATCATATAACTCAATCGTCGCATTGACAAGAATAGATTTTGGCGTTATCGTTCCGAGAATGGAGACTCCCCCCGCCTCCGCGAACGCGCCGACCCGGTTCACCGGCCTGCGGCCGCCTCCGCGGGAAGTGCTGGCGCGCATCCGAATCTGCGAATTATTCGGATCGGCATCCAGCATGGGCGCGCTGCTCTATCTCGTGATCAGCCTGCACACCCTTTTCTCCTGCCTGGCGAAATACGGCCCGGGCGAGCTTCTGGGCCTGCGTTACCTCGGGCCGTTGTCGCAGGCCCGGGGAACGATGAACGTCTGCATGGAAGACGTGCGCAGCTACGCGACTGCGCTCAACCGGCAGGGACGACGAATAAGATATCTCAACCAATTTTCCTTCTCGGAGGCCGGGAAGGTCTATTGGGGAGATTCCTACGCCTGGGGCGATTGTCTTGACGCCGGAACGCCGGTCGACGTGGAATTTCCCCGCGGCGACCCGGAGCATGCCCGGATCGTCGGGATGCAGAGCCGCGGCGGCGGGAGCTGGGTGATCCTCCTGCTATTTCTGTTTCCCGCTTGGGCGCTGTGGCTGGCCGTCCGCGCGCTTCGCACGGGACTTAAAGCGATCCGGGTCTTGGCCAAGGGCGTCCCGGCTTCGGGGCGGTTGCTGTCGGTACGCCGGGTCCTCAACAGATACGGACGATACTGGGAGATGGTCTACGGCTTTTCGGACGCCCGGGGCATCGAGCAAACGACAAGGACGACCTCCTACGAGTGGCGAGAACGTCTCGCCGTCACGCCCGAGGCGGCAAGCCTGCTCTACGACCCGGAGAAACCCGAAGAGGCCATCGTCCTGGAGGCTCGCCCCGAACCGCTGCTCGTCGATGCCGCGGGAGAACTCCGGGCCGGCGGCTGGCACCGCGCGGTCTTCGCGCTGATTGCGCCCCTGCTGGTCATCCTAGACCTCCTCTACTGGCTGCTGCGGCCCTGGCTTTAATCGACCTTATCGGGGAGGCATCCGGTCGAAGCGCTCCTCCACGACCGTCCGAGTGCCGTCGCCGAACGTCACAAGCAGCCGGCGAAGGCCGGTCTTCTCGTCGATATCGCTGTAGGTCTCGACGACATCGACGATGCTCTTTCCCGCCGGGAAAAACGCTCGGGCCTCGTCGGCGATGGACTGGGCTCGCTTAAGCCACCCTTCCGCGAGACTCCGATCCTTGCGGGACTCCGGGGTGTCGGATTGCTCAAGGCAAGCCAGGTATTTGCGCAGATCCTGGGCATCGTGGAAGGCGTTATAATAATTGCGAAAGGCGATCTTCCGGCGTTCCTCATCGACGGCATCGAGAGGAGCAATGGCGGAGGCTCTTAGGGCCGGCATGAGGCAGAAGCCCTTGAGGCTCGGCAGAGGCCCCAGAGTCAGGGTAGGAGCGACAAGGGCGACAGGCGGCTCTGGAGATCGGAGCGACCGCAGACAGCCGACCAGGAACAGAGCACAGAAGACCGCCGGAAGCGCTCGCGTGAGTTTCATGCTCCCAGTGTGCGTTCGTCGGCGCGCGGCCGCCTGGGTCCTAAGACCCAGCGATGCGCTATACTCTTCACCCTCACCCAACCGTGGCCATCCTCCTCAGCTGTCAAAATCTCTCCAAGAGCTTCGGCGTCCGCCCGCTCTTCGAACGCCTCTCTTTGGGACTTTTCGAGAGCGAGCGCGCGGGGCTCATCGGACCCAACGGCTCGGGCAAATCCACTCTGCTCAAGATCCTGGCCGGGCTTGAGACCGCAGACGACGGCCAAGTCGTCGCGCGCCGCGGCCTGCGGGTGGGATACATCCCCCAGCAGGACCGCTTCGAGGACGTCGGCGAAAACTGGACCGTCTACGACGAGCTCAAAACCTCCCTGAAGGGCCTCGACCTTGAGGATTGGGAAATCGACATGAGCGTGTCGGCGGGAATGGAGAAGTCGGGCTTTGCCGACCCCGAGCAGCGCGTGGGCAAGCTCTCCGGCGGCTGGCGCAAGCGCCTGGCAATCCTCTCCCAGGTCCTGCGCGAGCCCGATCTGCTGCTGCTCGACGAACCGACCAACCACCTTGACCTCGAGGGGGTGCTGTGGCTTGAGCGCTTCATGTCGGGCCTTCATTTCGCGTTTTTGACCGTCACCCACGACCGGAGCTTCCTTGAGCGCGTCTGCAACCGCGTCATCGAGCTCAACAAGCGCTACGAAGACGGCCACTTCTCAAGCCAGGGCAACTACAGCGACTTCCTGGAAAAGCGCGAAGCGCTCTTCAGCCACCAGGCCACGCTTCAAAGCACGATGCAGAACACGGTCAAAGGCGAGATCGCCTGGCTGCGCAAGGGCCCGAAGGCGCGCTCGACCAAGCAGCAGGCGCGCATCGACCGAGCAGGCGAGATGATGGCCGACTTGGCCGAACTCAAATTCAGAAACGCCCAGGTTCGCGCGACCGAAATCGACTTCGACGCGACGCAGCGCCAGAGCAAGAGCCTCGTGCGGGCGCACGCCGTCGAGAAGACCCTGGGCGGCCGCAAGCTCTTTGGGGCCCTCGACTTGACCCTGAGCCCCGGCGACAAGCTGGGCCTGCTGGGCGAAAACGGCTCGGGCAAGAGCACCCTGCTTAAGATGATCGCCGGCACGCTGGCCCCGGATGCGGGAACGATCAAACGCGCCGAGCATCTCAAGGTCGTGACCTTCGACCAGCACCGCGAGCAGCTCGACATGTCGCAGACGCTGAAGCGCTCCCTCTGCGAGGCCGGCGAGCACGTCGACTTCAGAGGCACGCGCATCCACGTCTACGGCTGGGCGGAGCGCTTCCTCTTCCGCAAGGAGCAGATGGAGCAGCCGATGAGCCGCCTCTCCGGCGGCGAGCAGGCGCGAGTGCTGATCGCCCGCCTCATGCTGCGCCCGGCCGACATTCTCCTTCTCGATGAGCCCACCAACGACCTCGACCTCCAGTCGCTGGAGGTGCTTGAAAACAGCATGTTGGAGTTTCCGGGAGCCCTCGTGCTCGTGACCCACGACCGATATCTCCTGGAGCGGGTCTCCCAGAGCCTCCTGGCGCTCGACGGCAAGGGCCATGCGAATTTCTACGCCGACCTCTCGCAGTGGGAGGCCGCGCGCGAGGAGTCGGATTCTCTCGGCGCGTCGCGCCCCGAGGAGCGCGCTCCCTCGCCCCAGCCAAGGCTCTCGCCGCAGGAGGCCAAGGAACTCCAAAAAATGGAGGCGCGCATCAAGGCCGCCGAAAACGAGGTCTGCCTGGCGCGCGCGGCGCTTGAAGACCCCGAGATCGCGACCGACGCGCCTGAATTGATCAGGCGGCAGGCCCGGCTCGACTCAGCCCGAAAGAAAGTCGAGGAGCTCTTTTCCCGCTGGAACGAACTCGAAGCCCGAAACGCGGCCTAGCCGTCAACGACTGCTGCGTCCGCCGAATCCCCCGCCGAATTTGCGGGGCTTATCGCCCCAAGGCTTCTTGCCGCCGAAACCCTTGGGCTTGTCGCCGCCGGGCCCGGGGCGCTTCTCCCATTTCTTCTTCCCGGGGAAATCCGGCTTGCCGGCCCATTTTTTCTTGTGCTCGAAAGGGCCTTCGCGCCGACCCTCGCCCGGAGCCGGCCTCTCGCCGCGCCGGGCGTCGGCGCCTGCGAAGGATCCCTTGGCCTGGCGCCGATCCTTGCCCGAGCGGCGTTCCACGAAGCCGGGTTTGACGCCGGCCGCACCCGGACTCTTCTCGGAGGGGCGAGCTTCGCTGACGAAGATCTTCCGCGCGCCCAGGCTCTTGCCGTTGAGATTGGCGATCGCCGAGCGAGCCTCGGCCTCGGTGGACATCTCGACAAACCCAATGCCCCGTGAGCGCCCGGTGTCCCGCTCCACGAGGATTTTGGCGCTCAGAACCTTCCCGCAGGTCGCAAACAACGCCGAGAGCTCTTCCTGGGTCGTCTCGTAGGGAAATCCGCCGACGAATAAATTATTGCTCATGGCTGTCCGGGTTTAATGGCGCAATGAACTTGCCGAGGGCTGGCGCCGACCTCAAGCGCGACCCGGTCGACGAGTTCCTTCATCCCCAGACCGCGTCCGAGCAGGCGCGCGGGACCGTCCATCGCCTGCCATCTCCGCATGGACGTCCGGATGCGAACGCCCTCGGAGTCATCC
>Ga0334722_10003565_pt1 | contig 16666 bp, 17 predicted proteins | sample C3_bottom_MG_FD_207210 | JGI IMG/M metagenome (GOLD analysis project Ga0334722, IMG submission 207210) | Sediment microbial communities from Yellowstone Lake, YNP, Wyoming, USA - C3_bottom | ecosystem: Environmental > Aquatic > Freshwater > Lake > Sediment | place: USA: Wyoming | collected...
CGTGGCCTTCCCCTGTTTCTCAAGGTATAGGAGGTAGGAGATGATGGTTGCCCGGGTGGCCTGCTCGATGCTCGAGAAGCGGCTCTTCTCGAGGAAGTCGGAGTATTGCCGGAGGTCACGACCGTAAGACTCGAGCGTGTTCAAGGCCAACCCACGCTCGACGCTCAGGTAATCGATGAAGTCACCGATCAGCTTCTTCACCTGGGACTCTCCTTCTCCAGCCGCTTTTCCGGGCTTCCTCCTTGCAGGACGCCGGCCGGTATCAGGCTTCCCTCAAGGACCGGGCCTTTATGCAAACGCCCGAGGACCAACCCCTTGCACCGGGCTATTCAACATAATCCGTTCTACATAATTCCTGAAACTCCTTGCTGCGGCTGAGATTTCTAACTGAGGAAAGCCGGCCCTCCAGGGACGACAAAACCCTATTCGACATCCCGCCGATGGCCGTGCCACCAGGTCATGAGATCGCTCAACCAATGCCAGTAAGTGGCCCTCTCCGAGACGATGGTCTGGCTGAGCGTCGGCTCGGCGATCCCCGGCGTGCCGGGTGCCGCCGGAGGGAAGAGATAATCGGCCACCGCCCCCAGGAGTCGCGGCAGAACCAGCCCAAAGATGATGAGGATGGCCAGGAGACGCAGGAAAGCAAGCCCTGGGGGGCTGGACCGAACCCGGTTGGTGACGTGCACGCGACCACCTCCCAACCGTCGTCCCAATTCGGGCGCCCGGCGATGGCTGGCCCGTGGGTTTACGTCATAACCTTATGGAACCGCTGAGGTCGCCAGAACCATAATGACAAAGCCCCCCGAACAGCGCGGGGGGCCTTGGGTCCAAAGGGAAGCCCGAAGTCGCCTCTCGGCGCCCCTCGGGGGGGCCGAGGTTCAGCTGAGGACGGACTCCAGCGGATGGTACTCGAGGTTGTGAGCGGCGGCCACGGCCTGGTAGGTTATCTTGCCATCGAGGACGTTGACCCCCTTGGCCAGGGCCGGGTTCTCCTTGACGGCCTTCTTCAGGCCCTTGTTGGCCAATTCGAGGGCATACGGGAGGGTCGCGTTGGTCAGGGCAAAGGTCGAGGTCCGGGCCACCGCACCGGGCATGTTGGCCACGGAGTAGTGAACCACACCATGCTTGACATACGTCGGATCGGAGTGGGTCGTGACCCGGTCGATGGTCTCGATTGAGCCGCCCTGGTCGATCGCCACATCGACGATGACCGATCCTGGCTTCATCGTTTTCACCATGTCCTCGCTGACCAGGCGGGGGGCCCGCGCGCCTGGAACCAGCACGGCCCCGATGAGAAGATCGGCCCGCCTGACCGCCGAGGCGATGTTATAGTGGTTCGACATTAGGGTCGTGAGCTGGCCGTGGAAGATATCGTCAAGATAGCGGAGACGATTGATGTTGATGTCGAGGAGGGTAACCCGAGCCCCGAGACCCAGGGCAATCTTGGCGGCGTTGGTCCCGACGATGCCGCCGCCGACGACGACCACCTCGGCCGGGGGAACGCCGGGCACGCCGCCCAGGAGGACGCCCCGTCCGCCCTGCGGTTTCTCCAGGAAGTGGGCCCCGATCTGCGGGGCCATGCGGCCGGCGATCTCGCTCATCGGGCTGAGGAGGGGGAGTGAGCCGTCGGCGAGCTGCACCGTCTCATAGGCGACGGAGGCCACCCTGTTCCTCATCAGGGCCTTAGTGAGTTCCGGTTCGGGGGCCAGGTGCAGGTAGGTGAAGAGGATCTGACCCGGATGGAAAAGGTCATACTCCGGAGGAAGGGGCTCCTTTACCTTCATGATCATCTCGGCTTCGGCGAAGATCTTTTGTTTGCTCTCCCAGACCTCCGCCCCGGCGCCGATGTAGTCCTCATCCGTGATCCCGCTTCCCGCGCCGGCCTGTTTCTCGACGACGACCTTGTGTCCGGCCTTGACCAAGGCCGCCACCCCGGCCGGGGTGATGGCCACGCGGTTCTCGTTGTCCTTTATCTCTTTCGGTACTCCAACCAACATGTCTTTGGCCTCCTGTGGACGGTATGGTGTGATTTGAGAACGGCGACCAAACTTCTTACTTATATGCCCGCGTGGAAAATCCTTCTCGGGAATAGCTTGTCCAACCACGGCCCGGTGATGACCACCCCTCGGCCGGCCCGGTAATCATCCCATGAACCGCGTGACCAGCCGCATCAAGGCCGGCGTGACGTACCCTTCGAGGAGTCCGGCGACCATTAGGAGGGCGGTCATGCCCAGGCAGAGGACGGTGTACGAGCTGAATTCCTCGATCCAGTGGGTCTTCCGGCGAGCCAGTCGGTCGATCAGAAGCATCCACGAGAAGGAGATGGCCGAAGCGGCGATGACGAGGAAGGCCGGGATGGCCACGAGATTCTGCGGCCAGATGGAGAAGATCGAGAAGGCCAGCCCAGAGAGGCCCATCTGCTCGACCAGGAACCCCACCGAGAAGCCGATGACAAAGCCCCTGACGAAGATGACCGCGACCACCAGAGGCAGCCCGACGACGGTCACGCCGAGGACCCATAGAAGCGCGGCCGTCTTCAGGTGGACTGAATCGGCCCGCTGCATGACCGCGCGCGGGTCGATCTTATCGCTGTTTTGGCCGAAACCGCGGAGAAAGACCTGGAGGTGGTCAACGAGCTCTTGTTTCTGGTCCGGGCCGAGGGCCCGAACGGTCAATGACCCGGCCACGACGCCCAGGGTGAAAAGGAGGAGAACAAAAAAATACAGGGCCGCGTTGCGGCGGAAATAATCGAGGAGTCCGCCCCGAAATTGCCCGATGAAGGACAAAGGCGCTCACCTCACGAGGGCTTCTCCTCCATCCTTATTTTTCCGGGGCCGCGGTTATGTGCCCGCCTCACGGGCCTCCCGATCGGGTCTCAAGGACACGTCCGTAACGGCCGCCGCCACCCACCGAGAGGGCCAGTTCCCCGCGGCGTCCCCGGATGACGGCGGCGGCCACCCGCTCCCCCACCACCTCGATCAGCTCTTCCCGGGTGGCTCGGTGAAGTACGGCCATCTCGCTGCCGAAGGCGGCGACGAGACGGTCGATGGTCTTCCGGCCGACCCCCGGAAGGTATTCCAGGGGGACCTGGCAATGGTACGGCGGGCGCTGGGGCGGGCTGTGCCCGAACTCGCGGTCGGCGATCTCGGCCAGCCGGTCGAGGACCCCGATGACCACCCGACGGCCGCCGCATCGCGGACAGGCCGTGATCGGCGGGGGCCCCTCGGCCGTAAGACCACATTCCTCGCAATGCGTCCGGTGGTACTTGCCGAGCCTTGGGTCCAGACCATAGTTGGCCAGGATCCGACGCCCTCCCTCGCCCCTGAGGGCCTTGACCGTCTCGCCGTAGGTCGGCGCCGCCAGGGCCAGGAGATTGTATTCCCGGGCGATCTTCGCCAGCGAGTGGGCATCCGAATTGCTCAGAAAGGTCAACCGGGCCAGCTCGCTCAGGCGGTCGGCCATCCCCGTGTCGGCCGACAGCCCGAGCTCGATGGCCGGGACCCGGCCCTCCAGGCCTTCCGGAAAGACCTCGGCCAGGGACCTGGCGCAGTTGCCGTAGAGACTCTTGAAGGGGGTGAAGGCGTGGGCCGGGACGAGCTGTCCGTCGAGCCGGGCGATGATCTTCAGGAGCTGGTGAGGAGTCAGGTCCAGCCGCTGGGTGCTGAGATCAGGGTTGGTGACGCGGCCACGGGTTTCGCCGGCCAGGGCTTCAACCTGTTCGATGGTCCCGAACATGGCGATGAAATGGGCTGAACCGGTGGGTTGACCGGCGGCCAGGGTCCCGTGCCCGCAGCCGACCTCCACTTCAGCCATGGGAATGACCGTCAGACGCCCGTCGTACCTGAGCCCGCCGTCCTCAAGCGGCTCCAACCGGCCGCGCTCAACGAGCTCGCTGAGGTCCCGCAGGGCCGGGCCGGTCTGACAATCGACCAGGCCCACCAGGTCGAGACCCTTGCGCCCGGCGGCCTCCCGAAAGATGTTCTCGACGGTCAGGTCAGCCGCCGATGAGACCTTGATCCAGCGGCCATCGGACGAGCGCCCGATATGAATGTGGAAATCGGCATAAAAAGAGCCGAGGGTCACGGCGTCTCAAACAGCCTTTCCTGGTCCGGTTCCGGTTCGTACGGTCGTCGAAGCAAGGTCCGCGGCGCGGGGAGGTCGCCCCGGGTCGGGGACCACAGAATCCGTTCCAGCTCGGCCACGAACTCGGGGGTCAGGAGCCGCTCGCCCTGGGCCACGGCCTGAGGGGCCGACAACGTCCGCAGCTCCATTTGAACCAGGTCGACCACTCGGGCGGCCTCCCGAAGCCGGCGGTCCCGGGGATCGGCCTCGGCCGCGAGTTTGAGTTGCTTGGAAGCGTTTCGAAGAAGGAAGACGATCATCCGCCGGGTCGGCCGCCCGCCCGACGGCCGCCGCGGCAGGTGACTGTGGTCCACCCGGTTGAGGTTGCGACGCCGGGGTCGGTGCCGCGGCTCGATCTCGGCGGCATAAGCCTTGAGGCGTTCCCAGACGGGTCGGTGGCGATCCAGGAGCCCCAGGACGAGATAAGGGATGGCCTCGACATAACGTTCGGTTTCGACCATCGCCCCGCGGATGGCCAGATGGTGCAGACCGGCGAGGGTCTTGGCGTCGCGGATGCGCCCTTGGCGGACCCATTCGGCCACCTCGCCGACGGTCGCCCAGACGACCTCGAGCCGCTCGTCCTCATCGGGCTCAGCCTTGGCCGGGGTCAGCCGCGTGGCCATGAAGAGGTGCAGTCGCTCGGTGCAGAAGCCCGGGGCACTGTAGAACTCGCCGAGTTTCTCCAGCCGCTTGGGGACCAGGCCGATCTCCTCGGCCAGCTCGCGCCCGGCCGCGACGGCGGGGTCCTCGCCCTTTTCAAGGGTCCCCGCGGGGAGTTCAAGAAGGGTCTCGCCGGCCGCGTGCCGGTACTGGCGGACGAAGGCCAACCGCCCCGCGTCATCCATGGCCAGCATGACCACGGCCCCGCGGTGCTCGACGACTTCGCGGGAGGTCTCCCTCCCGCCCGGCAGGCGGACGCGGTCCACCCGCAGGTCAACCACCCGGCCGCGATAAACGGCCGTCGTCTCCAATCGTACCTCGGTCCGGCCCACTTGCTTCCCAACCCTTCGGGCCTTGATCGCGGCCTCCCGCGTCAGATCGGCTGCTTGACCTCCTGCCGAACGATCTCGGCCCCGCGGTCAAGAGCCGTTCGGTTCAAGGGGATGAGGTTGTGGCGATGCGGGGGGAGGGCCTTCTTCAGAGACTCGACGATGGAATCCATCTTGACCACCTGGGTCGCTTCAACCAGCGCGCCGAGGGCGACCATGTTGGCCACCCGGTCGTTGCCGAGCTCGGTGGCTATTTCGTTGGCCGGAACGTAGATCACCCGGATGTCCCCGCGCCTGGCCCTGATCCCGATGAGGGAAGAGTTAACGATGAGCACCCCGCCTGGTTTCACCGTTGGCTCGAACTTCTCGAGGGACGGCTGGTTCATGACCACCGCCGCGTCGGGGTCGGTGACGACCGGGGAACCAATGCTCTCGGCGGCGATGACCACCGTACAGTTGGCCGTTCCGCCGCGCATCTCAGGCCCATAGGACGGCATATAGCTGACCTTCTTGCCCTCGACCATGCCGGCGGCATAGGTCAGAAGCTGGCCCATCATCATCACGCCCTGGCCCCCGAAGCCGGCGAAGATGCATTCCAGATCGGTCATTCGGTCTTCACCTCCCGCGTCGGGGTCGTCGCCCCGACCGCTGATGGCCCGGGCAGCCCCGGCTCGGTCTTGAACTCGCCCAGCGGGTACACCGGGACCATGTTCTCTTCGAGCCATTCGAGGGCCTCATTGGGGGTCATTCCCCAGTTCGTCGGACAGGTCGAGAGGACCTCGACCATGGCGAACCCCTTTCCGTCGACCTGAGTCTGGAAGGCTTTCTTGATCGCCTGCTTGGCCCTGGCCACTTGGGCGGCGTTGTGCATCGATACCCTGGCGATGTAAGCCGCCCCCTCTAGCTGCGAGAGCATTTCGGACATCCGGATGGGTCGGCCTGCCCGCTCGGGCCTGCGCCCGCCTGGGCTGGTCGTGGTGCTCTGGCCGACGAGCGTGGTCGGGGCCATCTGCCCGCCGGTCATCCCGTAGATGGCGTTATTGACAAAGATGACCGTGATCTTCTCCCCACGCATGGCCGCGTGAACGATCTCGGCCGTGCCGATGGAGGCCAAATCGCCATCTCCCTGGTAGGTGAAGACGATACGGTCGGGCAGGCTGCGTTTGATTCCCGTGGCCACCGCCGGCGCCCGGCCGTGGGCCGCCTGCTGGAAGTCCACATTGAAGTAATTGTACGCAAGCACCGAGCAGCCTACGGAGGCTACCCCGATGGTCTTGTCCTGAACCCCGAGTTCGTCGATGGCCTCAGCCACAAGGCGATGGATGATTCCGTGGGTGCAGCCCGGGCAATAGTGGAAGATGACGTCGGACAACGCCCTGGGACGCTCGAAGACTTTGGTGCTCATGCCCGCAACCTCCCCCCGAGTCCGTCGCGTTCAAGTGAGCCTTCTATCTTGCGGATCTCCTCGAGGACCGCCTTGGGGGTGGGGACCATGCCGCCCATGCGGTTGTAAAAGAAGATCGGCGCCCGGTCCTGGACCGCCAGGCGGACATCCTCAATCATCTGCCCGGCCGACATCTCCACATCGAGGAAGGCCTTGACCCTCTCCGAGGCCTTGCGGAAAGGCTCGTACGGGAACGGCCAGGCAGTGATCGGCCTGATCATGCCGACCTTGAGCCCCTCGGCGCGGGCTCGCTTCATGGCCGAAACGGCCACCCGGGCCGAGGTCCCGTAAGCAGTCAGGATGATGTCCGCGTCGTCCACGTTGAGTTCCTCGAAGCGGACCTCCCGTTCAGCCATCTGCCGGTACTTCTCCTGCAGCTTGAAGTTGTGTTTCTCACACAGCTCGGCGTCGAGGTAAAGGGAGTTTATGACGTTCGGCGTGCGGGCGCCGCCGGTGCCCGTCGTCGCCCAGGTCTTCTGGGGAATCTTGCTCAGGTCGACCGGCTCGGGCAGGGTCACCGGCTCCATCATCTGGCCGAGGACGGCATCGCCGAGGATCATCACCGGATTGCGATAGCGCTCGGCGATCTCGAAGGCCTCGCCGACGAGGTCGATGGCCTCCTGCACCGAGGCCGGGACAAAGACGACCATCCGGTAATCGCCATGCCCGCCGCCCTTGGTGGCCTGGAAGTAATCCCCCTGGGCGGGCTGAATGCCACCGAGACCCGGGCCCGCCCGGACCATATTCACGACGAGGGCCGGCAGTTCGGCCCCGGCCATGTAAGAGATGCCCTCCTGTTTGAGGCTGATCCCCGGGCTCGAGGATGAGGTCATCGCCCGCGCGCCGGCCCCGGCCGCGCCGTAGACCATATTGACCGCCGAGACTTCGCTCTCGGCCTGGATAAACGCGCCGCCGACCTCCCAGAGCCTCCTGGCCATGTACTCCGGGATCTCATTCTGGGGCGTGATTGGGTAACCGGCGAAAAATCGGCAGCCGGCCCGAACGGCGGCTTCGGCAATCGCCTCGTTCCCCTTCATCAGGATCTGCTCGGCCAAAACGCTCCCCTCCCTACCTTGCCACCCTGTCCGGGCGGAAGATCTCGATCACCGTATCGGGGCACATCCGGGCGCAAAGCAGGCAGGTGGTGCATTTGGCCTGATCCTCATCGGAGACGGTGGCCGGATGGAAGCCCTTCGAGTTGAAGTGGTCCGCCAGGTGGATGATTCCCTTGGGACAGGCCCCGATGCAGAGCTCGCACCCCTTGCATCTTTCCTCGTCGAAGACAACCTTCCTGTCCAAACTGGTTCCCCCTTTGACCTGACGCGAATTGCGGGCAACGATCAAGGATCACTCTTCTTCCTGCTCCCACGGCGGCAGGAGGAAGCGCCGGACGGGCAGGACGGGTACCGGGAATTCGTCCGGCGGGAGCTTGTCCAGAAGCCGCTCCTCCAGGGCGACGAATTTCAGCGGGACCCCCAATCTGGCGGCCGCCTCGGCCACCAACCCGAAACCCTCGCGGGCCACGTCGACGGTGGAATCCCGGCCGAGATTGCTGTTGGAGACCAGGCCGGTCACGGGCAGGCGAGCGCTGGCCTGCGCCCTCCTGGCGGCGGCGACGATGGCCTCAACCGTGCCGGCGTCGGGGCGCCTGGGGTTGACGACCAGAAGGGCGTCAAATGAGCCGGGACGAAAGCGACCGGCGAGAGCCCCGAGGACCCTGGCCCCGTTCTCGCCGCCGACGTCGAAGACGACCTCTGGCCCGCCGTAAAGGACCCCGTAGACCTCGGGCGGCAGGGACGCGATGTCGGCCATGGCCAGTTCGCCCGGGGGAAGGATGACCCGGATGCCCCGCCTTTGCAGGGAGACCCGCAGCGTCCCGGACCGGAACAGGGGTTTGTAGTAATCCGCGTCGACGAGGGCGGTGTCGTGGCCCTGCTCCCGCAGCCGCCGGGCCAGATTCAGGGCGACCTCGCTCTTGCCGCTGCCGAAGGTGCCAAAGAGGATCGTGATCCGCTTGAGCTCAAGCTTGCGGCCAAAGGCGGCCTCGAGCGTCGCGCCGCCCATCAGGGAATGAATTTCTTGTGGAGCTCTCCGACCTTCTGGATGCGCTCCTCGGCCACCAGGTCAGCCGCCCTGTAGGTCGGGATCTTCCGCTCTTTGGACATCCTGATGACCCTGGCCACGTTGTCGTAGATGGTGGCAACCTTTCTCATCGCCCGGTCGCGGTTGTAACCCTGGAGTTCGTCGGCGACGTTGATGACCCCGCCGGCGTTGATGACGTAGTCGGGAGCATAGAGGATGCCACGCCGCTCCAGCTCGTCGCCGTCGCTCTCCTCCCTGAGCTGGTTGTTGGCTGAGCCGGCGACGATTTGCACCTTGAGCTGTGGAATGGTCTCGCGATTGAGGACCGCCCCGAGGGCGCACGGGGCAAAGATATGGGCCTTGACGCCGTATATCTCCTCGGGCTTGACCGCTTCGGCCCCGAATTCCTTGACCGCCCGCTCCAGGTTCTGATCGTTGATGTCGGTCACGATGAGCCTGGCCCCCTCGTCGTGGAGGTGCCTGGCAAGGTGATATCCGACGTTACCGACGCCTTGGATGGACACGGTCTTGCCGGATAAGCTCTCATCGCCCCAAACTTCGCGGGCACATGCCTTCATCCCGCGCCACACGCCGAAAGCGGTGGCCGGCGATGGATCGCCGGATGAACCGGGCGTGCTCGCGGACACTCCGGCCACGTACCTTGTCTCCTGCCGGATGATGTCCATGTCGGCAACGGTGGTCCCAACATCCTCGGCCGTGATGTACCGCCCCTGCAGACTTTCAATGAAGCGTCCGAAAGCCCGGAAAAGGATCTCCGACTTGTCGGTGCGCGGGTTTCCGATGATAACCGACTTCCCACCTCCCAGGTTGAGTCCGGCCGCCGCGGACTTGTAGGTCATCCCTCGAGCGAGCCGAAGGGCGTCCAGGATGGCCGCGTCCTCGTCGGGGTAGGTCCAAAAGCGACAGCCCCCAAGGGCTGGCCCAAGGGTGGTGTTGTGGATGGCGATGATGGCTTTCAAGCCCGAGGTCCGGTCATGGCAGAAGACCAATTGTTCGTATGCGTACTTCTCCATGTAAGAGAAGATTTCCATACTCGTCCTCCTCCAACAGGGGTCTGATTGACGCTCCGGGGCATCGAGGGGAATTGGCAAAGCCCAGCCGGCGCTTGAATCAGTGGCCCGTGTTTCAAATCGCTCGAGGGCGCATCCCTCCCGAGGACCCGCTTCCGGGGCTGTTTCCGGGGCCGATTCAGCAGTCCTTTACATCATATTTCACTGTCTTTTGTCTGCTCATGCCAGGAGGCTTCCGATGGCCAATGAATTCAATCGCGTCTCCGGGGCGTCGGCCCGGGACAGCATGACGACCGGCGCCGTTGCGCCGACGACGACCCCGGCCGCCCTCGCCCCCGCCAGGTGGATGAGCCCCTTGACGAGGATGTTGGCAACCTCCATGTAGGGGGCCAGGAGGATATCCACCTCGCCGCTGATCCTTGACGTCAGGCCCTTGGTCGCGGCGGCTGCGGGGGAGAGGGCGACGTCCAGAGCCACCGGCCCCTCGACGACGGCCGGCGAGAATTCGCCGCGCGCGGCCCGCTCCGCCAAGGCGGCGGCGTGAACCGTGGCCGGGATGTCTGAGCGGACCTCTTCGGCCGCCGCCAAGCAGGCGCATCGAGGCGCCGGAAGCCCCAGCCGGACGAGGGCATCGACGGCGTTCCTCAGGATCGCCGCCTTCCGCTCGAGGTCGGGATCGACGTTGAGCCCGCCGTCGGTGACGAAGAGCAGCTTGCCATAGGACGCCTGGCTGACGACCGCGATGTGGCTGAGGAAGCCCCCGCGGCGCAACCCGGACGACGGGTCCAGGACCGCCCGCAGGAAGTCGCCGGTCGAGAGGTGTCCCTTCATGACCATGTTGGTCTCCCCCCGACCGGTCATGGCGGCCGCCTCGCGGGCCGCCTGGCGCGGATCGGGGCGGTCGACGATCACCGGCTCCCGGCCTGACCAAATCGGCTCCGCCGCCACCAGGGCGCGGATCGCCCCGGCGTCGCCCACCAGCACCGGGGACACGAGCCCGAGCTCCATCGCCCGACCAACGGCCTCGATGACCACCGGGTCCTCGGCGGCGGCCACGGCGACACGTCTCGGGCCGCGCCCGGCCGCCCTCTCGATGGCTTCGTCGAAGCTGCGCAGGATCATGGGTAGACCCTCGCCGGCTCATCACCGGTCAAGGCCCGACGGGCCCCCGCCGCCAGCGCGGCCATTTCGTCCTCGCCCGGGTAGACCAGGATCGGAGCGATGAAGGCAACCCGGGGTCTGATCAGGTCAAGGAGTTCGGTGGAGCGAGCCAGACCTCCGGCGAAGGCCAGGGCATCGACGCGCCCACGGAGCACCGTGGCCATTGCCCCGATTTCCTTGGCAACCTGATAGGCCATGGCCTCGATGACCAGTCCGGCCAGATGGTCCCCGGACCGAGCTCGTCCGACGGCCTCCTGGAAGTCATTGGTCCCCAGGTAAGCAACCATCCCGCCGCGGGCGGTCAGGCGATGGAGGAGCTCATCCCGTCCATAGCGCCCGGAGAAACACAGCCTGACCAGGGAGGCCGCAGGCAGGCCGCCGGCTCGTTCCGGTGAGAAGGGGCCCTCCTCATTGGCGTTGTTGACGTCGACCATCCGGCCGCCGGCCAGCGCGCAGACGGAAATGCCCCCGCCCAGATGGCAAACAACCAGATTCAGGTCAGGCAAAGGCCGCCCCAGCTCGTCCGCGGCCCGGCGGGCGCAGGCCCTTATGTTCAGGGCGTGGAGCAGGCTGTGCCGCTCGATCTCCGGCAGCCCAGAGAGACGGGCCACCGGCTCCATCTCGTCGACCGAGACCGGGTCGACCACATAGGCCGGCACGCCGAGGTCGTCCGCCATCTCGGCGGCAAGGATCCCCCCGAGGTTGGAGGCATGCTCGCCCCGCTCCGCTCGACGCAGGTCATCGAGCATGGCCTGATTGACCAGGTAGGTCCCGGCGGCCACGGGCTTGAGCAACCCGCCCCGCCCGACCACGGCCGCGAGCTTGTCCAGCTCGACACGGGCTCCGGTGAGGAGGTCGAGGACCGCCCGGCGTCGCATCGGGGCCTGGGCCGTCACGCTGCGGAACGCCGCCAGCTCCTCCGCTCGGTGTTCGACCCGGCCCGCGAAGACGGGGCGGTCGTCCTCATAGACGGCCACCTTGGTGGACGTCGAGCCGGGGTTGATGACCAGGATCCGATAAGGCCCCATGCCCGATCTCATCGCGGCAGATACATGGATTTGAGTTGCCCGCGTTGCCGCAACTTCTCTTCGACCATGACGTCGGCCGCCTCCGACGGCGGGATCTTCATTCTCCTGGAGATTGCATAAATCCGCTCGAGGGCATCGTAAATGCCGGCCGCCTTGCGGTAGGCCCGATCGCGGTTGAACCCTTCCAACTCGTCGGCGGCCTGGATCAGCCCACCGGCGTTGATGATGTAGTCCGGGGCATAGACGATGCCCCTTTGCCAGAGGGCCGTGCCATGCCTGGCCTCAGCCAGCTGGTTGTTGGCCGCCCCGGCCACGACCCTCGCCCTCAATCGGGGGATGGTCTGGTCGTTGATGACCGCGCCGAGGGCGTTCGGCGAGAAGACGTCGACCTCGGCATCGTAAATATCCTCCGTCCCGACCACCCTGGCCCTGACCTTCCCGGCCACGTCGGCGGCCAGGGCCGGGTCGACATCACAGACCACGAGCTCAGCCCCGTCGTCGAAGAGGTACTTGGCGAGGTGGGAGCCGACCTTTCCAAGGCCCTGGATGGCGATGGTTCGACCCTGCAACGAGTCGCTTCCAAAGGCCTCCTTGACCGAGGCCTTGATGCCCTTCCAGACCCCGAAGGCAGTGATGATGGAGGTGTCGCCGCTCCCGCCGTACTCTTCCGGGACGGCCACGACATGACTGGTCTCAGCCAGCGACCAGACAAAGTCGACCGATTTGGTCCCCACATCCGTACCGGTTATAAAGCGCCCTTTCAGGGCTTCGACGAAAAGCCCGAGGGCGCGGAAGAGTTCTTCTGTCTTATCCGTGGCCGGGTCGGCCCAGATGACCGACTTCCCCCCGCCGTAATCGCAACCGGAGGCGGCCGACTTATAGGTCATCCCCCTGGACAATCGCAGCGCGTCCTGCCAAGCGTCCTCCTCCCTGAGGTACGGCCACATTCGACAGCCGCCCAGGGCTGGTCCGAGGGTCGTATCGTGGATCGCAATCAGGGCCTTGAGCTTAGATCCCTTGTCATGACAGAAGATGAGCTGCTCATGTCCCTGGGCCTGCATCTGCTCGAAGATCCCCATCCGCGTCCCCCCCTTAGATGTCACGGGGCCGGGGCACCGCCGCAAAAGCGCGCACACACGGATAAAGCCCGACTAGATTTAGTGGGCTTCGACCGAGCCGACCCCCAAGGTTCAGGTCGGGCACCGGCTCCCAATAAGTATTCTCCGCCCCTCCGGTCATTCCTCTGGTCCCCGGGAGAAAATGCCCCGAGACCTTCCCGCCCGACCAATTGGGCACGAAGCCTGCGGGCAAGGGTCGGCAAGGGTCAGGGGCGTTCCTCCGGGGGACGGCCCAAACGGTCAAAGAACCGGCCCAAGGCGTTGTTCTCGATGATGGATCCCAAAGAGACCCGCTCGGCGGCCACGTTGGCGGAGACGATCAGGCCCATGAAGATCAGCTTCGGGGCCAGCGGAAAATCGAAAGCGACGACCGCGCCGACGGTGAAGCCCAGGAAATTGGCCCCGACATCGCCGAGCCTGGTGAGCTCTCCGAGGTCCGCCGGGAGGACCGCCACGGCCGCCCCGAGAGGCGCGGCCAGGAAGTAGCCGTGCTCCGGCCACCGGGTCAGGCCGAGGTAGATCAGCCCGAGGATGAGGAAGGCCTTGAGGGCGCGCCCGGGCCTTAGGTCCAATAGATTGATCAGATTGGCCGTCCCGGCGATGATCACGGCGTTGACCGCGGCCGTTAGACTCAACCAGGAGGACCCGAGGTACGGGTTGACCCCCCCGCTGAAGCCAGCAGCCGTTGAACCGACCGTCACCGCCGCGAAGGCAATGAACAGGAGCTTCAGAACTCCCGTGGTGACGCGACCCGAGCCGAACTCGCGAAGATGGCCGCTTATCCCCCGGGCCGTTCGGTCGGAGGCCACATCGTCAAGCAGGCCGATCAGGCCGACCAGGGTCGACCCGAAAAGAAAGGCGTAAAGATCGGCAACGCCGGGTATCCCGGGTATATGTGTCCTGCCCATGAGACCGGGAAGGCCGGGAATGGCGGTGATGGTCAGGGAGGCCAGGAGGATGGCCAGCCCGCCCCCCTTGGCCACGGGCCGGCCACGATGGTTCGGGCGGCTCAGGCCGGCCCTCTCCAGGACGCCGGACGCAGCCGGCAACAGCAGCCAGGCGAGGACGAAAGCGGCCACCGCCGCGGCTGGGCTGATCGCGATCGGACCGGCCGACCTCCCGAGTCTGGTCATTTTCGCCACCTCCATCTGATGACGAGGGCGGCCGCGACGTCGGCCAACTGCCTTGCCCGGCATCTGACGTCCGACCACGAGCGACCGCTCAGGCGATGGGTGAAAGTCATCGGCACCTCCAGCACCCGATAGCCTCGCCTGAGCGCGTCCATGGTCATCGCCACTTCGGCCCCGAAGCCGCCGTCCAACCCCTCCAGCCCCTCGAGCAGACGGCGAGATACGGCCCGCTGTCCGGACAGGGGATCGGCCGGCCGCCAGCCGATCAATCTGGCCAAGCCCAGCCGCGCCAGGCCGGCCACCAATCCAAACCCGCCAGCGCTCAATCCAAACCCGCCAGCGCTGGCCCGACGGGGAGGAGTGGCGATAGTCAGGTCGGCTTGGCCGCTCACGATCGGTTCAAGGAGCGCCGTCGCCCCGGCGGCGCTGGCTCCGAGGTCCGCGTCGAGAAAGAGGATCACCTCGCCGGTCGTCGAGCGCCAACCCCGTTCCATGGCCCAGCCCTTGCCCCTGTTTCGGCCGGCCCGAATGACCCTGGCCCCGGCCAGGAGGGCCCGACCCGAGGTCCGGTCACGCGATCCATCATCGACGACCACGACCTCGCGGACCCCCGGTAACCCCCTGGCCGCATGGACCGTGGCGCCCACCCGCTCCTCCTCATTGAAGGCCGGAATGACCACAGCCACCCGCAACCCCCCGGTCGCCGGGGCCACTCCCTTGACAATCATGCCCTTAGTATGCCCAGCGCGTCACCGGACCGGGGGTTCTCGCCCTGCGGTAGAGTGCCCGCGCAATGAAGAAAGCCCCGGTTCACCGGGGCGATGATCGGCGGGAGGAGGCAGGACTCGCGCCGGACAGCGGGAGGTGGGCGGGACGGCGGTCAGGAAGCCTTGCTCTCCATTCGGAGCTTGTCCGCGACCATGGCGATGAACTCGGAGTTCGTCGGCTTGCCGCGGTCATGGTTAACGGTGTAGCCGAACAGGTTGTTGATGACCTCGAAGTTGCCCCGGTTCCAGGCGACCTCGATCGCGTGGCGGATGGCCCGCTCGACCCGGCTCGGGGTGGTGTCGTGCCGGCCGGCGATGGTCGGGTAGAGCTCCTTGGTGACCGCCCCGAGCAGCTCCACCCGCGAGATGACCATCAGGATCGCCTCGCGCAGATAGAGATAGCCCTTGATGTGAGCCGGGATCCCGATCTCATGGATGATGTTGGTCACCTCCAGGTCCATACTCTTGCCCCGGGCGACCGGGGCCGCGACCACGGCATGATGGTTGGCCAGCTGTCGGATGCGGTTTATGAGGACATCGAGGTTAAACGGTTTCAAGACGTAATAATCCGCTCCCAGCTGGACCACCTTTTGAGTGATGTTTTCCTGACCGAAGGCCGTGAGCATGAGGACCTTCGGGCGCTTCGCCAAGCCCAGCCCGTTCAGGCGTTCGAGCACGCCGATCCCGTCCAAGTGTGGCATGATGATATCGAGGATGATTACGTCCGGCGGGTTCTTGCTGACCTGATCGATGACCTCGAGGCCGTTGTAAGCCACCCCGGTCAGCTCCATGTCGCTCTGCCTCTCGAGCAATTCCTTCAGGAGCTCGCAAAAATCCCTGTTATCGTCGGCCAACAGCACCTTGATCTTTTCCTTCACATCCTATGCCCCCATTATCGGTTGGTCGGTAGTGAGGGGATTTCGGCGATGTTTTCCATTATCCTCCTGTATTGTTAAAAAAATAGACTCCCTGCCAGATTGCTTGGATTGGTCAGAAACCCAATGCTGAAGCGCTTTTGAGAGGTAGCGGGAAGGCGGCCGATCTGGCCCCAGGGACCGTCCGGTCATCCTGCACCGATCGTTCGTTGGTCAGAAGCCCGCTTTCAATGAGCATCCATTCGGCGAAGACCCCGTAGCCGCGGGTCGGGTCGTTGACAAAGACGTGAGTGACCGCGCCGACAAGGCGTCCGTTCTGGACGATGGGGCTGCCGCTCATCCCCTGGACAATGCCGCCGGTCCGGCGCAGAAGGCGAGGGTCGACCACCCGAACAACAAGGCCCTTGGTATCCGGACGATCCTGGATCGTGACCCGCTCGATCTCAACCCTAAACCGCTCGACTCGCTGGCCCTCGATGACCGTGTAGATCTCCGCCGGCCCGCGCTGGACCTCCCGCATCAGGGCCATTGGGACGACCCCGTTGTCGCCGCCCGGCCTGACACTGAGCTTGCCGAAGATGCCGAACTCGGTGTTCTTGCCGATCGTCCCGATGACATCCGAGGCGTCGGTGAAGGTACCTATTTTCTCACCCGGCCGGCCGGCCCGGCCGGGTTGGACACCGGTCACATTGGCGGACACGATCCGACCGTCGGTGATGGCGAGCGGCCGGTTGGACTCGGTATCGGTGATCACATGGCCAAGGGCGCCGTAAGTTCCCGTCTTGGCGTCGTAAAAGGTCAGGGTCCCTACGCCGGCGGCGACGTCGCGAATGTACAATCCGATTCGGTAACGACCGGTGTCGCGACACAGGATCGGTACGACCGGCCGCTGTAGGACAAGGCTCCCCCGCTTGACCTC
>Ga0334722_10003566_pt1 | contig 16665 bp, 16 predicted proteins | sample C3_bottom_MG_FD_207210 | JGI IMG/M metagenome (GOLD analysis project Ga0334722, IMG submission 207210) | Sediment microbial communities from Yellowstone Lake, YNP, Wyoming, USA - C3_bottom | ecosystem: Environmental > Aquatic > Freshwater > Lake > Sediment | place: USA: Wyoming | collected...
CAAAATTGGCGCCATAACTATCCGCCGTATCCAATTCTCGATCCATTGACCGGCATCGCTTTCTTATTTGGCTTGATTTACTCGATTATTAAATTAATTCGGCTTCTTAAACTAAAATTTATCCACCGAAAAAATAGCAATGAATTAATCGCCTATTCATTTCTGCTTTCGTGGTTCTTCATTATGCTCTCACCGGAATTTATGAGTGGTGAAGGCTTGCCCCACGCGCTCCGCTCAATTGGAACTCTGCCAGTCGTAATGATCTTCGCCGCGATTACTTTTGATTTTTTGCTCAAAAAATCAGCTCGGAAGTCTGAATCTTTTCAAAAAATAACCTTGGGTCTACTAATTGCTGCTCTTGTTTTTATCGGCTTATTTAATTCCATAAAATATTTCTATTTCTGGTCAAACAACCCTAAAACGGAAGTTTCTTTTGAAAAAAATTTGACTGACATTTCTGCCTATATCAAAACCCTGCCGCCACAAGAAGAAAAATTTATTGTTAACAGCTTTGGTCCTTATCACAGCCCGCTTGATCGCCTGCCGATTCAAGTCTTTAATATGGACTTGCCAAACACAACCTATTTATATTCTTGGCAAAATTTTGACCAAATTCAACCAAAAACCGATGACTTTATTATTATTTTGACTGGCAAAGATTCTGATACTGAGGCCAGATTGAAAACTAGATTCCCTGATTTATCATTGCAAACAATCGATGTTTCTGCTGGCAGTGTTTATTATATTGTAAAATCAATCCAGCACTAACTTTGTACTAGCACCAAAAGTGCTCATGGCTTATGCCCGTACAAAGTTAGTGCTGGATCAAAATAATTATATGAAAAAAATATTAGAAAAAAACCATGTTTTAATCATCGGCATCATCCTGGCCTTCATGGCCATCGTATCAACTTTGAACGCAAAAAATGATAGTTTGATTTATGATGAAGATGCTCACATTCCAGCTGGTTACAGCTATCTAACTCAACAAGATATTCGGCTTAACCCGGAACACCCCCCTCTTCTCAAGGATTTAGCCGCGGCCCCATTGCTGTTTATCCACCCCAAACTTGATACAACCCAAGCATTCTGGACCACCGATGATGCGGATACTGGCCAATGGAATGCCGGAAAAAGTTTCCTTTTTGGCGGAGATAACGACCCCGATCAAATAATTTTCTGGTCGCGCCTGCCAATCGTTTTGCTTTCACTCATCTTCGGTTTATTTATTTTCAAATGGACGCGTGAACTAGCCGGTATCACTGCTGGGCTTTTTGCACTCGTGCTTTATGCTTTTGATCCGAATATTTTGGGCCACAATCATTTTGTCACAACCGACCTCGGCATCGCTGGCTTCATGATGTTTAGTTTTTATTATTACTTGAAATTCATCAAGGATCCGACTTGGAAAAATGTCGGCATCGCGGGACTTTTTTTAGGCCTGGTTCAATTAGCTAAATTTTCCGCTGTTATGACTTTTCCAGTCTTCGGTTTGATCACTATAATCTACCCGCTCGTAAAATTGCACAAAAAAGAAAACCACAGCAAATTCAAGAGCCTCGCTGAATATATCACAAAAGGTGCGGCTGTATTTTTATGCTCCTTAGTTCTAGTTTATGTTGCCTATTACATCAGTGCCTACAATATGCCTCAAACAAAACTGCCGGAAGTTATCAACCATTATTTCAAGCCAGGCGATACGCGCCCAATGATTGTCTACACTCGTGAAATTTTGCTTTCAATGAACTCACATCCAATCCTGATGCCCCTTGCTGATTATGCCTTTGGCGTTCTTCGAGTATTTCAAAGAGTTGGTGGCGGCAATGTGACCTATTTCATGGGGCACATTGATACGCACGGATTCTTCTCATATTTCCCAATTGTCTTCCTCATTAAAGAACCATTGCCAACTCTATTTTTAATTTTCTTTTCACTCATCTTTGGCGTATACAAATTTCTAAAATCAATCTTGTCACCATCTGACAATTTTTTCCGTAAAATATCCAGAAACATCACTCATTATTTGCGAACCAGCATCGTTGAATTCTCCATGATAATTTTTATCTTGCTTTATGCCGTTACCAGCATAACTGGAAAACTCAATATTGGCTTTCGCCATTTATTCCCAATGTTGCCATTCATCTATATTCTCACTTCTGTCAGCGTATTTCGCTTCATCAAAACTCGCCATGCGGAAAGCAAGCACCTCTTCAATCTAACCGCGTCTGCCCTAGCCATACTTTTGATTATTGGAACAATTTCCAGCTACCCCTACTATATGTCCTATTTCAATCAATTGGCCGGTGGGCCGATGAATGGCTACCGCTTTGCGACTGATTCCAATGCTGACTGGGGGCAAGATCTGAAGAGATTAAAAAATTTCCTCGAAATTCATCCGGAAATAGCCAAGATCAAAGTTGATTATTTTGGCATGGCCAATCTCGATTATTATCTGGGTGATAAATACGAAAAAATGTGGTCATCCAAGCGACCCATTGAAGCAGGTTGGTATGCTATTTCAACTGAATTTCTTGAACAGGGCATATATGATACAGGCCTAGCTGATAATCAGAGTTATCGCTGGTTGCAAAACAAAAAACCAACCTATCAAGTTGGCACTTCAATTATGATCTACTACATTTCTCCAAACGAAGCGAATTTATTACAAGCCAGTTAAAAACTTAGTTTTAAAAACGCTATCAAGCCTACTTCAATTTATAATAAACCTTGTTATCTAGGCGCAGGTCGATATAATCTAGATTATTTTTCTTATCCTTGTCTAGGCTATTATTTAGAATAGTCTTGAGCATTTCAATTTCTTTATCAATACCAATATCCTCACTAAAATATATTCTCCAGCCGTCAGCTGTTTCAACTCGCAAATCACCCGAAACAAAAGTCGGAGTTGAAATTTCTTGTTTTATTTCAATGTCTAAATCATTCAACAACCGACTTTTAATATCAGAAACGTAGCCGATAAGGCCTTGGTCCAAGGCCACATCTTGCATAATAATAATCTTTTGGCTTAGATCGCGCAGAACAATTAGATTCTGCTCTCCAAATTCATTTGCAACAAAATCAGCCATTGCATAGGCCTGTCCCTTATTATCAATAACATAACACGGCTCCCCGCTGCAAAGAACCAAACTCGACTCCCGCTCTTTGATTTTAATCAAAAGCTTATCCGGAAATTTTTTAGTGATTTCCAGATTGTCAATTTTCCTAAATTTATTAAGCAAAGCTTTTTGTATGCTACCGCTACTTAATAAAATAATATTATTCTTTTTGAATATATTGAAATACTTACCCTCCATCGCCGCACTCGCCGTACTGGAAATATCTATTGGGTTTATATTTTCTGTTCCACTAACATCAATGCTATTGATTGAAAGCAAAGACGAAAAAAATAAAATATATACGGTGACGCCAAAAAAACCGACGATCAAAAACCAAGCCAGGACTTTAATGGCCAAATGGCTATGCGCGCTCGGCACCCCACTTGTCTTTTTGTTGGGAATTATTTTTCTCGTAAACGATCCTTGCGGTAATGTCCGAACTATTTTATTTTTTCGCTCGTTTTTTTTGAACCAGGCCATTTTTTAGCGCTGGACATCGGATGTCTCTCACTCTCATTGAGTATTGGACATCTGATGTCTTGAGTTGTTTTTTTAGAATTTCAAAAATAAATTTTCCAGAATCAATCTGGCATTGGAATTAGTGTCTTTCAATGTTTCTATACAATTAGCAATTTCCTCACTTAGTCTTAGGGCCTTGGCTGGTGAAACCTTGAGATTCTCATCTTGGCCCAGCACCGCCTGACGCAAAACAATCAGCCAGAGATTCATTTCGCGCAAAAAAGTTGGCATATCCTTGCTTGCGCTTTCAGCCAGCGAAAATTTATTGCCGCTATTTTCTGCAAATAATCCCCTCAGATTATGTAGGGATTTTTTCCTGAATTCCATTTCTACCGAATCACTAATCAGCAACTTAGCGATTCCCGGACGACCGACTGACCAGAATATAATTTCATCCCTATCGCTTGCTTCGCTTGGAATAATTTTTGCAATTTCGCCGTCATCAACTAAGCTGAATTTTATTTTCTGACAGCGCGAAGCGACTGTTGGCAATATTTTTTTCTCATTCTGAGCCACTAAAATCAAAACCACTTTTTCATTTGGCTCTTCCAAAGTTTTGAGCAGTGCATTCTGCGCCGTCTTGTTTAGTTTTTGCGCATCATCAATAATCACCGCTTTATATTTGCCGCCTGTCGAGGTTAAACTTAATTTGTGTTGCAATTCCCGAATTGCTTCAATTTTGATATCCAGTTTTTTCGTCACGCCTTTTTTTTCTTCAATTTCCGGTGCGATAATAATCAAGTCGGAATTTACTTGCGGTGAGCTTGTCGAATCCGTCGAAAGGTCAAAAATCAGTTTTCTAGCAAATTCCAAAGCAGTCGTGAACTTGCCGACATTTTCCGGACCCAAAAACAAATAGGCATTGGCAATTTTGCCCTTCTCCACGATCCGATCCAGCAGTTTTATGGTTTTTTGATTGCCTATTGTTATCATAGGTCAATTATAGCACAAAGAAAAAAGGAGCGGATTTTATCCATTCCTTTTAATGTAGTTTACAGGCTGTACCTGGCCACTGTCAGCGGCTCTCCCTGGTTAAGCTTGATGAAACCTTGCTCCCTGAGCTTGCCAAAGAGCACGAGAGCCTCAAGGCAGCCACACCTCGCGAAATCCCTGATTATTGGCTCGATATCTTTTGCCAAAAAATCGTATTGATTGGCCAGAGATACCCCAACAGTCTTCTTAAGAAGCTCAATTTCTGCTTTCATACCCCCTCCTCTCTATAAAAGTACTGATTTAAATGCTTCTGATTATTTTTCAATATTATACAAGGCTTCTTTAAAATTGTCAATAAACTGTTGTTTGGAAAATTCTTGAGCCTTATTTTTTATATCTTCAATCTTATAGTCTTTTTCATTTTCCATCAACCGCCGAACCCCATCTGCAATCACCTCCGGCGTCGCCGCATCAAAAAATTCGCCGGTTTTCCCCTCTTCCACAATTTCCAAAGCTCCGCCTTTGCAAATCACCAAGACTGGCACGCCATACGCCATTGCTTCTACTGGCGCCATCCCAAAATCATCCACCCCAGCAAAAATAAAAGCTCGCGCGCCGGCATAATATTTGGCCGTTTTTTCATCCGATTGCCAGCCCATGATTTTCACATTCTCTCTCGCAATTTTTCTAAGATATTTTTCTTGCTGACCTTCGCCAATCACAACCAGCGGCAAGCCCAACTTATTAAAAGCCTCGACAACCATGTCGATTTTTTTATACGGAGACAATCGCGAGACAACTAGGAAATACTTGTCATTGCGAGGAAGTTCGCCGCGGACGACCGTGGCAATCTCGTTGTTTAGCTCACTAGATGAAATATCTTGTTTTGCGCTTTGTTGCATCGGGATTGCCGCGCTTCGCTGTGAATTGTCATTCACATCTTCGCTCGCAATGACAGTCACCGGAGGGTATATCACCACACTCTCCCTCCCATAATATTTTTTAATTCTGCTTTGCGTATATTTCGAATTAGCAATCAAATAATCCGGCCGATCCGCCGCCACCTTGTCCCACACACGAATATAATTCAAAAGTATCCTTGTAAAAAAGTTTTGAAATTTGTCCGCCACGGCGGATGAAATTTGGTTTTGTCGGAGATATTCTTCGTTTGCATCCCACACAAATCTCATCGGACTATGCACATAGGAAATGTGAATTGTGTTGAGCCGAGTCACGATTCCCTTGCTCCAAGCCCCGCTCGAAGAAATAACAATATCAAAATCACGCAGATCAAAAATTTCCGGCGCTACCGGCATCAATGGCAAAAGCCATTTTTTCTGCTTGCGCAAAAATCTGGGAAACTTTTGCAAAAAAGAAGTATGAATTTCTTTGCTAGAAAACTTACCGCGCATCTTTTCCTTGTCATACAGTAATGTATAGATCGGCGCTTCCGGAAACATTTCGCATAGCACCTCCAAAACCCTCTCGGCCCCGCCGAAATCCACCAAGAAATCATGTACAATCGCAATTTTTTTATTTTTCAGATTCATTTTCAATTACATTAGCGATTTTTTCCGCGCATTCCTCCCAACTGAATCGTCTCACATTCTCGTAACCTTTTTTGATTATATCATCTCGTAGATTATTGTCAGATAATAAATCATGCGTTCTTTGCGCAATAAATTCCGGTTCGGTCGGATCAACCAAAATCGCGGAATTGCCCACTACTTCCGGCATCGAAGAAAGATTTGATGTCACAACCGGCACACCGACGCTCTGCGCTTCGAGCGCTGGGATGCCAAAACCCTCATAGAAAGTCGGGAACATAAAAACATCCGCGCCGGCAATCAAAGCGAACTTATCTTCATCCTTCACAAAGCCTGGCAAAATAATTTCATCTTTATATTTTGAAGTTCTGATTTTCAAATCAATCTCAAAAAAATCATGTCCGCCCTTGCCCGCCAAAACCAGCTTGTGTGGAATATTATATTTTTCTTTTAATATTTCAAAAGTCTTGATGATTCCAATAATATTTTTTCGCATTTCCAAACGACCAATGAATAACAGATATGGTTTATATTTTTTAAAATTTGAAATTTGATCATTTGGATTTGATTTGAAATTTGAAATTTGAAATTTGAAATTATCTTCGTATCCCTCATAAATAACCTGAATCTTCTCACTATCAACCTTATACAGATTTATCAAATCCTGCTTGGTATTTCTCGACACACTAATAATCTGATTTGCCCACTTGCAAGAATTCTTGATCACCAGGCGCATATAAAACCGCTCCCAGCGCGAATAGCCCTGTGGCACTGTTTCATATTCCAAACCATGAATAGTCACGATTGTATTTTTCGGATGGATAATTGGCACCGTATGCGCCGGCACAAACAAAACATCCACCGGATGCCAAAACATTTCAAGAGACAGTCCGATTTGCGTCCAAAGCCTCGGACAATTGATAATTTTTATTTTCCAATTACTCGGAAAACTCAGCGGACCGTCCGCTATTGTAGCGGACTGTCCGCGGCGAACATACAAAACAACCCGATGTCCATCAAGTTTATTCCGCAAATTTTTTATAACCTGGTAAGAATATTCCTCAATTCCCGTTCTTTTCTCAATAAAAGCTCGAGATGCATCAATGCCAATTATCATAAAAAGTTTATCCGTGTGAAAATATTTTTTATTTTCAGGCTATTTGCAAAAAATCTAATGTCATACAATCAATTCAAATCCGGCTGAAAATAAAAACATATTCGAGCACTATTTATTCAACATTATTGTCCGTTTATATAGTTCTAAATTTTCCAAAGCAATTCCAATTCCTTTGATGACACATAACAACGGTTCATCCGCCACATAGCATGGCACTTCGATGGTTTTAGTGATCAACTGATCAAGATTACGAATCAAGGCTCCGCCACCTGACAGAACCATTCCTTTGTCCATCACATCGGCCGCCAATTCCGGCGGAGTTTCCTGCAAAACTTTCTTGATGGCGTTGATAATTTCCCGCAGTTCATCCTGAATGGCCTCCGTAACTTCATTCGAAGAAAGTTTGATTGTCTTGGGTAGTCCGCCAGTCAAATCGCGTCCGCGCACTTCCATATGATCTTCTTTAACCAAGGGCAAAGCTGAACCAATTTGAATCTTGATTTCTTCAGCGGTTCGATCGCCGATGGCCAAGCCATATTTTCTTTTGACATAGTCAGAAATGGCTTGATCCAGCTTATTGCCGCCTACACGGGCGCTGTGAGCTGCCACGATGCCCCCCAGGGAGATTATGGCCACCTCTGAGGTTCCGCCACCGATATCAATAATCATATTGCCCGCTGCTGAGTTGATTGGGATGCCTGCTCCAATAGCCGCTAAAACCGGCTCTTTCACGACATAGGCCGCCTTGGCTCCCGCGCGGATGGCCGCATCGATTACTGCCCTTCTTTCGGTTGATGTCACACCCGCTGGAATGGAAATCATAATTTCCGGACGCACTAAACGAAATTTTCCACTAACTTTATTAATAAAATATTTGAGCATTGCTTCGGTGATTTTGTAATCTGCAATCACGCCATCTTTCATTGGCCGGCTGGCCACAATCGTATCCGGCGTTCTGCCTAACATATCTCTCGCCTCCTCGCCCACCGCCAAAACTTTATTATCCAAAATTGAAATCGCCACCACGCTTGGCTCATTGGCAACCACTCCTCTTCCCGGAACAAACACCAAAGTGTTGGCCGTTCCCAAATCAATTCCGATTTTTCTGATAAACATATATTTAACAATTTCTAATTAAAAATTTCAAATTTCAAATCAATTTTTAATTCTTTAATTTATAATTCATTTTTAAACTCCACGACCTCGTCCTCCATCTCAACTTCTTCAACACTAATTTGAAATTCGTCTAATATCAGCACCCAATTTCTGCAACCTTTCTTCAATTTTTTCATATCCGCGATCTACCTGATAGATATCACGAATGACTGTTTTTCCTGAAGCCAACAAGGCCGCAATGATGAGCGATGCACCGGCGCGCAAATCAAAACTTTTTATTTCACTGCCTTTTAGTTTTGTCGGTCCAGAAATCTTAACTTGGTGCACATCCATCACCTCGGCCTTAGCGCCCATCCGCTTTATTTCCCCAATATAATTGAACCGTCCTTCGAACAGCGTATCGTGCATCAAGGTCTGCCCTTGGGCCTGCGTCGCCAAAACACCAAACGGAGCTTGAACATCAGATGGTATGCCCGGATAAGTTCGCGTGTCTAGTTTGGCAATTGCTTGCAATTTTTTCGCTGGAATAACTTCAATATAATTTTTACCAATTTTGAAATCTGCTCCAAATTCACGTAACTTTTCCAAAACCAAATCCAAATTATCCTCAACAGCGTTTTTAACTTTGATCGGACTATTTGTGGCCACACCCATGATCAAAAAAGTAGCAGCTTCATTCGCATCTGGAATAATTGAATGCTTCGCGCCATGCAATTTTTTCATCCCAATGATTTCCATGGTGTGCGTGCCAAGTCCGGTTATTTTAGCTCCAAGTGAAATCAAAAACTTGCCGAGGTCTTCTACATGCGGTTCGCAAGCGGCAATCTTGATGATTGTTTTTCCCGGCATGCCCGCCGCCAACATCATTGCATTCTCCGTCGCTGTTACCGACATTCCCGACAAAACAACTTTGCCATTCTTTCTTTTTTTAGCATTAATTACATAGCCTTTGCCATCATGTACAATATCAACTCCCAACTGTTCCAGAGCTTTGAAATGAGCATCGACCGGACGCGCGCCGATAACACAACCGCCAGGATGATATAGTCTAAATTTATCAAAGCGAGCTGATAGTGAGCCCAAAAGTAAAATCGATGAGCGCAACATCTTCACTTTTTCCACATCCATTTTTTCCGGATCAACCAAATCTGCTTTCACACTAATTTTTCTTTCTCCCAACCTGCGAATTTCAACGCCCATGCTTTGCAAGATTTCAATCATGCGAAAAACATCCTCGATAAGAGGGATATTATCCAAAATACACTCTTCTTTTGTGAGCAGCGTAGCAGCCAAAATTGGCGTAGTAGCGTTCTTTGAGCCCCTGACATCTATCTCGCCTTTTAGCTTTTTTCCGCCCTTTATTTCAAAATATTCCATATAACTAAGTATATCCGAGTCTAGATATAATTTCAAGTGAAAAAATACAAGCCCAACACTCAAAAATCAAGTGTCAGGCTTTGACGGGAGGAGCATACAGCCAGTCTATAATCCTCCCCAACGGCGATACGTTGATTAAAATAGCTACTGCCACCATTAGAAGGCATAGTGTGGCACAAAAGCAGATCAAACAAATATTTATTCTGCGCATTATCCAATCCTCCTTACGAGATTTCTACTCTTATGTGCACCGGCGACATGCATAAATTATACACGGATATGGCTTAATGTCAATAAAATAGAGCTTTTACTGCTAATTATTTTCAAAACCATTGGCCAATCTTTGCACACTCGCAGCATAATTTTTACAGGCCGCTTTTATGCTAGCATTGGCTGGACTGGGCGTTCCACAATAATATCGCATGGAGGCATTGTATTCTCCACCCTTACTCGTCGCTCCGCCATTGGCCAATTTCTTAGCCATACCCATTACACCGTCAATCACGCTCCACGGATCTGGTGGATTATGGCCGGTCGCCCCGGCAATATACGATTTATACCCCAACCAGGTTGTTGGCATAAATTGAGCGATACCCATCGCACCGCCGTAACCGATGCTGGCAGCACAAGAAATTTTGTGGCTATTAAGATCATAACCCAATTCTTTCATTATATCCTTAAACGCTGACGCATCAGCCGGCTTAACTTTTGTATTCTTATATGTGCAACCTCCGGTATATCTGCCCATTCCACTTTCCTGTGTCAACTCAGCTAAAATAAAACTCTTGCGCACCCCCGTCGCATCACTCGCGATGCCGGCCGCTTTTTTGACATCATCCGTACTAATGTTCACACCGAGCAAAGATGACAAATCGCTTTTTAACTTGTTAATTTTAGAATTCAACTCCGCCAAAGTTGCTTGCGCGTCTTGAACATCACTGACAATTTGTGTTTGCTGGACCTGTTGTGTCTTCAGCACTTGTTGATTATTTTGCTTTTGATCTGCTAAATCAGATTTAACTTGCTCAGTTTTGTTTTTTTCTGCATCAATTATTTGCAAAGTATCGATTATTTTAGATTTGATGCCTTTTATGTTGTCCCCATTAGCAGATAAGTCACTCAGACTGATTTGAAAAACAGACATCTTAGCTAATGGATCTGCCTGGCCGGCATAATATATTTGTCGAACATATTCTGATAGCATAACCTTATTCAAATCAGCTCGATTATTGAGATCTTTGAGATTCTGTTCTTTGATGGCAATATCAGTTGCAATTTTTGCAACTAATGCCTTAGTGGCAGCAATTTGGGTTTTGTTTTTATATAACTTGGATTGCAAGGTGTCTAATTCTTTCTGGGCATCCTTTTGTTGTTTAGCCAAATCATCTATTTTATTTTGTATATCGGCCGCGTCATCAGCTCGAGCGCCTTGACTTGAATAGCCAAAAACATTTATTGCTAAAAGGGCAATAATCAACAATACCAGAAATGATTTTCTCTTGTTTATTTTCATCAGCTTAGACTTCTCCCTGAATAATTTTTCAAGTGAAACTTTCTAATTTTAGGCGAGACGCAGTTAAAAATTTTGAAAGATACCTTAGTATCTGAGAAATTTTTAACAAGTCGTAGCCAAAATTTGGAAGTTTTTAACGAAAAGATTATTTAGGGACAAGTCTATTATACCACTATTTTCATCAACAAAAAAACCATCAGCCGCGGCTGATGGTTTTTTATTATTTCAAGTCTATTTCTTGTTATCCTTTTTTTCATCAGCCGGCGCCTCTTCCTTGACGACACCTTCAACCTTGGTTACATCACCCTCAACTTTTTCTTCAAGCTTGGCCAAATCTTCTTCAGTTCTTGGCGGAGTAACCAATGCAATCACGGTCTCCGGCTCAAGTTCGATTTCAATTTTACCAGATGCTACCAAATCCTTAATAGCGATATGATCTTCAAAAGTTTCAATCTTTGCAATGTCAACATCAATATGAGATGGCAAGTCAGCTGGCAAACACTTTACCGTAACTTTATCAATATTTTTAACCAAAATTCCGCCCATTTCCTTGACTGCCTTTGATTCACCGATGAAAACCAATTCGACTTCCGTTTCAATCTTTTCATTCATTCTGACTTGGAAAAAATCTACATGCCTAAAATCATTTTTCACACCGCCTTTTTGGATCTCGTGAATCAATACATTACGATCATCCTTGCCGTCAATCTTCAGATCAATGATTGTGCTTTCGCCGGATTTTTTCAAAAGTCTTTTCAAGTCCAACGCATTCACCCATAAGCTAGTTGACTCTACGCCATGTCCATAAACCACTGCTGGCACTAAACCATCTCTTCGACCTTTGTTTACTTTTCGGCCGCGTTCAGCTCTCGCTTTCGCTTCCAGCATTACTTTATCCATAAATATTTATGCTCTACCTGTTCCGCTTGGCGGAACCCCTTGAGCATTAAAAAATTAACTTTTTATGCCATAATATCTTACCATAACTAAAAGTTTAGTCAAGCGTTTTTATTTTCCTAACATAAATACTTTGAACTAATCCAAGTGAGGCCAACACCGCAACCATTGAACTTCCGCCGTAACTTAGAATTGGCAATGGCACTCCAGTTACTGGAACTAGGCCAATATTCATTCCGATATTTACCAAAACTTGCACAAAAATCATCATGATAACCCCGACTGAAATAAGATAGCCAAAATTATCTCTAGCGAGACTGGCCGTTTTTTTAATCCTATAGATCAAAATTCCAAATGAAGTCAGAATTACCATTGAACCAAAAAACCCGAGCTCCTCAGCAAAAACTGCAAAGATAAAGTCTGTGTGTTTTTCTGGCAAAAAATTTAATTGTGATTGTGACCCGCGTCCCAAGCCCTTCCCCCAAATTCCTCCCGATCCGACCGCCACTGTTGATTGAATAACATTATACCCGCTACCGCGCGGATCATTCTGTGGATTGACGAAATTGATTACTCGCTCTTTTTGATAATTTTTCAACATAAACCAACCCGAAGTAGCGGTCAGACACCCAAGCAAAACCAAAGAAAATAAAACTTTTTTATTAAGGCCTGAGGCAAACAACATTCCGATCCAAATTCCAATAATTACGGCAGCCGACCCAAAGTCTGGCTGCTTTAATACTAAAATCAACGGTATGCCAACCAAGATTATTGAGATAAAAGTTCGTGCGACAATGCTAAAATGCGTTTTTTTCTTGGACAAAAAACTAGCTAAAAAAATTATCATTATCACCTTAACCACCTCGACCGGCTCAAGATGAAAAGGACCGAATCCAATCCAGGCATTGGCACCGCGAATACGCGAACCAATAATAAACACCAAGGCAAGGAGGGCTAACGCGGCAAAATAAAGTTTCGTGCTAAATGAATTTAGTGCTCGATAATCATAGAGAGAGAAAAAAAAGAAAAGTCCCAATCCAATGATGACAGCCACGATTTGCTTATCAAAATTATTAAAAGTTCCGCTACCATCAACTACCGATATGCTATACAAAGTCAAAAGACCGATGGCCAGAAGAAGTGCAACTACAACCATCATTATCCAATCTAATTTAAAAAGGCTTCTCATCTTAGATGATAAAAAAATAAATTTTGCAATGCCCTAGCTAACGATAGCTAGAGCCTTGAACTCCGGATTGAAAATACTTTGTAGAAAAAGACTCGAGACTAAAGACATTCACTTCAGCCTGAACATCAACATTAATAACATCCTCGGCGTGAGGAAATTTATTCATCCAAAGCGCTTTAAAATCACGATTTTCTCCGGATTTAACCATCTGCATCTCAGTTGAATTGAGACCGATGACATTATCCTTGGAATCCTTTAAGATAATATCTAAATTAATTTTGCTAAAATCAAAAAGGCTTTCGTTTTTCAAAAGTCCAATGGCCAAACTAAACCCAACCCCATCAGTTATTGGACCATATTGCTTGTTAACAATTTTCAACTGCGGCTTTTCATATGAATTATTAAACTCAACCCAATTTGTGTCTCCGATATTAAATTCCACGCTTGCCGGCACCTTGTCAGTCTCAATATTATTTTCAACTATATATTTACTTTCGCCCGGCAGAATATAATTCTTTCCGCTTCGCGTTGCGATGATTTGTCCATCTGCATCCTTGACTTTGAATTCATATTGAAAACTGCTGCTGCCAAAAATATTATTTGGGTTAGAAATTCGACTATATAGATCATATTTATTCACTGCTCCGCTAGCCACGAACCCATTCTCGATTGCTGTCAAAGGCTGGGTTGTATTTTTGACGCACCGATTAGCACATACTCCGCCGCAATCTACGCCCTCCTCATTCTGATTTTGCTTGCCATCAGTGCAATTGGGTGCAGGCCGGGTGATAAAGTAAACAAATGCAAACACCGACAAAAAAACAGCTGCAAAAACAGCTACTATTATAGTTCTTTTCCTTTTATATTTATCCTGCCAAAACTCCGTGGCAGATTGCTTAAGATTATCCCAAGTGTTCATATTCCATATTCTAGCACAACTCTCGTTTTTGGAAAACAAAAAAGAGCATTGCTTTGGCGGTGTCCTACTTTTCCTAGATTAAAATCTAGATATCATCGGTGCTGAAGTGCTTAACTGCCGAGTTCGGAAAGGGATCGGGTGTTGCCACTTCACTAGAACCACCAAAACTCTTTTCAAGCAACAACGCCCACAGCAGATAGGATTGATTTTATGTAAACTTTCTAGAAAAACCACGAAATTTTCTTTGAGAATTTCAATGCTGGTATTGGAGATCGTTATGTGGATACTATTTTTCCTTTGCTTCAAAAAGTATTGTTTCAAATAACGCGTAATCTTTTTCGTTTTGAAATATTTTTTCTCTGCCATTGGCGCGGTTAAGAACATGATACACCATATCGCCGACAGCGCTGCGAGATATTCTTGCCATGGCTGAATCATAGTATATTTTTTATTGAGATAAAAGGTACCTGACCCCATTATTCTCTTTTCAATATCGATTGGATCAATGTTGCCATTTTCATCACAATCAGCCAATATCGGTTTTGCGCCAGTGAAAAGTAACGGTGTCACGGTTGCAAAAAAAGTATAAGCGGGACAAATAACCTCATCCCCAAAACCCAACCCGGCCGCAACAAACATCGAATGAATTGCAACTGTTCCTGAACTGCACAAGAGAGAAAACTTTCGTCCATGATATTTTGAAAATTCATCCTCAAATTCTTTAAACACTCCACTCCTATCATAAATTGAGATTCCGCTGTGCAATTGTTTGATTACCGCCTTCTCAATTTTTTTATCGATAATCGGCCACTTATAGTGAGGCCCTTCTTTTTTTAGTTTGTCAAAGTCCTATTTGGAGTGTGTCATAAATCTAAACCTTTTGCAATAACTTGGAGTAAATGGGACTATCTAAGTGAAGCTGAGAATTTTTTATGTTGTGTATCTATGGTTGCATTTGCACCAATTGGAAAAGTATAAAAATTACTTATATCATGCCCAAAATAATCAACTTTGATTATTGGAAAATCATATCCAGCCGTACGCTCAAGAATTATTTCCTCGATAGACCGATTATCTTGCGGATATTTTTTATCCACACAATCAGAAAGATAACCAACTATCATACCTTTGATTTTTTCAAAGGCACCAGATAGCCTCAATTCCTGCAGCTTGAAATCAATTTGTGCCGGAGAATCACCAACTTCTTCCCAAAACAGAATAATTCCAGTGATGTCTGGCATATACGGCGTTGCTAGCAAACTATTAATCAAAGTAAGATTGCCTCCAATAAGTTTTCCTTTGGCTTTTCCGGGTCGCAAAACTTTCATTTTTTTCGGATAATCAAATTTTTTCTCTCTACCTTTAATCATATCCAGCACCATCTTTTTTGCACCGGAATTCAACATAGACATTTCATACATCGATGGACCATGAAAAGTCACTAGTCCAGTTTTTTTGTAGATTGCTAATAGCAACGTAGTAATATCGCTATAACCCATAAAAAACTTGGGATTCTTTTTGATCACATCAAAATCAATCAACTCCAAAATTTGATTAGAGCTTGATCCGCCCGTGGCACAAATAATCGACGCAACTTCCGGATTAGAAAACATGACATTAAAATCAGATGCCTTCTCACCCGAAGTTCCAGCAGAATAATAAAAGTGTTTCTCTAAATTTTCTCCTCGTTTCACCGCAAAACCTGATTTTTCTAAAGTTTCTATGCCAGATTCAACTTCTTTCTTGATATTGTAAATCGGCCGAGATGGAGCGATGATTCCGATAGTGTTTTTTGTAATCGTGATGCTTTTTTTCATAAAATTATTAATTTTAATTATAAAACTTCCTAAATTATATATATAATCGACAAAAAAAGAAAGGCCAAAAATCTTGTTAGATTATTGGCCTTTTAATATTAACGACATGTCCTATTTAGCCATTGCCTGAAAACCTCCCTCATCCACGAGCAGTGATTTGGATCAATTCCATGTATATCACCACTATAGTTAAATGCACTTGCTCCACATCCACCGCCGCATCCGCCGACTGCTGGACATGCTAAACAAATTGGATTGTCAAAACGATTCCTCCGACTCCAGCAGATCCGGTTAGGTGAGTTATGATCAAGCCTTGGAAGTTGACCCATAGCTGTGATATCACTAGCTTCCAATGCCTGACAAGCATGAATTTCGCCATGCGGAAATATTGCTAACTTCCTGCCCGCACCACATGACTGAGCCACGAGACGACCCATGTTAAAAACATCCGTAGCATCCTCATATGCAATATCCACTGCGCCAAATGAGCCTGCTATGATATGAGCCTCTCGCATCGCCCGTACTGCTCTTTCCCCATACTCAGAGTTGACTTCTCCATTTGTATGTATCATTAGATTTAGCCCATAGCGCTTTATTGAGAAGCG